>Ga0308159_1004296_pt1 | contig 13177 bp, 11 predicted proteins | sample PhyCR1_FD_201040 | JGI IMG/M metagenome (GOLD analysis project Ga0308159, IMG submission 201040) | Phyllosphere microbial communities from UC Gill Tract Community Farm, Albany, California, United States - DLSLC.R1 | ecosystem: Host-associated > Plants > Phyllosphere > Unclassified | place: USA...
TCGCCTCGGGAATGGGCTCGCCGCACTCCTCGCATTCGGCGCGCCCTTCGCCCTTGGGCATGCGGGCCCGCGCGGCCGATACGGCATCCTTGAGACTGTCCTCGATCTGGTCCTGAACGGCGCTGTCGGGCGCCCAGCCATTCGCCATAACACGTATCCTTCTCGTGTTCCGCAGATAGGAACCGTCAGGCGTCTTCACCAGACACGGATCACGGTGTTTGCGCGGGAGCCATTCCAGCGTCCGGATCATTGTGCCCGGACAGGCCCGCAGCAGGAGGAGACCCCGCCATTCGAACCGCTTTTCACCATGGCTGATCCGCCCCGCGCTCATCCGGTCACTCCCGACGGCAGGTATTTCGTGGTGCGCGGCAGGCTGTGGCGGATGTCCGATCCAGGTCTTCCTGAAGACCGCCGGAAGGTTCTGGTGAAAGACCTGATGAAGGCCCGCCGCGCGGTCGCAGCAGCGCGCCGGGCCAAGGACAAGGCGGCCGAAGACGAGGCGCACACCGCCGTCGATCTCGCCAAGCGCGCACTGGGAGAGCGCGGCCCGGTGTGGTGGGATGACGGTGCCCCTGATCTCAACCGCCACATGGCGAGGACTACGTGTTACGCGCAGTGGTACGCTGGCCATAGCGCCTGAAACCACGGGGCGCGGATGGCGGGAAAAGCCTCGATCGCGCGATGGCTCCATCGGCCCCGGCAAATCGGCGTAAGCGTGAACTTTTCGGCCACTCGTCGATTACTAGGAACGATCACGCACCCCGGCGCCATCCGCCGCGCCTTCACTTCCCCGTCGCATGCGGCCGCCGGCTCCCACTGCCGCGTCCATCGACGCCGACCGGAGAAAACCTTGACCCCGCCAGCACCGCAGCGCGCACCGTTCAGGACCAGGCGCAATTGAGCCGGCCTTCGCAGCCCGGTGCGGGCGAGCGCACCGACGGCCACCTTGCGCTCGAAGACTACGGCGCGCTGGGCGAAGGCCGCTCCGTCGCCTTGTCCGGCGCGGACGGATCGATCGACTGGTGGTGCGTTCCGAACATGGACTCGCCGCCCCTGTTCGACAGGTTGCTCGATGCCCGGCAAGGCGGCTGCTTTGCGCTCACACCCGATGTCCCGTTCACGGTGGAGCGCGCCTATCGCCGCGACAGCAACGTGCTGGAGACGACCTTCACGACCGCGCGGGGCCGTGCACGGCTGACCGAATCGACCAACAGCGGCCATGCCGGGCGCCTGCCCTGGGCCGAACTCGCGCGCCGGATCGAAGGGCTCGAAGGGACCGTGCGCTTCGCGCTGACGATGAAGCCCGGGCGGCGCGGCGACACCGTCAATCCGTATCACTCGACGATCGGGTCGCAGGCGGTCTTCCATGTCGAGCGCGTGCTGGGGCTGTTCCTCCACACCGGCGGCGTCGAGCATGCCTGGGCCGACGAGGGTGTTACCGGGCACGTCACCGTATCCGCCGGCGAACGGCAGGTCGTGGCGATCGTCGCCGGCCGGGACGAGCCGCTGGTGGTTCCCTCGATCCACGACATCGACGCCCGGATCGACACGTCCGACGACGAGTGGCGGACCTGGGCACGGGGCGTCACGTATCAGGGCCCCTCCCGGCCCGAGTTCATCCGCTCCGCCCTTGCCCTCAAGCTGCTGCTGTATTCGCCCTCGGGCGCTATCGCCGCCGCGGCCACGACTTCGCTGCCCGAGAAGATCGGCGGCCCGAAGAACTACGACTACCGTTACGCCTGGGTCCGCGACGCTGGCTATACCATCAAGGCTTTTCTGGCCGCCGGCGCCGAGGCCGAGGCGAAGGCGGCCTTCACCTGGCTGCTCGAACAGCTGCGCGAGGTCGGTTTCCGCGTCTGCTACACGCTCGGCGGGGAAAAGGTCCCTGATCTTCGCCGCTGGGAAATGCCGGGATATCGCGGATCGCAGCCGGTCGTCACCGGCAATGCCGCGACCAATCAGGTCCAGCACGGCGTTTACGGCGACATCTTCGAAACCGCATCGTGCTTCGTGGCGAGCGGCAACATCCTCGACAGTGCAAGCGCCGAACTGCTGTCGCACCTGGCCGACCACTGCGCCGATGCCTGGCGCACGCCCGATGCGGGGATATGGGAACTCGAGCAGACCGAGCATTACACCATGTCGAAGATCAGCTGCTGGCAGGCGCTGGCCCGCGCGGTCGAACTCGCCGACGGCGGACAGCTGCCCACGACCTGCCGCGAGCGCTGGCAGCGCGAACGCGACCGCATCGCCGCCTGGATCGAGGAGCACTGCTGGTCCGAAGACAAGCAGGCCTTCGTCATGCATCCCGGCAGCGAGCGGCTGGATGCGTCGCTCACGCTGGCCGTTCGCTTCGGCTTCGATGGACGGGACCGGCTGGGAAAGACCCTCGACGCGATCGACCGTGAACTCGGCGCGGGCCCGTTCCACTATCGTTACAGCGGCGCGAACGAGGAGGAGGGATGCTTCCTGGCCTGTTCGTTCTGGATGGTCGAAGCCCGTGCGCTGATGGGCGACCAGAACGGCGCCCGGCGCCGGTTGCAGGCACTCACCGCCGGGCTTGATCGCGGCGTCGGCATCTATCCCGAGATGGTCGATCCTCGCTCGGGATCGTTTCTCGGCAACCTGCCCCAGGGGCTGACCCATCTGGCCCATATCGCCGCACTTTCCGCGCTCGATCAGGAACTTCCGGCCTGCTGACGACCTGTTCGGCTGTTCCAGACCGCTTATACGGAGACCGCCTCATGACCGATCGCCTGACGATCCAGGATCCGCGCGAACAGTATCCCAAGCCGCCCTTCCCCCGCCAGCCCCAGCCCGTCCCCGGCCTGGCGACCAAGATGGAGCCGGTCCCCGACCACGGCGAGACCAGCTACAGGGGTTCGGGCAAGCTGACCGGCCGCAAGGCTCTCGTCACCGGCGGCGACAGCGGCATCGGCCGCGCGGCCGCGATCGCCTATGCGCGCGAAGGCGCCGACGTCGCCATTTCCTATCTCGCGGACGAGGAAACCGACGCCGCCGAGGTCATCGCGCTGATCGAGGCCGAAGGCCGCAAGGCCGTTGCCCTGCCCGGCGACGTCACCGACGAAGCATGGTGCCGCACGCTCGTCTCCAGGGCGGTCGATGAACTCGGCGGGCTGGACATCCTCGTCGTCAACGCGGGGCGGCAGCAGAACCGGGAGGATATCTCCCAGGTGACGTCGGAAGATTTCGACAGGACGCTGAAGACCAACCTCTACGCCCTGCACTGGATCGCGCAGGCTGCCGTCCCGCACCTTCCGGCAGGCGCGGCGGTGATCACCACCGCGTCGGTCCAGGCCTATGAACCCTCCGCCATCCTGCTGGACTACGCCACCACCAAGGCCGGCATCGTCGCTTATACCAAGGCGCTGGCGAAGCAATTGATCGAGAAGGGCATCCGCGCAAACGTGGTTGCGCCGGGACCGTTCTGGACGGCGCTGCAGTCGTCCGGCGGACAGCCGCCCGAGGCCGTCGAGAAGTTCGGAGAGCAAACCCCGTTCGGCCGGCCCGGGCAGCCGGTGGAGATCGCGCCCGTCTACGTCCTGCTCGCCAGCCAGGAAGGCAGCTTCATTTCGGGCGAAGTCTACGGAGTCACCGGCGGCAGCGGGATCGCCTGACCGACTTTCAACCTTTTCCGGGATCGGCGCCGGTTTCGCGGCGCCTGTCCAAAGACCCTCAACAAGGAGAACCATCCATGTCGCTCACGGTCGCCGAACTGCTCGTCGCCACTCTCGATCAACTCGGCGCCCATCAGGTGTTCGGCATCGTCGGGGATGCGCTCAACCCGTTTACCGACGCGATCCGGCGCCAGGACAAAGTACGCTGGATCGGCGTGCGGCACGAGGAAGGCGCGGCGCTGGCAGCGGCGGGCCAGGCGAAAGTCACCGGCCGCCTCGGCGTGTGCTGCGGCACCACCGGACCGGGCGCCAACCACCTCGTCTCCGGGCTTTATGAGGCGCGCAAGGACCACGCTCCGGTCCTAGCGATTTCCGGCGGCGTCGCCTCGGCCAAGCGCGGGGCCGACTATCTGCAGGAAGACGATCCCGTCGCCCTGTTCAACGACGTCAGCGTCTACAGCGAGATCATCGCGTCCCCCGACCAGGCGGCGGCGGTGATCCACCAGGCCATCGCACACGCTTACGCAGAGCGCGGCGTCGCGCATATCTCGATCCCGCCCGACGTTTTTTCCGCGAAAGTGACGGGCCCGGTGCCGAGCATCGCCACCTTGCGCCCGCGCCCGCCGGTCGCTCCCGCCCCGGAAGACATCGCGGCGCTGGCGAAGATGATCGGGGAGGCACAGACCGTCGCCGTCCTGTGCGGCTTCGGCTGCCAGGGTGCCGCCGGCGAACTCGCCGCGCTGTCCGATCGCCTGAAGGCGCCGCTTGTGCACACCTATCGCGGCAAGGACATCATGCCCTACCACGATCCGCGCTGGATCGGCGGTATCGGCCTCATCGGCGGTCGCCCCGGCGTCGATGCGCTGGCCAAGGCCGACCTCATGCTGATGCTCGGCACCGACTATCCCTATTCCGAATTCCTGCCGGAGAAGACCAGAGCGGTTCAGATCGACGAGCGTGCCTTTGCCCTGGGCCGCCGGACGCCTGTGGAACTGGGCATCGTCGGCTCGGTCCGCCCGGCGCTCCAGATGCTGCTCGAAGTCCTGCCGCAGCGCAGCGACGCCAGCTTCTTCGACGCGGCGAACAAGGACCGCGCGGCCTGGGACGCGATGCTCGACGAAAAGGCTGCGCTCGATCGGTCCGCCGACGTCCTGCATCCGCAAGCCGTGGCCCGCACCATCAGTGACAGGGCCGCCGACGACGCGGTGTGGATCACCGATACCGGAGAAGTCACGCTGTGGGCCGCCAACTGGCTGCGCCAGAGCGGAAGCCAGCAGATCACCGGCTCGTGCAACAACGCCGCCGTCGGCACCGGCCTCGGCATCGCCAACGGCGTGCAGGCACTGGACCTCACCCGTCAGGTCATTCTCCATGCCGGCGACGGCGGCTTCACGATGCTGCTGGGCGAATTCATGACAGCGGTGGAGCACAGGCTTCCGGTCAAGATCGTGGTCTACGACAATAGCGGATGGGGGCTTGTCCATCTGGAAATGGAAGGCGCAGGCGTGCCGCCGTCTCCCGGCGCGACATTCCCCAACCTCGACTTCGCCGCCTTCGCGCGGGCCTGCGGTGCAAAAGGCTACAAGGCCAGCAAGCCCGGCGAATTGAACGCTGCCGTCGATGCATGGCTGAGCGAACCCGGCCCGGCGATCCTTCACGCGGTCGTCGATCCGGACGAGATCCCCGCCATGCCGCACATCGATCCCGCCCAGGCCGCGCGCTTCGGCATCTCGAAGATCAAGCAGGCCATCAATGCCCTGACCGGCCGCGACTAGGAAGATATCGAAGCCCGTGAAGTTGCCCGCAAGGCCCGAAGACGGCGTTGGCAAGGCGATCGAACGTCATTGCCGGGAGAGGGCGCGGGCGAGCGTGTCGATCTCGCTGGCGGGAATGCGCCGGGCTATCACCGCCATCGGGTCCTGCGGTTTCGCGGCGTCGATGACCGTCTCCTCACCGCGCCACCTGCGCAGCCGCGCGGCCAGGTATGGCGCGCGCTGGCCGCCGATGAGCGGCGCCCCCTTGCCCGGCGCGTGACATCCGGCGCAGGCTGGAACCTGCCGGCCCGGCAAACCTGCATCGAGAAGCGCATGGGACTTCGGCAGTGCGGCGTCCGGCAGTCCGGGCAATCCGGCGAAGAATGCAGCCGCGGCCTTGATTTCCGGCTCGGAAAGGCCCGCCGCCGCGACCTGCATGACGGCGCTGTCGCCCTGTCCCGCAGCATGTTGCCGCAACGATCGCGCCAGGTAATCGGCCTTCTGGCCGGCCAGTACCGGAATATCCGGCTGGCCGCGCCCCATGCCGTCGCCGCCATGGCATCCGGTGCAGCCGGCCAGTGCCCCTTGCGGGTCCGAAGCCGCGGCGCTCGGGGTCAGGGTGCGATACTCCAGAGCCGACATCGTGGGCAATCGGCGGATGAACCCGACCATCCGGCGTATTTCGTCGTCCCTTGCACCTTGGGGCCAGGCGGGCATGCCGGTGTATTTCACGCCATGCCGGACGATCCAGAACAGTTCGCGGTCGCTGTAGCGCGCCGCCGTTTCGGCCAGGTTGGGCGCCGGCGGAGTGGCGGCCTGCATGGCGGGCGAAGGCGGTGCCCCCGGTGCGCCGTGGCAGACCTGGCAGGCCTGGCGGAAATGCCCGGCCGCGCTGACCAGCGCGGTATCGTCCCGCACCGTCTCGGGGGTCTGGAACGCGCTGTAGGTACGCGCCGAATTCTGCATCGTCCAGTGCAGGAACCAGTCGGTGATTGCCCAGTGACCCGACGACGCGGCTATCGGGACAATGCCCGACCACGCGGCCACCATGCCGGCCGCCAGCAACGCCAGCAGCGCCGCAACCGCGCGCCGCAAGGTGATCTTCACGAGCATGCGGAAACCCTTTCACGCAACATTGCCGCCAGTAGCGCCAGGCCGCCGACGAAGTAGCTTGCGCCGCCGATCAGCAGCATGACCACGCCGCCCAGTTGCTGGTCGGCCAGAACATCCAGGCCAAGCGGCGCGTGGTGTCCGTGCGTGCCGGGATAGAGCGGCCGCGAGGCCAGTCCCACCAGCACGCCCAGCAGCGTCATGTGCATCGAGGTCAGCAGCAGCGCGCCGATACCCGCCGCTCGGTTGGGACTGCGCAGCGCCGCGCTCCACAGGAGCAGTCCGGCGCCCAGGAAGCTGGCCTGCTCCAGCGCCGTCACCGCCAGCGATCCTTCGGCGGCGCGGCGCAGCACCGGCAGGTGCCATGCCCATACCGTGACCAGTTCCACCAGCATCATGGCCATCGGCGTGACCACGCGCGGCAAGCGCCCGGCGATGTCGGCGCCGCTTCCCGAAAGCGCGCAGGCCAGCAGCGGCGCGGCGACCGCCACCGCGATCATGTGGCCGGCCATGTGCCCGCTCATGCCATGCCCCGACAGCGCCCAGCCTGCAGGCACGAGCAGGACTGCAAGGACCAGCGCCGCCCGCCTCACCGACAATCACCGATGAACATCACCGGCATCGCGGTGAACAGCACCGCGACGAAGCTCAGACCCGCAAGCAGCAGGGTGGACTTGGCGAGGAAGCGCAGGCGATCGACGTCGGTACCCTGGTCGTGCGGGGGCGGGCTTCCGGCGGTGCGCGCCTGGCGCCAGGCGATCCAGCCGGAGAGCGCGATCACGGCCAGCGCCAGCAGGGTGGCGACGGCGAACAGCGTGGGAAATTCGGCGAAGCGGCCCGCCTTCGCGCAGGATATGGCCGCCCAAAGGTAGGTGCACAGGAAATGCGCCGCCCACACCGCAGGCGGGATCACCAGCGTCCACAGCGTGACCTTCAGCCGCTCGTGCCACTTGCGTCGCTCCCGCTTCATGCCGCCTCCGGGAACAGTCCGATGGTCGCATAGGCGACGACCACGGTCAGCGCGAAAAAGTGCATGTAGACGGTGACGTTGCGGATGTCGGCATCGTGGTGGGCGGTCATGCGGCCGAACAGGCTGCGTGCCAAGGCATAGGCCTGCATGATCGCTGCAATGGCGGAATGCGCGCTCGTCCAGATCGCCAGCGTCCACACGATCGCGGGATAGCTGTGCAGCGTCGGATCGAGGCCCGACAGCCAAGGTCCGGCAAGCCCGGCACAGACGCCCGCTCCGCTGGCGCAGATGCCGGTCAGCAGGAGTGCGCGGGCAAGGCCGATCCGCCCTGCGCCGTTGGCCTCGCGCGAGGTGATCGTGAGCAGCCAGCTCGCCACGCCCAGCACCAGCGCGGCCATCGGCCAGAACACCCCGGGCGCGCCGTCCATTCCGGCCGGGACGAAATCCTCATGCCGGGTCCAGAAGAAGTAGTAGCCGAACACCAGCCCCGAGAAGGCGGTGGCGTCCGCCATCATGGTGATGAACATCGCCCACCAGCCCGGCGCCGCGCTGCCCGAGATGTAGAGCGGCAGCTCGATCCCGTGGCCGATCGGCTTGCAGGGCTTCTCGGGGATCTCCGCGGTCCCGGTCCATAGCCACGCCAGCACCAGTGCCAGCGTGAGCACGCCCGATACCAGCGCCGGCCAGTAGAAATGGTAGGTCGTCAGGATGAACACCCCGCCCAGCGCCAGCGCCGTCAGCATCGGCAGCCAGCTTGGCCCGCCCAGCCGGATCACCGACACGGGCCGCGCATCGAGCACCGACGTCACGATCGTCTCGCGCCGGCCTTCTTGCGCGTCGGGCAGGAAGAAGCGGCCTTCGTCGACCTTGCGCACGAAATCGTCCTGGTCCCAGATCGGATAGCGGCTCTCGATCAGCGGGATGGAGCGGATGCCCCAGTTCTCGTCCTGCGGATGCGCCAGCCATTCGAGCGTGCCCGCTGCCCAGGGGTTGCGCGGCGCCATCGGCCGCCAGGGCGAGCGGCACAGGTCCAGCACGATGACCGCGACGCCCGCCGCGATGACGAACGATCCGATCGTCGAGGCCAGGTTGAGGCCGCCCAGCTCCAGTTCCTCGGGGTAGGTGAACACCCGGCGCGGCATGCCCATGAGACCCGAAAGGTGCATCGGGAAGAAGCACAGGTTGGTGCCTGCGAAAATCATCCAGAAGGCGATCTTCCCCAGGCGGTCCGACAGTTTCTTGCCGGTCGCCAGCGGCCAGTAGTAATAGAGGCCCGCGAACAACGGCATCAACGTGCCGCCGATCAGCACGTAATGCAGATGCGCGACGACGAAGTACGTGTCGTGCGCCTGCCAGTCGAAAGGTGCGATGGCGACCATCACCCCGGTCAGTCCGCCGATCACGAAGATGGCGAGGCTCCCCGTCGCGTAGAGCAGCGGCGTGGACCACACCATGCGCCCTGCCCAAAGCGTGACTATGAACACGAATATCTGCACGCCGGTAGGGATCGCCACCGCCTCCGAAGCGGCGGAGAAGAACGCGAGGCTGATCTTGGGCAACCCGGTCGCGAACATGTGGTGCACCCACAGCCCGAACGAGAGGAACGCGGTGCCCACCGCCGCCAGCACGATCCACGGGTAGCCCAGCAGGTGCCGACGCGCGAACGTGGGCACCAGCATCGCGAACAGCGCGATCGAGGGCAGGAAGACGATGTAGACTTCCGGGTGCCCGAAGATCCAGAACAGGTGCTGCCACAAAAGCGGATCGCCGCCGCGCGATGCATCGAAGAACGGCCAGTCGAGCAGGCGCTCCATCTCGAACAGCACGTCGCCCGCGATCAGCGGCGGGAAGGCGAACAGGATCATTACCGCGACCACCAGAATGTACCAGGCGTAAAGCGGCATGAGGTTGAGCCGCATGCCCGGCGGCCGGCATTTCAGCACACCGACGATCAGTTCCACCGCCGCCGCCACCGAGGAGACCTCGATGAACGACAGGCCAAGCATCCAGATGTCGGCGCCCAGCCCCGAAAGGTCGGTGCGGGTGGTGAGCGGCGGGTACATGAACCAGCCGCCGTCGGGCGCGGCGTCGAAGAAGATCGAGCCCGAGACGAATACCCCGCCCAGCAGGAACGACCAGTAACCGAACGCGGAGAGGCGCGGAAACGGCAGGTCGCGCGCGCCCAGCAACTGGGGCAGCAGGATGATCGACACCGCCTCGAACATCGGCACCGCGAACAGGAACATCATCACCGAGCCGTGCAGGGTGAACAGCTGGTTGAACGTGCCCGGATCGACGAAGTCGTTATCCGGCACCGCCAACTGCGTGCGCATCAACAGCGCGAGGATCCCGGCAAACAGCATGAAGCCGAAGGCGGTCAGGACGTACCAGACGCCGACCTGGTTGTTGTTGGTGTCGCTCCAGCGCAGGAACAGTCCCCCGGGCGGCTCCCAGACGCGGCGCAGCCGGCCTTCCTGCGCGGCGCGCAGCACCGGGTCGTCCTGATCGTGCAGGCTCATTTGCCCTCCCGGAGCCAGCCGGCGATGGCCACCGCGTCCGCATCGGACAGCGAGGCATAGGCGGGCATCCGCGCGCCGGGCTTGAACGCCTGGGGGTTGCGGATGAACGCGGCGGTGTTGGCGGTGCCCGGTTCGAGAATGCCCGCGCCCAATGTGCGCCGTTCGCCGAAGCGGGTCAGGTCCGGCCCGATGCGCGAGGTATGCTGCGTCCCCCCCACAGCGTGACAGGCTCCGCAGCCGTTATGCGCGAACAGAGCCGCCCCGCTTCCTCCCCTGCGTGCGGGCGGAATTTGCGCCGCCACGAACCAGGCGTCGAACGCGGCAGGCTCCATGGCGATCACATCGAACGCCATGAGCGCGTGACTCAGGCCGCAGAACTCGGCGCATACGCCGCGAAAAACGCCGGCTTTCCCGGCTTTGACGACGAGCCGGTTGGTGCGCCCGGGGATCATGTCCATCTTGCCGGCAAGGCCCGGTATCCAGAAACTGTGGATCACGTCCGCCGCGCCCAGTTCGAATACGACGGTACGGCCGACCGGCACGCGCACCTCGTTGGCGGAGACGAGCGTCCGGCCGGAAGCGCCGGCATACCGCACGCGCCACCAGAACTGTTCGCCCTCGACACGTATGCGCAAATCGGTCCGAGCAGCCGCGAGCGGGCGCATGGCGGGAAGCGTCCAGATCAGCAGCATGGCCAGCACCACCGTCGGCACGATCGCGCCAAGCCACAGGACCAGCCGCATTCCGCCCGCATGGCTCAGCCGCCCTTCCGGCGCGCGCACGGCCATGATGAAGACCACCACCATCCCGACGGCGATCACGGCCGCGCCCACCCATAGCAGGATGGTCAGTTGCGCAGTCGACCGCGCTTCGGCGCCGAACGGCGCCAGCGTCGACTGCCGCGTATTGCAGCCGGCAAGCAGAAGCACGCATGCGGCGGTGTGGATTTTCAATGGTTGTTCCCTCGTTGCCGGGATCAACGCGCAACGGGACCCCGGGTTCTCCCGGAAAAGGCGCAAGGCTTGTTACAAATGATGTCCGAGCGGACGAAGGCAACGGGTCATGACGCAACCAAATGCGCCGGTTCGCATTGGAAAAGCCGAACTCGCCCATCCGGGCCTGCCAGGAGGATCGCATTGCCGGCCGCTCATTCTTCTGCGTTGCATCCGCTCAATGCGCTCTTGCTCGCCTTTCCCGTCGCACTCTTTCCCGGCGCGCTGCTTTGCGACGTCACGTACCTGAACAGCGCGGAGATGCAGTGGTCCAACTTCGCGGCCTGGCTGATCACCGGCGCGCTGGTGGTCGCAGCGCCGGTGTTGCTGTGGGCGATCGTGGCAACGCTGCGCGGCAGGGGCAGCGCGGTCTACGCCGTGACCCTGGCGGTGATGTGGGTCGCCGGGCTCGTCAACGCATTCCAGCACAGTCACGACGGCTGGAGTTCGGTGGGCACGACGGGGCTGGTGCTTTCGATCGTGTCCAGCGTCCTGGCCCTGGCGGCCGGATGGATGGGGTATTCCGCGCGGGAGAAGCTAGCATGAAGGCGGAATCGACCAGAACGGCTGCAGCTGCCCTCGCCCTTTCCCTGTCCCTCGCGCTTGTCGCCTGCGACAGGGCCCCAGACCTGGACCAGACAGGCCCGCGCCCGGCGCTGCCCGGGCAGAGCGAAACCCTGGTGCCGCCGATGAAGATCGCCCGTCCGTCGGGATGGAACGGCGCAATGCCCACGGTGCCACGGGGCTTTTCAATCACGCCGATCGCCACCGGCCTCAAGGTGCCCCGCCAGATGCTGGTGTTGCCCAACGGCGATATCCTCGTCGCCGAAGGCCTGGGCGGCAACGCGCCCAAGCTGCGCCCCAAGGACGTCATCGCCGGCTACATCAAGAGCCTGGGCAAGTCCGGCACCAAGGGCGGCAACCGCGTGACCCTGCTGCGCGATGCGAACCGCGACGGAAAGGTCGAGCTGAAATCCGTCCTGATCGACGGGCTGGATGCGCCTTACGGGCTGGCCTACGTCGACGGCGCCCTTTACGTGGCCAACCAGGGCGAACTGCTCCGCTTCCCCTATCGCGAGGGGACCACGCGGATCGACACGCCGGGCACCGTGGTGACCAGGCTGCCGGCCCAGCCCAACCACCACTGGACCAAGTCGCTGGTCGCCAGCGCCGATGGTTCGCGCCTGTACGTCGGCATCGGTTCCAACAGCAACGTGGGCGAACGCGGCATGGCCGTCGAGGAAGATCGCGCGGTCGTGTGGGAGATCGAGCCGGGCAACGGAGCGCATCGCACGTATGCCTCGGGGATCCGTAATCCCACCGCATTGGCGATCAACCCCGCCAACCAGCAAGTGTGGGCAGTCGCCAACGAGCGCGACGAACTGGGCGCGCAGCTGGTGCCCGACTATCTGACGTCGGTGCGCCCCGGCGCCTTCTATGGCTGGCCCTATAGCTACTGGGGCGCGCATGCCGATCCGCGCGTCCACCCGCAGAAGCCCGAGATGGTGCGAAAGGCCATAGCCCCCGACTATGCGCTGGGGTCGCACGTCGCCGCTCTGGGCCTCAGCTTCGTCACGGGTGGCGGCTTCGGCGGAGCTTACGCCGACGGCGCGTTCGTCGGCGAGCACGGCAGTTGGAACCGGCAGGAACTGGCGGGCTACAAGGTAGTCTGGATTCCCTTCACCAATGGACGCCCTGCCGGAAAGCCGCAGGATTTCGTCACGGGCTTCATCGGCGAGGATGGCAAGGCGCGCGGACGACCCGTCGGCGTCACCTACGACCCGGTCGGCAGGGCGCTGCTGGTGGCCGACGACCTCTCCAACACCATATGGCGGATCGCCCCAGACACCGCCCGCGCTCGTTCCCGATGAGTGCGCCACCCGTTGTCTTGACCTACATGGCGTGAGTTACCCGACGTCAGGAACGCTTCGGCCACGCGGCCATGTCGCCGGGCAACTATTCAAATTGGTCCTCGTTGCAGGGGTATTCCCCCATTCTGGAACGAAGGACCGATATGTTCGGAAACACGAAGAAGAAGGTGCGTTACGCCGTCGTCGGCGGCGGGCAGATTGCGCAGCAGGCATTCATGCCCGGCGTTGCCCGCACCAGCAACGCAGAGCTTGCCGCCCTTGTCACCGGCGATCCGGTCAAGGCGGACAAGCTGGCCAAGCTCTACAAGATCAAATCATGGTCC
>Ga0308159_1004299_pt1 | contig 13169 bp, 20 predicted proteins | sample PhyCR1_FD_201040 | JGI IMG/M metagenome (GOLD analysis project Ga0308159, IMG submission 201040) | Phyllosphere microbial communities from UC Gill Tract Community Farm, Albany, California, United States - DLSLC.R1 | ecosystem: Host-associated > Plants > Phyllosphere > Unclassified | place: USA...
CCCCTGCTAAGGGAGTATGGGGTGTAGAGCCTCATCGAGGGTTCGAATCCCTCCGTTTCCGCCAACCATCAGGAAAAGCTGCCAGCATGGCCTTGAAGCCATCGGCAGCTTTTTTTTCGTCTTCGTTCGTAGAGGACTCAAGGTCTTCGGTCATGGCGGCCATGAAGGCATGTGCTGGGTCTTCGCCCAGGATGGCGCGCAACTTGCCGCGCAAACGCCAATTGCAGGGGCGCTTCCCCTGTTTCATCTGAACAAGGTTCGACGGGTTTTCACCCACCATCTCGGCCAGTTTCCGTTGGCTTCCTGCCACTGCTGATGCCTTCTCAATGAGCTCGGCAAGAGTTACTTCCGTCACTAGTGGTTGCATTTTGAACATTCTCCGGGTAGGCTTCTGGTGTCAGTTTGAACACGAGTTCGGACTGGCAATGTACAAATTATCCAGCAGCCGCCATGCACCACCAGATCACCCCCGGCGTCGTCGTCCAGACCGCCTACCAAATCGAGCTGAGAGTCCGCGCCCTTGAGGGCAACGTCGCCGAGCTGGAGGCCTTTGACGGCTCCTTCGTCGGCTTCCGGCACGTCTCCAGCCTGACCGTGTGCCTTCCCCCTGCCGCGAAAACGGCACCGGCTCAAAGCTTGGCGGCTGCGGCCGGTGCCGGGCAGGGGGCGGGCACCTTGCGAACGTTTGCGCCTCTCCGGCATGGCCTCGGGACCTGGTGCGTCATATGCGCGGGCGACCGTCGCATCGTCTGTGGCTATCCGTGCGTCGAGGGCAGGCAGGAGCGCCGCGCATGAGCACCGCTCCCCTGGCTGGCTCGGCCCTCATCCACATCGATCACCACACCATTCGCTACAGCCGGCCCGAACCGGCCATGAGCGAATCGGCGCGCCGCATTGTGCGGCTGTCGCGGCATTGGGCCCGCATGGACCGGGTGCGCCTGCATGACGATGAGCTGTACCTGATCCACATCCGCATGGACCTGGCCGACCTGGCCGGCCAGTACATCGCAGATGCCACCATGGATTTGGATGCCATGGCGTGGGCCAGCAAAGAGGCCGCAGCAGGCCGGCGCACGGAGGGGCCCCGCGCAGCGGGGAGGGGCCGGGCGGCGGCTCGCGGAGGACTGACGTGCAAGTAACACGTCAGTCTAGTCTCACCACTGAGACAAACCTTGGTTCTGACGCGGCCTTGCTGGACGTCGATGTGCCCCAGGTCGTCCAGCTTTTCCCGAAGCCTGGCAGCCATCCGGAGTGGTATCCCCGGCCGGTCACGAAAGTGCAGATGGTCGGCTTCTGCGACTGGCTGTCGATCTACCAAAGGCACTTCGGCGGTGGCTTGCCGAAGATCGCGGATGGGGCAGTGATGCGCATTGACAGCGACGGCGAGGTCGAATCGATCACGTTGAAAAAGCTGCGTATCGAAGGCTCGCACGAATCCTCGGTGTTCGTGCGCTGCGACGGTGAAACCGTCTGGTTCGACGGCAACGTGTCCAAGCTGGGCCGGCCGGACAACGTTTTCGGCTACTCGTTCCGCCAGTGCCTTCAGATCGTCAACAACCTGCTGCTGTCGCTGGGCTTGCCTCCGTTCAGCGAGGGTGATCGCTACGTCACGAATTTCAAGGGCGAGCCTCGCACCTGCTGGACGGGCGCGATCGTTACGCGGGTGGACGTCACGCAGAACTACGCGGTGGGCGGGAAGGAAAACGCCTACCACTTCATGCGGTACCTGCAGAGCCAGCAGGCCAGCAGGTTGAAGACCGGCACCTACGGCGAAGGCGAAACCGTGGACTTCGGACGCGGGTCGCGGTACCTGTATTTCAAAGCCTATCTCAAGGGTCCAGAGCTGCGCCGGCACGCGACGAAAGTACGCGCCGATGCGGAAAGCATGTTCAAGCCCGAACCCAACCCGTACGTGCTCCAGCTCGCGGACTGGTGTGATGCCGTCGGCCTGGTGCGGGTGGAAATGACTTTCAAGGCGACGAAGCTGCACGACATGGGGTGCCACTACCTAGGAGGCTTCGACATGAAGCAGCTCGAGCTCGAATTCGATAGGCGCTGCGAAGTGCTCACGCGTGCATCGGCTGACGTCGATCAGCTGACAGATCTGCCGAAGGCACTGCTTGCGACCTACCGCATGTGGCAGGCCGGCGACGACCTCACGGCGAAGCTGTCGCGCGCAACGTTCTATCGCCATCGGCGCGAGCTGCTCCCGTACGGCGTGGACATTGCGATCAAGTCCAACGTCGTCCCCCTCAAAACGAAGACCCGGGTGATCCAGCTCGGCCCGGTGTCTATGCCTGACTGGTACGAGCTGCCGGAGATCGAAAGGAAACGCTATGTCCACCGTGGTGGTTGAAGTAATCGGGATGAAGGCCTTCAAAGGCTTCGTCAACAACGAAGGAATCAACAGCGGAATGCTGTTCGGCCGTGTGAAGCTGGACGACCGCTACAACAAGCCGGGCGAGAACTTCAAGGGCGGTTTCGCCGTGGAGGAATGGAAGATGCCCGATGCGGAAACCGTCTTCCGCATGCAGCACCTGCCCATGCCGTTCGTTTGCGCGCTGGAGATCGAGCGCGTTTCCAACGGCCGCGAGACGAAGGAAGTGGTGATGGACGCCCGGCCCGTCGAGACGGTGAAGGCCACGCCGGCCGATCCGAAGACCGTGGCGATAGCGCCTGTCGCCGAGCAGCGCAAGGTCGCCTGAATGGACGACATCGAGTGCTCGCACTGCGGCCATACCGGGGACCTCGATGACTTCTGCGACGGCGACGAGCTGGTGTGTCCGGAGTGCGGCGCGTCCGACGTGGGCGAAGACGGGGACGGGTGAACGGCGATGAACATCCTCGTTTGCAATGTGCCTCAGGCACCGTGCCCGCCCGATCAGCAGGGCCTGCTGACCTTCAGCCAGGCGGAGGACTTCGCGGCCCTCGGTCTCACGCCTGAAGCGCTGTTGGCTGCATATGCGTTCGGCGCTGGCAGCGTCGTGCTGTGGTGGTTTCTCGGCTACTGCATCAGCCTGGCCATCAAGCTGATTTCCAAGGCGTGATCAATGCAGCTATCAGCCCGGCGTGCTGGGTTGATGGGTGCAAACCGGATTTCCCGGAACACCGAGTTAGGAGTAGGAGTTTGGAAATGGATGCAATCTTTGCAGCAGTGGATTTCAAGACCGTGGCCGCGGCCGTGGGCGTGATCGGTATCGCCGTCATCGGCATCCACATGGCCTTCAAGGGCATCGACCTGGGCAAGCGCGGCGTGAAGAAGGCCTGAGGGTAGACCTGTGCTGATAGGGGCGCTGATTGCTCTCTTCCTGGCCCTGGTGGCCGTGATTGGGGCGGTCAGCGCCCTTGTTTTTGCCCTGCAGGTGCGCAATGGCTAAATGGATTTTGAAGGCGTTGGTTGCCATGTTGTTGGTCCCCGCTGCTGCGCATGCTGCGGTTCAGTGGTTCACCAACGAAGACCTCACGGGCGAGGCCTATCCGACAGCTATTGCAGCGTGCAATGCTCTTGCCGAGATGCAGTCTGGTGTCACGCGCAGGCCCTATGAGCGACAGATCAGAGATGTTCGGTATTGCTGGCTCAGGCAGTCCGACGATCCAGATAACAGTTGGTTTTTTTTCCGGAACGTATACCCAAAAGACGTGCAATGCACCTCTGGTGTCTCGTCAGTTCAGAACGTAGGCATCGGCTGGGCGCGCTACCGCTCGGGGTCGGGCGGAAGGTATCCAGTCGATGGTGGCGGAAGCGCTGATGTTGTCGGTGCGCTTGGATCCCCCCCATCGAACATGTGCCAGGCTGGATGCCAAGTCGCCATGTCCGGAAGCTGGGACGGCTACCTTGATATGGACGCCGTATCCAATGGTTTCAACAAGGTGCTGGCGCAGGCTACGTACATCACAAACGGGTTGACGTGCGACACGCCTACGGACAAGTCCGGTCCTCCTGCCCCGACGTGCGATGGTGCTGTCGGCCAGGTTAACGGCCGCACGACCTGCATTCCCAGCGGCGGCAACGGTGCTGGGTCTGGCACCGGTGGCACAGGCGGTGGCACAGGCGGCGGCACAGGCGGCGGCACGGGCGGTGGCACGGGTGGAGGCACGGGTGGAGGCACAGGCGGTGGCACGGGTGGAGGCACAGGCGGTGGCACGGGTGGAGGCACAGGCGGTGGCACGGGTGGAGGCACAGGCGGTGGCACGGGTGGAGGCACAGGCGGTGGCACGGGTGGAGGCACAGGCGGTGGCACAGGCGGTGGCACAGGCGGTGGCACAGGCGGCGGCACAGGCGGCGGCACAGGCGGTGGCACTGGCGGTGGCACTGGCGGCGGCACAGGAGGCGGCACAGGCGGTGGTGGTGGTGGCGGCGGCGGTGGCGGTGACTGCAAAGAGAACTGCGGAAACGGCAACGGCTCCGGAGGCGTCACGGACGGCAAAGAGCACAAGCAGCCCGCCCTCTACGAAAGCAAGTATTCCAACGGTATCAAGGGCGTATGGGAGTCATCCGGCCTCGGTGGCTCACAGGGCAAGCTGTCCACGCTGGCCGGCTCCTTCGTGCCTTCGATCAGCGATACCAACGGGGCCCCGATCTCGTTCAAGGTCCCGCTCAACTTGGGCATCGTGAACTTCGGCACCTACGACGTCAGCCCGCCACCCATGGTGTGGGCCTTCGTTCGCCTGTGCATCTTGATCACCGCGCTCTGGCTCGCGCGCGCACTCGTTTTTGGAGGGTAAAAAAATGGCAGAAGAGAGTAGCGGGATCGCCGCGGCCATCGCGTCGGTGGTCAAGGGAATTCAGAAGGTGGTCGACAAGCTCGATGCCTTCATTGAATGGTTTTTCGAGCTGTGCCCGCGCATGTTCAAGGCTGCGCTGACGCTCTTTCAGGACGTCTTCCTCTGGTGCTTCGAGCAGTGCCTCGGCCTGGCTAAATCCGCCCTCGAGGGAATCACCGGCCTGGAGACAATGGCTGCAGAAGCCGCCAAGACATGGGCCTTGGTTCCCCCTGACGTCATCATCGTGCTGCAGTCCATTGGCCTCGGCACCGCGCTGGGCATCATCACCAGCGCGATCGTCATCCGCCTGCTGCTGCAGCTCATTCCGTTTGTGAGGCTTGGCTCATGATCATCCTTTTGGAAGGCGTCCCCGGCTCGGGGATGAGTTACGAGGCAGTCGCCTACCACGTGATCCCCGCGCTCAAGGCCGGGCGCAAGGTGGTCACGAATTTGCCGCTCAACGTGGAGGCAATCCGCGCGGTGAATCCGGATTGGGCTGAGCTGCTGGAGATCCGCCGCGGCCCGCAGCCATTTGTGAGGCTTGGCTCATGATCAACCTTTTGGAAGGCGTTCCCGGCTCGGGGAAGAGTTACGAGGCAGTCGCCTACCACGTGATCCCCGCGCTCAAGGCCGGGCGCAAGGTGGTCACGAATTTGCCGCTCAACGTTGAGGCAATCCGCGCGGTGAATCCGGATTGGGCTGAGCTGCTGGAGATCCGCCGCGGCCCGCAGCCATTGCTCGGTGGATGGGATGCCGAAGCGGCCAACCGCGGCGAGCCGGCCTACCTGGTCGGCGTTTTCCCCGATGGTGTCGTGCCCGAGCTCACGCACAAGGGCCTGCCCGCCATGCCTCCGCCGTCGAATCAGCGGCTGTTTGCTGGCGTCTGGGACTTCTACGACACCTGGCGCGGCGAGGGCAACATCGGCCCTCTGTACGTCATTGACGAGTGCCACGTGTCCTTCCCGCGCGAGCAGATGCGCAAGGGCAAGATGACGCCCGATGAGGTCATTCAGTGGTTCAAAATCTCGCGCCACTTTGGCGCCGATGTGCTGCTCATGACCCAGCGGATGAAGGCGCTGGAAGAGGATGTGGCCGGCCTGGCCGAGATGCATATCCGCGTGCGCAAGGCCACGTTCTTGGGCCGGCCGAATGAGTACGTGCGGAAGGTCTTCGCCGGCCTGCGCGGTGGTGAGGTGTCGAGCGACATTCGGCCGTACAAGCCCGAGTTCTTCGGCTTCTACAAGTCGCACACCCAGGGGGCGGCGGTGATCGAAGCTGCAGCCCAGGACGTCGCCCCGGCCAACGTCAAATGGCGCCGGGCAGCCCTCGCTATGTTCGCCGTGTCTGGCCTGGGGTTCGTCTGGCTCGGGTGGCAGATTTTTGGCCCTGCGCCCGAGCCAAAAAAGCCGGCCACGCAGCCGGCCAAGCTCATGGTGATGCAGGGCGGGAAGCTGGTCGATCCCACGGTTGCAGCACCTGCAGGTGGGCCCGCACAGGCGGTTGTGGCCACAGCATCGGTTGCACCAAATGCCGCGCCCGCGGCTGTCGTCGTTCCTGCCGTCGCTGCCCCGCCAGTGCCACCCGAGCCGATGGAGGCCCGCGGCTTGCACCTGGCCGGCTGCATGACGATGCGTGGCCAGGTGGCTTGCGTCATCGCTGTATCGCAGAACGGGCAGCCAGTGTTCACCGTCACGGATGCTGACCTGGTCAGGATGGGGTACAAGTTCGACCGCCTGGCGGACTGCGCCGCCGTCGTTACCTGGCGAGGAACGTCCCGGTCGGTCATTTGCGATTTGCCTCAGGTCGGCATGTCCGTGGCGGGTGTGCCCAGGGCTGCGCAGGAGCAGGCACAGCAGGCCATGGTGCGCACGATCCCGGCCCCTGAGGTTCGCGCTTCTGCATCGGATACTGTTACCGTCGCCGATGTCGTCCACCAGGCTCGCACTGGCACGCTGCCGGTGGCGCAGTAACATCCCCAACCTGGAGAGGTGACCATGATTTTGTTTCGTCTTCGGTGGTGGTACTGGGCTACTCGGTTCGCCCGTGCTCGACGGGTCGCCCGGTGTCAGGCATGGCTTGACCGTCCCCCGCATTTCGCGGACGCCGCAGCCATAGAGCGCGCGCGTCAGCACTTAGAGCGCCTGCGCGCGGAAACGCCGCCTGCCTGTGTAGTTGATCAGCTCCGGGGTATGGGGCAGGGCCCCATGTAGACCTGTCACGCGCGACATGCCCCGCGCAAAGCCCACAGCGGCCCTAGCGCGCCCCGACCACCATTCCCAAGGCCTCGGCCTGCCAAGCGGCAGTTCGGGGCCTTCTTGCGTTCGCCGGTGTTGTTCGCGGGGCGGTGCCTTCCCAAAAACCGGCGGCGAGCTCTCGCGCCTGAAAAACCGGTATTGCGCGACAGCGCTCCTGGACTGCCGCGCCTAAATTCGTCGTCCCACAGAAAGGGACCTAAATGCTTATCGGATATGCACGAGTCAGCACTCAAGATCAGGACACGGCGCTCCAGCTGGACGCCTTGGCAAAAGCTGGCTGCGAAAGGGTGTTTCAGGAGAAGGCGAGCGGCGCGACCAGGCGCGGGCGGCAGGAGTTGGCCAAGTGTCTTGCCAGCTTGGGGAAGGGCGATGTGCTGGTGGTCTACAAGATTGACCGCATCGCGCGCAGTCTGTTCGACCTGTTGGACATCCTGCGCCAGCTGGAGCGGGTCGGCGCCACCATCAAGAGCGTCACGGAGCCGCTGGATACGACCAACAGCATGGGGGTGTTCGTCGTCCAGATTTTGGGCGCGGTGGCCCAGCTGGAGCGGTCGATGATTAGGGAGAGGTCGATAGCCGGCCAGCTGGCGGCGAGGGAGAGGGGGAGGCACCCTGGCAGAGTGCGTGCTCTGAGCGCGGAGGATGAGGCGGCAGCAGTAGCGGAGTACAGGGCCGGAGGGATCACACAGGCGGGGCTAGCTCACAAGCACGGCGTATCCACATCGGTGATCAAGCGGGCTTTGCAGCGCGTACGCAACACTCCGCAGTAGCGAAAACATCCGTTTCCGCCAAAGCATGAACCCCTGAGCGAGTCGATCGCTCAGGGGTTTTTTGCTTTCTGCCGGGGCCTTTTCCGGCAGCCGGCAACATGTCAGGTCTCGATCGGGATGTCGCGCTGGCCGGTCGGGTCCTGGGTCGCGGGACTGGCCTGGTCCGGGCCGTCCTCGGTCAGCGGTGGCGGCAGATCGGCCGGGTCGCCGTCCGTGATGGGCTGCTGTCCGGGCTGGTTGGGGTATTGGATGGGTTGCGATGGCGGCTGCTGTGGCGAGGTCATGCGTGGCTCCTGTGAGGGGGGCGAGTGCCCTGGGCTCCATTCGGCACGCGAAGCGACCTGCGAGCGGTCGGTGCGTGCCGCGGGGGCGGGTAGGACCCGGGCGTCGATGCGGTGCTGGGCGGACCGCGGCCGCGCAGCGAAAAAATGAGCATCTGCACGGTGCTCGACGGTATATTTCCGATCCGTATGGGCACAGCGGAGAGGGACATGGGCACGGCATTGCATGAAGCGGCGTTGAAGGCCGTGGAGACGGGTTTCCAATGGGCCGTCCAGGGGGCGGAGGAGCGCAGGAACCAGTTCTGCGTGCTGTTTGGCAAGGCGTCGCGCCTCATGAGCCAGTACGGCTTCACGTTTCCCGAGGGCGAGCCGCCCCGGGCGTTCGACACGCTGGCGATCTCCAGCCCCATGGGCCCGCTGCGGCTCGATTTCATGAAGGTGCTGGACGACGACGGCGCGCTCACCTGCGCCGCGGTGTTCACCGACGTGCCGATGTGGTCCCGATCGCAGGACCGGCGGCTGCTGTTCGTCGCCACCCTGAAGGGCAGCGGCGAGTGGCTGGGCGACGACGGCAGGGGCCTGTACGCCTTCCATGACCAGTTCGTACCCGCCACCGCGCTCGATGCCGTGCGCAGGGCGCTGGCGCGCAAGCTGGCGTTCGATACCGAACGGCTGCGCGCGACACCGAACAACGAGTGAACAGGCCCGGAGCGGGGCCGCGGCGCCGCCCGTCACGGCTCTGCCTTGTAGGCTCGGCCTTACGGACGGCAGCGGCATCGGCCCGCCCTGGAGGCGAAGCATGGCGCGTAAATTTCGTCGGTGAGGCATCGGACTTTTCCGTGCCCGAAACCACACCACCGAAAGGATCTCGCCATGAATACCGACCAAATCAAGGGTGCCGCGAAGGAAGTTGCCGGCAAGGTGCAGCAGAAGACCGGCGAAGTGTTCAACAGCCCGGAACAGCAGGCCAAGGGCGTGGCCAAGCAGGTCGAAGGCAACGTCCAGAAGAACTACGGCGACGCCAAGGAAGACCTGAAGGACGCCACCCGCTGATGGGTTGACCGGCCCGGCAGGAACGCTCCCGCCACGCCCGTGTCAGAAAGCCCCGCCACGCCTTGCGCGTGCGGGGCTTTGCCACGTGGACGCGACTCTTTTCTCCTCCCTGCCTGCCTGCCTGCCGACGCGGCTCAGAGCGATCGCGCGATGTGCTCGCGCAGCCACTGGTGCGCGGGATCGCGGTGGATGCGCTCCGGCCAGAGCATCAGCATGTCGAAACCCGGAACGTCGAGCGGCGGCTCGACGATCCGCAGTGCCGGGTTTTCGCGCACCAGCCGCGATGGCACCATGGCCACCAGATCGGTGCTGGCGAGCACGGCCGAAAGGGCCAGGAAGTGCGGTACCGACAACGCCACGTGCCGCGAGAGGCCGCGCTCGGCCAATGCCGCGTCCGTTGCGCCGTGGAAGCCGCCGCCGTCGGGCGAGACGATGGCATGTTCCAGCCGGCAGAACTGTGCGAGCGTGGGGCGCCGGCGGAGCCGCGGGTGGCCGCCCCGGCCCGCGAGCACATAGCGTTCCGTGAACAGCACCCTGCGGCGCAGGTCCGGTGGCGCTTCCGCGCCGGTATGGAAGGCGATGTCGATCTCTCCCTGCGCGGCCCGCGCTGCCAGTTGCGCGGGCGGTACCTGCACGATGGCCAGGCGCGTGGCGGGCGCGGCGGCGCGCAGACCGGCCAGCGCCGGCCGCAGCACGGTGAATGCGCCGTAGTCGAATGCCGCCGCGCGCCACGTCTGCTGCGACTGTGCCGGGTCGAACGGGCGCGAGGGCGCCACGGCCTGCTCCAGCGCGGACAACGCCTGCCGCAGGGGCTCGCGCAGTTCGCCCGCCCGGGCGGTGGGCCGCATGCCGCGCGGGCCCGGCAGCAGCAGCGGATCGGTGAAAAATTCCCGCAGCCGTGCGAGCTGCAGGCTCACCGTGGGCTGCGAGAGGTGCAGCCGCTCGGCCGCGCGGGTGACGTGGTGCTCCGCCAGCAGCGCGTCGAGGGTGACCAGCAGGTTCAGGTCCAGCTGGCGCAGGGAATTGCTCATGGAAATACCAGCCATGTGGGAAATTCATTTCCAATATAGCGCACTCGCTTCTATCGTGGCTTCCATCTTCAACGGTTTCGATGGAACGGAAAACGCCATGAACATTCTTCTCGTCTATGCCCACCCGGAGCCGCGGTCACTGAACGGTGCGCTGCGGGATTTCTCGGTGCGGCACCTGGAGCAGGCCGGCCATGCGGTGCAGGTGTCCGACCTGTATGCGATGCGCTGGAAAGCCGCGCTGGATGCGGACGACGACACGGCCCATGGGGCCGGCGAGCGCTTCCGCGCGGCAGAGGATTCGCTGCGTGCCTTCGAGCGCGGGACGCAGCGCAGCGACATCGGGCACGAGCAGGAGAAGCTGCTCTGGGCCGACGCGGTGATCCTGCAGTTCCCGCTCTGGTGGTTCTCGATGCCGGCGATCCTCAAGGGGTGGGTAGACCGGGTGTACGCCTGCGGTTTCGCCTACGGCGTGGGAGAGCATTCCGACACGCACTGGGGAGACAGGTACGGCGAGGGAACGCTGGCGGGCAAGCGGGCGATGCTGGTGGTGACGGCCGGGGGCTGGGAGCCGCATTACGGACCGCGCGGCATCAACGGGCCGATCGGGGACATCCTGTTCCCGATACAGCACGGCATCCTGTTCTACCCCGGGTTCGAGGTGCTGCCGCCGCATGTGGCCTACCGCACGGGGCGGATCGACGAAGCGGGATTTGCAAGGGCCTGCGATGCGCTGGGGCAGCGGCTGGACGGCCTTTTCACCGACAGGCCAATTCCGTTCCGGAGGCAAAACGCCGGGGATTACCGCATTCCCCAACTGGACTTGCGCGAGGATCTTGCTCCGGGCGCGTCGGGCTTCGGTATCCATCTGGACCCCCGGCCCGCCTGACGACGCGATGGGGTGCCGGGCGAGCTGCCGGCGCCCGTCACCCCGCCCGCGGAATCACATCGGCAGATCGGCGAAGGAAGGCGCTGCGGAGGCCTCGGTCCGGGCAGGCTGCTCTTGCGCAGGCTCCTGCGCGGGTTGGTGGAGCCAGCGCCGCACACCGTCGCGCCCACCCGCTGCGCGCAGCAGCAGCGCACCGCCGATCGCCGCGTGGAGCACGGCGCGCGTGCGGCTGCGTCCCACCAACGCCCAGAAGAGCAGGCCGGCGGCGGCGATGGCCGTGGCCTGGTGTTCGCAGGGCGCGCTTTCGCGGCGGTCGTCGTAATCGACGAGATGGCGGGCGGATTCGCGGAGTTGCTCGTTCTGCATGGCTTGGTTTTCCTTGGGAGGAGAGTGGAAAGTGGGGCGGCGGAGGGCCAGGCGCGTGCCACCCGCCGGGCGACGTTCCACGGTAGGCGCACGGTCGGCGCGCCGTGGTCGGAGCGGATGCCATGACGCCGTAGGCGGCGGCGGACGTGGCCGCGGCCTGCCGCCGGGTGCAGGAGCGGCGGGTGCAAAAGAGAAGGCCGCCGGTGCGAGAGCAACGGTGGCCTTTCGGAGTGTGGCGGTCGGGCCGTGTCCTTCATCCGTCCACTGGCGGGCGGCGGATGGATGACAGCGTGCCCGACGCCGGCGCGCGCACCCTTGCGCGTCAGCGGTCGTTCTTGTGGCTCTGGCGGCCAGCCTGGGCATGCTGCTCGCTGCTGCCGCCACGCGTGCCGCCACTGTTGCTGCCGGCATTGCCGCCGCCGCCCTGGCTGCCGCTGCGGTTCTGGGTGCTGTTGCCACCGCCACCGTGGCTCGCGCTGCCCGCGCGGCGGGCTTCCTCGGAGCTGAACTCGTGGGCATTGCCGCTGGCGTGGGCAGCGCGGCCGCCTTCAGCGGCGATCTCGCGTTGGCGCTCCGGGTCCATGCCGGCGAATCCGCGGCCGGAACCGCCACCCTGGTTGCCTTGGTTATTCCCCTGGTTGCCTTGATTGCCTTGGTTCGATGCCATGTGATTTCTCCTTTGGAACATTGCGAATGGTGCGTTGGATGTGACCGCGCAGTGCAGCGCTGTCGATGAGAACGTGGCAATGCCCATGCCATCGCCTGCGGAACGAGCCCGGCCGAGCGGCTGCGGCAGGTAGGAAAAACGCCCGTGTTACGAAGTCGCCCGAGCGCGGGGGCCGGCTGTGCATGCAAAAGAAACAAGCCGTGTCGCAGCGCCGCAGGGACGGGGGAGGGCACTGCGGCGTCGCCATCCCGGCCGTAGCGAGCGGCAGAGCGATGGTCATTTATTCCAGGGAAGCCGGTATTTGCAGCAATGCTTTCCGACTCATGCATTCGGATCGACAGATCCTGCGGAATTTTGGAGGTGGCATCTGTAACGCGGGCCGTATCTTGCGCGGGTTCCTACGCAGGGTGGGGGGCGTGGGGCGAATCATGGGCCGTTCGCAGATCCCCCGATGAACCGCAAGCACAAGGAGTTTTCATGGAAGCCACCACCACGGGTATGAACCGCACGGGCGCCTCGGCGTCGCCGGCCGGCGCACAGGCGATGGAGGAAGCCGTCGCACGGTACTCCCCGCCCGGGCCGATCGATCTTTCGCAGGCCCGGGAAATGCGCCTGCTGCATGGGCAGGAGGCCGGCCCGCTCGGCTCGGTGCCGCCGCCCACGTCGCTCGGCGACATGGTGAGCACGGGCGTGAGCAAGCTGATGGGCGAGCACCCCGAGATCCTGCTGGACAAGATCGGCGAGCGCATCGCGTTCGAGCGGGGCGGCACGCGGCTCTACGACGCGTTGATCGTGAAGTACGAAGGGGCCGTGAATGCCGGTGCCAAGGTGCCGTCGCCCGCCGACGCGGTGAAGGCGGCCGGCGCGGGCACCGACGACGCCGCGCTGATGGGCGATGCCTCGGCGCTGGCCACGCTGCAGCGCATCCGCGCGGAGGAGCTGCAGCACTTCCAGCTGCTCTGCGACGCGATGCGCCAGCTCGGCGGCGACCCGACGGCGCAGACGCCGTGCGCCGACGTGATCGGCACCGCCTCCATGGGCCTCATCCAGGTGGTGACCGACCCGCGCACGACGCTGGCGCAGGCGCTCTCGGCCA
>Ga0308159_1004301_pt1 | contig 13167 bp, 11 predicted proteins | sample PhyCR1_FD_201040 | JGI IMG/M metagenome (GOLD analysis project Ga0308159, IMG submission 201040) | Phyllosphere microbial communities from UC Gill Tract Community Farm, Albany, California, United States - DLSLC.R1 | ecosystem: Host-associated > Plants > Phyllosphere > Unclassified | place: USA...
GGCGGAGGTTCTCGGGGGAGCCGTCGAGGCCGCGCTCGCCGGAGCCGCGGTGCTGGATCATGCCGAACTTGCTGGCGATCACCACCTCGTCGCGACGGTCGGCGAGGGCGCGGCCGACGAGCTCCTCGTTGGTGAACGGGCCGTAGATCTCGGCGGTGTCGATGAAGACGACGCCGAGGTCGACAGCGCGGTGCAGGGTGCGGATCGACTCTGCGTCGTCGGTTCCGGCGCCGGAGTAGAAGGCGGACATGCCCATGGCGCCGAGGCCGAGGCGGGAGACGTCGAGGGCGGTTCCGGGGTCGCCGGCGCCGAGGGTGATCTTCTTCACGAGGTGGTCCTCTCCTGGTAGGCCGCGATCTTGATGTCGATCGCGGCGAGACTGCGGTGGGTCCGCGCGAGCTGCTCCTCGACCTCGGCGCGGTGCGCCCGGAGGAGGGCGAGCCGTTCGGGCTCGCTCGCGGGACCGATCCTGAGCAGGCCCGCGTACTCGCGGATGCGCGCGATCGGCATGCCCGTGGCGCGGAGCTTGGTCAGGAAGTCCACCCAGCCGACGTCCGAGGGGCTGTAGCGCCGGTGCCGCGACGACGCCCGCTCGACGGGCTCGAGCATGAGCCCGACGCGCTCGTAGTAGCGCAGCGTGTGCACGGTGAGACCGGTCGCCGCGGCGACCTCCGAGATCGACAGCACGTCGGCGGCGGGCGCCTCGGCGAGGGGGGTGGTGGACATGGCGTCACCCTAGGACTTCGAGCGCGCTCGAAGTCAAGCCGCCCCGGATCCGCGCCCGCTCAGCGCTCCGCCGTCAGGAACCCGGTCAGCGCCTCGGCCAGCTGCGCATCCGACTCCTCGTGGCCGATCGTCGCGACGCCGTCGCCCGGCTGCGGGCCGTACCAGCCGAAGGCGGCGTGGTTCGCGCCCTCGATCTCGACGGACTCCGCGGAGGCGGGCAGCAGGTCGCGGGCGGCGGCGACCTTCGCGGGGGTGCTCAGTCCGTCCTCCGATCCGCTGACGCTGAGGACGGGGAGGCCGCTCCCCGAGAGGTCGTTCGCGCAGTAGCTGCCCAGCAGCATGAGCCCGGCGACGTCGTCGCCTCCCGCCCACTGGCAGGCCTTCACGCCGCCGAGGGAGTGACCGCCGACGAACCACTCGTCGACCCCCTCCGCCTGGTCGGTGAAGCTCTCGAGCGAACGGAGGTCGAAGAAGGCGAGGTTGAGGACCGGGCGCGTGATGACGACCGTGACGCCCTCCGCCACGAGCGGGGCGAGGGTCGCCTCGTACGACTCCGCATCGACCTTGGCGCCCGGCACGAAGACGAGACCCTCGCCCGACGCGCCGCCGGTCGGAGTCATCACGATCGCGGAGTCGGTGCGCTCGACGCCCACTCCGGACTCGGCTCGCACGCGCTCGAGGGCCGCCTCGTCCGGCCCGAGGACGATCGAGGACCAGGTGAGGAAGCCGAGCACGGCGACCGCGATCAGCCCGCCCAACGCGAGCAGCACGATCCGGAGCGGCCGGCGCCGACGCGCGCTCATCGGCTCGCCGCGATCGCGTCGGCGGCCTGCACGAGAGCGAGGTGCGAGAGCGCCTGCGGAGTGTTGCCGGCGTGGCGGCGGTTCTCGACGTCGTACTCCTCCGACAGCAGGCCCACGTCGTTCGCGAGCGACACCAGCCGGTCCATCAGCGTCCGCGCGTCGTCGAGGCGCCCCGAGGAGGCGTACTGCCGGACGAGCCAGAACGAGCAGGCGAGGAACGGGTGTTCGCCGCCCGGCAGGCCGTCGACCGAGGACTCGGTGCGGTAGCGGTGCAGCAGCCCGTCGTGCAGCAGCGTGCGCTCCATCTCGGCCACGGTCCCGGTCATCCGCGGATCGTCGGCGTCGACGTACCCGACCATCGGCAGCACGAGGAGCGACGCGTCGACCTCCGTCGATTCGTACGACTGCACGAAGTGACCGCGCTCGGCGTCGAAGCCCTGCGCGTCGATCTCAGCGCGCACCTCGTCGCGCAGCGCCTCCCAGGTCTCGACCGGGCCGTCGAGGCCGTGCTCGCGGACCGCCCGCACGCCGCGGTCGAGTGCGGCCCAGATCATGACCCGGGAGTGCGTGAAGTGGCGGGGCTCGCCGCGGATCTCCCAGATGCCGTTGTCGGGTCGCTGCCAGTTCTCCTCGACGAAGCCGAGCAGGGCGCGCTGGAGAGGCCACGAGAACCGGTTCTCGTCGACACCCGCGGTGCGCGCCTCGTGCAGCGCGACCATGACCTCGCCGATGACGTCGGCCTGGTACTGGTCGACCGCCGCGTTGCCGATCCGCACGGGCGAGGCACCGTCGTAGCCGGGCAGGCTCGGCATCGTGCGCTCCGCGAGGTCCCGCTCGCCCGCGATGCCGTACATGATCTGCACGTCGGCCGGATCGCCCGCCACCGCGCGGAGCAGCCAGGCGCGCCACTTCTGCGCCTCCTGCTCGAAGCCGTGAGCGAGCAGCGCCTGCAAGGTCAGCGCGGCGTCGCGGAGCCAGACGTAGCGGTAGTCCCAGTTGCGGCTGCCGCCGAACTCCTCCGGGAGCGACGTGGTTGCGGCGGCCACGATGCCGCCCGTCTGGTCGTCGGTGAGGGCGCGGAGGGTGAGCAGGGAGCGCACGACCGCCTCACGGTACGGGCCGTCGTAGCGGATCGATCCGGCCCACTCCGACCACCAGGCCAGCGTGGTCTCGAGGGCCCGATCGACGTCGAGGGCCTTGGGGGAGCGGTGGTGGGAGGGGAACCAGGCCATCGAGAGATCGGTGACGGCACCCGCGGCCACGTCGAACTCGGCGCTGTGGACGTGGTCGGTCGCCGTCAGCCGCACACCGCGGACGACGACCGCGTCCGGCCCTGCCACGGCGACCAGCAGCGGAGCCTCGTCCGAGCCCTCCTGGCGCACCCACGGCACGACCCGCGCGTAGTCGAAGCGGAGGCGCAGCTCCTGCCGCATCCGCACCGTGCCCGACACGCCGCGCACCCGGCGCACGAGCTCGGCCCGGTCGTCCCGCAACGGCATCACGTCGGTGACCTCCACCACTCCGCTCGACGTCGTCCACCGGGTGAGCAGGGCGAGCGTGTCGCCGAGATAGCGGCGCTCGACGCGGGCGTCGGGATCGACCGGCCGCAGGGACCAGCGCCCCTGCTCGTCGCCGCCCAGCAAGGCGCCGAAGACGGACGGGGAGTCGAAGCGCGGGAGGCAGAGCCAGTCGATGCCGCCGTCGCGGGAGACGAGAGCGGCGGTGCGGCAGTCGGAGAGGACCGCGTAGTCCTCGATCGGGGAGACCATGCACGGATCCTCTCAGCACGAGCCGGGCACTCCCCGTCAAGGCGGAGCGTCGGTCCTCACCCGCGCCGTAGGGTGAGCCGCATGACGCACTCGGTCTCGACACTGCTCATCCTCGGAGCGACGGGGGACCTCTCCTCCCGGCTCCTGCTCCCCGCGATCGGCCAGCTGCTGACGCGCGAACCCGACCGGAGGCTGCAGCTCGTCGGCGCCGGCCGCGAGGACTGGACGCAGGAGCACTGGCACGAGGTCCTCTCCACCTCGCTCGCGACGGTCGAGACGAGCGGCACCGGAGCCGACGAGATGGTGGCCGGCACCCGGTACCAGCAGATCGACGTGACCGATCCGGAGGCGCTCGCCGCGCTGCTCGCGAGCTGCGCAGGACCCGTCGCGATCTACTTCGCCCTGCCGCCCGCGATCGCGGCGAAGGCGTGCGACGCGCTCGCCGCGCACGACCTGCCCGCGGGAACCGTGCTCGCGCTCGAGAAGCCCTTCGGCGTCGACGAGGAGAGCGCCCGTGCCCTCAACGAGCGCCTCGCCGCGCTCGTGCCCGAGGAGCGGGTCCACCGGGTCGACCACTTCCTCGGCCGCGCCACCGTGATGAACCTGCTGGGCCTGCGCTTCGCCAACCGGATCCTCGAGCCGCTGTGGTCGGCCGAGCACATCGAGAGCGTCGCCATCGTCTACGACGAGCAGCTCGGGCTGGAGGGGCGCGCCGGCTACTACGACGGCGCCGGTGCCCTGATCGACATGATCCAGAGCCACCTGCTGCAGGTGCTGGCGGTCGTCGCGATGGAGGCGCCGTCGACGCTCGACGCCGCCGACCTGCGCGACGCCAAGGGGATCGTGCTGCGCGCCACGCGGATCCGCGAGGAGGACGGCTCTCGCCGGGCGCGGTACACGGCCGGCTCCGTCGACGGGCGCGAGCTCCCCGGGTACGCCTCGGAGGAGGGCGTGGACGCCGAGCGCGGCACCGAGACGCTCGCCGAGCTCACGGTCGAGATCGACACCTGGCGCTGGGCCGGCGTGCCCTTCACGCTGCGCTCCGGCAAGGCGCTGGGCGAGCGCCGCCGCGAGGTGGTCATCCGCTTCAAGCCCGTGCCGCACCTCCCCAGCGGCTTCCACGGCACGGAGTCGCCCTCGGTGCTGCGGCTGTTCCTCGCTCCGGACAAGATGGCGCTCGAGCTCAACATCAACGGTCCCGGCGACCCCTACACGCTCGAGCGCGCGTCGCTCGAGGCGACCTTCGGAGCCGGCGAGCTACTGGCCTACGGCGAGGTGCTGTCGGGGATCCTCGACGACGACCCGTCGCTCTCGGTGCGCGGGGACGCGGCGGAGGAGTGCTGGCGGATCGTGCAGCCGGCGCTCGACGCCTGGCGCTCGGGCGCCGTGCCGCTGGACGAGTACCCCGCGGGCAGCGAGGGCCCGGAGGGCTGGAAGCAGGTCTGACCGGGAGGCGCGTCTCACGACCCCGCGGTGCCGGGGGGATCTCGATACGCCCGCTGCGCGGGCTACTCGATCAGCAAGGGGGGTGCGGATCCGCTCGCCGGGGCCTAGCGGGTCGCGTCGACCGGGAGCTGCGCGGGTGCGTCGGGCTCCGCCCAGACGGCGATCGGCTTCGGTTCCCAGGTGAGGGCCGCGGGCTCCGTCTCGACGGGCGGAGTGGAGGCGCGCATCACCGGGATCGCCGAGGTGACGGGATTCGCGGTCTCCGCGACGCCTGCGCGCAGCTGCTGCGCCTGGATCGCTCCGGCGAGCTCGTGCGCCAGGGACCGGGCGAGCATCCCGTGGAAGATCGGATCGCGGTCGTCGTGGCTGCGGCGTGTGACGACCCACGCCCCGTGGGAGCCGACGAACGCGGCGAGGCGCTCGTGCACGACGGCGAAGAGCTCGTCCTGCGTGAGCGCCGGGGCCGCGACGACCTCGGGGACCGGCGGGCGGCGCCTCAGACGAAACCTCATGACGAACCCCGATTCCCGTGCGACCAACAGCTGAGACCAGTGTCGCGGCGGAGCGAGGATGCAGTCCGCTGACACGCCGCCGCACAGGGCGAACGGCGCGTCAGCGGGCACGATCAGCGATCGCGCTTCTTGCCCTTCTCCTCCTTGGCGAGCTCCTTGGAGTCGTAGGAGACGGATCCGAAGGCGACCGCCACGGCGATCGCCCAGCTGACCCACTGCAGGACGAGTCGCCAGTCGCGCGGCCCCTTGCGGGTCGTCTGAAGGATCGACCAGCCGCCGACCAGCGCGCTGATGACGCTCGAGTTGAGGATGAACTTGCGCATCGATTGCCTCCCGGTGTTCACGACGACGCTACCGGTGCCGTCGCGATGCCCGGAGCGGTTGACAGGACGGACCCGTCCTCCCGCTACCGTGGACCGCCGCCCGGCAGCATCCGGGCGCCGGGAGGAACGGAACAGCATGCGCACCGCAGTCATCGGGGTGGTCCTGCTCCTGCTCGGAGTGGTGGCGGTGCTCACGGGCGTCCTCCCTCCCGAGGCGCTGGCCGCGCTCGTCGAGCGGACGGGACCGATCCTCGCCTTCGTGGTGGCGGTCACGGTCGTGGCCGAGCTGGCCTCGGAGGCGGGCGTCTTCACCGTGGTCGCCGAGCGCGCCGCCGTCTGGGGTCGGGGCCGCACGGCCGTGCTCTGGCTGCTCGTCGTGCTCCTCGCGGTGCTGAGCACGGTCTTCCTGTCGCTCGACACGACCGCGGTGCTGCTGACGCCCGTCGTGGTGCTGCTCGCGGCGCACGTGAAGGTGTCGCCCCTGCCGTTCGCGATGGCGACGGTCTGGCTGGCGAACTGCGCGTCGCTCCTGCTGCCCGTGTCGAACCTCACGAACCTGCTCGCGGAGCGTCGGCTCGGCGTCGACGGGCCGCTCGAGTTCGCCGCGCTGACCGCTCTGCCCGCCCTGGTGGCCGCCGCGGTCCCGGTGCTGGTGCTCGCGATCCGGTACCGCCGCGAGCTGGCGGGCCGCTACAGCGCGGGGGAGCGGACGCCGATCGGGGACCGCGTGCTGCTCGTCGGCTCCGGCGCGGTGGTGGCCCTCCTGCTGCCCGCGCTGGTGTCCGGACTGGAGGTGTGGATCCCCGCCACGGCCGCGGCGGTGGTGCTGGTCGTCCTGTTCGCGGTGCGCCGGCCCCGCGCGCTCCGCGCCTCGCTCCTCCCGTGGCAGCTCGTCGTCTTCGCGGCCGGCCTCTTCGTCGCGATGGAGGCGGCGCACCAGCTCGGGCTGGGGGCGGCGCTCGCCGTGGTCGCGGGGCAGGGCGGCGCAGTCGCGGACCTGCTGCGTCTCGCCGGCTCCGGAGCCGTGGCCGCGAACCTCGTCGACAACCTGCCGGCGTACCTCGCTCTCGAGCCCGTGGCCGCGGATCCGGTGCGACTGGTCGCCCTGCTGATCGGCGTCAACGCCGGTCCGCTGATCACGCCGTGGGCGTCGCTCGCGACCCTGCTCTGGCACCAGCGGCTGACGGCGATGGGCGTCCGGATCTCGTGGACGCAGTACGCGCTGCTCGGTCTCGTCGCGGTCGTGCCGACCGTCGGCGGCGCCGTGCTCGCTCTCGCGCTGACGCAGGGCTGAGCGGCGGGAGGACATCTCCTGTCCGACACCCGTTCGAGAGGGGCTGGTAGCCTCCTGGGGTCCACGACGACCCGATTCGACGAGGGGTACACCATCTCCGAGCACGCAGTTCCCGACCTCCAGGACGGTGCTCCGGCGCCGCGCAACGCGTTCGTGGTGGTGTCCAACCGGCTCCCCGTCGACCGTGTGACGGCCGAGGACGGCACCGCCTCGTGGAAGACGTCCCCCGGCGGCCTGGTGACCGCGCTCGAGCCCGTCATGCGGGCGAACGAGGGCGCCTGGGTGGGCTGGCCGGGAGTCGCCGACGAGGTCGTCGCCCCGTTCGAGAACGACGGCGTGCTGATCGTGCCCGTCGCCCTCAGCGCGCAGGAGCTCGAGGACTACTACGAGGGCTTCTCGAACGACACGCTCTGGCCGCTCTACCACGACGTCATCGCGCCCCCCACCTACCACCGCGACTGGTGGGACGCCTACGTGCGGGTCAACCGGCGCTTCGCCGAGGCCGCCGCCGCGGTGACGGAGGAGAACGGCGTGGTCTGGGTGCAGGACTACCAGCTGCAGCTCGTGCCCAAGATGCTCCGCGAGCTCCGACCCGACGTCACGATCGGCTTCTTCAACCACATCCCGTTCCCGCCGTACGGGATCTTCGCCCAGCTGCCGTGGCGCAAGCAGATCGTCGAGGGCCTGCTGGGCGCCGACGTCATCGGCTTCCAGCGCCAGGGCGACGCCGGCAGCTTCCTCCGGGCGGTGCGGCGACTGCTCGGCTACGACACCCGCAGCACCGTCGTCGAGGTCCCGGTCGAGGACGAGGCCGCCGGCGGCACCCGGCGCGTCAACCGCTCCCGCCGGGGGGCGAGCGTGCGGCCCGTGGTCGCCCGGCACTTCCCGATCTCGATCGATTCGGCCTTCTTCGAGGAGATGGCCCGCACGCCCGAGATCCAGGCGCGCGCGAAGGAGATCCGCGACGAGCTCGGGAACCCCGAGGTGATCATGCTCGGCGTCGACCGGCTCGACTACACCAAGGGCATCGGGCACCGCCTGAAGGCGTTCGGCGAGCTCCTCGCCGACGGCCGCCTCAGCACCGCCGACGCCGTGCTCGTGCAGGTCGCGAGCCCCAGTCGCGAGCGCGTCGACACCTACCGCCAGCTGCGCGACGACATCGAGCTGCAGGTCGGCCGGATCAACGGCGACTACGGCAGGATCGGGCACCCGGCGATCAGCTACCTCCACCACGGCTACCCCCGTGAGGAGATGGTGGCCCTCTACCTCGCCGCCGACGTGATGCTCGTCACCGCGCTGCGCGACGGGATGAACCTCGTCGCCAAGGAGTACGTCGCCTCGCGCTTCGACAACGACGGCGTGCTGGTGCTGAGCGAGTTCACCGGAGCGGCCGACGAGCTGAAGCAGGCGGTGCAGATCAACCCCCACGACATCTCGGGGCTGAAGGACGCGATGGAGGCCGCCGCGCGCATGCCGCGGGCCGAGAAGACGCGCCGGATGCGGGCCCTGCGCCGCCGAGTCCTCGAGAACGACGTCGCGCGCTGGTCCGAGAGCTTCCTCTCGGCGCTCACCGAGCACGCCGCGGGCCAGCAGCTCGACGTGCGCCCCGCGGCACGGGGCCAGGAGGCCCCCGTCGGCCAGGAGGCCGAGCACCGCGAGGACTCCGAGCGCGGCAAGGAGGCGGAGGCGCGATGAGCACCGTCACCCCCTCGCCCGTCGACCCGCACCTCCCCGGCATCCCCGACCGCCTCGTCCTCGCTCTGCGCGAGCTGGCGGCGACCGGGCGCCTCCTCGTCGCCCTCGACTTCGACGGCACCCTCGCCCCGGAGGTCGACGACCCGGCGCGCGCGCGAGCCCTGCCCGAGGCGCGCGAGGCCGTGCTGCGCCTCCTGGGCCTGCCCGGCACCCGCGTCGCGCTCGTCTCGGGTCGCGCGCTCGAGAGCCTGGAGGAGGTGTCGCAGCTTCCCGACGAGGCCCTGCTCGTCGGCTCCCACGGAGTGGAGATCCGGCTCGACCCCGACGAGGACGCCGTGCGTCTGAACCCCGTCGAGCTCGCCAAGGTCGACCGGCTCGAGGGCGTGCTCAAGGGCATCGCCCGCGGGATCGACAACGTGTGGATCGAGGACAAGCCGGCCGGCTTCGCCCTGCACACCCGTCTCGCCACCGACAAGCACAGCAGGGTCGCGCACGTCGTCGCCCTCTCGGAGGCGCGCGCCGAGGTCGCGGGCGTCCACGTGCGCGAGGGAAAGAACGTGCTCGAGTTCTCGGTGCGCTCCACGACCAAGGGCGAGGCCGTCGAGCACCTGCGCCGCTACACCGGCGCGACCGCGGTGCTCTACGCGGGCGACGACGTGACCGACGAGGACGCTTTCGCCGTGATGCGCGCGGGTGACGTGGGCGTGAAGAGCGGGCCGGGCACCACCTCCGCGGCGTACCGCGTGCGGGGCCCGGAGCAGGTCGCGCACGTGCTCTCCCTGCTGGCGGAGTTCCGCGGCGCCCCGGCCTGACGAGGAGCGCGATCGGGGCGCCCGGGAGCGCCGGAGCAGGGGCCGCGACGCGGTAGCCTCGTCACATGCCGGAAATCGATTGGAAGCCTCGTTCGCGCACCGTCACGGACGGCATCGAGGCCACGACGTCCCGCGGGATGCTCCGCGCCGTCGGAATGGGCGACGACGACTGGGAGAAGCCCCAGATCGGGATCGCCTCCTCCTGGAACGAGATCACCCCCTGCAACCTCTCCCTCGAGCGCCTCGCGCGCTCCGCGAAGGAGGGCGTGCACTCGGGCGGCGGGTACCCGCTGCAGTTCGGCACCGTCTCGGTGTCGGACGGCATCTCGATGGGCCACGAGGGCATGCACTTCTCGCTCGTCTCGCGCGAAGTCATCGCCGACTCCGTCGAGACCGTGATGATGGCCGAGCGCCTCGACGGCACCGTCATGCTCGCCGGCTGCGACAAGTCGCTGCCCGGCATGCTGATGGCCGCCGCGCGACTCGACCTCGCCGCCGTCTTCGTCTACGCCGGATCGATCGCTCCGGGCTGGGTCAAGCTCTCGGACGGCACCGAGAAGGACATCACGATCATCGACTCCTTCGAGGCGGTCGGCGGCGTGAAGGCCGGGATCATGTCCGAGGAGGACGCCAAGCGCATCGAGTGCGCCTTCGCCCCGGGCGAGGGCTCGTGCGGCGGCATGTACACCGCGAACACCATGGCCAGCGTCGCCGAGGCGCTCGGGATGAGCCTGCCCGGCTCGGCCTCGCCCGCCGCGGCCGACCGCCGCCGCGACTACTTCGCCCGCAAGTCCGGCGAGGCCGTCGTGGAGCTGCTGCGCAACGGCACCACCGCGCGCGACATCCTGACGAAGGAGGCGTTCGAGAACGCGATCGCCGTCGCGATGGCCTTCGGCGGCTCGACCAACGTCATCCTGCACCTGCTCGCGATCGCCAACGAGGCCGAGGTCGACCTCACGATCGACGACTTCAACCGCATCGGCGACACGATCCCGCACATCGGCGACCTCAAGCCCTTCGGCAAGTACGTCATGAACGACGTGGACCGCCACGGCGGCGTCCCCGCTGTCATGAAGGCGCTGCTGGACGCCGGGCTCCTGCACGGCGACTGCCTGACGGTCACCGGCAAGACGGTCGCCGAGAACCTCGCGGCGATGGACATCGCGCCGCTGGACGGCGAGGTCATCCGCACGCTCGACAACCCGATCCACGCGACCGGCGGCCTCACGATCCTCAAGGGCTCGCTCGCCCCCGAGGGCGCGGTCGTCAAGACGGCCGGCTTCGACGCGTCCGTGTTCGAGGGCCCCGCGCGCGTCTTCGAGCGCGAGCGCGCCGCGATGGACGCGCTGACGAACGGCGAGATCGAGAAGGGCGACGTGGTGGTCATCCGCTACGAGGGCCCGAAGGGCGGCCCGGGGATGCGCGAGATGCTCGCCATCACCGCCGCCATCAAGGGCGCGGGCCTCGGAAAAGATGTACTACTCTTGACCGACGGACGATTCTCAGGCGGCACAACCGGCCTGTGCATCGGACACATAGCACCCGAATCGGTGGACGCAGGTCCCATCGCATTCGTGCGCGATGGGGACCCGATTCGGGTCGACATCGCCGCTCGCTCGATCGACCTACTTGTCGACGACTCCGAGCTCGCCGCCCGCCGAGAAGGCTGGGCCCCCCTTCCTCCGCGCTACACCCGCGGTGTCCTCGCCAAGTACGCCAAGCTCGTGCGCTCGGCGGCCGTGGGCGCCACCACCGGGTGACCCCGGCCCGCTCCCGTCGGCCGCGCACTCGCGCCTCCCGCGTCCAGGACCTCGCGGTCCCGGGCCCGCCGCCGCACTCCCTCTCGAAGGAAACGACACCCGCATGACCCCGGACCCGTCCGCCGTGCATCCCGCACCCACGCCCCAGCCACCCCGCCCCGCCGCGTCCGCGGCGGCCCCGGCCCCCGCGGTCGAGACCCTCACCGGAGCGCAGGCGGTCGTCCGCTCGCTCGAGATGCTCGGGATCGAGGACGTCTTCGGCCTGCCCGGCGGCGCGATCCTCCCGGTCTACGACCCGCTGATGGACTCGTCGAAGATCCGCCACATCCTGGTCCGCCACGAGCAGGGCGCCGGCCACGCCGCCGAGGGCTACGCCTCGGCGACCGGCAAGCTCGGCGTCTGCATCGCGACGTCCGGCCCCGGCGCGACGAACCTCGTCACGGCGATCGCGGACGCCTACATGGACTCGGTCCCGATGCTCGCGATCACCGGTCAGGTCTTCTCGACGCTGATGGGCACCGACGCCTTCCAGGAGGCGGACATCGTCGGCATCACCATGCCGATCACGAAGCACTCGATCCTGGTGACGCGCCCGGAGGACATCCCGCAGGCGCTCGCCTCCGCCGCCCTCATCGCGACGACCGGGCGCCCCGGACCCGTGCTCGTCGACATTACGAAGGACGCGCAGCAGAACGAGGCGCCGTTCCTCTGGCCGCCGAAGATCGACCTGCCCGGCTACCGCCCGGTCACCAAGGCGCACGGCAAGCAGATCCAGGCCGCGGCGCAGCTGCTGGCCGAGTCGAAGAAGCCGGTGCTGTACGTGGGCGGCGGCATCATCCGCGCGCGCGCCTCCGCCGAGCTCCTCGCGTTCGCCGAGACGTCCGGCGCACCGGTGGTCACCACGCTGATGGCCCGCGGCGCGTTCCCGGACTCGCACGAGCAGCACCTCGGCATGCCCGGCATGCACGGCACCGTCCCCGCGGTGCTGGCGCTGCAGGAGGCCGACCTGATCCTCGCGCTCGGCTCGCGCTTCGACGACCGCGTGACCGGCAAGGCGGCGCTCTTCGCCCCGCACGCGAAGGTCGTGCATGTCGACATCGACCCCGCAGAGATCTCCAAGATCCGCACCGCCGACGTGCCGATCGTGGGAGACCTCAAGGACGTGCTGCCCGACCTCACCGACGCCTACGCCAAGGTGATCGACGGCGGCGCTCCCGACACCTCCGAGTGGTGGTCCTACCTCAAGGGCCTCCAGGAGGAGTTCCCGCTCGGCTACACGGAGCCGACCGACGGCCAGCTCTCTCCGCAGTACGTGATCAAGCGCATCGGCGAGATCACCGGTCCCGAGGGCGTCTTCGCCTCCGGAGTCGGCCAGCACCAGATGTGGGCGGCGCAGTTCATCAAGTACGAGCGCCCCAACTCGTGGCTGAACTCGGGCGGCGCCGGCACCATGGGCTACTCCGTCCCGGCCGCCATGGGCGCCAAGGTCGGCGAGCCCGACCGCGTCGTGTGGGCGATCGACGGAGACGGCTGCTTCCAGATGACCAATCAGGAGCTCGCCACCTGCACGATCAACGACATCCCGATCAAGGTCGCGGTGATCAACAACTCCTCGCTCGGCATGGTGCGGCAGTGGCAGACCCTCTTCTACGAGGGCCGCTACTCCAACACCGACCTCAACACGGGACACGACACCGTGCGGGTGCCCGACTTCGTCAAGCTGGCAGACGCGTACGGCGCGCTCGGCATCCGGGTCACGAAGCCCGAGGAGATCGACGACGCGATCCGCCTCGCGATCGCGACGAACGACCGCCCCGTGGTCATCGACTTCGTGGTCAGCCGCGACTCGATGGTGTGGCCGATGGTGCCCCAGGGCGTCTCGAACAGCTACGTCCAGTACGCCAGAGACCACAGCCCGACCTGGGACGACGAGGAGTAGACCGCATGACGCACCACGTTCTCTCCCTGCTCGTCGAGGACAAGCCGGGACTGCTCACCCGTGTCGCCGGGCTCTTCGCCCGCCGCGG
>Ga0308159_1004302_pt1 | contig 13166 bp, 12 predicted proteins | sample PhyCR1_FD_201040 | JGI IMG/M metagenome (GOLD analysis project Ga0308159, IMG submission 201040) | Phyllosphere microbial communities from UC Gill Tract Community Farm, Albany, California, United States - DLSLC.R1 | ecosystem: Host-associated > Plants > Phyllosphere > Unclassified | place: USA...
CACCATCAACGACAAGTACACGCCGCGCATCGTCGAGAACGTGAACACCTATGGTCTGCAGAGCCGCTTCGCCGGCGCGCACAAGATGAACATCACGCGGCTGCTCGATCTGGAAGAGGGCTTCACCCAGGATGCCGCGCGCGAGCGCATCACCGCCGACTTCGAGCGCGCCGCCGCACAAGGCGCGGCGGCAGGCTCCGAGGTGGTCATCGCCGCCGGTGGCGTGGTCTCGGCCCTGCTGTCGGACTGGAACCTGCGCACCACGCAGGTCGGCGTGCCGGTGCTCGATGGCATCACCAACCTCATCAAGATGGGCGAGATGGCCGTTCGCATCCGGCAGCTCACGGGTGCATTCACCAGCAAGAAGCGGATCTATGCGGCGCCGCCGCCCGAGCAGATCGCCGAGCTGCGCAAAGCCTACGGCCCGCACATCTATCCCTCGGTCCGGGCACTCCGCTGACGCGCGCCCCGCACAGACCTTTCGCCCCGCGCTTTACAGGAGACATCATGAAGATCTGGTTCCAACTGCTTTCCTCCGAGACCAAGATGAAATCCTTCATCGCCGCCGTTCAGGCGCTGGTCGACCGTGCCGTCGAGCCGGGTACGACGGTCGAGGTGCGGGGAACTTCCGAAGGCGTTCTGGGCGATCAGTACCGCCTGTTCTTCCAGTACGACCAGAAGGAAGTGATCCAGAACGGCCTGCGCATTCGCCGGGAGGGGGGTTACGACGCCTTCGCCATTGCCAACTCGCTCGATCCGGCGCTGGTGGACATGCGCGAGATGCTCGACATTCCGGTGCTGTCTTTCATGGAGAACAGCTGCTTCACGGCCTGCACCATGGGGGAGAGATTCGCCGTCATCGCGCCCAACCGCAAGATGGTTCCCCGCTACCGCGAGATCGTGCTGTCGTATGGCCTGCGGGACCGGCTCGCCACGGTCGAGCCGATCCTGTTCGATGACGTCCGCGCGCAGGAACTGGCCTTCACCGATCCGGAGGTGGCCGCCCAGGTCGAACGCGACATGATCGCCGCGACGCGTCGTTGCGCCGAGAAAGGGGCCGAGGTCGTGTTCGCAGCCGGCCCGCCCGGTGCGCTGATGGCACAGCGTGGTGTGTTCGAGGTCGATAGGGTGCCCATCCTCGATACCTACACCCACCTCGCCAAGGCCGCCGAGATGCGCGTGCGCATGCACCAGCTCACCGGCGTGGCCGTCAGTCGGCGCTGCCTGTACGAGGCGCCCGCCCCCGAGCTCGTCCGCCGGGTGGCCCAGGCGTACAACATCCAAGAACTGCTGCAGGACTGAGGCCCGGGCAATGCAGGCCGCATTCATTTGCGACGGCGTGCGCACGCCGATCGGCCGCTACGGCGGCGCGCTGAGCACCGTGCGAACCGACGACCTGGCCGCCGTGCCGGTGCGCGAATTGCTGCGCCGGCACCCGGCGCTGGCCGAGCAGGTCGACGACACCTTCCTCGGCTGCGCCAACCAGGCCGGCGAGGACAACCGCAACGTGGCGCGCATGGCCGTCCTGCTGGCCGGCTTGCCCGCCCGCGTGCCGGGTGTCACGCTCAACCGGCTGTGCGGCTCGGGCCTGGAGGCGGTGGGCACGGCGGCGCGCGCCATCGCCAGCGGCGATCTGGCCGTGGCGCTGGCGGGCGGCGTCGAGTCCATGAGCCGGGCGCCCTTCGTGATGCCGAAGGCTGCGGCCGCCTTTTCGCGTCATGGCGAGATCCACGACACCACCATCGGCTGGCGCCTGGTCAACGAGGCGATGGAACGCGCCTACGGCACCGACTCCATGCCGCAGACGGCGCAGAACGTGGCCGACGAGCACGGCATCAGCCGCGCCGACCAGGATGCCTTTGCGCTGCGCAGCCAGCAGCGCGCAACCAGCGCGCAGGCGCAGGACGTCCACGCCCAGTCCATCGTGTCGGTCAGGGTGCAGGGCTTGCGCGGCACGGAGCAGGTCGTCAGTCGAGACGAGCATCCGCGCGCCGACACCACCCTCGAAGCGCTGGGGCGGCTGCGGGCCGTCGTGCGGGCCGACGGCAGCGTGACGGCGGGCAATTCCTCGGGCGTCAACGACGGCGCCGCCGCGCTGGTGGTGGCCTCGGAGCAGGGAGCGGCACGGGCGGGTCTGAAGCCGGTGGCCCGCGTCCTGGGCATGGCGAGCGCCGGGGTGCAACCGCGCGTCATGGGCCTCGGGCCGATCCCCGCCGTGGCCAAGCTTTGTGAGCGGCTGGGCCTGACGCCGCGCGATTTCGACCTGATCGAACTCAACGAGGCTTTCGCGGCCCAGGCGCTGGCCTGCACACGTCATTGGGGCCTCCCCGACGATGCCGAGCACCTGAACCCGCATGGGGGCGCGATCGCGCTGGGCCATCCGCTGGGCATGTCGGGGGCGCGTCTGGCGCTTGCCGCCGCCACCGAGTTGCAGCGACGCCAGGGCCGCTATGCGCTGGTGACGATGTGCGTCGGTGTGGGGCAGGGCATCGCGCTGGCGCTGGAGCGCGCGGACTGAGCGCCCGCGACGGTCGCGCGCATTGCACCGTCAGCCAAGAACATGGAGACAGAGATGACAACGCTTCACGGCCAGGAGGCCCTTGCCCAACGGCATGAAGAGCCCTTGCTGCGCGTCCTGGGCGCATCCAAGACCTACACGCTCGCCAACGGGCGCAACGCGCAGGCGCTCGCGCCCGTGACCGTGGACCTCAAGCGTGGCGACTTCACCAGCCTGCTGGGACCCAGCGGCTGCGGCAAGACCACGTTGCTCAAAATGGCAGCCGGCCTGGTGGGCTTGAGCGGCGGCAGCATTGCCAGGGCCGACGGCACGCCCTTGCGCCACGGCAGCTATGGCTTCGTCTTCCAGTCGCCGGCCTTGCTGCCCTGGCGCACCGTGTTCGACAACGTGCTGCTCCCCGCCGTCGTGCTCGGCCTGCCGATGGAACAGGCGCGCCGGCGGGCCCGGGAGCTTCTGGCCATGGTGGGCCTGGAGCACGCGGCCGGCAAGCGCCCGCGCGAGCTGTCCGGCGGCATGCAGCAGCGCGCCTCCATCGCCCGTGCGCTCTTGCACGACCCTCAATTGCTGTTCATGGACGAGCCCTTCGGTGCGCTCGACGCCATGACGCGAGAGGACCTCAACCTGGCCCTTCATCGCATCCATCTGGAGCAACGCAAGACCATCGTCTTCGTGACCCATGACATCGACGAGGCCGTGCTGCTCTCCGACCGAATCCTGGTGATGTCTGCCGGGCCGGGCCGCGTGATTGCCGACCTCGACGTGCCGCTGCCCAAGCCGCGCACGCTGGCTCTCAAGAAGCAGCCGGCCTTCCATCGCACTGCCGAGCACATCCGCGCGCTGCTGCATCGCGACGAGCATCTGGAGGCCGCATGAATACGCGGACAAGCCGGATGCTGCCGGCCGGTGCCACGAATGCCGCCATTGCGGACACCCCTTCCCGGCTGCGCATCCCCCAGCCCGAATTGCTGTGCTCGCTGGGCCTGGCCCTGGTGCTGCTGGGGCTGGCCGAGGCCAGCGCCCGGTTCGGCTGGGTCTCGCCCATGATCCTGCCGCGACCGACCCAGGTGGCACAGGTGCTGGTCGAAGGGCTGCGCGACGGCTACTTCCTGGCCAACATCTTCTCTTCGCTGGCTTCGCTGGTGGCCGGCTTCGCGGCGGCCTTCGGCGCGGCCATCGCGCTGGCAGGCCTGCTGTCGACCAGCCGCTTCGCCGAGCGTGTGCTGACGCCCTACATCATCGCCTTCCAGAGCATGCCCAAGGTGGCGATCGCGCCGCTGGTCGTGCTGTGGCTGGGCTTCGGCGAGCTGTCGAAGGTCACCATCGTGGCCATCGTGTGCTTCTTCCCGATCATGGTCAACACCGTGCAGGGACTGAAAGTGCGCGACCGCGACCACGACGAATTGCTGCGTTCGCTCGATGCGAGCCGCTGGCAGCACTTCCGCCTCATGAGGATGCCGCACGCAGTGCCCTACATCTTCGCTGGCGTGCGCATCGGCGCGGTGTTCGCCCTCATCGGCGTGGTGGTGGCCGAATTCGTGGGCACCAATGCCGGCATCGGCTTCGCGCTGCTGCAGGCCAAGGCGCAGTTCGACGTGCCTGGCGTCTATGCCTGCCTCGTCATCCTGATGGCGATGGGGCTGCTGCTGAGTTTCGCCACATCGCTGGTGGAACGCGGCGTTGCACGTTGGATGGGTGAGCCGAACACCGCCAGCGGCAGCTGACGCGAACGGATATCTGTAAACAGGAGCGACACATGGATTTGCAGCTGCAAGGGAAGCGTGCATTGATCACCGGATCGAGTGCCGGCATCGGGCTGGCCGTGGCACGTCAGTTAATGGCCGAGGGCACGCGGGTGGCGCTGTGTGGGCGGCGCCAGGACCGCTTGGATGCGGCGGCGCGTGACCTCGAAGGCGAGTTCGGCAGCCAGGCCGTAACGGTACAGGCGGACGTCACTTCGGTGGCCGACATCGAGCGTCTTGCCGCGCAGGCGTCGGAGGCGCTCGGCGGCATCGACATCCTCGTCAACAACGCGGGTACAGGCATCTACAAGCCGTTTCTGGAGGTGAGCGACGACGAATTGACGACCGCCATGCAGATGAATTTCATGGCCATGTTCCGGGTCACGCAAAGGGTGTTGCCCGTCATGCTGCGCGGGGGCGGTGGCGTCATCGTCAACATCACCGGGACTTCGGGCTCCTCCGTCCTCGATGCGCCTTTCTTCTCCACATGCAGCGGCCCGGCCAAAGCGGCCGAGAACCGCTTCACCAAGGCTTTGGCGATGGAGTTCGGCCCACGAAACGTGCGCGTCAACGCGGTGGCGCCGGGGCGCGTGAACGCCCCTGAACGCTTCGCGCGCTGGTGTGCCGACATCGCGGCCCGCTCGGGCCAGGAGGCGATGACGCCCGATGAGCTCAAGAAAGCGTGGGGTGCGCGCATCTCTTTGCCCGGCCAACGCTGGGCCGAGATCGAGGAGATTGCCCGGCTGGCCGTCTTCGCCGCCTCGCCGGCGTGCGGCTTCATCAATGGCGCGCTGCTGATCGCCGATGGCGGCGAGACGCACGACTGACCTGCCGTTCGAGAGGAAGGAGACATCCATGAATTTCGGCCTAATATTCGGGCGCGCTGCCCGCCACACCACGGCCGTCCTGCTGGCTGTCGCAGGGCTGGCTCTGCTGGCGCCTCATGCCGGCGCGCAGCCCGCCAAGGCGCCGATACGCCTGAACGTCGGCAATGCCACCGTGTCGACACCGCCCTACGCGGCCTACAACACCTCGGTGCCGCAGACAATCTTCTTTGCCGAAGAGGGCCTGGACGTGCGCATGGTCGGCATGGGCGGCGCCACGGTCGCCACCCAGGCCCTGGCTGCCGGCCAGGTGGACATCGCCTTGCCGGCGAGTTCGGCGCCCCTGGCACTGCTCGATCGCATTCCCGATGCGGACATCGTGGCTTTCTACACCTTCATCAACGGCTTCCAGAGCGTGCCGATGGTCCTGCAGGACAGCCCCATCAAGACCGTGGCCGAATTGGCCGGCAAGACTGTCGGCGTGCAGACGCTGGGCAATTCGCAAGTGCAGACCACCAAGGCGCTGGTGAAGATTGCGGGCGGCGACCCGGCGTCGGTCCGCTTCGTGGCCGTGGGTGAGGGCATCGAGGCGGCCCATGCACTGGCCAGCAAGCGCATCGACGCGCTGGTCTTGTTCGATGGCCTCTATGGCCAGATCGAGGCCGCGGGAACGCCGCTGCGCGCGCTCGACAGCGCGGCGACCCAGCGCGATGCGGTGGGCTTCACAGGTGTGGTCATCACGCGGCCGTCCTTCCTCAAGGAGCATCGCGACGTGCTGGTGCGCTACGGCCGCGCCGTCGCCAAGGCGACCTTGTTCGCCAAGACCAACCCGGAAGCCGCGGTGCGTATGCACTGGAAGATCTATCCCGAGACCCGCCCTCGTGGCATGCGTGAGGAAGAGGCGCTGAGATCCAGCATGGCATCGCTCAAGGCGCGGCTCGATAACCTGTACCCGGTCGACTCGCTCTACGGCGGCGCCACGGCCCGGCAGATCGCTGGCTACATCGAGCTGAACAAGGCGGGCGGCCAACTCGCCTCGACCGTGGCGGTGGGCCGCTTGTGGGATCCGAGCCTGCTCAAGGACATCAACGACTTCGACCAGGAGGCCGTGCGCCGCCGGGCCCTTGCCTGGAAGCCATGACACAAGAGAGCCTTCCCATGAATGAAGCCCTTGTCGAGCCCGTCGCGCAGGTGCAACCCGGGACTGCTGCGGGCGCCTGGCCTGCCTGGTTTCAGGCCGCGCTGGCGCGCCACGGTCGATCGACCTACCCGCAGTACCTGCTGCATCGCAGCGCGGTGCTGGCGCAGCGGCCGGCGCTGATCCATCGCGAGACCACATGGTCCTACGCGGGCCTGTCGAACGCCGTCCTGGCCACTGCGCAGCATCTGCTGGCAGCGTATGCCCTGTCACCCGGCAGCCGCGTGGTGCTCAACGGGCACAACAGCGACACCTACCCGATCGTGTACTTGGCCGTCATGGCTGCGGGATGGGTCGCCGTGCCTGCCAATCCCAAGCTGACGGTCGGCGAACTGGCCTACATCGCCCACGACGCCGGTGCGGGGCTGTACCTGCACGATCGGACGCCCGACGACCACGACGTGCAGGCGCTGGCAGAGATGCTGTCGCCGATGGTGGCGCTGTCCAGCTTCGGCGAGCTGCTGCGGCGCGAGCCGACGGCATCGGACCTCGCGCCAGTCGATGCAGACGCGCCGGCGGTCATCTTCTACACCTCGGGCACCACCGGCCAGCCCAAGGGCGTGATGCACAGCCATCGCACGCTGGTGGCCGGGGCACTGCAGGCCGCCCACGCCTGGGGGTATGCGCAGGATGGGCTGGTGAACCTGGCCATCACGCCGCTCTTTCACGTGGCTGCGCATTCCTGGGCTTACCCGACCTGGGCCCACGCCGGCACGCTGGTCGTCGACAGCTATGGCACCGAGCGCCTGTTCGACCTTGTCGAGCGACACGCCATCGACGGCTTCGGCTGCGTGCCGTCGATGCTCATGATGCTGCTGCGCTCGGAACGCGGGGGGCGCGCCGTCACCACCTCGGTGCGCAACGTTCGCTTCGGCGCCTCGCCGATGCCGCCGGACCGCCTGCGCGAAGTGCAGGCTTTGTTTCCGAACGCGAAGCTGTATCACGGCATGGGCCAGACCGAGTCATGCGGCACGCTGACCGTGCTACCGGCAGAGCTCGCTCATGCAAAGGCGGGCAGCACCGGCCGCCCCCTGCCCGGATGCGAGCTGCGCATCGTCGACGACGCCGACCGCGACCTGCCCCGCGGCCAGACCGGCGAAGTGCTGGCGCGCAGTCCGAGCGTGATGCTGGGCTACTTCGGCCGCCCCGATGCCAGTGCCGAGACCCTGCGCGGTGGCTGGCTGCACACCGGCGACCTGGGGTATGTGGACGACGAGGGCCTGATGTACCTGGTGGATCGCAAGAAGGACATGATCATCCGCGGCGGCGAAAACATCTATTCGGTGGAGATCGAGAACGTGCTGCTCGCCCATCCTCGGGTGTTGGCCTGCGCCGTGGTGGGCCTGCCTGACGAGGTGATGGGCGAGCGCGTGTGTGCCGTCATCGCCGGCCTGCCGCCCGAGGACGCACCGCAGCTCGTCGATCTGCTCAAGGCGTGGTGCCGTGCGCAGCTGGCAGCCTTCAAGGTGCCCGAGCATGTGCTGTTCCTGCCCGAACTGCCGCAGACGGCCACCGGCAAGACCCAGAAAGCACAGTTGCGCCAGCTGGTGTTGCAGCGCATGTCGCCGGACGCGTGAAGCGATGCCTCCCGGCCCGATCCCCGCCATCGTCTCGCCCATCGACCGCGTCGGTCAGGCACTGGCACGGCCCGAGTGCGTCCTGGCCTGTCGGGACGGCAGCTTCATCGTGTCCGACAGGCGTGCACTGGCGACGCGCATCGCGGCCGATGGCCGCCAGCAACTGCTCGGGGACCGCGCCGGGCTGCCCAACGGGCTGGCACTGCTGGCGAACGGCGCCCTGGCGGTGGCCGACATGGAGCAACGCTGCGTGCACCAGCTCGCGCCCGATGGGCAGCAGCAGGTCCTGCTCGACACCGTGGGTGGCGAGCCGCTGGGCTGCGCCAACTTCGTGCTGGCCGATGTGGGCCCTACGCTGTGGGTCAGCACATCCACGCAGGCCGGCACGGCGCGGGCCGCCATCGCTGCGCCGGTGGCGGACGGCCGCATCCTGCGGCTGCGCCAGGGCGAGCTGCACGTGGTGGCCGACGGCCTGTGGTTCGCCAACGAGTTGCGCATCGACGCGCAGCGCCACTGGATGTACGTGGTCGAAACCACGCGCGCGCGCGTCTCGCGCGCCGCGCTGCACGCCGACGACAGCCTGGGCCCGTTCAGGCCTTTCGGGCCCGACCCCCTGTTCCAGGGGGCCTACCCGGACGGTCTGGCGATCGATGCCGCCGGCAATCTGTGGCTGACCGAGCTCTCGCGCAACGCCATCCTGGTGCTGCGGCCGGACGGGTCGCTCGTCACGCTCATCGAAGACCCGTCGGGCACGAGGCTGGCCAAGCCGACAAGCCTCGCGTTCTTCGGCGCCGATCTGTGCAACGTCGCGGTCGGCTCGCTCAAGGGCAGCGAGCTGGCCGTTTTCAGAACCGATGTGCCGGGCCTGGCGCCCGCGCACTGGCAGTGATCGCCGATGCGCGCTTCCGGCATCGGCGCCCTTCGTTGACGATAAAAGGAGACTCACCATGCTTGCACGCCGCGACCTTCTCAAAGCCGCCGCCGGCCTGGCTGCCCTGCCGCTGGCGGGGAGGGCCCAGCCGAACTGGCCCAGCCGCGCCATCACCTACGTCGTCCCCCTGGCACCCGGCGGGGCCACCGACACCTCGGCACGGCTGATCTCCGAGCGGCTGAGCCCGCGCCTGAACGTGCCGGTGGTGGTGGAGAACCGAGCTGGCGCAGGCGGCAGCATCGGCGCCGAGTACGTGGCGCGCGCCCCGGCCGACGGCTACACGTTGCTGGGCGGCTCCATCAGCACCCACGCCATCAACGTCAGCCTGTACCGCAAGCTGGGCTACCACCCGCTGGAGTCGTTCACGCCGCTGGCGATGATCGGAATGAACCCGCTGCTGCTTGTGGTGCCCGCAAACAGCCCATACCAGTCGCTGGCGCAAATGCTCGATGCAGCACGCCGTGCCCCTGGCACCCTCAGCTTCGCCTCGGCCGGACCCGGCACTTCGCAGCACATGGCCGGGGAGCTGCTGGCGTTTCGCACAGGCACCAAGCTCGTCCACGTGCCGTACAAGGGCAGCGCGCCCGCGCTGCAGGACGTGCTGGGTGGGCAGGTGAACATGATGTTGGATACGGCCGTGGCCTGTGCGCCTTACGTCAAGTCCGGCAAGCTGCGTGCGCTGGCCACCGGGTACAAGGTGCGACTGGAGTCATTTCCTGATGTCCCGACCGTCATGGAGTCGGGCGTGGCGGATTTCGACGTGTCGTCCTGGCTGGCCGTGTATGCACGAAGCGGCACCGAGGCGTCGATCGTCTCGCGGCTGCGCGAGGAAATCGGCGGCGTACTGCGCACGCCCGACATGCGCGAGCGCCTGCGCCAGCTCGGCACGTTGCCGGTGGACATGGACGAAGCGCAGATGAACCGTTTCCTGGTGGCAGAGATAGCCAAGTGGAAGCAGGTCATCGACGCCGCCGGGATCAACGTCTAGGCACTGGTCTCAGGCTTCCTCTCGTCCGGGCGCTTTGGCGCCCGTGGTCTGTGGCGCGGACCAGACTCTGCCTCAGGCATAGATCGGCTCTTCCGCCATCGCCTCGCACTGGTCCTGCAGCATCTGGATCTGGCCCTTCCAGTAGTCGCTGCTGCCGAACCAGGGGAAGGTGATCGGGAAGATCGGGTCCTGCCAGCGCCGCGCCAGCCAGGCCGAGTAGTGCAGCAGGCGCAGGGTGCGCAGCGGTTCGATCAGGGCCAGCTCGCGGCGGTCGAAATCGCGGAACTGCTCGTAGCCGTCGAGCAGGCCGCTCAGCTGGCCGGTGCGCTGCGCGCGGTCGCCCGACAGCAGCATCCACAGGTCCTGCACCGCGAAGCCGGTGCGCGCGTCGTCCAGGTCGACGAAGTGCGGGCCGCCGCCTTCGCGCTCGGTCGGCGTCCAGAGGATGTTGCCGGGGTGGCAGTCGCCGTGCAGCCGCAGGCTCCGCATCTCCGAATCGAAGCGGCCGCCGGCGTCCGTGGACAAGGCGGTGGCCGCGATCGCATCGAGCGCCTCGTTGCAGGCGCGCTCCCAGTCCTTCTGCACGTCCAGCGGCACCATCTCGTGGCCCAGCAGCCAGTCGCGCGAGTCGGTGCCGAAGCGTTTCAGGTCCAGGGGCGGCCGGTGCACGAAAGGCCGCTTGGCGCCCACGGTGTGGATGCGCGCGAGGAAGCGGCCGATCCATTCCAGCACCTCGAAGTCGTCGAGTTCCGGGGCGCGGCCACCGCGCGAGGGGCTGACGCTGAAGGCGAAGCCCGCATGGTGGTGCAGCGTGCGGCCGTCGATCACGCGCGGCGCCACCATCGACACCTCGGCCGCGGCCAGCTCGAGGGCGAAGTCGTGCTCTTCCTGGATCTGCGCGTCGCTCCAGCGCCCGGGCCGGTAGAACTTGACCACCACCGGCTTCTCGTCCTCGATGCCGACCTGGTAGACGCGGTTCTCGTAGGAGCTCAGCGGGACCAGGCGGCCGTCGCCGTACAGGCCGACGCCGGCCAGGGCGTCGAGCACCGCGTCGGGCGTGAGCGATTCGTAGGGGTGGGACGTGGCGGGCGCGGTGTCGGGCATCGCGCCATTGTCCGCCTCGCGCCGTGGGGGTTCAGGCGGCCAGCGAGAGGATGTGGCCGTCGCGCGGATCGCCGCGGCCGGCGAGCACGGCCTGCCAGGCCTGCGCCACGGCCTCCGGGCCGCGGTGCTGCTGCACGCGCAGCCAGGGCGCGTCGCCCTGCGTCGCGCGCGCGGTGAAGGCGAACCAGGCCTGCGCCAGCTTCTGGCCGAAGGCCTCGGCGCCCCATTCGCCGGTGCGCTTCTTGATCTGGGCCGGTGCGAAGAAGAAGGTCGCGCGCGGGCCGGGCAGCGCCTTGGCGCTGCCCTCGGGCGCGCGCTGGTCGACGTGCGTGTTGCCGATCACCATGCTGTAGCGCAGCTGCGCGAAACGCTCGTGGATGGCGCGGCGCAGCTCGCCGTTGCCCGCGAAGTCCACGTACACGCAGGGCGTGGCGGCGTCGAGGCGGTCGAGCTCGTCGTAGCCCAGCACCTGCGTGTAGCAGCCCAGGCCTTCGCAGAAGGCGCGGTTGGCCGCCGAGGTGAGGCCCACCACGCGCACGCCCGGCCGCTGGGCGAGCTGGAAGGCCGTGCCGTAGGCGGTCTTGCTCGATGCGCTGGACAGGATCACGGTCGGTGCACCCTCGGCCCCGACACCGAAGAAATCGTTGTCGCCCAGGAAGTCGTCGATGAGCCACGAGGTGATGAACAGCGGGCGCAGCAGGGCCTGCACGTCCTCGGTGTCGGCGGTGTAGAGCGGATCGCGGTTGCAGCGGAAGTAGACGTTGTAGACGGCCGGCAGTTCGGCCCGGTGGGCGGCCGCGTCGGTGAAGCGCTCGGGCGAGAGGCGGTCCGGCGTCAGCACCAGCTGCGAGGCCATGGGGAAGTAGCCGTACAGCCGCTCGCCCACCGCCACACCCGGGTGCAGCGACTGCACGACGCGCCCGAAGCCCCACACCGGCACGTGGCCCCAGCCTTCTTCCGCCGTGGGGAAGAACTGCCAGTAGCTCATCGCGTCGCCGAAGGCGGCGTAGGTGATGTTGTTGGAGGTCAGCGCAAAGGCATCGATGCCCACCCGCACCTGGCCGGGCGCCAGCGGCGTGTCCTCGCGGGTGCGCAGGCGGGCGTCGGACAGCGAGGTCTTGCGGACGATCAGTTCGGTGGTGCTCATGGCAGGGCTCCTGGAGGGGCGGGGGGATGACCGACCGGCACCATAACCCGCCGGCATGACCGCAGCCGGCTGCACCGCGTTGCCGCCGTCGCCTGCGCGACCTGCCGGTGCAAAGAAAAACGCCACCCGCAGGTGGCGTTCGAGCATGTCACGGCACGTGGGCGCCGTGGACAGGCGGTGCCGATCAGGCGATGACGATCTCGACCGGGATGTTGCCGCGCGTCGCGTTCGAGTACGGGCACACCTGGTGGGCGGTGTCGACCAGCTTCTTCTTGGCTTCGGCGTCCAGGCCGGGCAGGCTGATGTTCAGCACGACGGCGACGCCGTAGGCCGCGCCGCCGTTCGTCGGGCCGAGGGAGACCTTGGCGTCGACGGCCACGTCTTCCGGCACCTTCACGCCGACCTTGGGAGCGACGGCCTTCATGGCGCCGATGAAGCAGGCCGAGTAGCCGACGGCGAAGAGCTGTTCCGGGTTGGTGCCGGCCTTGCCCGAACCGGGGGGGTTGAGCTTCACGTCGAGCGCGCTGTCGCTGCTCTTGCCGGCGCCGCCGTCGCGGCCGCCCGTGGTGTGGGATTCGGCGGTGTACAGAACCTTGTCGAGTTGCGTGGTCATGGTCGTTCCTTCGGTGGTGGTTGAGAAATGCCGGTTGGCGGGAGAAATGGAATCAGGCAGCGGCGCCGCGCACCCGGTCGCGCAGCGATTGCAGCTGGCGGGTGAGCGTCACCAGCTCGTCGATGGAGCATTCGCTGGCCGCGAGCAGGCAGGCCGGCACGCTCGCGGCGCGGGTCTTGAGACGCCGGCCCGCGGCCGTCAGCGTGATGTGGACGCGGCGCTCGTCGGCCACGTCGCGCACCCGGGCCACGAGGCCGTTGGCCTCCAGCCGCTTGAGCAGCGGGGTGAGCGTGCCCGAGTCGAGCGACAGGCGTTCGCCCAGGGCCGAGACCATGAGGCCGTCTTCTTCCCACAGCGCCAGCATGACGAGGTACTGCGGGTAGGTCAGGCCCAGCTTGTCGAGCTGCGGCTTGTAGAGACGGGTCATGGCCAGCGATGCGGAATACACGGCGAAGCACAGCTGGTTGTCCAGCTTGAGCAGTTCGGCGGTGTCCGGTCGGGAGTGCATGGGACGAAGTATATCGAGC
>Ga0308159_1004306_pt1 | contig 13161 bp, 6 predicted proteins | sample PhyCR1_FD_201040 | JGI IMG/M metagenome (GOLD analysis project Ga0308159, IMG submission 201040) | Phyllosphere microbial communities from UC Gill Tract Community Farm, Albany, California, United States - DLSLC.R1 | ecosystem: Host-associated > Plants > Phyllosphere > Unclassified | place: USA...
CCGGACAGGGTCGCGGCAACGCCGATAGACATGTCATGCAGCGCCTCGGCGAAAGCCGGGGCGTTTTGCTGTCTGCGATGGGGGAGTGGCGCGCCCGAGGTGAAAGCGATGGGCACTCAGATCATTGGGAAATTCTGGTGCCGAGGGCGACCCGGCGTGATGATCAAGGCATCCTGGTGCGGACATCCTGATCGCTGGCCCTGGTCGTGCCACCCGCATTCGATCTTTAGGTCGAGTCGGCATTTAGCACTGATTTTTCTTCTCTCTCTCCTTGTGAAAGGGGAAGATCCCGCAAACTCGGGCTTCGCGTAGCAAAGGCTTGATCGGAGTTGAGTGAGGGGCGGGCGCGGATGCGGGCGTTGTTCTGCCCACCGCGTCGTTTCTCCATTTTCTGTCGGGATGAGGCATCACCCAAATGGGATTTAATTTCATCTTTTAATGAGGAAAATGATTGTCTAGCCTTGCCCCTGGCAAGGGGGCTGCATGCAGAATTCTGACGCGGGCAATTTCGACCGATCGAGCCTCGACCGGCCTCAGGAGAAAAGCCCGATACTCGTAGCGGACATCGCTGGAAGTTTCACCTATGCTTCCTACCAGAATGCGATACCTGTTGTTCGCGGGATAAGAATCGAAAACGCCGATGGCCGGCATCATGAAAACATCCGGCTTGAGCTCGCGTCGTCACCTGCTTTCCTCAGGGCGAAATCCTGGACCATCGATCGGCTCGCGCCGGGCGATAGCCTGTCCATCAGTGATCGGAAGATCGAACTCGATGCTGCGTATCTGGCGGGACTCAACGAAGCCGAGCGCGGCGAAATCACCCTCCGCTTAGCGGCGGGCGACCAATTGCTGGACGAACAGCGCGTCCCTGTCCGCCTGCTGGCGCGGGACGAATGGGGTGGCGTTGCCGATATGGCACAACTGCTGCCCGCGTTTGTAATGCCCAACGATCCTGCCGTCGGGCGCATCTTGCGCAGCGCAGCCGACCGTCTGGCGGAGCACGGCCATCCCAGCGGTCTTGATGGCTATCAGTCCGGCGATCCGCAGCGTGCCTATATGCTGACGGCCGCGATCTATTCCGCAATCGCGGCAATGGCGGTGCATTATGCCGAGCCGCCTGCCAGTTTCGAGGCGCGCGGGCAGAAGGTGCGCCGCCCCGCGACGATCGCCGACGAGCGGTTGGGCACGTGTCTCGATACCACCTTGCTGTTCGCCGCTGCGTTGGAAGGCGCAGGCCTGTATCCCGTCATCCTGCTGTTTGATGGCCATGCAGCCGTCGGTGTCTGGCTGACCAAGCGGACGTTTGGCAACACCGTCGAAACCGATCAGATGGATGTTCGCAAAGCGCTCGCTTCACGGGAGCTCATCGTGTTTGAAACGACGGGCGTTACCCATCGACCGGCCATGGCGATGGACGTGGCGCAACGTGCGCTCGATCACCGCATGAGTGAAGATGAAGCGGCGGCCTTCGTCGCCGCGATCGACGTGCGTCGTGCGCGCAGCGGCGGCATCACGCCGCTCGCCTCGCACGACGCCAAGCCGGTCAGTGACCCCGGGCAAGACGGAGACGCAGTCCCGGCCGCCGCTCTGTCGCTGCCGTCCGCACCATCTTTCAATGACCTGCCTGATATGCAGGTAGAGGAAAAGCCGACGACGGCAGCGGGACGGATTGATCGCTGGCAGAAGAAGCTGCTCGATCTCACCCTTCGCAACCGGCTGCTGAACTTCCCGGATTCAAAAAAGACGATCCCGTTCCTCTGCACCGATGTCGCCTATCTGGAAGACAGGCTGTCGGATGGTGCGGCGATCCAGATCGTATCACTCCCGCAACAGAACCCCCTCGGCGAGCGCGATGCGGCGCTGTATCGCGAGGTACATGGCCGCGACCTGCACCGCGGTTTTGCTGCGGAGGCGTTAGCGCGGGACGAGCTGCCGTCGCTGCTTGATGGCCGCCAACTTGAGTCGCGGTTGATTGACCTACACCGACAGGTGCGCAACGATTTCGCGGAGGGTGGCGCGAACACGCTGTTCCTAGCGGTCGGCTTTCTACGCTGGAAGAAGAAGCCGGAGGATCAGCGCAGCTATCGCGCACCACTATTGCTGATCCCCGTCAAGCTGGAGCGGCGCAGCGCCACCGCACCGTTCCGCCTTCGCTTTCATGAGGACGAGCCGCGCTTCAATGCGACGCTACTGCAATTTCTGGAGCGTGACTTCGACCTGAAGCTGCCGCAGTTCGGCGGCGAACTGCCACGGGACGATAGCGGCATCGATGTGCCGCGCGTGCTGGCGGCGATGCGACAGGCGGTCCGGGACGTGCCCGGCATGGAGGTCGTTGACGAGACGGCGCTGTCGACCTTCAGTTTTGCCAAGTTCCTGATGTGGAAAGACTTGGTCGAACGGACCGAAGCGCTGCGGGAAAATCGGGTCGTCCGCCATCTGATCGATACGCCGGACAAGCCGTTCGGCGATGGCCAGCCCGCCATCCGCGACGAGGGCGAGCTCGATCGTGTCTATGCTCCGGCGGATATCATCTGCCTGCTGCCATCGGATTCTTCCCAGACCGCCGCCAGCTTGGCGGCGGCGGAAGGCCGTGATTTCGTGATCGTCGGACCACCGGGTACGGGCAAGAGCCAGACGATCGCCAACATGATCGCGAACTGCCTGGGCGTGGGAAAGACGGTGCTGTTCGTCGCGGAGAAAACGGCGGCGCTGGACGTGGTGTATCGCCGCCTGCGCGAACATGGGCTGGGCGACCATTGCATCGAACTCCATTCGAACAAGTCCGATCGTCGGCATTTCTTGGCGCAGTTGAAGGCGGCGTGGGAGCATCGGGGGCAAATCGATCCAGCGGAATGGATCACGGTCAATGATCGGCTGAAGCTGCGTCGCGATACGCTGAACGCGTATGTCGAGGCGCTTCACAAAAGCTATCCGAGTGGCTGGACGCCTTATCTGGCGCTCGGGGTGGCCCTGCGGGGAGCAGCGGAGCCCGCGCCGGATTTCGGTTGGCCGAAGGGGCAGGTCCATGACACCGTCACTCTGGCCGCACTCGAAGAGCTGGCGGGCGAGATAGGGCTGGTTTTCGCCTCGGTTGAACGTCGTCCGGCGCTGGACCTGGTCGATATCGATGAACCGGGCACGGCGCGGCAGGACGAACTGCTCGCCGCTGGACAATCCCTGCGCAACGCCGCCGATCTGCTGAGCGGGGCGATGGATGCCTATCGCGGGGTGCTTGGCCTGGCCGCTTCCGATCAGCCGGTGACATCGAGGGTCGCGACGCTGGGCGGTCTGGCTGCCGCGTTGGAAGCGGCGCGTGAGCACGACCTGTCGATCGCGTTCCATCCCGATTTCATGCGGACGAGCGACGATGTGGTCGCGCTGACGGGCGCCCTAGAGCTGTACCGGGATGCCGAACGACAATTGAGTGCCCCCTTTGCGGTCACCAGCGTGCGGACCATGGATCTGACCGTGCTGGATCATCAGTGGCGTGAAGCGAGCGCCTCGATCTGGCCGCTTTCGGCTTTGGGACGGCGCAAGGTCGCCAACATGCTGCAAGGTTATGCTGACGGTGGGACGGTGGAGCCGGACCAGGATCTGCCCCTGCTTCTGCGGATGAGGGAGCAACTGGCGGCGATCGACCATACGCCGCTGAAGGACCGGCAACTTCCGGTCGCGGGCCTCGACACCGATCCGACGGCGCTGCGTGCGATCCTGGAGCTTGCGGGTGAGTTACGGGCGGCTTTGCGGACGGATGGCTGGGGTCCGGGCGAAGCGGAGATCATTGGCAGGCGTGTCGCCGCCGCCATGCGGGATCGCGACAGCAGCCACGGTCTCTGGCAGAGCGGCTCCCGATTACTTGCCGCACGGCAGGGTTTCGATGCGGCGCGCTCGCGCTTCTCCAAGGCCGCGGGACGGGACGTCTCGTTGGGTGAGGGCCCGGCGGCGCTGTCGGATCTTGCGGCAAACCTGACGGCCTTGGCCGATGCACGCCACTTGCTGCGGGATTGGTCGGCCTGGTGCCGCATCCGCAACCGAGCGGTGGCCTCCGGACTGGGCGCGTTGGTCGAGCAGATCGAGGGCGGCGTCGTTCCCGCCGGTCAGGCACGCGCCGCTTTCCGCCTTGGCTATGCCCGATGGTGGCTGCCGACCGTGCTCGACAGCGAGCCGGTCCTACGCGATTTTCGACGCTTCCAGCATGAAAACGCGATCAGCGAATTCCGTGAGATCGACGATTTGGTCCGCACTCACGCGACCGGCCGCGTCGTGGGGGCTCTGGCGCATGGCTTGCCGGCCGTGCAAAGCGTGCCGCGCAATTCCGAACTGGGCCTGCTGCGCTACCAGATGGAATTGCAGCGTCCGAGCCAGTCGATCCGCGACCTGATCGGCAAGATGCCGGAGAACTTTTCGAAGCTAGCGCCCTGCATGTTGATGTCGCCCCTGTCGATCGCGCAGTATCTGCCGCCCAATCAAGCCCTGTTCGACGTGGTCATCTTCGACGAGGCATCGCAGATCACGACATGGGACGCTGTCGGCGCGATCGCGCGCGGCCGTCAGACAATCATCGTCGGCGATCCCAAGCAGTTGCCGCCGACCAACTTCTTCGGCAGCAACGAGGAGGACGAGGAGGTCGCTGACCATGAAAAGGACATGGAAAGCATTCTGGACGAAGCCAAGGCGTCCGGTATTCCGGTGCGCGATCTGCGCTGGCACTATCGCAGCCGCAGCGAGTCGCTGATCGCCTTCTCAAACCACCATTATTATCACAACCGCCTCGTCACGTTCCCGTCGCCGCAGGTGGATGACCGGGCGGTGCGGCTGCGCAAGGTGCCGAACGGCGTCTATGATCGCGGCAAGACGCGCACCAACCGGATCGAGGCGCAGGCGGTGGCGGATGAGGCGGTCGCACGGATGCGCGCGTGGCTGGAGCTGCCGGAAAAGAGCCGCCCCACCTTGGGGATCATCACGTTCAATGCGCAGCAGCAGTCTTTGATCCTCGACCTGCTGGACCTGGCGCGCCGGGACGAACCCACGCTCGAGTGGTTCTTCGCGGATGACCGGATCGAAGCGACGATCGTCAAGAATCTGGAAAATGTGCAGGGCGACGAACGCGACGTCATCCTCTTCTCGATCACCTTCTGGAAGGATGCGGCGGGCAAGCTGACCATGGATTTCGGTGCCCTAAACCGGGACGGTGGCGAGCGACGGTTGAACGTGGCGGTGACGCGCGCGCGGCAGGAGCTGATCGTCTTCTCCGGCTTCACCGCCGATCAGATCGATCCCACGCGCACCAAGGCGCTGGCGGTCCACCACCTCAAGACCTTCCTGGATTATGCTGAGCGTGGTGCCATCGCGCTACCGGCCGAGACGGCCGGTTCGGTCGGCGGGTTCGACTCTCCCTTCGAGGAAGCGGTGGCAGCGCAACTGGAGCAACGCGGCTGGGTCGTCGTGCCGCAGGTCGGCATTTCGGGCTTCCGTATCGACTTGGGTATCCGCCATCCCGATCTAGCGGGCGCCTATCTGGCGGGCGTCGAATGCGACGGCGCCACCTATCACAGCGCGGCGACAGCGCGGGACCGCGACAAGGTTCGCGAACAGGTGCTGACCGGGCTCGGCTGGAACATGCTTCGCGTGTGGTCGACGGACTGGTGGTATGACAGCACAGGGTGCGCCGAGCGGTTGCACGCGGCGCTCGAGGCATTGCTCGAGCACAGCCGCGCCACCCGCGCCGATCCGGTGGCCGAAGCACATTGGACCATGGGCCATGAGGTCGAGGGGATAGAGGGCATTCGCGACGACGCTGCCGCCCTTCCAATCGAAGCGGTGAAGTCTGCCCCCGGCCGCATCGAGGTGGAACTCGTCGCTACCGAGGTCGCGCCTCCCGCCATCGAGGTACAGTTTGCCGGTGCCCATCCGGTTCCGGCGATCACGCTGCCTTCGGTACAGCCGGACGATCGTTATCGTCTCACGGACCTGGGTAGTTTCCCCGTCGATCCCACCCGATTCTTCGACTTCGCCTATCGCGATACCCTGCGCGACATGATCGTCGCCGTCATGGATGCGGAGAGTCCGTTGCGAACCGATATCCTGTACCAGCGCATTGCCAGGGCCCATGGCTGGTTGCGCACCGGTGGAAAGATCCGCGAGCGCATCGACATGCATCTTGATGATTTCGAGCGGACGCAGGAATCGACCGGCGAGTTCATCTGGAAACCGGGCGAGGTGACCGACTTCAGACCCTATCGCGCGCCAGGCGGGGACGACGCGCGGCGGGCCATCCCGGACATTCCGCTCGCGGAATTGGCAGCGGTGGTGCGGGCGCATCCCGCTTTGCTCGACGAACCCGATCCGGCGCGCGAACTGGCGCGATTGCTCGGCGTCGAACGACTGGCCGCCGGATCACGGACCCGGTTGGAGGAGGCGCTTGCGCGGTGCCGCGAAGCTGTCATGCCCTCGACCATGACTACCACGCCGCCGGGAATGGCATGACCATGACGCGCTTTCTGCATTCGAGCGATCTGCACCTGGGCAAGCGGTTCGGAAATTTCTCCGGAGACTTGCCCGGCCGTCTCCGCGAGGCGCGCCATGCGGTCCTTGGCACCCTTGCACGGCACGCCCGCGAACAGGGCGTCGACACGATCCTGTTGGCGGGGGACACGTTCGACACGGAAACCCCGGCGGCCGATGTGCGGCGGCAGGCGCTGACGGAAATGGCGCATCATGCCCCCATCCGCTGGGTGATCCTGCCCGGCAATCATGATTCGTTGCAGGCGACCGAGCTGTGGGCGCAACTGGCGCGCGAGGCACCGGCCAATGTCCTTCTCGCCACCACGCCCAATCCGGTTCCTCTGGCGGACGGCGCGTTCCTTTTGCCCGCGCCCTGCACGACGCGTCGACCGGGTCGCGATCTGAGCGAATGGATGGACGCAGGGGCCACGCCGGACGGTGCCATCCGCATCGGGCTGGCGCATGGCGCCATCCAGAGCTTTTCCGAGGAGGCGTTAAGCGATGACGTGATCGCGCCGGATCGGGCACGCCGAGCCGGTCTCGACTATCTGGCGCTGGGGGACTGGCACGGTGCCATGGCCGTCGACCCGCGCACCCATTACAGCGGCGCGCCGGAACAGGATCGGTTCAAGCATGACCGGCCGGGCACTGCCTTGCTGGTCGACATCGCGGGCGCGGGCGCCGTTCCCACCGTCCGTCCGCTGCCGACCGGAATATTCACCTGGCGCACGTTCGACCTGCACCTGTTGGCGGGGGATGATCCAGAAGCGGGCTTGGCGGCCTTGTTACCCGATATGCGGGATCGGCGGCAGACGCTGGCCCGGATCAAGGTGGACGGACGGGCCAGGCTGGCCGCGCGGACGGCCTTGCTGTCCGCCCATGAACAGGTCGCCCCCGATTTCGCGTGGCTTGATCTGGACGAAGCGGCTCTGGCAACCGAATGCGATGTGGAGGATCTGAACCAGATCGACCGCGCCGGTGCCCTGCGGGAGGCCGCAGACGTGCTGCTCGCCGAAAGCACCGATACCGCCCGGTCGGCCGAAGCCCGCGCGGTGGCCGCTGCGGCCCTGTCGCGCCTGTATGACTATGCCCAGCGAGTGACATCATGAAGATCGACGCGCTCCGGTTTCACAACGTCAAGCGCTTCGGCGGGCGTGGCGTCGCGATTGAGGGGATTGGCGACGGCGTCAATGTGCTGTGCGCCGCCAATGAATTCGGCAAGTCGACCAGCTTCGAGGCGCTGCACGGCCTGTTCTTCCTGCCGCATTCCAGCACGGCGGGCGGCGTCAGGAACCTGCGTCCGTATAGCGGAGGCAATCCTCTGGTCGAAACGGATATCGCGGTCGGCGAAGCGCGGTATCGGCTGACCAAGAAATTCTACAGCGGCGGCTTTGCCAAGGTTGTCGATCTCGCATCGGGGCAGTTGATCGCCCAGGCCGACGAGGCGGAGAACTTCATCGCCCGATTGATCCAGGGCGGCACGGGCGGCCCGGCCGGGCTGCTCTGGGTGCGCCAGGGCGTGACGGGGATCGAAACACGCAGCCGAACCGAGGAAGAGAGCGAACGCCAGGTCCGCACCAGCCTGCTCGAATCGGTGCAGGGCGAGGTCGAGGCTATGACGGGCGGTCGCCGCATGGCCGGTGTCATCGCCGCCGCGACGCAGGCCGCCGCCGAACTGGTCACGGCAACCGGCAAGCCCAAGGCAGGCGGGCGTTACGCGACCGCGATGGCGTTGCGTGACCGCTTGGCAGCAGAGGCGCTGCAGCTGGAGAAGGAGGTCGCGGCACTACGGAGTGAGCTAGACCAGCGCAGTATCGCCCAGCGCAGGCTGGCCGATCTCGATCAGCCCGATGCGCGCGATAGCCGGAAGCGGGACATCGAGAAGGCCGAGGCGGCCTTCGAGGCCGCCAAGTCGCAGGCCGATCGCCTCAAGGCCCTGCACGCCGAGCTGGGGTTGGCGCGGGAGCGGCGGGACGTTGCCCTGCGGGACCTTCGTCAGTTCGATGACGCATTGGCGAATGCCCGTGCCCTGGCCGAGGACCATCGCGACGCGCATCGCCGCCGGGACGAGGCCGTCGAACGGCGGCGCTCGACCAGCGACATCATCGCCAGGGCGCAAGCCGATGGCGAAGCGGCCGAACAGGAGGAGATTGATGCGCGTACCCTGCTGGAACGCCTCGACGCGGCCAGCAAGGCGCGTGAAGCGGCGGAGCGCCGGGTGGAAATGGAAGAGCGGCTGCGACACGGCGAGCAGCTGCGCGACACGATCGAAGGATGCGAAGCCCAGTTGTCCGGCCTTCGCCTGCCGAAGGGCGCCGTCGACGAACTGGCCGATCTCGATATCGAGATCGTTCGTCTCCGCGCGGTGCAGGATGCGGCGCGTCCGTCGGTCCAGATGACCTACGACCCCGCCGCGACCGCCCGTGTGACGATGGCCGGGATTGCCTTGGCCGATGGCGAAGAACGTGGCTACGACGTCCAGGCACAACTGGTCGCGCCGGGCCTCGGCACGATCATCCTGCGCTCCAACAATGCGGAGCGTGACGATACGCGCGTGACCCAGGCGGAGGAGCAGCGCCAGACGCTGCTGGCTTCCATGGGGGTTGCCGATCTGGCCGCTGCGCGCGCTCAGGAGGTGCGGGTGCAGGGCATCGAGGCGAAGGCCAACGAGGCCAGGGCGCAGCTTTCCATCGTGGCGCCCGACGGTATCGATGCCTTGCGCCGGGCGGTTGCCGCACTGGCTGACATCGACCCCACTCATGATGATCTGGAAGCGGATCCGGCCGAAATTCGCACCCGGCGCGAGGCTGCCGAGCAACGTCGCCGTGAGGCCGTGCAGGTCATGCGCGCGACCGAACCTGCGCGCGTCCACGCCGATGAGGCCTTTGTCGCGGCCGAAACACGACTGGCAAGCCTGCGCACGCGCGAAGAGCAGGTCGTTGCGATACTCGGCCCCGCTGAAGCGCGCAAGGCACGTCAGCAGGAACTGGCCGAGCGTTTGGCGGATCGTGAAGCCGTACTGGCAAAAGCGCAGCAGGCGCATGACGAACATGCCGCCGTTGCGATCGACCTCGACGCGGCGGATGCTGCCCTTCGACGCGTTCGCTCGGTGGAACAGGCCGCCGCCATCGAGGCCCAGCAGCTTCGGGAAAATATCGCGGGATGGAGTGCGCGCATTGCCACGAAATCCGAGGAGGCCGTCGAGGAACGCTGGCGCGAGACGCTGGAAGCGCGAGACGCCGCCCAGGTCCGAGTGACGGCTTTCGAGCAGGAGGTCGCCGTCCTGTCACGGCTCACCCAGGCACTGGAAGCGGCGCGTGCCGATGCCAGCGAACTTTATCTGAAGCCGGTGATGAACGAACTGCGCCCGCTTCTCGGTCTGCTGTTCGATGACGTCGCCATCACCTTCGACGACCGCACATTGTTGCCGCACAAGATCACGCGGAGCGGTCAGGAAGAGGATGTCGATCGCCTCAGCGGGGGTATGCGCGAGCAATTGTCGGTCCTGACCCGTCTCGCTTTTGCCCGCCTGCTGGCGCGAGACGGGCGTCCGGCACCCGTCATTCTGGACGATGCGCTCGTTTACTCAGACGACGACCGCATCGAGCGCATGTTCGACGCACTTCACAGGCAGGCGCGGGACCAGCAGATCATCGTCTTCTCCTGCCGTCAGCGCGCCTTCCAGAAATTGGGTGGAAACGTCCTGCAGATGACCGATTGGGAACCCTGAGGCGCGTGATCACAGGTGGCTTGGAAGGCCAAGCCTTCGAAACCGGATGGCCTGGCCACCGCCGGACGCAAGATCGAGCGCCAGCTGGTCTCCGGCGATCACTACCTGCTGCCGGATCGTCAGTTTTTCCGGGGCGGTGCGCCAGTCGGCACCGGGACCGTCGGCATAAATGGTCGCCTCGTACCGGGCGCCCTTGTCCAGAAAGTCGAGCGGCACCGTCAGCGCACGCGCCGTGTCGTTGGTGATCGCGCCCAGATAACAGTCGGGGCTGTTCCGATCACGCCGCGCGACGACGGCATATTCGCCAATCTTTCCCTGCAGCGTGCGGCTGTCCTCCCAGTCGGTCGGAACATCGCGGATGAAGCGGAAGGCGTCGGCGTGCTCGTCATAGTGTTCGGGCAGATCGACGGCCATCTGCACCGGGCTGTACAGCACGACATACAGCGCCAACTGGTTGGCGATGGTCGAGGGCACGCGATTGTTCGGCCGCGTCGCACGATAATCGAAATGCACGACGCCGGGCGTATAGTCGAACGGCCCCGACAGCAGCCGGGTGAAGGGCAGGATGGTCGTGTGGTCGGGCGCGTTGCCGCTGTCCGGGCTGCCGCCATTATATTCCTGTCCCCGCGCGCCTTCGCGGCTCATCAGATTGGGCCAGGTGCGACGCAGGCCGGTATCCTTGACCGGCTCGTGCGGGAAGATGGCGATATGATGCCGCGCCGCCGCCTCGACGACTTTTTGCAGGCTCTGCACAGCATATTGGCCATCGGGCCATTCCGTTTCATCCAGCCGCGTGCCGACATAGCCGAGCTTGATCGAGCGCACGCCGTAGCGGTCGTAATAGTCGAGCGCTGGTTCCAGCTGGCGCAGATAATCCCTCACCTGTCCGCCGGTTTCGTGATGACCGATCAGGTCCACACCCTTGGCGCGGGCATAGGCAGACACTTCGGCCATGTCGAAGGCAGGCTGCGCGCGGTCGAAGACGAAGCGTGAATGGCCGTTCTTCCACCATTCGGGCACGTCCCAGCCGATATTCCACCCCTCGACCAGCACACCCGGAATGCCGTGCCTTGCTGCCCAGTCGATATGGAATTTGGCGCGTGCGGTCGTGGCGCCCAGCTTCGGCCCCGGCTCCCAGGTCAGCAGGCCGGTATGCATCGCCCAGAAGATGCCAATATATTTCTCCGGCTTTACCCAGGACACGTTGCCCAGCCGATTGGGTTCGTTGAGGTTCAGGACGATGGTCGAGTCCGCCAGACGCGCGGCATCGGGGGCGACCATCACGACGCGCCACGGCGTCACCGCGCCGCCATGCGTCCGCGCCCGGTCGCCATTGGACCAGGGCGACAGGTCGGCCTTCAGCGTGCGGCTATTCTCCTCGGGCAGTTGCTCCGGCAGCGGTAGTTCGACGCCGCTAGCGTTCTGCTCGTCCGAGAGTGTCGGCGAAGCGCCGATAGCCGGGCATTGAGCCGTCCCGCCGTGCCTTTTCGCCATGCACCGGGGCGCGTCGATGGTCAGGCAGCAGATCCGGCTGCGGGACGGCAGCGGCGACGCGGTCAGGATGGAGCGTAGTCCGACCGACCAGCGGTGCGTGTCGCTGAGCAGTTCGATGACCCCGTCGTCGCAGGAGAGGTGGGGCTGCACATCGGCGTGCCACTCGACAAGGATGGGCCGCATGCCGACCGGCCCGTCGGCGACGGGCAGATCAAATTGGACGAGGACGAAGTCGCGCTTGGCCTGTTCGACGATGGTGGCGATCTCGATCGCCTCAGCAAATTTTTCACATCTATCTAGCCGTTGTTCCAGCTATCATCCACGATCACGGAGCCAGGATTGGCCAGAAGGTCATTTACGAAGGAGGGGCCATGCCCGTCATTTTGATGACAAAGATCATCGCACCTTTCGACGGGATGGCCGAACGTAGCATAGCGGTGATCATTTTCGGAAACAATCTCTTTGCTCTCTAACTCCTTTGACCACTCAATCTCTTCACGCTCCATCTCGCGATTTTCCTCTGATTGAAGGAAGGCTTCAACCGAGGATAGCGCACTTCCTTCATCGCGAGACGCAACGAGCAAAGAAGCGGTATGAAATTTGTTGCCAACAAGAATGCGATAGATGTGCATATTCGATACCCTTTCTATATAGATATCAGCGCCAAACCGTTAAAAATACATCTTTGCGCGGCAGCTGAAATCAGCGATGATAAATGACGATGCTCGCCTATAACGACGAGCATATGTTTCTTCCCGAAACGCACTGGATTTGCGACCGTGTCACGCCGCAGTGCGCAGTTGGTCCGGCAGCGGTAGCTCGAAGCCGCTCGCACTCTGCTCCTCGAGGATATCGGCGAAGCGCCGATAGGCGTGCCTGTAGCCGTCTTGCCGTGCCTTTTCGCCGCGCACCGGGGCGCGTGGATGGTGGCGCAGCTTTAGGTCGGCGTCGAGCCGGTACGCGCCCCAACCCTCGCCATCCGGGATGAGCCAACACCGACCGCCGCTCTGTGGCAGCCAGAGCCAGCAGTGCTCGGCGACGACGGCGCAGTCGTCATCGTCGACGAACACCAGCGCGACGTTGGGGACACCGGCCCAATTCTCCCGGAAGGAGATGTGCACGATGTCCTGGCGCGAATTGCGGACCCAGTTGGTCCAGTGGAGCAGATTGAGAGGGCGGACCGGCGGGCCGACGATGATCCCGAGGTTGTCATCGAGGTTCGCCTGCTGGCCGGGCGAGCCGATCAGCAGGTGGCCGATGGCGGTGATGAGGTTGGCGGCCTGCTGCTGAGGGGTACGTTCGATCATATCCATTACCTTCCGTTGTGACCGACGCAGGCCGAGCCATGCGCCGATCTTCTTGTTTTCCGCCCTCCAAAGAGCGCATATTCTTTGTCTGTTTTGGTCTGGGCTCAGGGCGCGAGCACTTCGCGC
>Ga0308159_1004307_pt1 | contig 13160 bp, 16 predicted proteins | sample PhyCR1_FD_201040 | JGI IMG/M metagenome (GOLD analysis project Ga0308159, IMG submission 201040) | Phyllosphere microbial communities from UC Gill Tract Community Farm, Albany, California, United States - DLSLC.R1 | ecosystem: Host-associated > Plants > Phyllosphere > Unclassified | place: USA...
AGTGCAGAGGTCGGTGGTACGTATAGATTAGTGCGAAGTCTCACGGTTTGGGTGCCTCTTTCTGACGCGCAGAAACGGCATTAATTCCCAGGGCGTAACTATACAGAGGCTGCAAGCATCAATCTCCTTGTTTTGTGCCCATTTTGCGGGGCTCGCGAAGATTTATGAGTGATAAGATCGCGGCTTTGGAATTTTCGAGGAAAGCGTTGTGCGCAAATTGGTCTGGGTAATCGCAGCACTGGTATTGGCGGGCTGCGGAGAGGGCAAGCAAGGCGATGTGCCGACTCCAAAAACTGCCGTTGCAGCGCCGGCAGTCGCCGCAGCTCCGCAGTGGGATCTGGAAGTGCGCGGAGAAACTCCGCAGGCGGTCAGTGACCTGAGTGGCTGGTTGATCGAGCATGCATTTGTTCCAACCGTCATCAAGGACAGCAGCGGCAAAACGCGGATTCTGATTGGCCCGTTCAATTCCAGGGCAGAGGCCGAAGCACGGAAGGTGCAGGTGGACGCGGCGCTGGTCAAGGCGAAAAAACAGAACATTGAATCAGTTTTGATCGAGCATCCGATCGCCCCGTAAACGATCCGCTCGGCGGAGCCTGCTAAAGGTTGTCAGGCGCGACTCGTTCCTTGTGCAGTCGCTGATGATTTCCAATAGGAGCTCCCATGGCCTCCGCCAACCCATACAAGCTGTTTGATACAACCCTGCATCGCAAGACCCGGTTGAGTCCACACCTGATGCGCATCACGCTGGCGGGTCCGGCAGTGAGTGAGATGGCTACCTGGGCCCCGGATCAGCGGGTAAAACTATTTTTCCCTGCGGCCAATGGTTCGCACGCGAAGCTCGCCCAGGAGGACGGCTGGTACGCTCGGTTTCGCGCGATGCTGGCGGATCGACGCCCGGCTATGCGGACCTACACTATCCGCCACTTGCGCGCCGAGGAGCGCGAAGTCGATATCGATTTTGTCCTGCACGGCGAGACAGGTCCGGCGTCGCGCTGGGCACTGCATTCGCAGCCAGGCGATGCGATGCAGATCCTTGCACCTGACCGGCAATTCTCGGCGAAGGAAGCGGGCGGTTTTGAGTGGAAGCCGCCGCAAACCCTCAAGCAGGTGCTGCTGGTTGCCGATGCGACAGCGCTGCCGGCCGCGATGGGCATACTGGAGCAGTTGGCGATGTCTTCGGTGGCGCCGCAAGTCCAGGCGTTTTTCGAAGTGGACAGCCTGCAGGACATGCTTGCCGTTCCCGATTGGCCGGGATTGTCGGTGCAGTGGCTGATTCGCGATCAGGTGAGCGAGTCGGTCGCTGGAACCTTGATGGTGCAAGCCGTGCGGGCGGCGGCTCTGCCAATTCATGCGGCCTCGGGCGCTCAATCCCGTGAGCTGGCTCATGTCGATATCGAAAAAGACATTCTCTGGGAGATCGCCGATACCGCTGCGGATGGATTTTATGGCTGGATTGCCGGAGAGTCTGCGGCGGTGATGAGCTTGCGCAGATACCTGATCAGGGACTGCGGCCTGCCGCGCGAATCGCTCAATCTGATGGGGTACTGGCGACACAACACGGCGGCTAATTAGCCAATAAAAAAGCCTCGAACATCACGTTCGAGGCTTTCTTTTACCTGCCGACTCAGCCGCAGGCTTTCATGTTCACCGGACCGACGAATTCATTGCCGCGTCCCATCACGCACGCCACGCTCTGATTGCGCTGACGTTCCCAGTCTTGCACAGGGTAGGTCTTGTCCCACGCCTCATACAGTTTTCGATCCTGTTTCGACAGGCGCAGGCCGTACTGCTTGCTCATGTAGAAGTACGTCCGGGCAATCATGCCGCGGATCGAAGGGCGGGGCATGACTTTCTTTGCCTTGAAATCGACTTGGGTCAGGCACGAGCCATATTGGCCCGATTGCACTGGCAACCAGCCGAAGCTGAAATTGCTGCGGTCGCCATTCACCTCGCCAATGCTTGGCACCAGGTTGTGCAGATCGGCCTCGGCTTTCTGATAGACCGAGTCGTAGCGCGTGCAGTTTTTGCGTCCGCCGCTCTGCCAGCATTGGCGCTGATGGCCGATTTGCCAGGCCGGCACAATGTGTTCCCACTCGATGCGCGACGCACGCTTGGCATTTTTGCGCGGTACGTAACCGCAAGCTTTCAGATCAACCCGGTTCCCGGTGTATTTGCATCCGCAATAAAACTCGGTGGACTGGGGCGCATAAAGCTTCCAGGCAGCCTTCTTGGCTTCGGAGAAGGTTCGGGGCGCGCCGGCCTGAGCACCCACGGCGACAAAAAACAGCAGCAACGCAAAACAACGGACACTCATTGAATCAATCTTCCTTCGGCACAACCCAAAAAATCTGTACGCCACCGTCGTCGCGATAAGCGAGGGTGACATTGTCGTTCTCGTCGATTTCCTCGAGCAGGCGTTCCCAGTCGTCCATCGGCTCGTCTGGCAAACGGAAGATCAGAGCGGCTTTAGCTTTTTGGGCGGTGGGGGAATTGATGATTTTCTGAACGCGCATGCCCATGCGTTCGTAAGCGTCAGGAGCATCAGGGGAAGTGGCCACGAGGTTATCCTTATTAAGCTGTACGTGCATACAGTATTTAACTGTAGGCGTTTTCGCAACTGCTTAAAATTCAAGAAAATCCTCTGACAGTGGTTTTCTGATTTTGGTGTGGAAGGTATCGAATTTTTTGTAGGAAAAGTGCGCGAGGGCGGTGAGCAGCGCATCACCCATTTTAAGGGGATGGATGATGCGCAGATTGCCCGGTCAGGAATGGATCGGGCGAAGGTCAATCAGTATTCCCAGAACATCCGTTGCAGCTCTTTGCTGTCGTTGGTCTTGGTCAGCGCGACCATCGCCAGGATGCGGGCTTTCTGCGGGTTCAGGTCATGTGCAACGACCCAGTCATACTTGTCGTCAGGTTGCTCGGCGTTGCGCAGAACGAAGCCGCCAGCGTTGACGTGGGACGAGCGAATGATCTGTACGCCGTCCTTGCGCAGCGCTTGCAGGGCCGGGACGACGCGGGAGGACACCGAGCCGTTGCCGGTGCCGGCGTGAATGATCGCCTTGGCGCCGGACTGCGCGAGAGCCTTGTAGGCCGTATCGCTGACGTTGCCGTAGGAATAGGCGATTTCTACGTCAGGCAGGCTCTTGATGTTCTTGATGTCGAATTCCGAATCCATGGTGTGGCGCTTGGCTGGCAAGCGGAACCAGTAGGACTTGCCTTCAACGACCATGCCCAACGGGCCCCAGGCACTCTTGAACGCCTCGGTCTTGATGTTGATCATTTTGCTGACGTCGCGACCGGACTGGATTTCATCGTTCATGGTCACCAGTACGCCTTTGCCGTGTGCTTCTTTGCTGCTGGCCACGGCCACGGCGTTGTACAGGTTGAGCATGCCGTCAGCGGACATGGCGGTGCCCGGACGCATCGAGCCGACCACGATGATTGGCTTGTCGGTTTTTTCCACCAGATTCAGGAAGTACGCGGTTTCTTCCAGGGTGTCGGTACCGTGGGTGATGACGATGCCGTCGACATCCTTGCTGTCGGCCAGCTCGGCGACGCGACGCCCCAACTGCAGCAGGTTCTCGTTGGTGATGCTTTCCGAGGCGATCTGCATGACTTGTTCGCCACGCACATTGGCCAGTTTGCTCAGTTCGGGAATGCCGGCAATCAGTTGCTCGACACCGACCTTCGCGGCCTGATAAGTGGCGCTGTTCGCGGCGCTGGCGCCGGCACCGGCAATCGTGCCGCCGGTGGCAAGTACCACGACATTGGCCAGCTTGGTCTGGGTTTCGTCTTCTTTTGCCTGAAGGGCGGTGGGCAGGAGCAGCAGGAGGGCCAAAGCGCCCGGAACCAAAGTGTTGAAAGCAGATTTCATTATTTTTCTCTCTAGTAGTGAGACGGTGCTGATGCAGGTTCATCTAGATGCGCCCCAAGCCGATCTGGATGCCCGGGGTGCGATGAAAGGAGCAGGATCTGTACCAGCCGTACTGTGCCTCGCCAAAATGCTTAACTTGATGATTTACATCAAGATTTCAGGTGTAAGTAAAAGTTGGGCGCAAGGTTCTATCCGGTTTCCCGAACAAAGTACGCTTTCGTGTTCGGCTCGCCGAAAAAGACTACGGCCGCTGTCGAGCCCATCGGCTGGCCGATTTTCGATTTTTTGCTAAAGAAATCCGGGCGAGCGCCGATGGGTGTTCAAGGAATCTGAAATCTGGGGATACACATGTCACTGACGGTCGGCTTTGCAAATCCGGGTGCTGTCACCATCGGCGGTAAGACCGCAGCAACGATCAACACTTTGAACGAGGCGGGGAAGGACGCTTCCGCCGAGGCCCTGGGCGTCGAGAAAGACAAAAGCAATCAGGTCAGGACCGGCGGCGCTGCGCCAGAAGAAAGCAAAGCCGAGAGCAGCAGCAACCTCAATACCACTGTAAAAATGCTGCTCAAGCGCATGCAGGAATTGCAAAAGCAGCTTCAGGAGCAGCAACAGCAGTTGGCCGCCGCCCAAGCCAGAAGCTACTCGACGCCGGAGGCCAAGTCCCAGGCGGTCATGTCGATTCAGGGGCAGATCGCGCAAACCAGCGCCGCGATGACGGAAGTCGCCGCTGCATTGGTCAATGAAATGTCCAAGGGTTCAACCAGTGGAAATGTGGTGAACACCACGGTTTGACGAGGAACGGATGCATCGGGGGATTCGCCCTACAACAAATGACGATTTCTGATTGTTGACAATTGTCGGCGGGATTCGCATAGTTCGGTCTACGCAAACGTTTGCGTCGCTTGCCTCTGGCGCTGTCGCCCCGTTCGCAAGCGATGTAGCTTACGCCAGCGCAAGCGTTGCTCACAATAATCATAAGATCGGAGTGAACCCATGAAGCTGCCATTCGCTGGACGTCTTCTTGCTGTCGCTATGCTGGCTGCCACAGCCGCCGCGCTACCTGTCTCTTCGGCGTTCGCCGAATCCGCTGCAAAACCCAAAGTCGCCCTGGTCATGAAATCCCTGGCCAACGAATTCTTCCTGACCATGGAAGACGGCGCCAAGGCCTACCAAAAAGAACACTCCGCCGATTTCGACCTGATCTCCAACGGCATCAAGGACGAGACCGATACCGCAGGCCAGACCAAAATTGTCGAGCAGATGATCCTCGCCAAAGTCGACGCATTGGTTATCGCACCCTCTGATTCCAAAGCCATGGTGCCGGTGATCAAGAAGGCCGTCGACGCGGGCATCACCGTGATCAATATCGACAACCAGCTTGATCCGGCAATCGTCAAAAGCAAAAACATCAGCGTCCCTTTCGTAGGGCCCGACAACCGTAAAGGTGCGCGACTGGTCGGTGAGTACCTGGCCAAGCAGCTCAAGGCCGGTGACGAAGTCGGCATCATTGAAGGTGTGTCCACGACCACCAATGCCCAGCAACGTACTGCTGGCTTCAAGGATGCGATGGAGGCTGCACAGATCAAGATCGTCTCCCTGCAATCCGGGGACTGGGAAATCGACAAGGGCAACAAGGTTGCCGCTTCGATTCTCAGTGAGTACCCGGATGTCAAAGCACTGCTGACCGGCAACGACAGCATGGCCGTCGGCGCCGTTTCTGCCGTCCGTGCTGCCGGCAAGGCGGGTCAGGTCAAGATCGTCGGTTACGACAACATCAATGCAATCAAGCCGATGCTCAAGGACGGTCGCGTGCTGGCCACGGCTGACCAGTTCGCTGCCAAACAGGCGGTGTTCGGCATCGAGACCGCGCTGAAAATCATCAAGGGCGAGAAAGTCGACAGCGGTGCCAACGGCGTGATCGAAACACCGGTCGAGCTGGTCACTCAGTAAGCTTCTGGCGACACAATGGCGCTCGTCCGTCCGGGCGAGCGCACGGAGAGTTTTCTATGTCAGTTTCCGCCCCGAACGCTGTCCTCTCGGTCAGCGGTATCGGTAAGACCTATGCGCAACCGGTGCTGACCGGCATCGATCTGACGCTGATGCGCGGTGAAGTGCTGGCGTTGACCGGTGAGAATGGTGCCGGCAAAAGCACCCTGTCGAAGATTATCGGCGGCCTGGTTACGCCGACCACCGGCCAGATGCAATTCCACGGTCAGGACTATCGTCCGGGCAGTCGCACCCAGGCCGAAGAGCTCGGTGTGCGGATGGTCATGCAAGAACTCAATCTGTTACCGACCCTGTCAGTGGCGGAAAACCTGTTTCTCGACAATTTGCCCAGTAACGGCGGCTGGATCAGCCGAAAGCAACTGCGCAAAGCCGCTCTTGAGGCGATGGCGCAGGTCGGTCTCGACGCGATCGACCCGGACACCCTGGTCGGCGAACTGGGTATCGGCCATCAGCAAATGGTTGAAATCGCCCGCAACCTGATCGGCGATTGCCATGTGCTGATTCTCGACGAGCCGACCGCGATGCTGACGGCCCGTGAAGTCGAAATGCTCTTCGAGCAGATCACCCGATTGCAGGCGCGCGGCGTCTCGATCATCTACATTTCCCACCGTCTCGAAGAACTTGCCCGCGTCGCGCAGCGGATTGCCGTGTTGCGTGACGGCAATCTGGTTTGCGTCGAGCCGATGGCCAATTACAACAGTGAGCAACTGGTCACGCTGATGGTCGGTCGCGAACTGGGTGAACACATCGACATGGGCCCGCGCAAGATCGGCGCCCCGGCCCTGACGATCAACGGCCTGACTCGCGGTGACAAAGTCCGCGATGTCTCGTTCGAAGTGCGCGCCGGGGAGATCTTCGGGATTTCCGGGTTGATCGGGGCAGGGCGCACGGAACTGCTGCGACTGATCTTTGGCGCGGACGTGGCCGACAGCGGCACCATCGCCCTCGGCTCGCCAGCCAAGGCAGTCAGTGTGCGTTCGCCGGTCGATGCCGTGCGTCATGGTATTGCGTTGATTACCGAGGACCGTAAAGGCGAGGGTTTGCTGCTCAGTCAGTCGATCAGCGCCAACATCGCGCTGGGCAACATGCCGGAAATTTCCAGTGGCGGTTTCGTCAACAATGGCGATGAAATCTCTCTGGCGCAACGTCAGATCGACGCCATGCGCATCCGCAGTTCGAGTCCGACGCAACTGGTTTCTGAGTTGTCCGGAGGCAATCAGCAAAAGGTTGTCATCGGCCGCTGGCTGGAGCGTGATTGTTCGGTGTTGCTGTTCGACGAGCCGACCCGTGGCATCGACGTTGGCGCCAAGTTCGATATTTATGCCTTGCTCGGCGAGCTGACGCGCCAAGGCAAAGCGCTGGTGGTGGTGTCCAGTGATCTGCGCGAGTTGATGCTGATCTGCGACCGCATCGGCGTGTTGTCGGCGGGGCGTCTGATCGATACGTTCGAGCGCGACAGCTGGACCCAGGATGACTTGCTTGCCGCCGCATTCGCCGGCTACCAAAAACGTGATGCGTTGCTCAATGAAGCGGCGCCTAGGGATCTCCCATGAAAACTGCATCTCCTGCCGGCAAACGTAGTGGCAACTTCTATGGCCTGGGCACCTATCTGGGCCTGGCCGGTGCCTTGCTGGCGATGATTGCGCTGTTCTCGGTCTTGAGCAGCCACTTTCTGTCCTATAACACCTTCAGCACACTGGCCAACCAGATCCCGGATCTGATGGTGCTGGCGGTCGGCATGACGTTCGTGTTGATCATCGGCGGCATCGACCTCTCGGTCGGTTCGGTGCTGGCACTGGCGGCATCGACCGTCAGTGTGGCGATTCTCGGCTGGGGCTGGGGTGTATTGCCGTCGGCGTTGCTCGGCATGGCGGTAGCGGCACTCGCCGGTACCGTCACCGGTTCCATCACAGTGGCCTGGCGGATTCCTTCCTTTATCGTGTCGCTCGGTGTGCTGGAAATGGCCCGTGGTCTGGCGTATCAGATGACCGGCTCGCGCACGGCTTACATCGGTGATTCGTTCGCCTGGCTGTCGAACCCGATCGCGTTTGGTATTTCTCCGTCGTTCATCATTGCCTTGCTGGTGATTTTCATCGCGCAGGCCGTGCTGACGCGCACGGTATTCGGTCGCTACCTGATCGGCATCGGTACGAATGAAGAGGCGGTACGGCTCGCCGGGATCAATCCGAAACCCTACAAGATTCTGGTGTTCAGCCTGATGGGCCTGCTGGCCGGCATCGCGGCGCTGTTTCAGATTTCCCGTCTGGAAGCGGCTGACCCGAATGCCGGTTCCGGTCTGGAGCTGCAGGTTATCGCTGCGGTGGTGATCGGCGGCACCAGCCTGATGGGCGGGCGCGGTTCGGTGATCAGTACGTTCTTCGGGGTGCTGATCATCTCGGTACTGGCGGCGGGGCTGGCGCAGATCGGCGCGACCGAGCCGACCAAACGCATCATCACCGGCGCCGTCATCGTGATTGCGGTGGTGCTCGACACTTACCGCAGTCAACGCGCCAGTCGGCGGGGCTAAGACATGGCAACGATCAAGGATGTGGCAGCGCTGGCAGGCATTTCCTACACGACCGTCTCGCATGTGGTGAACAACACGCGGCCGGTCAGCAAGGAAGTGCGCTTGAAAGTCGAAGCGGCGATCAAGAGCCTCGACTATGTGCCGAGCGCGGTGGCGCGTTCACTGAAAGCCAAGACCACGGCAACCATTGGCCTGCTGGTGCCGAACAGTCTCAACCCGTACTTCGCCGAGCTGGCGCGTGGAATCGAGGATTATTGCGAGCGTAACGGCTACTGCGTGATCCTTTGCAACTCCGACGACAATCCCGACAAGCAACGCAGCTATTTGCGGGTATTGCTGGAAAAACGCATCGACGGTCTGATCTTCGCGTCTGCCGGCGGTGACAGCGCCCTGGCGCAGGGGCTGGCCGGGGTGAAAACGCCAATGGTCATCGTCGACCGGGGTCTTGAAGGCGTCGACGCCGATCTGGTGCGTATCGACCATGAATACGGCGCGTACCTCGCAACCCGCCATCTGCTGGAATTGGGGCATCGCGACATCGCTACCATTGGTGGCCCAGCGAGTACCAGTGTTGCGCAGATGCGTCAGGCCGGTTATTGCCGGGCTTTGACCGAAGCGGGTATCGAGGTGCGGCAGGAGCGCATGCTGGAAAGTGACTTCACCAGCACGGGCGGTTACAACGCCGCGGCGAAGCTGCTGGAAAACAATCCGCCGAGCGCGATTTTTGCCGGTAACGACATGATCGGCATCGGCGTCTTGCGCGCGGCAGCAGAACGCAACGTGCGGGTGCCTGGCGAGCTGTCGGTCATCGGCTTCGATGACATTCAGATGAGCCGTTACGTCTATCCGGCGTTGACCACGGTGGGGCAATCGATCCTGCAGCTGGGTGAGATGGCGGCCGAAGTGTTGCTGCGCAGGATCGCCACGCCGAATCTGGGCACCGATCAACGCATCGTTACCCCGAGTATTGTCTTGCGCGAATCCACCGCACCGCTGTCCGGCGTGTTCACCGAATACCGCTGAAACCGAATTGATGAGTAATGATGTATGCCCGCAAATGTAGTGGTAATAGGCAGCCTGAACATGGATCTGGTGACCCGCGCGCCTCGGCTGCCGGTCGGCGGTGAAACCCTGATCGGCCATTCGTTTGCCACGGTGTCCGGTGGCAAGGGCGCCAATCAGGCGGTGGCGGCGGCACGGCTCGGCGCGCAGGTGGCAATGGTCGGCTGTGTCGGTGACGATGATTACGGCGTGCAATTGCGCGATGCGCTGCTGGCCGAGCAGATCGACTGCCAGGCCGTGAGTACCGTTGACGGTTCCAGTGGTGTGGCGCTGATCGTGGTCGATGACAACAGCCAGAACGCCATTGTGATCGTCGCCGGTGCCAACGGTGCCATGACGCCAGCCGTCATCGATCGGTTTGACGCAGTGCTGCAAGCGGCAGACGTGATCATCTGCCAGCTGGAGATTCCTGATGCCACGGTAGGGCATGCGCTCAAGCGCGCGCGCGCCCTCGGCAAGATTGTCATTCTCAACCCGGCCCCAGCCAGTCGTCCGCTGCCGGCGGACTGGTTTGCGGCAATTGATTACCTGATTCCGAACGAGAGCGAGGCGGCCGCACTGAGCGGCATGCTGGTGGACTCGCTGCAGACCGCAGAAAGTGCGGCCACTCGGTTGATTGCCATGGGCGCCGGCAAGGTCATCGTGACCCTGGGGGCGCAAGGTTCGCTGTTTGCCAACGGTCAGGGCTTCGAGCATTTCCCGGCACCGAAAGTACAGGCTGTCGATACCACCGCGGCGGGGGACACGTTTGTCGGCGGTTTCGCCGCGGCTCTGGCCAGTGGCCAATCCGAAGCTTCAGCCATTCGCTATGGACAGATCGCCGCCGCGCTGTCGGTCACCCGCGCGGGCGCGCAGCCGTCCATTCCCACCATTTCCGACGTAAAGGCTTTTGCATCCGCATGAAAAAAACTCCTTTGCTCAATGTCGCGTTGTCGCGACTGATTGCGTCCCTGGGCCATGGCGACATGGTGGTGATTGGCGACGCCGGTTTGCCCGTCCCGCCGGGTGTCGAGCTGATCGACCTGGCGCTGACCCACGGCGTGCCGGATTTCATCAGCACCCTCAACGTGGTGCTCAGCGAGATGCAGGTGGAAAGCCATGCAATCGCCAAGGAAATTTTCGATAAACAACCGAGCGCCTTAAGTGCGCTCGAAGCGTTGAACGAAGAGGGGGCTCTGGGCCGGCGCGATCTGCTCGGTCATGAGCAATTCAAGGTACTCAGCCGACAGGCGCGGGCGATTGTTCGTACGGGCGAATGCCAGCCGTACTGCAACATCGTGCTGGTCGCGGGAGTTACGTTCTGATTTTTCGATTTCACCTGCACAAGGAATGCGCCATGCAACGCTATGCTCAGAAACTGCACCAATTGCTCCGGAGTCTGCTGCTTTTGTCCGTCATCACTGCCACCGGCGCCCAGGCGGCGGAAAAAATCGACCTGATCATCGACACCGATCCCGGCGCTGACGACGTGGTCGCCTTGCTGTTCGCACTGGCTTCGCCGGACGAGTTGAATATCCGCGCGCTGACCACCGTGGCCGGCAACGTACGTCTGGACAAAACCTCGCGTAATGCCCGACTGGCTCGCGAATGGGCAGGGCGTGAAGATGTACCGGTATATGCCGGTGCTCCGAAACCGCTGATGCGCACGCCAATCTATGCCGAAAATATTCATGGCAAGGAAGGCCTGTCGGGTGTCACCGTCCACGAACCGAAAAAAGGTCTGGCTGAGGGCAGTGCGGTCAATTATCTGATCGACACCCTGAAAAAGGCTAAGCCACACAGCATCACCATCGCTATGCTGGGTCCGCAGACCAACCTGGCGCTGGCGTTGATTCAGGAGCCGGAGATCGTTCAGGGCATCAAGGAAGTGGTGATCATGGGGGGCGCGCATTTCAATGGCGGCAACATCACGCCTGTCGCCGAATTCAACCTGTTCGCCGACCCGCAAGCGGCGGAAGTGGTGCTCAAAAGCGGAGTGAAGCTGACTTATCTACCGCTGGACGTGACTCACAAGATCCTCACCAGCGATGCCCGCCTGAAGCAGATTGCCGCGCTCAATAACAATGCGAGCAGAATTGTCGGCGACATCCTCAACGAATACATCAAAGGCGATATGGAGCACTACGGCATTCCGGGTGGCCCGGTGCATGACGCCACGGTCGTCGCGTATCTGCTCAAGCCTGAGCTGTTCACTGGTCGTGCGGTCAACGTGGTGGTCGACAGTCGCGAAGGCCCGACGTTTGGTCAGACCATTGTCGATTGGTACGATGGCCTGCAGGCGCCCAAGAATGCTTTCTGGGTTGAGAATGGCGATGCTCAGGGCTTCTTTGATTTGCTGACCGAGCGTCTCAAGCGCTTGAAATAAATGACCCGCCCGCAGGTGCCAGCCTGCGGGTTTTATCCCAGTTCTTGCGTGGCTTTTTCGGTAGGGTAGCGCTCGAAAGCCTGCTTGATGAATTGCTGGGCCGCTTCGGTGCCCAGAGCCTTGACCAACAGATCAATGCCAATCAACGCAAGCTCCTCGGTAGTGCCCGGGCTGTATGAACTGTGCCCGTCTGCCCATTTGGCTTTGATGTCGGCGTCAATGTTGATGTTGATGGTGTTCATGGGGCGCTCGAAGAGTTGAAAGTCCGAACGTCGAGTTAACCATTTTGTCGTGCGCTTGGCACTGCGACTTAGGCATGAGCGGGGTGCTATGCGACACTTGGTCTTTTTCAGCGATCCAGGGACCATGCTGTGCAAATTGATTTGAACACACCTGATGGCCTCACCCTTGAAGCTGTGCGCCAGTTATTGGCCTCGGCTAGTGATGACATGCACGTGCAGCTTCGTGTGACCAAGGATGGCATCGCCTATTTGTCGACGGTCACGGGTGGGCAGGATATCGACGGTCTGCTGTTTCGCCTCGAAACGTGGGCGAAGGGTTCAGGGTATGTCGGCAATGTGGCGGCCAGCGATGAGGTCTGGGTCATGCAGATCTACAACGCGCTCAAGGACAACTGGCCGAATCCGCCTTACGACTACATCGACGTCTACTGAGCGCCGTTAATATTCAGTCACGATTGCAGGCTGAGAACGCTGGTGCGCTCAGGCACACTCGGCATTTTTCCGATCGTGCGCGGGGTGATGGCTTTGCTGGCGAAACCAAACGCCGGATTGGCGGTCGCACGATCTCAGCTTAACCATTTTGAAATCAAGGAGGCTTCATGCCTTTGAAGTTCGCGACACTGGGTGCACTTATCGCCGCTGCGCTGTTGGCTGGTTGCAGCACGAGCTCCAGCGAGTCGGCAAAGGAAAGCGTGGCGACCGACACCGGTCACAGCCGCTGTGAAGCATCGGCGGCGCAGTTTACCGTCGGCAAAAAGGCTTCGCCGGAACTCCTGGAGCAGGCGCGCGCCAAGGCCGGCGCGCAAAATGCACGTTTTCTCAAGCCGACCGACATGATCACCCTGGAATACCGTTCCGATCGTTTGAATCTGAACACCGACAACAATCTGGTGGTTACCCGCGTCAACTGCGGCTGATCGTACTGTTTTTTGTTGCAGGCACAAAAAACCCCGTCACATGGACGGGGTTTTTTTAGTGCGCCGGGAAATTACTCTGGGCGAACTTGTGCAGCTTGCATACCCTTTTGGCCTTTCTCAGCCACGAAAGAGACGGTCTGGCCTTCTTTCAGGCTTTTGA
>Ga0308159_1004309_pt1 | contig 13154 bp, 13 predicted proteins | sample PhyCR1_FD_201040 | JGI IMG/M metagenome (GOLD analysis project Ga0308159, IMG submission 201040) | Phyllosphere microbial communities from UC Gill Tract Community Farm, Albany, California, United States - DLSLC.R1 | ecosystem: Host-associated > Plants > Phyllosphere > Unclassified | place: USA...
CATTTCAGAGGAAATTCCGCATGGAACAGCGCGCATTGGGCAAGACCGGCTTCACGGTCGCGCCCCTGGCCTTTGGCGGCAACGTGTTCGGCTGGACGGTGGACGAGGCGCAGTCCTTCAAGCTGCTGGACGCCTTCGTGGCCGGCGGCGGTAACTTCATCGACTCGGCCGATGTGTATTCCAAGTGGAAGGACGGCAACCAGGGCGGCGAGTCGGAGACCATCATCGGCAACTGGCTGGCCGCGCGCGGCGGGCGGGACAAGGTGGTGATCGCCACCAAGGTCGGCATGGATTTCTCGCCGGAGCGGGGCGGGCTGTCCCGCCGCTGGATTTCGGCGCAGGTGGAGGAGTCGCTGAAGCGCCTCCGCACCGATCATATCGACCTGTATTACTCGCACCGCGACGACGACAAGGTGCCGCAGGAAGAGACGCTGGAAGCGCATGCCGCCCTGGTGAAGGCCGGTAAGGTGCGCGCGCTCGGTGCCTCCAACTTCAAGGCGGACCGGTTGAAGTCGGCGCTGGAGATCAGTGACCGGGCGGGCCTGCCGCGCTACGGCGTGCTGCAGCCGCTGTACAATTTGTATGACCGCAGCGAGTTCGAAGGCCCCTTGCAGGACCTCTGCGTGGCCGAGGGCATTGCCGTCGCGCCCTACTACACGCTGGCCAGCGGCTTCCTGACCGGCAAGTACCGCAGCGAGGCAGACCTGTCGCAGAGCGCGCGTGGCGGCAAGATCGGTACGAACTACCTGAACGAGCGTGGCCTGCGCATCCTGAAGGCAATGGACGAGGTGGCCGCCCGCCTCAACGTCAAGCCGTCCCAGGTCGCGGTGGCCTGGCTGGCGGCGCGGCCCGCGGTGGTGGCGCCGATTGCCAGCGCCACCAAGCTGGATCAGCTGGAGGAGCTGCTGGCGGCGGCGCGGTTGAAGCTGGATGCCGAGGCGATGCAGGCGCTGGATGCCGCCAGTGCCTGATATGGCCTGATCCTTGCAGATGTGCGGGGTGCAGCGCCATGCTGCGTCGCACCCCGCGCCCAAGGCCAGCACCCATGCTTGATGTTCTGCTATCCGTTGCCCGGCCCAGACCGCAGAGAAAGGCCGGCCGATGAGCGGCGACGCGGCACTGGCCACGCTGGAACGCAGCGTCCGGCAGCAACTGGAATACCTCGATTATCCGAGCCACGCCTGGATGCCATCGGTAGCACCGGGCGTGCTGGATGTTGCCATCATCGGCGCTGGCCAGACCGGGCTGGCGACGGCCTTCGCGCTGCGGCGGCAGAAGGTGGGCAACGTCGCGGTGTTCGACCGCGCGGCGCCGGGCGGCACCGGTGTCTGGACCACCTTCGCGCGCATGCGCACGTTGCGGACGCCAAAGCACGTCACCGGCCCGGATCTCGGCATACCGGCGCTGACGCCACGCGCTTTCTTCGAGGCGCGTGACGGCGCCGAAGCCTGGGCCCGCCTCCACAAGATCGGCCGCGAGGACTGGCAGCGTTACCTGGACTGGTACAGCCGCGTGCTGGACCTGCCGGTGCGGCATGGCCACGCATTGACCGCCATCGAGCAGGACGGCGCGCTGGTCCGCCTGCGCTTCGCCACCCCGCAGGGCGAGGCGGTGGTGCGCGCCCGCCGGCTGGTGCTGGCGACCGGCATGGATGGCTCCGGCGCCTGGGTCACGCCGCCGCCCTTCGGCACCTTGCCGGCAGAGAAGGTGCTACACACGGCGCAGGAGATCGACTTCGCCGGGCTGGCGGGCAAGCGGCTGCTGGTGATCGGTGCCGGCGCCTCGGCCTTCGACAATCTGGCGACGGCGCTGGAAGCCGGCGCGGGGGAGGCGAAGATGCTGGTGCGGCGTCCGCTGATGCCGCGCGTCAATCCGTTCCGCTGGATGGAGCAGGCCGGGTTCCTCGGCCAGCACCATGCGCTGCCGGATCTGCTGAAGTGGCGCTTTACCCGCCACATCTTCGAACTGAACCAGCCACCGCCGCAGGAAAGCTGGGACCGGGTGGCCAGCGACCCACGCTTCTCCATCGTCATGGGCGCGCCGGTCGCCGGGGCACGCATGGTGGGGGACCAGGTGGAGCTGGAGACGCCGAAGGGGCGCTTCCAGGCCGATGCGGTGATCCTGGGCACCGGCAGCACCTTCAACCTGGGCCTGCGGCCGGAACTGGCACCCTTCGCCGAGCATATCCGCCTGTGGCGGGACGCCTTCACACCGCCGTCGGGGGAGGAGAGCGCACTCTGCGCCGTCTCGCCCTATCTGTCGGACGATTTCACCTTTCAGGAGAAGGCGCCGGGCATGGCGCCGCTGCTCTCCCGCATCCACTGCATCACCTATGCGGCGACGCTCTCCATGGGTCTCTCGGGCGCCAGCATCAGCGGCATGAAGTATGGCGTGCCGCGCCTGGTGGATGGCATCTGCCGTGCGCTGTGGCGGGAGGATGCGGAACTGCACTTGGCCGCCTTGCGCGGCTTCGACCTGTTGGAACTGACATCGGTCATTCCTGGGGAGGCCGCGGAATGAAGCCCTCCGCCCTCAGCACCCATGTGCTGGATACCGCCAAGGGCATCCCCGCCGCCGGCGTGGCGGTGGAGCTGTGGCGGGACGGCGCGCTGGTGACGCGCGCCTTCACCAATGCCGATGGCCGCACCGACACGCCGCTGCTGACGCCGGAGACCTTCCAGCCCGGCCGCTATGAATTGCGCTTCGCCATGGGCGCCTATTTCGGCGTCGCGGACGGCTTCCTGGATATCGTCACGCTGAATGTCGGGCTGGCGGCGGGGCAGGGGCACTACCACGTGCCGCTGCTGTGCTCGCCCTGGTCCTACAGCACCTATCGCGGTTCGTAGGGGGAGGGGTCGTTTAGTTCTGGCGGTGGGTTGGCGGTCGGGTCGTGCTCGATCAGCCCGGCATCGTTCTCGGAGAATTTGCCGACGCGTGCGGGCACCGGCCAGCAGGCGAGGTCTTCCGCCGGGCTGGGCTTCAGCAGCACCAGCAGCTCTGGCGTCGCCGCCGGTTCCTCGCCCAGCCAGAGCGGCCATGCCTCGGGCGGCAGGATCACCGGCATGCGGTGGTGCACCAGCGCCTGCTTGGCATTGGCGTCGGTGGTGATGATGCTGAATGTGCGTAGCCAGGTGCCGTCCGGCTGCTGCCAGCCTTCCCACAGCCCGGCCAACGCCATCAGCGCGCCATCGCGCAGCGCCACGGCATAGGGCTGCTTGCGCGCACCCTCCTGCCGCCATTCGTAGAAGCCATCGGCCGGCACCAGGCAGCGCCGCTTGGCGAAGGCGTCACGGAAGGAAGGCTTTTCCGCCACCCCATCCGCACGTGCGTTCATCAGTTTCGCGGCGCCGCTGGCATCCTTGGCCCAGCGCGGCACCAGGCCCCAGCGCAGGATGCCCAGGCTTCGCTGCCCGGTCTGCGGGTTGCGGCGGAGCACGGGGGCATCTTGCGTCGGCGCGATGTTGTAGGACGGCGGGTGGTTGGGCGGCGCATCCAGCGCGCCAAGCGCCTTGCTGACCTGCGCGAGGTCACGCTGGAGAAGGTACCGCCCGCACATTCACCCGGTCCGCTTGATGTTCCAGAACACGGCCTGCCCCATGGCCATGTCCGTCAGGTCGCTGCGATAGGCCTGCAGCCGGCGGTACTCGCCCAGCGGCACATAGGGCACGTCCTGCATCACCTCGGTCTGCAGCGCGCGGGCGATCTGCTTCTGCGCGGCGAGGTCGGGTGCGGCGAACCAGTCCTGCCGCAGCGCCTCGATCTTGGCATTGTCCGGCCAGCCGAACCAGGCGCGGGCGCCGTTGGTCCGCAGCGCCAGATGCCCGGCCGGGTCGATCGTGGTGGAGAGGCCGGTGCAGAACGCGCTCCAGCCGCCTTTCTCCACCGGCTCGCGCGAGGAGCGGCGCTGGCTGATGGTGCCCCAGTCGCCGCTCTGCGAATCCACGTTCATGCCGGCTTCGCGCATGACGTGGGCGGAGACTTCGGCCAGGGCGCGCAGCGTCGGGTAATCCTCCGCCTGCAGCATCACCACGCGTTCGCCGTTATAGCCGGCGGCGGCGAGGTCTCGCTTCACCTTGGCCATGTCGCGCGGGCCTTTCAGCACCTCCAGCCCGGCGTCGTTGGCCAGCGGGGAGTCGGAGCTGAAGCAGCCGACGCCAGCCTTCCAGGCCTGCGGGTCAGTGCCATAGGCCGCCTGCATCATGTCCTCCTGGTTGATGCCGCCCAGCAGCGCCCGGCGGATGGCCGGGTTGTTGAACGGCGCCTGCAGGTGGTTGAAGCGCAGGATGGTGCTGTAGAAATCATCGCCGTAGGCGACCTTCACCTGCCGGTTGCGCGAGAGCATGGGCGCGATGTCGCTGCTGGTGCTCTCGATCCAGTCGATCTCGCCGTTCATCAGCGCGGCGGCGGCGGTGGATTGATCGGGGATGATGTGCCACTCGACCCGCTCGAAATTGGCGCGCTTCGGGCCGGCGGTGCGGTCTGGCGTGCCATCCGGGCGCGGCACGTATTGCTCGTTGCGGGCATAGACGACGCGGGCGCCGGCCAGCCGCTCATTGGTCACGAAGCGGTACGGACCGCTGCCGATCATCTCCGTCACCTGCTGGGAGGACGGCGTCGCCGCCAGACGCTCCGGCATGATGATGCAGAGCGAGGCGCCGACCTTCCCCAGCGCCGCCGGCAGGGTGGGGAAGGGGCGCTTGAAGCGGAAGCGGATGGTGCGGTCGTCCACCGCCACGATCTCATCCGCCACGCTGAGCACTTCCTGCCCGTACATGTCGCGGGAGCCCCAGCGGCGGATGCTGGCCACGCAGTCCTTGGCGCGCACCGGCTCCCCATCATGGAACTTCAGGCCCTCGCGCAGCGTCAGCACCCAGGTCTTGTTGTCGTCCGAGACCTCGTGCCCCGCCACCATCTGCGGGTGCGGCTGGTATTGGGCGTCGAGGCCGTACAGCGTATCGAACACCATGAAGGCGTGGTTGGTGGTGACGGTGGCGGTGGAGAAAATGGGGTCCAGTACCGCGAGGTCCGCCTGCGGCACGAAGCGCAACAGTTTGTTGCCCTGGGCGCGGGCCAGGCGGGGCGTGGCGAAGCTGGCGGCAGCGGCGGCGCCCAGCAAGGTGCGGCGGCGGATCGGCGGCGTGGTAGGAAGGCGCATGCGGAACTCCTGGTCCTGGAAGGGGCAGTCAGGAACGGTGGCCGTGAGCGTGTGTGCGGTGTTAGCCGGCAACATGCCGGGCCATTCGGCCCGGCCTGGACGCAAAGGTCAACCGCCGAGAGACACTTCGCCCCGGTCGTCTCGTTGCGTGATGCGGGTACCGAAGGGCTCCGACAGCTTGGCGAAGCGGGTCAGGATGCGCGCGGCTTCCTCGGCCTCCGCCAACCGGGGGCGGCCGCGGCGGTGGCGCGCCTCGCCAAGGCCAAGGCTGACCGGTACGATCTCGATTCCTGTCAGTTCGCCATCGGTAAAGGTGCAGAAAGGCACGACGGATTCCCAGAACTTGCGCTCCGAGGGGAAGCCCTTGGCGTCGTCCGAGGTCCGTTGGCGATAGACAAGGCCAGGCGTCAGCTCCGGGTCTGCCTTGAAGCGTTCATAGGAATCGGAAGGCAGGCGCGGGACCAGCTCGTTCTGGCCAATGAAATTGCCCAGGCTGTAGAAGATGGGCTTGCCCTTGTAGATTTCCATGCCGCGCAACAGGTGCGGCCCATGGCCCACCACCAGGTCGGCGCCTTCGTCGATCATCTGGCGCGCGAAGGTCGGGATGAAGGCGGCGGGGATTTCCTTGTCCCCATCCTGCTCATGCGCGTGCAGGCTGACCAGCACGATGTCGGAGACACCGCGTGCCTCCCGCACCCAACGGGCGATGCCGGCGACATCCTTGGCATTCGGCGTGGTCTTCAGCGCGGTCTGCTCCGCCGCGCGGAAGTTCAGCGTATCGAAGGGAAAGACCGCCGGGTCCGATGGCGGATGGCCGAAGCCGAGCTGGATCTTGAACTGGCGGAACTGTTCGATCCCCAGCCCCAGCGCGATCTCCTTCAGCACGGCCAGTTGGGCTTCCGTGACCTCGTGCATCGTCTCGAACCGCAGGGGGTTCAGGCCGGGGCGGCCGGGCATGTCCGGCCGCTGCGCGCTGGCTTCCTGCCCCTTGGCGAAGGTGGCGCTGCAGGACAGCATGGCGACGGTGCCGTTGGGATGTTCCCGGTAGGCGGGGCGGCGCGCGTCCTCCAGGTTCCGGCCGGCGCCGGCATGGGTGATGCCACGCGCATCCAGCGCCTCCAGCGAATGCAGCAGGCCGGAGATGCTGTAGTCCAGGCAATGGTTGGTGGCGGTGGCGAACAGGTTGAAGCCACCTTCGGTCAGCTCATCCAGCACCCAGGCTGGGGCGCCGAAATGCGAGCCGCCGCTTTCCAGCGCCGGATCGCCCCGGAAATCATTGGCGAGCACTTCGAGGTTGGTGAAGGCCAGGTCCGCGCCGCGGATCAGGTCGGACAACGGCGAGAGCAGGGGGTCCTGCCGGCTCAGCAACCTGCGTTGCAGGATGCTGTCGCCGGTCAGAGCCAGGCGGAGGGAGGCAGTCATGCGTGAAACGTCCCTGATGTCCGCGCGGGACTATGGGCGCCTTCCGTCCGCCTGTCTCCCCACCTTCAACGCGGCAGCAGCTGTTCCACCAGGGTGGCGAAGTAGCTGGCGCCGACAGGAAGAATCTCGTCGTTGAAGTCATAGCGCGGGTGGTGCACGCCGGGGTCGTCGCCGGTGCGGCCGGCGCCCAGCATCAGGTAGGCGCCCGGCTTCTCGTTCAGCATGAAGGAGAAATCCTCGCCGCCCATCGTCGGCCGTTCCAGCTCCTTCACCCGTGCCTCGCCGGAGACGGCGGTGGCCGCGCGCTGCGCCAGGATTGTGGAGGATTCCTCGTTGATCGTGGCGGGATACATGCGGTGGAACCGCACATCCGCCGTGGCGCCGAAGGCGGTGGCGATGCCGGTGGCGAGGTCCCGCACCTTCTTCTCCAGCAGGTCGCCGATCTCGGGCTTGAACCAGCGCGCGGTGCCACGCAGCAGCACCGTCTCCGGGATCACGTTGTGGATGTGGCCGCCCTGGATATGGCCGATGGTCACCACACCGGATTCCAGCGGCTCCACGTTCCGCGCCACGATGCTCTGGAAGGCGGAGACGATCTGGGCGGCGATGACGATGGGGTCGTTGCCGTTATGCGGCATCGCGCCATGCGCGCCCTTGCCGGTGATGGTGATGTCGATATTGCCCACCGCCGCCATCACCGGGCCGACGCGCCAGTGGAACTCACCCGCCGGCAGGTTCGGCCAGTTGTGGATGCCGAAGACGCGCTCCATCGGGTAGCGGTCGAACACCCCTTCCTGCACCATCACGCTGGCGCCGCCGAGATTCTCCTCGGCCGGCTGGAACAGCAGGTAGGCGGTGCCGGCGAAGTTGCGGGTCTCGGCCAGGTATTTGGCGGCGCCCAGCAGCATGGTGGTGTGGCCGTCATGACCGCAGGCATGCATCTTGCCCGGGGTCAGGGAGCTGTAGGGAACGCCCGATTCCTCGACGATCGGCAGCGCGTCCATATCCGCGCGCAGGCCGATGCCGGGGCCGGGGGCTGAGCCCTTGATGACGCCGATGACGCCGGTCTTGGCCACGCCGGTGATCACCTCGTCCACGCCGAATTCGCGCAGCTTCTCCGCCACCTTGGCCGCGGTGCGCACTTCCTCGAAGGCCAGCTCGGGGTGCTGGTGGAAGTCGCGGCGCCAGGCGGTCATGTCGTCATGGAAATCGGCGATGCGGTTCAGAACGGGCATGGTGGGGCAATCCTACTAAAGCTCTCTGTCATGCTTGTGCGGCCCGGCGCCGCTGGCAAGGGTGTGACGTGACAAAGTGTGGCGGCACGCTGTCCGCCCGCCAGCACGGGCCTATCTGTTACGGGCATGATCCGCCGTATTCTGCTGACCCTGTTCCTGATGGCGCCGCTGGCCCTGGCCGGCGCCTACTTCGCCGGCGTGGTGCGCCTGCCGCCCGAGTGGGACCCGCGCGCGCCGCTGGACTTCCGCGCCGAGCCCAACATGATGACGCGCTGGAAGCTGGCCCGCATGCGCATGCAGCCGGAAAGCTGCTTCGCCGCCTTCGAGGCCTCCGGCCTGACGCCGCAACGCCTGCCGGACCGTGCCTCGGATACCGGCTGCCCGTTGGTGGACACGATGCGGCTGGAAGGGGAAAGCGCCGTGCTCAGCCCCGCACGGCCGATGGTGACCTGCCCCGTCGCCGCCGCGTGGCTGTTGTTCGAGCGGCACGCACTGCAACCAGCGGCCGAGGCGCATTTCGGCAGCACGGTCAGCCGGGTACAGCACCTTGGCACCTACAATTGCCGCAACGTCTACCACCGCGACCAGGGCCGCCGCAGCCAGCACGCCACGGCCAACGCCATCGACATTGCCGGCTTCACCCTGGCCAATGGGCGGGATGTGCGCCTGGTGCGGGACTGGCAGGCCGAAGGTGCCCCCGCCGCCTTCCTGCGCGACGTGCGCGATGGCGCCTGCCGCTACTTCGGCGCCGTGCTGGGGCCGGATTACAACACCGCGCATCGCGACCACTTCCACTTCGACAAGGGGGTGTGGTCACGCTGCAGCTAGGTCAGGGGAAGGCCGGGGAAGGAATTCCCCGGACCCCATCTTTTCTTTCTGCTAGTTCGGCGCAGCGCTGCAGGACTGAGAACTGCATGATGATTTTAATAATGGGCCACGCGGGCTGAACTGTCAGTCGCCGGAGGTCCAAGACCTCCGGCGCACCCAGCCGTTACTCAAGACCGCCCCATCAACACCCACACCGGCAAAAACTCAAAAAAAGAAAAGAAGGGGTCCGGGGAATTCTTTCTCCGGCCTTTCCTTCTCAAAGCCCGCCCCAGCCCCGAAGCCCGAATGATGCTCCAGCCACGGTACAGGCTTGCGTGAAGTGTCCGGCGCGGTTTCGATGGTACGGGACATAGAGGGAACCTGGTTCATGCGGCATGCCTTTCCGGCGCCTTTCCTGCTGGCGGCGCTGTGCTGCGTGCCGGCCCTGGCGCAGCCCGCGCCGCAGGCGCCCCGGGATTTGCGGCCGACGCGGGATGTCGTGGTCACCTACGCCCTGAACGGCGGCGCCGAGGTGTATATGAGCCAGAGCTGGGATGCGCGCGGCAAGCGGCTGCGCATGACCACCGCTGGCGAGCCCGGCTGGATGCTGATCGATTTCGGCCGTAGCAAGGCCTACATGGTGGTGGACCGCACCCGCCGCTTCATCACCCAGCCCGAGCGTTCCGCCACGCCCGACCCGCTGAGCCTGCCGCCGGATGCGCGGCTGACGCGGGTCGGCACCGGCCGCGTGGCCAACCAGCCTTGCACGGACTGGCGGGTGGATAGCGTGCAGCTGGCCGCCACGCTGTGCATCACCGCCGACAACGTGATGGTGCGGATGGTGCAGCAGCGCACGGATGGGGAGGCTCGTCTGGAAGCCCGCAGCGTCTCCTTCGCTCCGGCCGACCCGGCCCGCTTCCGCGTGCCGGACGGCTACAGGGAAGTGACGCGCTAGGAATTGCTGGCAGCCGCGCCGGTTGAAAGCCGGCGCGGCATGCCGCCACGCCAGGCTTCAGCCCAGCGCTTCTTCCAGCAGTTCCAGCGCGGCGGTCGCGAAGGCTTCCATGTTGGCGGCGCGGTCGGCGGAAGCGGTTTCCAGCGTTCGCAACCTTGCGTCCGGACCCGCCACGGCCAGGCAGGCATGGCCGGCGGCATCGCCATAGCGGTTGCCGGTGGGTCCGGTCGCGCCGGTTTCCGCCAGGCCCCAATCGGCGCCCAGGCGTTGCCGTACCCGCTCCGCAAGCAGGGCGGCATAGGCCTCGGTGGAAGGGCGTAGCCCCGCCATGTCCTCGGCCGTGATGCCCAGCAATGCCTGGCGCGCGGCGGCGGTGTAGATGACGCCGCCGCCGAGGAAATAGGCCGAGGCCCCGGGCACCCGCAGCAGCCGTGACGCCACCAGCCCGCCAGCCGAGGATTCGGCCACCGCCACACTCTGCCCGCGTGCGATCAACCGGGTGGCGACGCGCGCCGCCAGGGCATCGGGCACGCCGGTATCGGTCAAGCCGTTGGGCTCAGCACATGGATGGCGCGGCTGGCGACCATGGGGCCGGACGCTTTGCCATAGGCCACCATGTGCGGCGCGGCGCCATGCGCGCGCAGGGCTTCCGCGCTCGCCCACTTCTCGACGACCATGAAGGCATCCTCGCCCAGCGGGGCCTGCGGGCCGCCGAAGCCCGGCACGTCGATGACGGGGACGTATTCGATGCAGCCATCCTCGGCCAGCACGGCGGGCATGTTGGCGCGGAACAGCTTCAGCACGTCCTCCCGCTGGCCGGGCTTGGCGGTGATGATGGCGATGACATGGATCACAGGCGCATTCCTCTGGGGTTCGGTCACGCCGCCTGCCGGGCGTAGGCGGCGCCGCGCACCAGATCGGCGGCTTTCTCGCCGATCATGATGCAGGCGGCATTGGTGTTGCCGGAGACGACCGTCGGCATGATGGACGCATCCGCCACCCGCAGGCCATCGATGCCGTTGACCCGTAGCTGCGGGTCAACCACTGCGCCGGCATCGCCGCCCATGCGGCAGGTGCTGGTGGGATGGAAGATGGTGGTACCGGCGCGGCGCAGATGGCCCAGCAGCGCCTCATCGCCCTCGCAGGCGGTGCCGGGCAGGTATTCCTCGGCGATCCATTCGCTCAGCGCCTTGGTGGCGGCGACGCGGCGGATCAGCTTCAGGCCCTCGATCATGCAGCGCCGGTCGCCCTCGGTGGAGAGGTAGTTGGCGCGGATGGTGGCCGGCAGGGCAGGGTCGGCGCCAGGCAGGGTGATGCTGCCACGGCTTTCCGGCCGCAGCTGGCAGACGCTGATGGTGAAGCCGGAGAAAGCATGCAGCCCGCCGCCCGGCTTGTCGGCCGAGAAGGGAATGAAGTGGAACTGGATGTCGGGCGAGGCGCTTTCCGGCAGCACCCTTGCGAATAGCCCGGCGACGCCGGCGCTGATGGTCAGCGGCCCCGTGCGGTTGAAGGCGAATTGCGCGCCGATGCCGAGCCGCCCGAGCAGGCTGGACATGTGGTCGTTCAACGTGACGCGACGGGAGCAGCGGAACACCATCCGCGCCTGGAAATGGTCCTGCAAGTTGCGCCCAACATCCGGCAGGTCGTGCACCGGAGTGATGCCCAGGGCGCTGAGTTCCTCCGCCGGGCCGATGCCGGAGAGCAACAGCAGGCGGGGGGAGGCGATGGCGCCGCCGCAGAGAATCACTTCCCGCCGTGCGCGGATGGCATGGCGCACCAGGCCCTGGCGGACATACACCCCGGCCGCGCGCCGCCCCTCCATCAGCAACTGCTCGGCCGCCGCGTGGGTGACGATGGTGAGGTTCTTCCGCCCGCGTGCCGGCTTCAGATAGGCGGTGGCGGCGCTACAGCGCCAGCCGCCGCGTGCCGTCACCTGAAAGGGGCCGACGCCTTCCTGGCTGGCGCCGTTAAAGTCGTCGTTGCGCGGTAGGCCGATTTCCTGCCCAGCGGCGATGAAGGCCTCGGTCAGCGAGCTCTTCATGCCAAGGTCGCTGACCGCCAGCGGGCCGCCGGTGCCGTGCCACTCGTTGCGGCCGCGCTGCTGGTCCTCCGCCCGGCGGAAATAGGGCAGCACGTCGGCGGCAGACCAGCCGGTGCAGCCGAGCTGCCGCCAGTGGTCGAAATCCTCATGCTGCCCGCGCACGTAGAGCAACCCGTTGATGGCGGAGGAGCCGCCGAGCACCTTGCCGCGCGGCCAGGTAATGCGGCGGCCTTCCAGCTCCGGCTCCGGCTCCGTCGTCAGGTTCCAGGAGAGGGTGGGGTGGTACATGGTCTTGGCGTAGCCGATCGGCACGTGCAGCCACGGGTTCCGCGCCGGCCCGCCCGCTTCCAGCAGCACCACCTGCACCGCCGGGTCCTCCGACAACCGCGCCGCCAGGGCGCAACCGGCGGAACCGGCGCCGACGACCACGTAATCCGCGTTTTCGGGCAGGCTGCTCATGGCCTGGACGTCCTCCGCAATTCTTATCGTTGCGGAAAGCCTACGCCCGGCTTGGCCTGCCGCCTAGAGCGTGATCGTTCCAGGGCGATCCAACCGAAAACGTGAATCAGACGGTCAAACACCAGGTCGGAGCGCACCAGCCGCGGCGGACACGCGCCAGTCGATACGCGCAGGCTTAACCCGGGCCAGCCGCGGGTCTATCCTGGCCGGCCTGGGGGCGGAGGGCTCGATCATGCTGGTCCATCACGGGGAATCGCGCAGTCCGCAGGCGGACCGCCACCTGGCGTGGTCCCTGGCGGGCATCGCGGGTGGGCTGAACGCGGCGGGGTTCTACGCCGTCGGCCTGTATTCCTCGAACATGACCGGCAACGTCTCCGCCCTGGCGGACCATGGCGCGCTGGGGGATTTCTGGCCGGGACTGCTGTTCCTGGCCATCGTCCTGACCTTCATCGGCGGCGCCATCGTCTCCACCCTGCTGATCAATGCCGGGCGTCGGCGGGCGCGGGCCGGCATCTACGCCTTCAGCATCCTGGCCGAGGCCGTGCTGCTGGCGGCGTTGGCGGCGGTGGATCTGTGGTTGGGGGCTGGCAGGGGTGCGCTGCTGGTGTTCGGCCTCAGCTTCCTGATGGGGCTGCAGAACGCGGTGGTCACGCGACTGTCCAACGCCCGGGTCCGCACCACCCATGTGACCGGCATGGTGACGGATATCGGGATCGAGCTGGGCAACCTGGCGGACAATGCCTGGCATCGGGGCCGCCAGCATGTCTCGGACTTCAACCGGGAAAAGCTGGTGCTGCACGGGCAGACGGTGCTGTCCTTCCTGGGCGGCGGCGTACTGGGGGTGCTGGGCTACCGGGCCATGGGTGGGTGGCTGCTGTTCATCGGCGCGGGGCTGCTGCTGGCCCTGGCGATTCCGGCACTTCTGGCGACCCGGCGGCACGCGGTATCATGATACCACAAAGTTTTCCTTGACCCTCCGGCCCGCATTGGCCATAAGCCGGCCTCTCTTTCCGTACCAGGATTAGTCGAAGCTTATGCTGCAAACGCAGACCCGCTCGCTGAAGCCGGCGGAGGTCAAGA
>Ga0308159_1004311_pt1 | contig 13153 bp, 15 predicted proteins | sample PhyCR1_FD_201040 | JGI IMG/M metagenome (GOLD analysis project Ga0308159, IMG submission 201040) | Phyllosphere microbial communities from UC Gill Tract Community Farm, Albany, California, United States - DLSLC.R1 | ecosystem: Host-associated > Plants > Phyllosphere > Unclassified | place: USA...
CGCCGTCGCCGTAGAGCTGAAATTTGTGCTGCTGGTAGCCGAACTTACAGCCTGGCTCGCCCGTTGGAGCAGACATCGAAACTGCAGAGAACGAGCCCGAGATCGGTGTGATCGTCCCCTCGGCGTTAATAGAGATCTTGCCCGTCGTGTGGCCGCACGCGTTAGGCCGACTGTTCTGTACGTCCCAGGTTCCAACCAGCGCCTGGGGGATGTTGATCGCGATCTCCTTATCCAAGGCTGATTGCAGGTCAGCGGACTGCAGGTCGCTTGAGCCATTGACCAAGGTCACGTTGGAGGCTTGCACCTTAACGTTCTCAGGCAACTGGTTTGCTTGCACCTTGATGATGCCAAGACCTGGAATGGCTGCCACTTGCGCACTGCCGCCAAGAATGATGTTTGACGCCTTGATAGAACCGGAGGAACTGAATGGGCTGGATGAGCTAGAGCCTGTGTCGGGACCCGGGGCGCTTGGCGACGGAAATGCTCCGATGCCCACGCTGCCACCGCCACCGCCACCGCAAGCGACCACGACCAACCCCACGCCTATAGAGCCAACGACATTACCGATAAAGAAAGAGGTTTTGCTCAATGGCATTCAGGATCTCCAAAGTTGCGCACGGCGCTTTCTTACACTTGGTCACAAGCATACGACACTTGAGCCTCAATCGGCCTGTGAGGCCGCGCGCGCGGTGGGCGCCACCGTTGGGGTGGGCCGGCACAAAGCGAAGACAAATAGACGCGCAAATCGCTTTGGCGGACCAGATGATGGAAATTCATCAGGAGGGGCACGTAGGCCCCATGGATGCTCGATATACGACGGACACTCCCCGCCCGTGGGACGCCTCGTTCTTCGCGCCCCACGCTGGCCTACCCTAAGCTTCCGGCCTTGGGCTCGGCCCATGCCGCCCCAACCCGCCCCTGACACGCTGGCACCACAGGCACCCAGGCACCCAGGCACCCCAGGCACCCAGGCACCCAGGCACCCAGGCACCCAGGCACCCCAGGCACCCGGGCACCCAGGCACCCAGGCACCCGGCACCCAGGCACCCAGGCACCCAGGCACCCAGGCACCCAGGCACCCAGGCACCCTGTGACCGTGGCACCCTGGCACCCTGGCACCCTGGCACCCTGGCACCCTGTGACCCCAGGCCCGCCCCAGGCTGCCACATGACGCCCCAGGCGCTATTACGCCTTGGAGGCAATTTGGCCGGTTTTTATATTATGGTATAATTTACCCGGGTAAAAGCATGCCGGCGTACGCCAGGCAAGCCCCTGCCCAAACCCGGCCGCCCTTGGCCGGGTGCCGCCAAGCCGCCGCACCCTGCTGCGCGCCTGGCCGGCATTTCTTGACCCACCCCGCCCGTACAGCCACCCGCGCCTGAGCCTTTTTGGCCCAGGCGCGCTGCCGCATGGGCACTTCACTTAAGAGGTTCTATTTATGAGCGCTGAATCCCCTTCGACACCCAAGCCCGCCGGCAAACCCCTGTTCCAGCTCGGGCGGGTGCTTGCCACTCCGGGAGCCATCGAACTGCTGAGCTTGACCGAAACAGATGCGAGGCTCCTGCTACTGCGACATGTCTCGGGCGATTGGGGAGAGATCCATCCTGACGACGCTGCCGTCAACGCGGATTCCCTGGCGAGCGGCGGGCGCTTGATGTCGGTCTACAGGCTGCCGCTACGCGGCACGGCGGCCGACGCAGGTACGTTGCCACCAGTGGGCGACCTGACCGATGACCGGCTCTGGATCATCACTGAGGCCGATCGAAGCGTGACGACTTTGCTGCTGCCGGAGGAATACTGAGCCAGATTCAATGCGGCAACTTGGATCGCCGATGTGGTCGACGCGGCAGTGCCTCGAGCAACTGCGATGCCGTGAGGTCAAGACCCACGGCGATCCGCCAGACATTGAACAGCGAGATGTTCCGCTCGCCTCGCTCGACCGAGCCGACGTAGTTGGGGTGTAACCCAGCTCGCTCGGCCAACTGTTCCAAGGTGATCAGCCTTTCATGCCGCAGCTTTCGCAGGCCCACGCCGAAGGCCTGCTGAATGCGAACCAGCTCTTCAGCCGAGGCGTCATCCAGCGGCTGAGGCTTGTTCACAACAACGCGCGGCATGCGCGAAGTTTTCAAGCGCCAACACTAAGAGTACACAAACTATGCGTTTGGATTCGTACTCGTGTCTGGCAAACTCATTAACAACAAAACGTAAAGTGTGTCAAATGCCTATCAGAAGTAGAACGCGATCTTCGGCCGCTTCTCAAATCGATCGGGGCCGGTCAATCATTCACTCGCCAGAGCGCGTCGGGGCCGCTAAGACCCAGCGCATGGCATCGACCCTCATGGCTGCTATCTATCTGGCAGTCGGCGGCCAGGTGCAAGCCCAAACGGTCATGGGGACGCTGGCGTGCGATGCATCTCTGGTCCAGCCGCCTGAGCCGGCGTTCTCTGTCCCGGCCAACGTCCGGATCGAGGGCAGCGCGCTGACCTGGACTCGAGAAGCCACCGGCATGCGTGAGGTGGTTTCTGCGCCCGTCGTCAACGGAGTTGCAGTCCTAGACGGATACGGCGGCAGCGTTTCGGCCAACACTCGCCAGTCCTTTTGGGACTGGCGCATGCAAGGCCGCCTCACCGTCACAACCGACGGCGCTGCGGGCGACGTGCAACTGCTGACCAAGGATGGCAGGACCGTGCAGCGCCGCTGTACCTTTGCCACCGCTGGGCGCGCAGCATCTCTGCCCCCAGCAGCTGCGCAGGCTGCTCCGGTTCGGACTCCCGTTCCGGTGCCGACGCCTTCTCCATCACCGATGGTGGCCCCACCGGCGGCGCCTGTCCAAATCGCGCCGGCATCAGCGCAGCCGTCAGTCATTCCCGATGCAGGTAGTGCAGCGAAAGAAGAGGAATTGCGGGCGCGGGAAGCAGCGCTTGCCCGCCGGGAGCAGTCGGTATCGCGCCGCGAGCGTGCGCTGACCCAGGCAGCCAAGCCGGTCGCACCGCCCCCAGCCCCCAAGGCTGCCCGGCCAGCGGCTCCGGCGCCAGCGCCGATCGCGGCCCCATCCGCACCTGCCAAGCCTTCGTCGCCAGCCGCGCTGGGCGACATCTGATGGAGATATCGATGAACAAGAACTACAAAAGAACTGTCGGTAGCGCACTGGCAGCCGTCGCAGCTTTTGTTGGCGTGCTCATGCTCTCCGGCTGCGGCCCCGAAGCACCACCGTGTAACGACCAGGAGGCGACGAGCGCCGTACGGAAGCTGGCACTGGAGCGCTTCCAAGAATCGCTGCGCGGCGCGGCCGCCAGGGTTGAGGACCTAGCGACGTTCACATTCGACAGCCCACGCTTGACTGCCTACGACGACAAGATCAAGCGTCGCTCCTGTGCTGTAACCCTGTCGGTCCAGTTCCCGGCCGAGCAGATGCGCAAGCTCCCAAGTCAGATGGGGCAGGTCGCGAGCTTCGATCAGCTGTTCTCTGGGTTTAAGCCGTTGGGCTCCTTGCTTGGCACGCGGGACGATACCGCCGACCGGCTTCAGGCCGACTGGGTGGCATTCCAGATCTGGAACGGTGGCCCGCCGTCTGACGCGCCGCTGAGCCAGACACTCGAATACCAGATCCAGCGCGACGAGGGGTCGAAAGAATACAACGTGCGAGCGGCAGTCGACGTCAACGGAATCGGCCCATTGCTGCGGATCGTGGCATGGGTAGATGCCGCGCAAAAGGCAAACGCCAAGAAGCAGGAGGAGGCCAACCGAGCTGCCGCAGCCAAGCAAGCGGAGATTGACCGGCTATCGGACAGTGGACGTTGGCGCAAGGTGGTCTACATCAACGACTTCGCAGGCAACAATTGCTACAACCGTGGCAAGTTCTGTTTCGGAGGTCGTGACGACTTGGAGCACGACGACAACGTGTCCTATGAAACAGACGCTTCCAAGGTAGATGCCCAGAACATGAAGATCTGGGGCGCTCGGTACCGGGGCCGGCAGCCCATCTGCCTGGTGAACATCAAGAAAACCTCCGATCCGAATGTGTTCACCTTCTACGGCTGGTCTTCGTTCACGAACGACAAAGGAGAATTGATCGACTGCCTGCCAGGCGCCGAGAAGACGGACTGGGACGCGACCGTTGCCAAGGGACAGCAACAGGCGGGGCAGGGTGCTGCCGCATCGCCTGCCGTCACGCCTGCACCAGCACAACCCTCGAGCACAACGGCTGCGGCATCCGGCACACCCTCAGTCCCGGCGTCCGTGCCCTCGAACCTGACTTCCGTCATTCAGCGCTACGAGCCGTGTGGTGGCGAAGCGATGTGCCTTTACACCGCGCGCGGCAACAAGGTGGTCATGAACGTCGCAGTCCTGGGTGAAGCGGGCATCGCCATGCTCGATCGCAGCATCAAGAGCCGGGAGCCGCTTTGCCTGAAGGAGGTCAGTAAAGACGGAGGCGAGTACTCCGCCGAGGGCATCGCCTCACGTTGCTGAGTGATCCTACGATCCACTGGCATCGCTCAGTGGCGGACATCACCATTACTAGTTCGGCGCGTCGCTGACGCGCAGTTCCCAAAGCGCCGCATTGGTTCACGCCAGTGCGGCGCTTCTGCTTCCGCCACCCCAATCTGCTCGTCCAGCGACCACAAGTCGTGGTGCTGGCTGGGCTTGTCCAACAAAAACCATGAATTCGAACAATAGCGCCTCCCCTCTGCAGGGAAGGGAATCCGTGCGCCTGATCGCCTTTGGGCGATCTGCGGCGCGTTTCGTCATGCAGATGTGCAAGGAGGCGCCGGACCCGCTGGTGCCGCTACTGGCTGACCATCCGACTTGGATCGATGCCACTGGTCGGTTCGTTGGCCTCGACGATGAAGGCCTAGCCATCGTCTTCCTAGCCTTTGGATCCGACGCGACGGAAGACGAAGTGGGGGATGCGCTTGTTCTGGCGTCTCGCTGTCGTCTGAGCAGTGTCACCACCATTGGCGTGCTTCTTCCACCAGAAGATGGCCGTGTAGTCGGCGCTCCGTCGCAACCCTCGGGCTCCGCAGAGGTAGGGGTGTCCGACCTGCTGGAGGTGCTAGATGCCCATCTGGACGTATCGATTCCCGCGCGGGCCGAGCATCAACAAGGCTTGCTGTGGCTGCTCACAACGTTGCGTCGCCTGCATCAGGATGGTCTCTTCATTTTGGAGCCTGCCTGGGATCTCAATGACTTGCTGGAGACGCTGGACCTGCCGGGTGCAAAGTTGAAGCTGGCCGTCCGATCGGTTGAGCAAGCCGACATCGTCGAGGTCGTGAACCAAGCCATCGCCGACCTGCAGGCGAGCAGCGCGGACTTGCAGAGCGCTGGCGGCATGCTGGTCGTGCTTTGGCAGTCGAGCACACGCAGGCTGACCGTTCGTGAGGTTCGGGATGCTGGCTGGCACGCCTCGCAGGCCTTGGGGCAGGGCGGTCTGCACATGGTCCTGGTCGCTCGAGCCCCGGGTCACTGGCAAGGTGTCGGGGCTTGCGCCACGCTCGTCGCCAGTTGGCCAAGGCGCTTTCCGCCTCTGGGAGGTGCGACATGACCTTTTGGCCTTGGCGCCGCAAAGCCCGAAGGCACCAGTCGCTATTCCCGCTCGGTCAGATCGTTTTGTCCGAGCCGGCGCGGGCCGCATTGCGCGCAAGCCAGACGGCGCTCGGCGATCTCCTGAACCGCCATCAACGCGGTGATTGGGGGCAGGTCGACGACGTGGATGCCAAGCAGAACGAACTGGCGTTGCGCCTTCCGATGCGTGTGCGGTCCTGCTACCTGCTTGATTCCGGGCCAGACCACCCCGCTGTGGAGCTCTGGATCATCACTTCAGCGGACCGGATCCGCACCTCCGTCCTTTTGCCCCGGGAGATATTCGATGAAGACGAAGAGTAAGGTCGAGCGCTACCTGCAGCAGGCGCTGGCGTCAAACACGAGGAGCGCCTATGCATCGGACCTGAAGCACTTCCGGGCTTGGGGTGGGAGGGTGCCCGCCACGCCACAGGTTGTGGCTCAGTATCTCGCAGACTGTGCGGGAACGATGAGAGCAAGCACGCTCGGGCGTCGGCTAGCCGCCATTCGGCATGCGCACGTGGCCGTCGGCAAGGCGTCGCCTACCGACTCGGCGCTGGTCAAGCGCACGCTGCGCGGCATCAAGCGCGTTCATGGCTCGGCGGTGAAGCAGGCCGCTCCGATCACGTCGGACATGCTGCGCAAGCTCGCTAAGCCGCTCCCGGAATTGAATCCGGTGCGTGACCTAAGGGACAGATGCCTACTACTGCTCGGCTTTGCCGGAGGATTTCGGCGCTCGGAGCTGGTGAGCTTGCGGCCTTGCGATTTGAAGATCACGCGCGAGGGCGTGCTCATGTCGGTCCGTAGTAGCAAAACCGATCCAACAGGCAAGGGGAGGGTAGTGGCGATACGCAAAACTGGCGGCCGGACGTGTCCTGTTGCCGTGCTGCTGAGGTGGCTCGCAGTCCTGCGCCGAGCCTACCCCGAGGGCGCTGCCGCTCCACTCTTCCGGAGCGTCACCCGCAGCGGACGCCTTGGTGATCGGCTCACGGCGGCATCGGTCAACGACATCTTGAGGCGCAGACTCAAACTTCTCGCGATCTCGACTTCGGGGATATCGGCGCACAGCCTGCGCGCCGGGCTTGTCACCGCCGCGGCGGTTGCTGGCTCACCGCTCTGGGCGATTCAACGACAGACTGGACATCAAAGCGTCAGCTCGGTCCATCGATACATCCGCACAGCGGATCAATTTGCGGTCGATGTTCTTGAAGTGGCGGGAGCTCCGCGTGGCAAGTCTAAGGAAGGTGCGAGGTCGCTCACTTTCCGGGTTGGAGTGTCTTGAGACGAAGGCCTCTATGGACTATGAGCGTTCGGCAAAGACCGGCCGTGCAATAGAAGAACGCGGGTTCCACACCCATAGGTATCACGCTTCGGAGGAAACCACATAAATACTCTCCTTGACGAACTGAAATGCCGCTTTCCCTACCAGTTCGAGCGTTTGCCACCAGACGCCGAATTCTTTCCAGGGTGGTGCGCAGCATTGGCAAGAGCCTGCGAGCAGATTGATGCTGCACTGGGCGACGACAAGCGCGGCTTGCACTGGACTCAAATCAAAGAGAAGTTTGGTGTCGCGCGGCTGTATTACTGTTTCGGCTGCGCGAACGCGAACCCAGTCCGCCTTGACATCATCGCCCGAAAGGCCGCCGCAAGTCTGCATTATTTGGACTTGCCGGACGACGCGGTGACGGCGCGTATACGTTGGATCGTGAACGAGGCTGAAGCGGCCACGGAGAATCAGTGCATGGTGTGTGGAGGCCCGGCGAAACTTAAGCTCTACGACGGGTGGTGGGCAACGTTGTGTGAACACCATCCGCCGTTTCAAGGTGATGATGGCTGCTGGCGCCTTCCCGCACCGGACGACTAGATGGGCGTGGCGCTAGCTCGGCGTGTCATGCCGACCGCTTGCACACCGGCTGATCTGTGCAAATAGCGAGAATGCGGCGCTCGGTACAGAGTCCGCTTCGCAGCGAGGCCGGGCGATAACGCGCGAAGAGCCCGCTCGACAGGGGCGCGGGTGCCTGAAATCGCGAGCCTAGCGAATTCGACATGACCAGCGCTTCGCTGGTCGTTGGAAGTCGGCGTTAAGCGGCGCCCCATGGGGTGTGAGACTGTTGCCCTCCGAGGTCGCGCAGATATTTCATCGAGTACGGCAGTTCATTTTCGATGAAGCGGATTGAAAGTTCCCTAGCGCTCAACTGCGGCTCCAGCCGTTTGCCGGTCCTAAGTCGACTTCTGCTTGCGCGTCGTCCGGCGCGGAGCCGGCGTCTGAGCCTTCATGCTGTGCGTCGACGCGACCGAGCCGTGGACCTCTTTGAGTAGCCAATCCTTGAACTTCTTGACCTTCTCGACCTGGCGTTCGTTGGTCCGTTGCGAGAAGAAGTGGTTCTCTCGAATGATTGGCTGAAACTCATACTCGCCGGCGACCACCAAGTCACCCCGAGCAAGTTCGCGCTCGGCAAATCGCGTTGTTTCCAGGGCGACACCGAGGCCGTCGGCCGCGGCCGAGATGGATAACGCCCCGCGGTCGAAGGACTGCCGGGGCCGGCCGGGCAGCTGGAGCTTGTTGAGGTTGAACCAGTCCCTCCACGTTACCTGGCTTAGTTGCGAATCAATCAGCGTCAACTCGCCAATGACCTGCTTCCAGGAACGCCCCTTTGCCTTCAACGACGGCGAGCACATGGGCGCAATCTGTTCTTTCCCAAGTGCCAAGGTCCTCGGGGCCAGCACCCAGGCGCGGTCCGTGAACCAAGTCCGTGCCACATGCATTGTGCGAACAGCCACTTCACACTCACTGCACGCTCCGGCCGGATCAGCGCCAGGCAGCCCGGCATGCCCCCCAGATGCGCCGCTTTGGTGGTCTTGCCCTCGACATCGGCAACCTGGGCCAGGTAGCTGCTTGGGCGCGCGGGTGCGCGCGAGAGTGATGAGCTCGCAGAGGTTGCCGTAGCCCAGGCGGTCCTGCGCCAGGAAGACGATCCGTGCGAATGCGGTGCCGCCGGCGGTGGTGAGCAGGATCTCCGAGCCGACGATGAAGTGCAGACTATTTTCCCTCGCTGCGAGATGCCCCCGGACCACGCCAGAGACTGTGCATTCGTCGGTCAGCGCCAGGGCGCTGTACATCTTTGCTGCCGTCCGCTCCACAAGATCCTCCGGCTCGGCGGCGCCGGTCAGGAAGGTGAAGTTCGAGCGGCAGTACAGCTCCGCATGGGGTAGATGCTCTTCGAGATCGCCGGCTAGAATACTGTTCATTCATACAGTATTTCCAACCATGGCTTTGAGCGGGCGGCCGTTACACAAAATCGGCCCTGACAGCGCAACTCTCACCGTTTTGCCCCAGCCCGCGGACGGGTTGCCAGGGAGCGGGACAATGTGTCACTTTCGGCAATTCGTGTCACAGTGGGGCAGGTCCGCACGTCCATACAGCTCGCGGTGATACGGTGAGGAAGTGGAGAATTTTGAGAACTGGAACGGGATTTGGTCAGGTGGGACTCTCGCGAGGGCACTGCGCAGAACTGCGGTCGCGGTCCTGGCAGCCGGTGTGTCGGCCTGCTGGTCGCAGGCCAATTCGGCGGGCCTTGATTCGGCTGCCTTGCAGAATGAGGCGGACCACCGGGTCGTGGCGGCACGGTGCGGCACCCCGGCTTTCGAGAGGGCGTTTTTCGCCAAATCTCAAAGGTTTGTGGCTGCCAGCAATGACCACGACAAGCAGGCTACGGCGCGCCAGGAGAGCGCCATCCGTTCAATGCGGCGCAATCCCATCACGTTGATCGGATCCCAGTCGGATTGCAAGTCCCAGGGCGCGATCCTGCAACGACTGTTGGCTGAGCGGAGCAAGGTGCGAGGCGCGGTCCGCAGCAGGTAGCGAAGTGGTCGTGGTGGCGACGACCGTTGCGAACTAGGACGAATTTGCGTTCAGGGTGTACTGCCGCCGCCTGCTGCAACGAATGTCGGCCGCATGAACCCTTTGACGTTGACCTCTAGCTACCTGGCTGCAAGGCTCCGCGACGAGAGCGAGATCGGCGACACCGTAGGCGCTGAGCCGACTGGGCAGCGATCGCGTGCACTTCGATGTTTGGGCAGCATTGACGGCGCTTGACGAAGCGATGTGTCCATCGTCAGTGCGCTCGTTAGCTCGGGGCGCAGGGCAGGGCAGCCCAACTTCCACTGCGTCCCAGCGTAAGCGGCTCCTGACGAACCAGCAGGGGTAGAGGGGCAACGTCATTCGATAGGCCGTAGATCTTCTCTTGTGCCTCGTGATCTACTGACCTACGCGCACTGTGCAGACGTCGTAAGACCGTTTCATCGAAGCTAAGGCCGCGCAGGCTACTGTTTTGTGTTGGGTAATTCGCCTGACAATGACTTAATGACAATTCCTACACGGACGACAGCAGCGACCGTGAACGCTTTGCTGCGAAGTGAGTTGGGGATGCCGTGAAAGCAAGAAACGCCATGTACGTACGCCATCCGCTCGGGCTCGAATTCACGAAGTGGGTTGAAGTGACCGACAGCTATCGATTGCAGCTCGACAGGGCCTCGCCTGAGCGTGCTCCAATCGCGCTCGCCTTTCTCGGTCGGCGAAGCTGGTTCGCCGGCTGGGTCGACTGACCACTGGCGCTACGGCCCGCGATTTGCCTACACCCCGGATCACCCAAGGAACGTTATAGCGTCGCGGTGAGTGGCGCCACGGCCAGCCTTTTGACTTGGATTGGGAAACGGTGAGTGGTGCGATCGAAATAACGCCTTTCGAAATGGCAATTCCGCTCATCCGAGCCGGCGTGCGCACGCCGCCCTACCCCCGGCCGCTGGGCGATGGCTCGACCGATTCGGCACTCTTGCTCGCGGCCTACATCCACCTTTGCGACGCCTGGGAATTTCATGTCACTTGCATGTACCAGGCACAGTGGGCGACCGAAGGCTCTGGACCGAGTTCCACGGGGCAAAGGCGAGGCGAGTGAGGACGCCGTGCAGCGGTCAACTTTGCATCTCGACCTACTTGCCGAATGATCGGCATGCGCGATAACGATCGTCCTTAACCCAATTTAAGGAGACCGACTGATGTCTGATGACCCCGAGAAGACCGGCTTGGACCGCAAGCTCATTGCAATGGACGAGCCACACGAGGTGCGAAGCTGGACGGAGAGCCTGCGAGTGACGGCGGACGAACTGCGCGAGGCCGTCAAGGCGGTGGGCAACTCCGCCGAGGCCGTTCGCGCATACCTTAAGAAAAAGTGAGATCCGGTGGGTTCTTATCGCCTGGCTGTCATGGTGTGGACCTTGGCAAGCTCGATGCTTAGCTCAACGCACGTCGCATCATGCGCGGGGTCCACTGCTATGGCGCGCGAGGCTTCACGCGCATCTGCAAGTTCACTGGCCAGCGCCTGGATCAGCTCCGTCAACTCTCTTTCGTTCTTCATTCGTCGCCGCCTTCCGACTGATTGTTCTTCCAATGAAGTCGATAATCCATGCACGCACGCGGCTTGCCAGCGCGCGCTCAGCTTCCTCCTTTGACTCAAAGTGATGGTTAAGCGAAAGGCGGCACATCGGCTGGCCATCACGGGCAACGGCCGCGCAATAATACCCCGACTCGTTTTTCTCGACGGCCATTGTCCACTCAGGAGGCGCAAGGTGCTCGTCCTGCTCGTCCTGCTCGAGCGGCCGAACGCTGTGGATGTTCATCTCTGCTCCTCGATCTAAACCGAGAAAATTGTGACATATTTCACGCTCACAAGCGTGTTCGCCAGTTGGACTGATGGCTGGACTGGCGGGTAACCCCTGTCAGTCGGAAGCGGCCGCATTGCGCCGGACCTGCCTGCTATTCCCAACGTCCGAGCAGCTCGTCGGGTCCACCATTGTGCGCCAGCAGCGCGTAAGCACTTGTTTTCAGCTCGCTACGGCGGTCCAGAAAATCGCGCCGCGAGCCTTCGGCTATCGGTCTGCGTAAGCTCCCGTAAGCGTCACCAGCCAGACGCCGTTCTTGCAGGGTCCTGAAAAGCTAGACGAGTTCGACAATACCGCACATTGTGCTGCAAACTTTGCACCCGTCGGAAGCGGGCCTATACGCTACGCTTGTTGTCGACGGGCTTGCCGCTTGCATGTGCAGGCTATGGACTCAAGATTGGACGACCCGGCTTTCCTGGGCGAAGCCGCCTATCGTGCGGGAATAGGTTTGGAACATAATCCCTTTACAATTTCCGCCGGAGCACTGGACCAAATGGAGCGCACGGCTTGGATTTCGGGCTGGCTATGCGCTCAGGGCGCCGCACTTCGCGCCGAGGGCGTCACAGCTGCTAACTTGCCCGTTCGATCGACTCCGTCGGCATGCATCAACTCGCGACCTGAACGGAGGGCAAGCGCAAAGTGAACTGACTTCCCGATCCGGTTCCGTTGCTGAACGCATGAACGCAGGATCTGCTCTCCGCTCAGGTCTTTCGCACTGCTCATGTCCAGGAGTCCCCAAAGACGGTCGCTCGTTGCGGTGCGGCCGTTTCGCTGAACCGACAGCGCACCATACTTCGAGGGCGTACTGACCGGCGTGCTGCGCTTGGTCACTCATCATGCGACCCTCCAACTACCTGGCGTACTCGGCCACGCTTTCCGCCCGTTGGGCCGTGCGTGCCGCGATGGCGCGGATTACGGCCATGATGTGCGCACCCTGTGCTGCAACTCCGCCAGCAGCACCGGTGAGTGCTCAGTGGCCAGCCTGGACTCAGTGGCGTCGTGTGCGATTTGCGCTGAACGCGACCCTGCTCATCGCGTAGCGGGAAGTTGGTATCGCGGATCCAACGAAACTTCCCGTCTACGGCGTGTTGGATGCGGAACTCGTGAACTGTTGCGTTGCCTTTCTGCGCCGCTTCGATGTGAGCAAGGGCTTGTCCGGTCCTCCGGAACGATGAGCGCAGCCCAGTGTTGGATGTCCCCAAGCATGGCTTCGGGTGCCGCGCCGTAGATCTCCTGGATGGCCGGGCTCCCGTACTCCATCACCGGTGTCGAGGCGTCCCGGATCCAGAGGGCATCGCGTGACCACGCCGCGAACTGCCGGAAGCGTTCCTCGCTGTCGCGCAATGCCACTGCGATGCGAGCACGAATCAGGTCGGCCCAAAGCCTTTCCGAAACCTCCTGGACCAAGAGCACATCTTCGTTGGTCCAGTGGCGCGGAGCGTGCTGATGAACCGACAGATTCACGACTAGCTTGCCTCCGACAGTGAGTGGCACAGTCAGCAGCGCCCGCGCGCCGACTTCGGCAATCGCGAGCAGGTCCGGTCTGGCTACCGTCGTGTCGAGTGAGTCGTTGACGCGAACGGTACGTCCCGCCCGCATATCGTCCAGGATAGATCCTTCGTAGTCCTTGAGCTGCATTGCCGCTGGGAAGGGGCGGCTGCCGTCCGCGACCCACCAATAGAAAATATCGGCGATGCCTCTGGCTTCATCGAACTCCGCGAACATGACGCGTGAGGCCTTCAGGTGCTCTCCCAATAGGCACGCGGCGACCGCAATCATGTCGTTCGCAGAAGCCTGGGGCACGCACCACGTCGCCGAATTCGAGCAGGAACGATGGTCGTTCTCGCTCGCCCGCAGTGACGCCTCTGCGCGCAGG
>Ga0308159_1004312_pt1 | contig 13148 bp, 12 predicted proteins | sample PhyCR1_FD_201040 | JGI IMG/M metagenome (GOLD analysis project Ga0308159, IMG submission 201040) | Phyllosphere microbial communities from UC Gill Tract Community Farm, Albany, California, United States - DLSLC.R1 | ecosystem: Host-associated > Plants > Phyllosphere > Unclassified | place: USA...
GCGTGCAACTGGCTAACGGCCACGCGCTGGACTACGGCTGGCTCGCCTTCGCCACCGGCGCGCGCTGCCGGCCGCTGCCCGTGCCCGGTGCCGATCTCGATGGCGTGCACCAGCTGCGCACGCTGGACGATGCCGTTGCCGTGCAGGCGGCGCTGGGCCGCAGCCGGCGGGCCTGCGTCATCGGCGGCGGCTTCATCGGGCTGGAGGTGGCGGCCGCGCTCACGGGCGCCGGTGCCAGCGTCACCGTGGTCGAAGGCCAGCCGCGCCTGCTCGCGCGCAGCTTCCCCGCAGTCATGTCCGACTACGTGGCGGATGCGCATCGCGCACGTGGCGTCACGCTGGAACTCGGGCGGGGCGTCGTGGCCCTCGTGGGCGACGCGCAGGGCCATGTGGCAGCGGTGCGCCTCGACGATGGACGCCAGCTCGAATGCGACCTCGTGGTGCTGGGCATCGGTGTGCTGCCCAATGTGGAGCTGGCCGAGGCGGCGGGCATCGCATGCGAGGGCGGCATCCTGGTCGATGCGCTGGGCCGCACCAGCGCACCGGGGGTGCTGGCAGCCGGCGACGTCGCCAACATGGCGCTGCCGTCCGCCGCAGCACCGGGCACGGTGCGCATGCGGCTCGAATCCATCCAGGCTGCCAACGACGGCGCGCGCGCCGCGGCGTCGGTGCTGGTCGGCCAGCCGCAGCCGCTGACGGCCGTGCCCTGGTTCTGGAGCGACCAGCACGATCTGAAGTTCCAGATGGCGGGGCTGCCCGTGCCGGGCGACCAGGCCGTGCTGCGCGGCACGCCCGCCGACCACCGCTTCACCCTGTTCTACCTGCGCGAGGGCCGCGTCGCCGCGGCCCACTCGGTCAACCGTCCGGCCGAGCACATGCTGGCCCGCAAGCTGATCGCCCAGGGTGCTGCCATCCCCGTCGAGGTGCTGGCCGATTCGGCCAGCGACCTCAAGCCTTTTTCCATTCCCCGGCCTGCGGGCTGAGTTCTTCCCACGGAGTTCCACGATGAAGATGACCAAACGTACTCTCCTCGCCGTCGCGGCGCTGGCCTGCGTTGCCGGCGCGGCGCACGCCCAGGACGCCCTCAAGATCGGCCTGATCGGCACCTATTCCGGCCCCTACGCCGACTACGGGCGCCAGTTCGATGCCGGCGTCGCGCTGTACCTCAAGGAGCACGGCAACAAGATCGCCGGCCGGCCCGTCGAGGTCATCAAGAAGGACACGGCCGGGCCCGCCCCGGACGCCGCCAAGCGCATCGCGCAGGAACTGGTCGTGCGCGACAAGGTGCAGATCCTGACCGGCCTGGACTTCAGCCCCAACGCGTACGCCGTCGCGGCAGTGGCGACGCAGGCCAAGATTCCCACGGTGGTCATGAACGCCTCGTCCTCGGCCATCACGACCAGCTCGCCCTATGTCGCGCGGCTGTCGTTCACGGTGCAGCAGGTGTCCGACCCGATGGCGCGCTGGATGCTGCGCAACGGCACCAAGGAAGCCTACGTGGTCGTTGCCGACTACGCCTCGGGCACGGACTCGCTGACGGCCTTCAAGAAGGCCTTCGAGGGCGGCGGCGGCAAGGTGGTCGGCGAATTGCGCACGCCGATGAACAACCCGGACTTCTCGGCCTACGTGCAGCGCATCAAGGACGCCAAGCCGCAGTCCGTGTTCTTCTTCTTCCCCTCGGGCGTGATGCCGCCCGCCTTCCTGAAGGTGTGGAAGGAGCGCGGCATGGACGAGGCCGGCATCAAGCTCTACGCCACCGGCGAGGCCACCGACGACAGCTACCTCGACGCCACCGGCGACGTGGCCCTGGGCCTGGTGACCAGCCACCACTATTCCTATGCCCATCCCTCGGCCAAGAACCAGAAGTTCGTGAAGGACTTCGAGGCGCAGTTCGGCACCGGCCTGCGTCCGAGCTACTTCGCCGTGACGGCCTACGACGCCATGGCCGCCATCGACCTGGCCCTCAAGAAGACCGGCGGCAATGCCGATGGCGACAAGGTGATGGACGCCCTCAAGGGCCTGGCCTTCGAGAGCCCGCGCGGCCCGATCGAGATCGATGCCGCCACGCGCGACATCGTGCAGACGGTCTACATCCGCAAGACCGAGAAGGTCAACGGCAAGCTGGTCAACGTGGAGTTCGACAAGTTCGACCGCGTCAAGGACCCGGCCAAGGAAGCCAAGTGACGCTTGCGCCCACCGGGCGCTGACTCCGGCACGGGGCGCACGCAGGGCGCCCCGCGCCTCGCATCGGGAATCCAATGGGAATCGTCCTTTTCGACGGGGTGGCCTACGGCATGCTCCTGTTCCTCATGGCGGTGGGCCTGTCCATCACCATGGGCTTGATGAACTTCGTCAACCTCGCGCACGGCAGCTTCGCGGTCGTGGGCGGGTATGCGGCGGCGGTGCTCATGAACCGGCTGGGCGTGCCCTACGGGCTGGCCCTGGTGGCGGCCTTCGTGGCCGCGGCGCTGCTGGGCGCCGTGCTCGAGGTCGTGTTCTACCGCCGGCTGTACCGTGCGCACCCGCTGGACCAGGTGCTGCTGTCGATCGGCGTGGTGTTCGTGTCGATCGCCGTGCTGACCTACTTCTTCGGGCCGACCATGCTGCCCTTCCACCTGCCGCCTGCGCTGCAGGGGCAGTTCTCCTTCGCCGGCGTGGAGCTGGGCCGCTACAGGCTGTTCCTCATCGTCTGCGGCGTGGCGACGCTGGTCCTGCTGCTGCAGCTGATGAACCGCACGCGCTACGGCGCGATGGTGCGCGCGGCCGTCGACAACCAGCGCGTGGCCGGCGGCACGGGCATCCACGTGCAGCGGCTGTTCTTCCTGACCTTCTCGCTGGGCTGCGGGCTGGCGGGCCTGGGCGGCGCGCTGAGCCTGGGCATGCTCGGCCTGGAGCCCTCCTTCCCGCTCAAGTACCTGGTGTACTTCCTGATCGTGGTCTGCGTGGGCGGGGCCGGCACCGTCACCGGGCCCTTCATCGCCGCGCTGCTGGTCGGCGTGGTCGACGTGGCCGGCAAGTACTACCTGCCCGAGGCGGGCGTCTTCCTGATCTACGTCTTCATGATCGGAATGCTGCTGCTGCGCCCGAACGGCATCGTTCCCAAGAAGGGGCTCGCATGAAAGCCATCACCCTCTCGCCGGGCCAGTTGCGCGCGGCCGAAATCGCGTTCTGGCTGCTGCTGGCCGCGAGCTACTTCATCGCACCCAACCACCTCACGCTGCTCAGCCAGATCCTGATCTTCGGCCTCTTCGCGGTGGCGCTGGACATGGCGCTGGGCTATGCCGGCATCCTCACGGTGGGCCATGCGGCCTTCTTCGGCGCGGGCGCGTACACCGCAGGCCTGCTGGCCAAGCACGGCTGGGGCGAGCCCTTCAGCGGGTTGCTGGCCGCACTGGTCGTGGCGGGCGTGCTGGGTTACCTGCTGAGCTACCTGATCGTGCGCGGTGCCGACCTCACGCGGCTGATGATCACCATCGGCGTGTGCGTGCTGCTGGCCGAACTGGCCAACCGGCTCTCGGGCATCACGGGCGGCACCGACGGCCTGCAGGGCATGGAGGTGAAACCGGTCCTCGGCCTGTTCGCGTTCGACCTCTTCGGCAAGACCGCCTTTGTCTACGCCTTCGCCGTCGTGCTCGCGATGTTCCTGCTGGTGCGGCTGGTGCTGCGCTCGCCCTTCGGCCTGGCGCTGCGCGGCATCCATGACAACCGCAAGCGCATGCTGGCCATCGGCGCGCCGGTGGAGGCCCGGCTGCGCATGGCCTACGCCTTCTCGGCAGCGGTGGCCGGCGTGGCGGGCGCGCTGCTGGCGCAGACCACGCAGTTCGTGGGCATCGAGTCCATCGGCTTCAACCGCTCGGCCGAGATCCTGATCATCCTGGTGCTCGGCGGCACGGGCCGGCTGTATGGCGGCCTGGTCGGCGCGATCGTCTACATGCTCGTGCACGACGGGTTCGCCGACATGAATCCGGAGTATTGGATGTTCTGGCTCGGCATCTTCCTGATCGCGGCCGTGATGCTGGGCCGCGGCGGCATCATGGGCGCGCTGTCGCGCCGCATCCGCACGAGGGAGCAGGCACGATGAGCGCCGTGACCCAACACGGCGTGCGCAGCGCATGCCGCAGGGCGGGGAGGGCGTCATGACCGCATTGCAGACGCAGGGCCTGGGCATCAGCTTCGGCGCATTCCAGGCCGTGGCCGACGTCGGCCTGTCGCTGGAGCCCGGCGCACGCCAGGCCCTGATCGGGCCCAACGGCGCCGGCAAGACCACGCTGATCAACCTGCTGACGGGCATCTATCGGCCCAGCGCCGGCAGCATCCGCATGAACGGCGAGGACATCACCGGCTGGCCCGCGGACCGGCGCGCACGCGGCGGCCTGGCGCGCACCTTCCAGATCAACACGCTGTTCCCCAGCCTCACGCCGCTGCTCTCGGTGGTGTTGGCCATCCACGAGCGCGAAGGGCAGGGGGCCACCTGGTGGCGGCCCTTCGGCCGCAGCAAGGCGGCGTTCGACGAGGCCCATGCATTGCTGGACCGGCTGCGCCTGGGCGCACTGGCCAACGTGCCGGTGGCCGAGCTGGCCTACGGCAAGCAGCGGCTGCTCGAGATCGCCCTGGCGCTGGCCGCGCGGCCGCGCATCCTGCTGCTGGACGAGCCGGCGGCCGGCGTGCCGGTGGACGAGAGCGGCGAGCTCTTCGAGGCCATCGCCGAACTGCCCCAGGACATCAGCGTCCTCTTCATCGAGCACGACATGAACCTCGTGTTCCGCTTCGCGCGGCGCATCTCGGTGCTGGTGGCCGGACGCATCCTGACCGAGGGAACGCCGGCCGAGATCGGCCGCGATCCGCGCGTGCGCGAGGTCTATCTGGGCAAGACCCACGTCAACATCCGAAAGGACGCCACCGATGCCTGAACTGCTGGCCTTCGATGCCGTCACCGCCGGCTACGGCAACGCGGTCGTGCTCGACCGCCTCGGCTTCGCGCTGCAGGCCGGCGAAAGCCTGGCCATCCTGGGGCGCAACGGCGTGGGCAAGACCACCACGCTCGAGACGCTGATGGGCAACACCCGCGTCACGGGCGGCACGGTCCGCTGGCGCGGGCAGGACATCACCCGCCTGCCTGCACACCAGCGCGTGCGCGCCGGGCTGGGCTGGGTGCCGCAGGAGCGCGAGGTGTTTCCCTCGCTGACCGTGGAAGAGAACCTGGGCGTGGTCGCCCGGCCGGGGGCGTGGAGCCTCGACCGTGTCTACGGCCTGTTCCCGAGCCTGAAGGAACGCCGCGCCAACTACGGCAACCAGCTCTCGGGCGGCGAACAGCAGATGCTGGCCATCGGCCGCGCCCTGATGACCAACCCCACGCTGCTGCTGCTCGACGAGCCCATGGAGGGCCTGGCCCCCATCATCGTGGAAGAGCTCGCGCGGGCCATCCGCCGCCTGTGCGAGAGCGAGGGCCTGGCCTCCATCGTGGTGGAGCAGCATCCCGTGCTGGCGCTGGAGATGACGCACCAGGCGATCGTGCTCGAACGCGGCACGGTGGTGCACGCCGGGCCCAGCGCGGCGCTGGCCGCAGACCCCGCGCGCCTCGACCGGCTGCTGGGCGTGGGCATGCCGGCCTGAGCCGCCGACGAGCAGGCAAGCCGGCCGACATGGTGGTCCTGTCGGCGAACTCAATTCGACTCCCATGCCCCACATCGTCATCGAGTACACCCCCAACCTGAAGGGCCTGCCGCTGGACGCCATGCTGGCCGCCGTGACGCGGCGGCTGGCCGGCAGCACAGAAGTCACCGACGAGGCGGACCTGAAGGCGAGGGTGGTCTGCGTCGAGGCCTTTCGGGTCGGCATGGCCGAGTCGGGGCGGGCGTTCATTCACGTCACCGTGCGCATCCTGGCCGGCCGCGACGAGAAGGCCAAGAAGGACTTCAGCGACCGGGTGACCGAAGGGATGCTCGAGCACATGCCGCCGCTGCCGCCGGGCCTGCAGGCCCACCTGAGCGTCGAAGTCGTCGACATGGACCGCGCCAGCTACCGCAAGACGCGCCTGACCTGAAGCGGCGCCACGGCGCGCTCAGGCCCGATGCGACTGCGCCTGCAGCAGGGCCGCGAAGGCCTGCGCCGCCGGCGACAGCGCCAGGCTGCGGCGCTGGTACACGAAGAACTCCCGGTTCAGGGCCGGGGAGCGCAGCGCAAGGAAGCGGATGCCGAAGTTGCCGGCGAAGGTGCGCGCGTAGTCCGGCACCATCGCCACGCCCAGCCCGGCGCCGACCAGCGCCAGCGCGGTGGTGAGGTAACGCACCTCGGTCGCGGTCTGCATCGACAGCGATGCGTCGTGCTCGTGCAGCCGCTGTTCGACGTAGCGGCTGAAGTCGCCCGAGTACACCACCCAGCGCTCGTCGCGCAGATCGCGCCACGAGACGGTCTGCCGCCCGGCCAGCGGGTGGCTCGTCGCACACACCAGGCGCATGGGGACGTGCATGAGGAAGCTGCGCGTCACGTCCTCGCCCGTCACGCGCTCGGGGCCGATGCCCAGCTCGGCGTCGCCGCGCCGCACCGCGCCCACGATGTCGTCGGCCGAGCCGTCGACGATGCGCAGGCCCACGGTGGGGTGTGCCTGCTCGAAGCGCGCCAGCGCGCCGGCCACCCAGGTGCAGGCCATCAGCTGCGGCGCAACCACGCGCAGCACGCCGCTCTTGAGCAGCCGCAGGTCGCTGGCGCCTTCCTCGATCTGGCGCAGGTCGTCCAGCATGCGGCGCGCCAGCGGCAGCAACTGCTGCCCGCCCTCGGTCAGGGTGACGGCATGGCGCGTGCGGTCGAACAGCTTCAGGCCGAGTTCCTCCTCCAATTGCTGCACGAGCATGCTGACGGCCGACTGGGTGAGGTTCAGCTGCCTGGCGGCGAGCGTGAAGCTCGCGGTGCGTGCCACGACGGAGAACGCACGCATCTGGCGGAGGGTGAGGTTCATGTCTGCACCATTGTGGCGCCTGCAGGGCGAATGAATCAGAAATCCTCATGCATCAATCAAATGAATTCGTTGGATTGATGCTGCCGGCATCCTCACAATGCGCACCCTATGCATGTCGCCGTCATCGGGACCGGCATCGTCGGCACCTGCACCGCATCCTGGCTGCAGCGCGACGGTCACCGGGTCAGCTTCTTCGATCCCCTGCCGCCGGGCGAGGCCTGCTCGTTCGGCAACGCGGGCTCGCTGTCGCCCAGCGCCTGCCTGCCGGTGGGCATGCCGGGCATGGTCAAGCGCGTGCCGCAGTGGCTGCTCGACCCGCTCGGGCCGCTCACGGTGCGCTGGCGCTATGCGCCCGCCGTGCTGCCCTGGCTGGTGCGCATGCTGCGCCATTCCACACGCGAGGAAGTCACCCGCATCGCGACGGCTTTGCGCAGCCTGCTGGAGCCCATCTTCGAGTGCTACGACCCGCTGCTCGAGCAGGCCGGTGCGCAGCAGCTGGTGCGCCGCTCGGGCTGCCTGTACGTCTACTCGTCGCGCGAGAAGGCTGCGCAATGGAACTGGGGCATGAACCTGCGGCGCTCGCTGGGCGTGGAGATGGTCGACGTGGGCCAGGACGAACTCGAAGCGCTGGAGCCCGACCTCAAGGGGCGCTTTCGCTTCGGCATCCGCGCGCCCGAGAACGGCTCCACGCTCGACCCGTCGGCGCTGGTCAAGGCGCTCCACGCGCATTGCGTGGCCCAGGGCGCGGCATCGGTGCGGCAGGCGGTGACGGGCTTCGAGCGAGAAGGCCGCGGGGCGCGCCAGGTCACGGCGGTGCGCACGGCCGACGGGCAGCGCACGCCGGTGGACGGCGTGGTGGTGGCGGCCGGCGCGTGGTCGGCCCGGCTCGCGGCGCAGCTGGGCTCGCGCGTGCCGCTGGAAACGCAGCGTGGCTACCACGTCACGGTGCGCAGCTCCAACCTGCAACTGCGCCACACCGTGATGGCGGTGGAGAACAACCTGATGGTCAACCCCATGGCGATGGGCCTGCGGCTCGCGGGGACGGTGGAATTCGCGGGACTGAAGGCACCGCCGCGCTACGAACGTGCCCAGGCCCTGCTGCGCCTGGGCCAGCAGCTCTTCCCGCACCTGGACACGAGCGACACCACGCAGTGGATGGGCCATCGGCCCTGCCTGCCGGACAGCCTGCCCGTCATCGGCCGCGCGGGTGCGGCCGACAACGCCTGGCTCGCCTTCGGGCACGGGCACATGGGCATGTGCATGGGCGCGAGCACGGGGCGCGAAGTGGCGCACCTGGTGGCGGGGCGCTCCACGCAGGTCGATCTCGCCCCCTTCAGCCCGGCCCGGTTCTGATGCACAGCCTGCCCAACCCGATGAGGGACGTCCGGCCTGTGCGGGCGGGGAGGTGCTCGTGAGCGACATCGCGCTGGTCTGCACCCGGGGCTTCGCCCACGTGCTGACGCTGGCGCGCCAGAACCGGGCCGACCCCTACGCGCTGCACGTGCCGGCCTCGCCCTGGCCGATGTTGCTGCCGGCAGCCTGGCGCATCGAGGCCCGCGGGCGCATCGATGCCGCAGGCGCCGAGGTCGAATCGCTCGACGCGGCGGACGTGCTGCGTGCACTGGCGGCCCTGCCGCGCCCGCCGAGCGGCGTTGCCATCGCGCTGCTGTTCGCGCAGCGCAACCCGACGCACGAACTCGCGCTGGCCCAGGCCATTCGTGCGCGCTGGCCCGACCTGCGGGTGGCGTGCTCGCACGCGGTGCTGCCGCAGGACGGCGAGTACGAACGCACGCTGGCCACGGTGCAAGCCCTGGGCCTGCAGGTGCCGCCCGTGCCCGAGGCGCAACGCGCACGGGAGGACGAGGACCCGCTGCCGCTGCAACTGGAGCAGTTGGCCGACCGGATGCAGCAGCGGCTGGTGGCCGAGGCCGTCTCCAGCGTGGTGCGCGAGGCCATGGACTGCGCGGCCGCCGTGTTCCTGCCCGACGGCCGCCTGGTGGCCCAGGCGCGCACGCTGCCGCTGCTGCTGGGCAGCCTGTCGCCGGCCGTGGCCGGGCTGCTCGCCCTGTACCCGGCGTCCGGCATGAAGGAGGGCGACGGCTTCGTGCTGAACGACCCCTGGCACGGCGGCACGCACCTGCCCGACCTCACGCTGGTGCGCCCGGTGTGCGTGGACGGGCAGGTCGTCGCGCTGGTGGCCTGCGTGCTGCACCACCAGGACGTCGGCGGCATTGCACCGGGCTCGGTGCCCACCCACGCCACGAGCATCCAGCAGGAAGGCCTGCGCATCCCGCCCACGCCGCTGTACCACGCCGGCCAGGTCGATGCGGCGCTGCTGCGTCTGCTGCGCGCCAACAGCCGCATGCCCGACAACCTGCAGGGCGACCTTGCGGCGCAATGGCAATGCCTGATGCAGGGGGCTTCGGAGCTGGCCCGGCTGTGGCAGGCCACGCCCGGCATGGCTGCTCGCTGTGCCGCTGCGCTGGCCGCGTCCGAAGCGGCGGCACGCGCCGCCCTGGCCGCCGCGCCCGATGGCGACTACGTGTTCGACGATGCACTGAACGGCGATGGCATTCATGCGGACCCGGTGCGGGTGTCGGTCTGCATCCGCAAGCGCGGCGGCAGTGCCGAGCTGGACCTGACCGGCTGCGCCGACCAGACCACCGGCCCCGTCAACGCATCGCGCGGCGCCGTGCAGGCGGCCGTGGCCTACTTCGCACGCATGCTGGCGCCGCAGGCCGCCTGCAACGACGGCAGCCTGGCGCCGCTCACGGTGCTCACGCGGCCCGGGAGCATCGTGGACCCGGCCTTCCCGGCAGCGGTCAACGCCCGCACCAACCTCGTCAAGCTGCTGGCCAACGCGCTGCTGGGCGCTTGGTCACGCGCCGTGCCCGCGCAGATGCCGGCGCCGAACGCGGGCGAGGCAGTGGTGCTCTCGCTGGGCGGCGTGCGCGCCGACGGCACGCCCTGGCTGCTGACCGAGATCATCGCCTCGGCGGCCGGCGGTGCGCCGTGGGCGGCCGGCGGCAGCGGCGTGTCCACCGACGTGGGCAACGCACGCAGCACGCCCGCCGAAGCCATCGAAGCCCAGGCCCCGCTGCGCGTGGAGCGCGTGGCGCTGCGCGAGGGTTCGGGCGGCGCCGGCCGCCATCGCGGCGGCGACGGCGTGGTGCGCGCGTACCGGCTGCTGCACGGCAGCGGCACGATTTCCTACCGCGGCGAGCGCCACGAAACGGCGCCGCAGGGCGCCGCCGGCGGAAGCCCGGGTGCATGTGCCGCCGCACGCATCGAGCGGGCCGATGGCCGCACCGACGTCCTGCCGGCCAAGGCGCGCGCCCAGTGGCAGGCCGGCGACCTTCTCATCATCGAAACCGCGGGAGGCGGCGGCTGGGGACAGCCTGCCGACCTGGAGACAGCCGCATGACGCTGCGCAGCGCACGCACCACGCCCCGACCGGCACGCCTCGTGCGGGTCGGCCCTGTTTCCCCTTTCCCTCCCTTCGCGACCGCCCCATGAAAACCTCCCTGTCCCGTCGTCAGTCGATCCGCCGCGTGGCGATCGGCGCCTCGTCCCTGCTGGCCGCGTCGTGGCTCGCGCCCCTGGCGGCGCATGCCCAGGCGGGCGCCAAGACCGTCCGCATCGTCGTGCCCTTCCCTCCGGGGGGCAGCACCGACCTGCTGGCACGCCGTGTCGCCGAGAAGCTGTCGGCCGCCTGGGGGCAGCCGGTGATCGTCGAGAACCGCGCCGGTGCGGGCGGCACGGTCGGCGCCGACTTCGTGGCCAAGTCGGCACCCGACGGCACCACCCTGCTGATGGGCGTGACGGGCAGCAATGCGATCGCGCAGGCGCTGTACCCCCGCCTGCCGTACGACGTGCTGAAGGACTTCGCGCCGGTGTCGATGGTCGTCAGTTCGCCGCTGGTCGTGACCGTGAACCCGGCCGTCAAGGCCAACACGCTGGCCGAGTTCGTCGCGCTCGCGAAGGCCAAGCCCGGATCGATCAGCTACGGCTCGGCAGGCAACGGCACCTCGATGCACCTGACCGGCGAGATGTTCAAGCAGGCGACCAAGACCTCGATGGTGCACATCCCGTACCGCGGCAGCGCCGGCATGCTGACCGACCTGATGGCGGGTCAGATCGAAGCCACCTTCGGCGACCTGCTGGTGGTGATGCCGCAGCTGGAGGCGGGCAAGCTGCGCCCGCTGGCCGTCACCTCGAAGCAGCGCCATCCGCAGCTGCCCAACGTGCCCACGGTCGCGGAGAGCGGCTACCCGGGCTTCGAGGCGCTGTCGTGGCAGGGCGTGTTCGCGCCCTCAGGCACGCCGCCCGAGGTGGTCGAACGCCTGAGCGCCGATGTGAACAAGGCGGTGCGGACGGCCGACGTGCGGGACTATTTCGCCGCGCGCGGCTTCCTCGTCGAAGGCACGACCCCGTCGGCGTTCCGGACCTTCCTGGAGGCGGAGGTGAAGAAGTGGTCGGCCATCGTCAAGGTGTCCGGCGCCAAGGCGGACTGATGGCGGAACATCGGCAGGACCTGGAGCGGCTCGGCCCGGTGGTCCGGGCGGTGCAGCGCCAACCCATCTCGGCCGCGGTGGCTTGGGAGCGGCTGGTGTTCGTCTCGGGCCAGGTGCCCATGCGCGCCGGCGCGCCGAGCGCGCCCGACATCGCCGGGCAGACGCACGCCGTGCTGGACGGCATCGCCGCCACCCTGGCCGAGGCCGGATGCACGTTGGCCGACGTCGTGAAGACCACGGTGTGGCTCACCGATGCGGCGGACTATCCGGCCTTCAACGCGGCTTACGGGGAGCGCTTCGGTGTCGACGCCGCGCCGGCGCGCTCGACCGTGATCGCCGGGCTCATCGCGCCGGTCAAGGTGGAGATCGAAGCCATGGCCGTGCGGCCGGCGCCGGCCTGAGCCTGCGCGCCGCGCCAGCGCACGCGTCGGATGCCACGGCGACGCTCATGCGGCGAGGCCGCCGGGCGTGCGCTCCGCGTCCAGGTCGAAGTTGAGCTCGACCTTCAGGCCCAGCGGGTCCTGCAGGAAGACCTGGTGCAGCCGCGTGCCCTTGAGCGGCGTTTCGCTGAAGGACACTTCGGCATCGGCCAAGGCCTGCCGCGTCGCAGCCAGTCCGTGCGCCTTGAGCGCGATGTGGTCGACCGCGCCACCCTGGAGCTTCGGCGACTGCGGCAGCAGTGCGTTGAGGTGCAGCACCGCGTGCCCGCCGGCGTAGAGCCAATGGCCCGGATAGCGCAGCGCCGGCCGAAAGCCGTCGTGCAGGCCCAGCGTGCCCGCATAGAACGCCAGCAGCACCGGCAGGTCCTCGCGCGCGCAGCCGATGGTGACGTGGTGCAGGGCGGAAACGTCGATGCTCATGCCGTGCTCCCGGAGCGCGCAGCGCCGCGGCACAGCACTTGCGCGAGGGCGGCGTGCAGCGCCTGCGCCGCGTCGGCGACGCCGGTGCGCGAGCGCCAGGCGACATGGCCGTCGGGCCGCACCAGCACCGCACCCTCGTCCGCGAGCCCGTAGAGGCGCTGCCAGGCGTCGTCGGCCGGCGCGATGCCGCCATCGCCGACCGAGGTGACGGCGACACCGGGGGCCGTGACGTGGCGCGCGGCGTCGTGCCAGGCCCGGCCCCGCGCGCCGGTGAGCAGCACGAAGCCGCGGCCGAAGAGGTCGAGCGTGGAGAAGCGGCGATCGCCGTCCTGGAGCCACGCGTGCGGTGCGCGACAGCCCGGCTGCGCGCTCGGGATGTAATCCTGCACGTCGTCGGGCGGCGGCGCCGACTGGCCGTCCTCGGGCACCACGGCGGCCGACCGGTAGCTTGCGCCGAAGACCAGCCCGATCTCGTTGAGGAACTCCTTGCGCGGCAGCACCGGCTCGTCCTGCCGGGCGGTGCGGCCCATCGACAGGGCATTGAGCAGGCTGCTGTGGGTCACCGCCTGTCCCACCGGCCGGCGCTCGGCGTCGTAGGTGTCGAGCAGTTCGTCTCCGGCCTCGCCGTGCAGCACGGCGGCCAGCTTCCAGGCGAGGTTCTGCGCGTCCTGCACGCCGGTGTTCAGGCCGAAGCCGCCGGTGGGCGGCATCTCGTGCGCGGCATCGCCGGCCAGGAAGACGGCGCCGCTGCGGTAGTTCTCCGCGACCAGGGCCGAGGCCTTCCACGCGCTCACGCCCAGCACCTTCACCGGCAGCTCG
>Ga0308159_1004316_pt1 | contig 13132 bp, 13 predicted proteins | sample PhyCR1_FD_201040 | JGI IMG/M metagenome (GOLD analysis project Ga0308159, IMG submission 201040) | Phyllosphere microbial communities from UC Gill Tract Community Farm, Albany, California, United States - DLSLC.R1 | ecosystem: Host-associated > Plants > Phyllosphere > Unclassified | place: USA...
CGGCGTCATGGAGCACCTCGAGGAGGCCGGCATCCACTCCGGCGACTCCTCGTGCACGCTCCCGCCGGTCTCGCTCGGGCGCACGGAGATCGACCGCGTCCGCGAGGCCACCCTCGCGATCGCCAAGGGCGTCGGTGTCCGCGGCCTGCTGAACGTGCAGTTCGCGATCTCGGCGGGCGTCCTCTACGTGATCGAGGCGAACCCCCGCGCCAGCCGCACCGTGCCCTTCGTGTCGAAGGCCCTCGGCATCCCGCTCGCGAAGGCCGCCAGCCGCATCATGGCGGGCAACACCGTCGCCGAGCTCATCGCCGAGGGGCTGCTCCCCGAGCAGGACGGCTCGCGCGTGCCGCTCGACGCCCCCGTCGCCGTGAAGGAGGCCGTGCTGCCGTTCAAGCGGTTCCGCACCGCCGACGGTCACACGGTCGACTCGGTCCTCGGCCCCGAGATGCGTTCGACCGGTGAGGTCATGGGCATCGACCGCGACTTCCCGACGGCGTTCGCGAAGTCGCAGGAAGCCGCGTACGGCGGGATGCCGACCTCCGGTACCGTCTTCATCTCGGTCGCCGATGCCGACAAGCGCGCCGTCATCCTGCCCGCCCACCGGCTGCAGGAGCTCGGCTTCGAGCTCATGGCCACCGAGGGCACTGCGGAGATCCTGGCGCGCAACGGCATCCGGGTGAAAGTCGTCGAGAAGTACTCCGAGACGCAGGGGTCCGACCAGCAGAACGTGGTCGACCTCATCAACGCGGGCGAGATCGACATGATCGTCAACACGCCCTCCGGCGGCACCGCTCGTGCCGACGGATACGAGATTCGCGCGGCGGCGGTCGCCGCCGACAAGGCCCTCTTCACCACCATGGCCGTCCTCGGCGCCGCGGTGAGCGCTCTCGGGGCGATGAAGGACGGCTTCGGAGTGCGCAGCCTCCAGGAGTACGCCGTGGATCGCGCGGGACGTCTGTGAGCGACACCTTCGGACAGCGGCTCAGCGCCGCCCTCGACCTGCACGGCGCCCTGTGCGTCGGCATCGACCCCCACGCCGCTCTGCTGTCGGCGTGGGGGCTGGATGCCACGGCCGAGAGCGCGCGCGATTTCGGCCTGCGGGTGGTCGAGGCCGCCCGCGGCCGGGTCGGCGTCGTCAAACCGCAGGTGGCGTTCTACGAGCGATACGGCTCGCGCGGATTCGCCGCCCTCGAGGACGTCATGGCCGCTGCCCGCGATGCGGGGCTGATCGTGATCGCGGACGCGAAGCGCGGCGACATCGGGACGACCATGGAGGGCTACGCCCACGCGTGGCTCGCGCCCGGTTCTCCTCTCGAGGCGGATGCCGTGACCCTCTCGCCGTACATGGGTGCCGACTCGCTGCGCGACACGCTGTCGCTCGCCGTGCACCACGGCAAGGGGGCGTTCGTGCTGACCGCGACGAGCAACCCCGAGGCCCGTGCCCTGCAGAGCGCGATCGTCGACGACGCCCAGGCCGTGGGTGACCACGAACACGTCGCCGCGCGCGTCGCGCACGATGTCAACGAGGCCAACATCGGCGCGCCCGGGGCCCTCGGTCCCGTGGGTGTCGTCGTCGGTGCCACGGTGGACCGGTCGGCCTTCGGCCTGGGAGACGTAGCCCTGGCGGGCATGCCGATCCTCGCCCCCGGTTTCGGTGCGCAGGGAGCAGCCCCGGCAGATCTGCACCGCCTCTTCGGTTACGTCGCGAAGGCTGTCGTGGCCAACGAGAGCCGAAGCATTCTCGCGGTCGGACCCGACCGTCTCGCCGCCCGCATCGACGAGCGCGCCGCGCTCTACCGGGAGTCCCTGCATGGCTGAAACCCGTCGCCCCCCCGAGGTCGACCGTGCCGCCGCCTCGCGCCGTGCCGTCGAGGCCCGTCGCGAGCGCGCCGCGCTCAAGCGCGACGTGTCGACCCGTGTCATCTCGCCCCAGGAGCTGCTGCGCCGCGGGCTCGCCGACCCGCTCTCCGCGGCCGGCGCGATGCGCGTGACCGAGTTCTTGACGGCGATCCCCGCGGTCGGCGAGAGCAAGCGCGATCGCATCCTCGCGTCGCTCTCGATCTCCCCGGTCAAGCGCCTCGGCGGGCTCGGCACGCGACAGCGCAACGCCCTGCGGCAGTATCTCGACACGCGCTGGCCCGAGCCCGGCCCGCGCGAGGGGCGCAGCCGCCTGATCGTGCTCGCCGGGCCCACCGCGGTCGGCAAGGGCACGGTCGCCGCGCACATCAAGCAGAACTATCCCGAGATCCACCTCTCGGTCTCGGCCACCACCCGCGCCCCGCGCCCGGGCGAGGTCGAGGGGGAGCACTACTACTTCGTCGACGACGCCGAGTTCGACCGTCTGGTCGCCTCGGGGGAGTTGCTGGAGTGGGCGGTGGTGCACAACAAGAACCGCTACGGCACTCCGCGCGCTCCCATCGAGCGCGTCCTCGCCGAGGGGGGCACGGCCCTGCTCGAGATCGATCTGCAGGGCGCCCGTCAGGTGCGCGCGGCCGATCCCTCGGCAACCCTCGTGTTCCTGCTCCCGCCGAGCTGGGACGAGCTCGTGCAGCGCCTGGTCGGGCGGGGCACCGAGGATGCCGAGGAGCGCGCCCGACGCCTGCGCACCGCGCGCGTCGAGCTCGCGGCGCAGAACGAGTTCGACTACCGCGTCGTGAACGAGGACGTCGCCTCGGCCGCCGCCGAGGTCGTCGCCCTGGCCGCCGCGCAGCGCTGAGCCCCGGTCCCTCCCCGTTCGGGGCGCGATCCGGCTTATGGGGCGCGTCATTCCGCGCCCCGAACGGACGAACGCGCCCCGAACCGAGGGGAGGGGGACCCAACCGACGAGCCTCGGCACAGCCCGGGCCGGCGTCGGCTAGAATAAGAGGATGCTTCGGCGCTCCCGGCGCCGCATCCACCCCATCCCGCCGAACCAGGAGGTTCCCCATGGCCGGACGTGACAAGGGCATCATCGACCCGCCCATCGACGCTCTGCTCGACAAGGTCGACTCGAAGTACCAGCTCGTCATCTACGCATCCAAGCGCGCGCGTCAGATCAACGACTACTACTCCGACCTGCACGAGGGAAACCTCTTCGACAACGTGGGACCCCTGGTCGACTCCACCGTCGAAGACAAGCCCCTCACGATCGCGCTGCACGAGATCCACGAAGACAAGCTGCGTCTGCGCGCTGCGGAGTAATCCACAGCCTGCGCACTCTCGTGATCTGTTCACAGATGTGACGATGCCCCGGGCGGCTCATCGCCGCCCGGGGCATACTTGTGCCCATCCCCGCCCCACACTTCTCCGGAGTCGTTTTGACCGACCTGCGCCTGTTCACGTCCGAGTCCGTCACCGAGGGTCACCCCGACAAGATCTGCGACCAGATCTCCGACAGCATCCTCGACGCCATCCTGACCGAGGACCCTACCGGTCGCGTGGCGGTCGAGACGCTCGTCACGACCGGTCTCGTTCACGTCGCCGGCGAGGTGTCCACCCGTGCGTACGTCGAGATTCCGGCGATCGTGCGCGACGTGGTCAACCGCATCGGGTACACCTCGAGCGACACCGGCTTCGACGGCGAGTCGTGCGGCGTCTCGGTCTCGATCGGAGCGCAGTCCTCCGACATCGCCGCGGGCGTCAACAAGGCGTTCGAGCAGCGCGAGCGCGGCTCCGTCGACCCGCGCGACCTCCAGGGCGCCGGCGATCAGGGCATCATGTTCGGCTTCGCCACCAACGAGACCCCGCAGCTCATGCCCATGGCCGCCTGGACCGCTCATCGCATCGCCGAGCGTCTGGCATCCGTCCGCAAAGACGGGTCGCTGCCGTTCCTGCGCCCCGACGGCAAGACGCAGGTGACCCTGGGGTACGACGGCCTCGTCCCCCGGACGGTCGACTCCGTCGTGCTGTCGACGCAGCACCACCCCGACATCTCGCAGGAAGATCTGCGCGCCGAGGTGCAGGCCGCCGTCATCGACCCGGTGCTGGCCGAGACCGGCCTCGAGCTGCCCGACGTGAAGTACTACATCAACCCGGCCGGGCCCTTCGTCATCGGCGGACCCAAGGGAGACGCGGGTCTCACGGGCCGCAAGATCATCATCGACACCTACGGCGGCGCCTCGCGGCACGGCGGTGGCGCCTTCAGCGGCAAGGACCCGTCCAAGGTCGACCGTTCGGCCGCGTACGCCATGCGCTGGGTCGCGAAGAACGCGGTCGCCGCGGGTCTCGCTGACCGGCTCGAGGTGCAGGTCGCGTACGCGATCGGCAAGGCGAACCCCGTCGGCCTGTACGTGGAGTCGTTCGGCACCGCGCACGTGGCCGACGACGCGATCGTGCGGGCGATCCGCGAGGTCTTCGACCTGCGCCCGGCCGCGATCGTCGACCAGCTCGACCTGCTGCGCCCGATCTACGCGCAGACCGCGACGTACGGTCACTTCGGCCGCGAGCTGCCCGATTTCACGTGGGAGCGCACCGACCGCGTCGACGAGCTGCGTACCGCCGCCGGACTCTGAGAGTGCGTGGGGGAGTACGCCCCGGAACCGACGACCGCCGCCGCACCCGGGGAGTGAGCTCGTGAGCGAGCGTCGTGTCGCGCGTGTGCAGCTCGAGTCGCCCGTGCCGCAGCTCGACCGGCTCTTCGATTACGCCGTCCCGCACCCGCTGGTCGCCGACACCGCCCCGGGCGTCCGGGTGAAGGTGCCGCTGCGCTCCGCCGGGCGCATGATGGACGCCTTCGTCATCGAGGTGGTGGCCGACGACGGCTCCGAGCGACCACTGTCGGCGGTCGAGGCGGTCGTCTCACCGATGCCGGTGCTCCCCGAACGTCTGTACATGCTCGCGCGGCGAGTGGCGGATCGCGCAGCCGGCTCGGTGAGCGACGTCCTGCGCCTCGCCGTGCCCAAGCGGATGGTGCGCGCCGAGAAGGCGTGGGCCGCCGCTCCGCCGCCGAACGCACCCGAGGTCGGGCCCGCCGCCCTCGAGCGCGCCACCGCGACGCTCGCACCCTACGCGGGCCTCGCCGCCGCTCTCGACGCCGGGGAGCGGATCGCCGTCGACGCGCCTCCCCGGCCGCACGCGGAATTGCCCCGCGGCGCCTGGGCCGACCTGCTCGCGTCCGCCGCGGTGCACACCCTCGCCAGAGGACGCAGCGCCGTGCTCGTGGTCCCCGACTACCGTGACCAGGCCCAGCTGATGGCGGCGCTGGGCGAACTCGTGAGTCCGGATGCCATCGTCCGCGACGACTCCGACCAGTCCGGTCCCGCGCGCTACGCGCAGTACCTCCGCACCCTCGCCCCCGTACCGTGCATCGTCGTCGGCCGCCGCTCGGGCGTCTACGCCCCGGCGCACCAGACCGGTCTCGTGGCCATCTGGGACGACGGCGACACTCTCCTCGCCGAGCCCCTCGCCCCCGGCGTCCACGCGCGCGACGCCGCCCTGGTGCGGCAAGAGCTCGAGGGCTCCGCCCTGCTGTTCGCGGGGCACACGCGCTCGACCGACGTCCAACGGCTGGTCGAGGTCGGCTACGTCCGCGACATCCCGCAGACGCGCAAACCGAGCCCGCGCGTGGTGCTGAGCGCGACGCGCGAGGGCGAGCAGCGGCAGTCGCGCGTCCCGTCGTCGGCGTTCGCCGCCGCGCGCGAGGCCCTGCAGCACGGCCCAGTTCTCGTGCAGGTCGCACGCCCCGGCTACGCCCCCTCTCTCGTCTGCGCCGATTGCCGGCGTCCCGCGCGCTGTCAGCACTGCGCGGGCCCCCTGCGCGCGGCCCGTCCGGGCGCCACTCCCGTGTGCGCCTGGTGCGGCCGCAGCGCCCACGCCTGGGCCTGCGGCCACTGCGGCTCGACGAAGCTGCGCATGGCCTCCTCCGGAAGTGAGCGCACCGCCGACGAGCTCGGTCGCGCCTTCCCGAACACACGAGTGATCGTCGCCGACGGCACCCACCCGGTGGCCGAGGTCGACGCGACCCCCGCTCTCGTGATCGCCACGCGCGGCGCCGAGCCGCTCGCCCGCGGGGGATACCGCGCCGTGATCCTTCTCGACGGCGACCGCATGCTGCAGAACGAAGCCCTGCGCATCGGCGAGCACTGCCTGCGCTGGTGGTCGAACGCCGCAGCCCTTGCCGCGCCTGGCGCTCCCGTTCACCTCGTGGGGGTCGCCGGCCCCGTCGCCCGAGCCCTCGCGACCTGGACGCAGCCCGCCTACGCACGGGGCGAGCTCCTCGACCGCCTTCCCCTGCGCATGCCGCCGGCCGTGCGCGTGGCGAGCGTCGACGGACACGCCCGGAGCGTCGACGTGCTGCTCGAGTCGCTGCGCGAGAGCGTCCCCGACCTCGATGCACTCGCGATCCTCGGTCCGGTCGACACCTCCACCGCCCCCGACGTCTCGACGTCGCGCGCCCTCGTGCGCTTCGACTACGCCCATGGCCGCGCGGTGGCCGAGGCGCTGCGCGCCGGAGTCATCGCCGACGCCCTCCGCGCGCGCAAGTCGCGCAAGGATCGCGGTCCGAAGCCGCGCAGTACGCTCAGAGTCCGCCTCGACATCCCCGAGCCCGACCTCTGAGCGGCGGCTCCCACCCCGTCCGACCGTTCCCGAGAGTCTGAGGAGACCCATGCGCCTCGTCTTCGCCGGCACCCCCGCCGTCGCCGTCCCGTCGTTGCGAGCCCTGGCATCCGGCCCGCACGAGATCGCGGCCGTCGTGACGCGCAGCGACGCCCCGCTCGGGCGTAAGCGCGTTCTCACGCCGTCGCCGGTCGCGCAGGCCGCCGCCGAGCTCGGCATCCCGGTCATCAAAGCCGACCGACTGGATGCCGAGGCCACCGACACCATCACCGCCCTCGATGCGCAGCTGGGGGTGATCGTGGCCTACGGGGGTCTCGTTCGCGAGCCTCTGCTGTCGACGCCCGACCACGGGTGGATCAACCTGCACTTCTCCCTGCTCCCGCGCTGGCGAGGCGCCGCCCCCGTGCAGCGGGCGCTCATGGCGGGCGACACCGTGACGGGAGCGAGCGTCTTCCAACTGGTCGCCGCCCTCGACGCCGGAGACGTCTTCGCCGAGGAGCGCTACGACATCCCCGCAGGGGCCACCTCCGCCGACCTGCTCGACGCCCTCGCCGAGGTCGGTGCCCCGCTGCTCGCCCGTGTCGTGGACGGTATCGCCGACGGCACCGCGATCTCGGCGCCGCAGCAGGGCGAGCCCACGCTGGCTCCCAAGCTCACGCTCGCCGACGGCGCCCTCGATCTCACCCGGGATGCCGACAGCCTCCTGCACCAGATCGCCGGGGTCACGCCCGAACCCGGCGCGCACACCACACTCGAGGGAGCGCGGTTCAAGGTTCTGCGCGCCGCCCCCGCGGACGCCCCGCCGCTACCGCCAGGGCGGGTCACGGCATCCGGGAAAGACGTGCTCGTCGGCACCGGGACCACGCCCCTGCGACTCGAGACCGTGCAGCCGGCCGGCAAAGGGGCCATGGCCGCGGGCGACTGGTTCCGCGGCCTGCGTTCGAGCGAGCCGGAGCTGGGCGCGTGAGCGTGCAGGGAGCACGCGCCGTCGCCTTCGACGTGCTGCGCGCGGTGTCCGAAGACGAGGCCTACGCCAACCTCCTCCTGCCGCACGCGATCGTCCGTCAGCGGCTGGATGCCAAGGACGCGGCGCTCGCGACCGAGTTGACGTACGGCACCCTGCGTCGCCGCGGCACGTACGACGCGATCATCGCCACCGCGGCCGACCGGACGATCGACCGCATCGACCCCGCCGTCCTCGACGCTCTGCGCCTCGGCGTGCACCAGTTGCTGTCGACGCGCGTGGCCTCCCACGCCGCGGTGAACGAGTCCGTCGAGCTCGCCCGTCGCCACGGCGGCGGCAAGGGCGCGGCGGGGTTCGCGAACGCGGTGCTACGCCGGGTGTCGCGCGACAACCCCGGTCAGTGGATGCAACGCATCGCGGCCGGCGCCCGCAGCGATGACGAGCGCATCGGCCTGACCACGTCGCACCCCGTGTGGATCGTCCGGGCGCTGCGCCGCGCCCTGAACGCCGAGGGCCGCGCCGACGAGCTGGAGGGGCTGCTCGAAGCCGACAACGTCGCTCCGCGCGTCGCGATGATCGCCCTGCCGGGCCTTGCCGAGACACCCGACGACGCCACCGCCGCCCGGTTCGCTCCGACCGCCTTCACCACGCGCGGAGGAGACCCCGAAGGGCTGATCCGTTCGTCGGGCGGTCGCGTGCGCGTGCAGGACGAGGGCTCGCAGCTCGCCGCCCTGGCGCTCAGCCGGGCACTGCCCGTGCACGAGGGGGAGCGCTGGCTCGACCTCTGCGCGGGCCCGGGCGGAAAGACGGCGCTGCTGGCGGCCGAAGCCCTCGCTCACGGCGCGCACCTCGACGCCAACGAGATCTCCCCGGCCCGGGCGGGACTGGTGCGCCAGGCCGTGGCATCCGTTCCTCTCGAGGTCGAGGTCAGCGAAGAGGACGGACGCGAGCGCGCGGCCCGGATGCCGGGGGAGTACGACCGCATCCTCGTCGACGCGCCGTGCACGGGGATCGGCGCGCTGCGTCGCCGCCCCGAAGCCCGGTGGCGGAAGACCCCCGCCGACGTCCCCGAGCTCACCGCCCTGCAACAGGAGCTGGTGCTCGCGGCTTTCGAGGCGCTCAAGCCCGGCGGCATCGTGGCGTACGTCACGTGCTCACCGCACCTGGCCGAGACCTCGGGTGTCCTCGCCGAGGTCAAGCGCGCGCTGGGCGACGCCGCGGAAGAGCTCGACGCTCGCGCCGTCGTGCGCGGGATCGCGCAGGACGAGATCGATCTGCCGGATCAAGCCGACGGGTCGCTCCGCGCGCAACTGTGGCCCCACCGCCACGGCACGGACGCGATGTCGATCGCCCTGCTTCGCAAGCGCTGAGCCCGCGCACGGGCGTCCCCGCCGCTGTTCTGGCGTGAGGGGCCGGTTCTCGTCGCCGAGGCACGCTCGCGGCGACACCTTCCGGCCCCTCACGCGCGCGCTCGTTCCACACGGATAATGGTCGGGTGCCTAACGACGCCCCGCGCATCAACCCGAGCATCCTCGCCGCCGACTTCGTGAACATGGAGGCCGAGCTCGCACGCATCGCGGGCGCCGATTTCGTCCACGTCGACGTGATGGACAACCACTTCGTGCCGAACCTGACGTTCGGTCCGCAGATGGTGGGCCGCATCCAGCAGACGAGCCCCGTTCCGCTCGACGTGCACCTCATGATCGACGACCCCGACCGCTGGGCTCCCGCGTACGCCGAGCTCGGGGCGGCCTCGGTCACCTTCCACCTCGAGGCTGCGGCATCCCCGGTCTCCCTCGCCCGCCGACTGCGGTCGATCGGGGCGCGAGCCGGTGTCGCGGTCAAGCCCGGGACGCCCGTCGAGAACCTCTTCGAGTCGCTGAACGAGTTCGATCAGATCCTCGTCATGACGGTCGAGCCGGGCTTCGGCGGTCAGTCGTTCATGCCCGAGACCATGCCCAAGCTCCGCGCCCTCGCCGACGAGGCGAAACGCCGGGGCTCGAGCGTGTGGCTGCAGGTCGACGGGGGCATCGGGGAGTCCACGATCGCGCAGGCCGCCGAGGCCGGGGCCGATACGTTCGTCGCCGGTTCCGCGGTCTTCGGTGCCGACGAGCCCGACCGTGCGATCCAGTCCCTTCGCGCGTCCGCTGCCCGCCACCGCCACTGACGCCCGCGCGGCGCGCCGCGCCCGACCCGGGTCACGCCGCGCGCCCCCGGTGAATGACGCCGCGCCCGCGCCGGCCGTTGCGCCCGTGCGGCGTCGGCGACATCACGCACAAACGCCATCCAGACGCATAAACGCGCTCTCCTCGTGTTTCCACGCGCGAGAAGCGTTTATGCATGGCCCATCCCGCGGCATCCGGATGCCGGGAACCCGGCCGCCCCGGACGCGCTCCCGCCCGCATCGAGCACGGCGCGCACCGCACCGCTCCTCACCGCACCGCGCGCATAAACGCGATCCGCGCACATAAACGCGCTCTCCTCGCGTTTCTACGCGCGAGAAGCGTTTATGCGTGAAGCGGCCCGCTCGCGGTCCCGGCCCCACGCCCACACCCCGGCCCCACACTCCAGGCCCGCACCCCGCCACCCGCGACTCTTCTCGCGTCACCGCGCCACCCACGTCCGCACCTCGCGGACAGCCCCACCCCCGCCGACCCGATACCCTGGACGAGTGAAGACCTTCGACGACCTGTTCGCGGAACTCAGCGCCAAGGCCGTCGAGCGACCCGAGGGGTCCGGCACCGTCGCTCAGCTCGACGCCGGCGTGCACGCGATCGGCAAGAAGATCGTCGAAGAGGCCGCCGAGGTGTGGATGGCCGCCGAGTACGAGTCCGACGCGGCCGCGGCCGAAGAGATCTCGCAGTTGCTCTACCACCTGCAGACGCTCATGCTCGCGAAGGGCCTGTCGCTCGAAGACGTCTACCGACATCTCTGAGCCGCGCTCTCGACCCCCCGCTCCCTTCAACACGAAAGCCCCCGACATGCTGCGCATCGCCGTGCCGAACAAGGGGTCGCTCGCCGAGACCGCCGCCGAGATGCTCTCGGAGGCCGGGTACACCGGACGACGCGACTCGAAAGACCTCTACACCGTCGACCCCGCCAACGAGGTCGAGTTCTTCTACCTGCGCCCGCGTGACATCGCGACCTACGTCGGTTCGGGCGCGCTCGACGTCGGCATCACGGGCCGCGACCTGCTGCTCGACGCCCGCATGCCCGGAGCCCGCGAGGTCGAGTCGCTCGGCTTCGCCGGCTCCACCTTCCGCTTCGCCGGTCGCCCCGGGCGCTTCACCGACGTCCAGGACCTCGAGGGTCTCCGTGTCGCCACCGCCTACCCGGGCCTGGTGGATGCGTTCCTCGACGAGCGCGGCATCGCGGTCGACATCGTCCCGCTCGATGGAGCCGTCGAGTCCGCCGTCCAGCTCGGAGTGGCGGATGCCGTGGCCGACGTCGTCTCGACCGGTACGACTCTGCGCCAGGCGGGCCTGGAGATCTTCGGGCCCGTACTCCTCGAGAGCGACGCCGTGCTGATCTCGGGTCCGAACGAGGTCGACGGCACCGAGACGCTGCTGCGGCGCCTGCGCGGCGTCCTCGCCGCGCGCAAGTACGTGCTCGTCGACTACGACCTGCCCGCGAACCTCGTCGACCAGGCGATCGCCGTGGCCCCCGGCCTCGAATCGCCGACGATCTCGCCGCTGCGCGACCCCGAGTGGGTGGCCGTGCGCGTGATGAGCCCGCGTCGCGACGTGAACCGCGTCATGGACGAGCTCTACGCGATCGGAGCGCGCGCGATCCTGGTCACTGAGATCCTCGCCGCGAGGCTCTGATGACTCTCGCGCGTCGCGTCATCCCGTGCCTCGACGTCGCGGCGGGCCGCGTCGTCAAGGGCGTCAACTTCCTCGACCTGCGCGACATGGGCGACCCGGTTGAGCTCGCGAAGCTCTACTTCGACCAGGGCGCCGACGAGGTCACCTTCCTCGATGTCACCGCCACCGTCGACGAGCGCTCGACGACGTACGACGTCGTCCGCCGCACCGCCGAGCAGGTCTTCATCCCGCTCACCGTCGGCGGGGGAGTGCGCTCCGCCGAGGACGTGGCGCGTCTCTTGGCCGTCGGCGCCGACAAGATCGGCGTGAACTCCGCCGCGATCGCCCGACCCGATCTGATCGGCGAGATCGCCGACCGCTTCGGCGCTCAGGTGGTCGTGCTCTCGCTCGACGTGAAGCGCTCGGCATCCACCCCCTCCGGTTTCGTCGTGACCACGCACGGTGGGCGTACCGAGACCACCCTCGACGCGCTCGAGTGGGCGCGCGAGGCGGTCGAGCGCGGAGCGGGCGAGCTCTTGGTCAACTCGATCGACGCCGATGGCACGAAGCAGGGCTTCGACCTGGAACTGGTGCGCCTCATGCGTCAGGCCGCCGCGGTCCCCGTCATCGCGTCGGGAGGCGCGGGAGAGCTCGAGCACTTCGCCCCCGCGATCCAGGCCGGCGCCGACGCCGTCCTCGCCGCCTCCGTGTTCCACTCCGGTCAGCTGACCGTGGGACAGGTGAAAGACGCCATGGCCGCCGAGGGAATCGAGGTGCGCCGATGAGCGTCGACCGGGTGAAGTACGACGCCGACGGCCTCGTGGCCGCGGTGATCCAGCAGTTTGACTCGCGTGAGGTGCTCATGGTCGGGTGGATGGATGCCGAGGCCCTGCGCCGCACCCTCACCACCGGCCGCGTGACGTTCTGGTCGCGCTCGCGTCAGGAGTACTGGCGCAAGGGCGACACCTCGGGCCACATCCAGCTCGTGAAGGGCGCGCGTCTCGACTGCGACGGCGACACCCTGCTCATCGAGGTCGACCAGGTCGGCGCCGCGTGCCACACGGGCGATCACACGTGTTTCGACGCCGACGACCTGCAGCCGGTCGTGGGGGAGCGCTGATGCGTCGCGCCCGCTCCTCGGCGGTGCTCGCGATGCTGCTGGCTGGAGCGATCGGCGTGATCGCCTCGACCCAGACCTGGATCGACGTCACCCTCGACGACGGGGCCCAGCAGACGCTCGCCGTCCCGGGGGCCGAGGCCCTCCCGGTGCTCACTCCGCTGAGTCTGGCCGCCCTGGCGCTGGGGGCCGCCCTGTCGATCGTCGGGCCCGTCCTGCGCTACGTCTTCGGTGCGCTCGGCGTGCTGATCGCGGCTTTCGTCGGCTTCGGCACCGTGCAGATCCTCGTCGCCACCCCGGTCTCGGCGACCGCGGCGACCGTCACCGACGCCACGGGCATCTCGGGCACGGATGCCGTGGCCTCGCTCGTCTCGGATATGTCGCTGACCCCGTGGCCCTTGGTGACGCTGGTCGCGCAGGTCGTCCTGCTCGCGGCATCCCTCTTCACCCTCGTCACCGCACGTCGCTGGGTCTCGGGCGCGAGCCGCAAGTACCGCACCACGACCGAGGCGGGTGCCGAGACCGGGCGTCCGCACGACGCGATCGACTCGTGGGACGACCTCTCGCGCGGCGACGACCCGACCGCCTGAGCGGATCCCTCCGACATCGAGACGTCGGCGCCGGGAGCGCACCCGTGCTTCGGTAGACTGATCGGACGCTTTCCCCCGCGCTCGCGCGCGACTGTAAGGAGCCCCATGAGCAACCCCATCGGCG
>Ga0308159_1004319_pt1 | contig 13124 bp, 11 predicted proteins | sample PhyCR1_FD_201040 | JGI IMG/M metagenome (GOLD analysis project Ga0308159, IMG submission 201040) | Phyllosphere microbial communities from UC Gill Tract Community Farm, Albany, California, United States - DLSLC.R1 | ecosystem: Host-associated > Plants > Phyllosphere > Unclassified | place: USA...
CGCATGGCTCTGGCGGCGACGGCGTAGAGCGCCGCGGCGAGCAGGAGGAAGGGCACGCAGACGGCGGCGATCGACCAGCCGACCTGCGCGGGATCGTGCAGCACGCGCTCGGTGAAGCTGGCGACCAGCAGCGGGCCGACGCTGGCGCCCAGGATCGTGTTGAGCACCAGCGTCAGCGCGATCGAACTGCCCCGCATGCGCGGCGGCACCACCGATTGCAGGGTCGCGAACATGACCGTGCCGATCACCGAGAACACCGCGTTGGACGAAGCCACCAGCACCGTGGCGGCGTGGAGTTCTCCGGCCAGCACCGCCAGCACCGAAGGCAGCGCGAACAGCGGCGCGGCCGAGAGGATGGCGAAGCGCGCCATGGTCCGCCCCGAGCGCATCGAGCGGTCGAGCATGGTGCCGCCGATCAGCGGCCCCAGCGCCGAGAACGCGATGGACAGCGGCCCCAGCCACGCGCCGAGGAAGCCGGGCGTGGCGCCGTAGCCGCGCAGCAGCATCGTCGGCGCCCAGGCGGCGCCGCCGTAGGCCACCGTGAAACAGGTGGCGAAGCCGAGGTAGAGCGGCAGCAGCACCGCCTTGTTGCGCCAGAAATAGGCGGCCTCGGCAGCGCCCGGCACGCGGGCGGGGCCCGTGCCCGTGCCCCTGCCGGTGGTCTGGCGCGCGGGCTCGCGGGTGAACAGCAGCAGCGCTGCCGCCACGAACAGCCCGCAGGCGCCGAACAGCACGAAGACCAGCCGCCACGGCACCAGGTGGCCGATCAGCGGCACGCCCAGGAACGCGCCCGCGCCCGCCGCCGTCACCAGCAGGCCGGTGAGAGAGATGGCGATGCCGTTGGCGAGGCCCTGGCCCATCATGTAGACCGAGATCGGCCGGCCCCGCCGCTCGGGCGCGAACAGGTCGGCGATCAGCGAGATGGCAGCCGGGCCCAGCGCCGCTTCGCCCAGGCCCACCATCAGCCGGCCGGCGAACAGCCAGCCGAAGGTCTGCGCCAGCCCGCTGCCGATCGTCGCCACGCTCCACAGGGCGATGCCCGCGACGATCAGGTTGCGCCGCGACACGCGGTCGGCGAGCAGGCCCATCGGCAGGCCCATGAACGCATAGAACAGCCCGAACGCGAGCCCCTGCAGCAGCCCGATCTGCTCGTCGCCGATGCCCAGGTCCTGCCGCACCGGGTCGACCAGGATGTTGAGCGCGGCGCGGTCGATCACCGAGAGGATCCCGGCCAGGAACAGCATCCCGACCATGACCCACGCGGTGCGGTGGCCGGGCAGGGCGGACGATTTCGATCGCGATTGATCGATGGCTATCGGCGATTGATCCATGGCCCATTCCCGCTTGTATTGTACGTGGTTCCCGTCACCCCCGCGAAGGCGGGGGCCCCGCTCCCTTCGCGCCGGGAGGCTATCTCGCAAACAAGCGGGCCCCCCGCATGCGCGAGGGCGACGGGACGTGAAATCGTGCGCCCACCCAACTGCGGGCTCACCGTCAGAGCAGTCCGCAGGCGCGGGCGCGGGTCTTCACGTAATCGCCCAGCCAGTCGAGGTTGCGAAAGCGCAGGGTGCCGCGCCCGACCGCGGTGGAGCTGTGCGCCATGCCGGCGACGAGGCGCAGGGCCTTGGCCATCAGGAACAGCTCGGTGTTGTCCTTTTCCTCCTGCGTGAAGGGGCGGACGGATTCGTAGCCGTTCTCGAACGCCTCGCCGATCTTTGGGTCGAAGCCGTAGAACAGGTTGCCCCAGACGAAGTTCTGAACGTCCTGCATCAGGAAGTCCTCTCCCGCCGCGTCGAAGTCGAGCAGGGTGATGCGGCCGTCCTCGTCGACGTGGACGTTGCTGGGGTGGAAGTCGCGGTGGCACACGCCCAGCGGCACCTTGCCCGACGCGGCCAGTTCGTCGAGGCGCTTGTCGAGGTTGGCGGCGATGATCGGATAGTCGCGCAGGTCGTCGGGGCGGTCGTAGACGAAGTCCACCAGCGCCGGCATGCAGATGTTGTAGTCCTTGGCGGTCTCGGTCGAGAACTGGTGGTCCGCGCCGTCCCCGGATTTGGCCCATTCGTCGCCGTGGAGGTGCATCTGCGCCATGGCGGCGCCGATGCGGAAAGCGGTTTCCTCGGACAGGCGGTCGCCGAACTTCACGCCCGGCGCCCAGTCGTAGAGCGCGATGGCGCGCTCGCCCTCGGGGGAGAGGACCTTGAAGTAGAGCGCGCCGTCATGCTGCGGCACGCCCACCGAGGCGGCGAAGCCCTGGCGGCGCAGATAGTCGAGGAAATCGAGTTCGTAGGCCACGTCGTCGACGTCGCGGTAGGTCTTGCGCCAGACGCGCAGGGCGTACTTGGTGGTCTCGTCCTGGACGAGATAGACGTCGTTCATGCCCCGGTAGAGCAGGAAACAGGTCAGCTCGCCGTTCAGCGGATAGCGCGCCGCCACTTCGCGGGCGATGAAATCGGGGTGCAGGACCGAATGCGAGACCTCGGCCAGCGGGAGGTCAGAGGCGGTCAAGGAAGTTACGCAGTTCATGGGCAAGTCGCTCCGGGGCAATGTCGAAGATATCGCGGTCGAGGTCGAGCAGTTCGACCACCGCGCAGGAAGGCATGCGGGCGGCTGCCTGCAGCGATACGGCGAGGAGGTCCTCGGCGGGCTGCAGCAGCAGGGCGGGCTGGGTGACGCGTTCGAGGCGGGAGAAGTCCCAGGCCCAGACGCCCTTGTAGGCCCAGGTGAAACGGTCGAGGACGCGGGCCTTGTCGGCGAAGTTCATCACCGCCTTGTCCAGCGGCACGCCGGGATCGCGGCTGGCGACGACGTAGTTCCACAGGTTCCTGAGCAGGTCGAGCGTGGTGGAGCCGTCCTCGACGGGCAGCGGATACTGCTCGGCCGCGGCAAGGCGCTCGGCCATGGCGGCCTCGTCGAACATCGGCACGCCCGAAAGCGAGACCGAGCGCACCCGGTCGGGGCGGGCGATGGCCAGCTCGCACGACAGCAGCGTGCCGGTGTGGAAGCCGTAGAGGTCCACCGGACCGGCCAGCACGCCCTCGGCCTCCAGCGCGTCGAGCGCGTCGGAGAAGGCGGCGGCGTAGCCCGCCATGCCCGGAGGCGCGGGCGGGGCGTCGGACATGCCGTAGCCGGGGGTGTCGAGCGCGATGACCTTGCGGTCGCTCGCCAGCGCGCGGATCAGCGGCTCGTACTCGTAGCCGGAGGAGGGGTTCTGGTGCAGCAGCACCATCGGCACCTTCGCGCCGTCGTCCGGGCCGGCGATGCGATAGTGCATCTGGCCATGGCGGCAGGTGGTGTAGGCGCGGCGGATCGTGGGTGTGTTTGTCATCCGGGCAGATTGCTCTTCCATGGTGGCCCCGGCCCCCGCCCGCGCGGAATCTCCGCTGGTCGGGGAGGGGCGGGAAATGTCAGACGGCGGTGTCGCCCAGCCCCTCGGGGGTGGCGAGGCGGGCGGCGGCGAGCTTGTCCTCGTCGAGATCGTAGGCCCACAGGAACAGGCCGTTGATCGCGAACATCACAGAGGGGATCACCGCGAAGCCCAGCCGCAGCGCCAGCATCGCGCTTTCCGGCTGGGCGACGATGGCGCCGCCGGTGGTCGGCACGTAGCCCAGCGCGTGGAGGAACACGCCGAGCACCGCGACGCCGAGCGCGAAGCTGACCTTCTCGATCACGGCGATGGCGCTGGAGAGCAGGCCCTCGCGCGCCTCGCCGCTCAGCACGCGGTCGTAGGCCTGGGTGTCGCCCAGCATCGAGATCGACATGAGGATGATCGCCCCCGAGCCGAGCCCGCCGAACACGCCGCGAAGGGCGATGCCCAGGTTGGTGATGCTGTCGTCGGCGGCCAGCCAGCTCAGCGTGGTGAGGCAGAAGATCACCACGCCGCACAGGTACGTGCGGCGCTTGCCGATGGCCTTGCCGGCCCAGACCCACAGCGGCATGGCGATGGCCGTCACCACGTTCTGCACCACCGCGAAGACGATCTGGCCGTCATATCCCACGTGCAGCACGTTGAGCATGAACAGCAGCATGGTGGAGGCGACCGAGGCGAACGAGAGGAACTGGAAAACCTTGGCGCCCAGCAGCATCATGAACGGCCGGTTGCGGGCGATGGCGCGGATCTGGGCAAGCCCGGGAAGGTGCTTGCCGGCGGCCGGCGCGGTGCCGTGCTGGACCGGCACGGACAGGACGGTGCCGGTCATCGCGCCGCCGATGATCAGCGCCATCACGATGCCCATGGTGGCGAAGCCGCCGCGCCCGCCGCCGCCGCTCTGGATCAGCCAGGCGGTGCCGGCCATCGCCAGCAGCTGCCCGATCGAGACGAAGACGGTGCGGTAGGAAATCAGCCGGGTGCGTTCGTGGAAGCCGTCGGTCAACTCTGCCGGCAGCGCCATGTAGGGCACGTTGAACAGCGAATAGGCGGTGGAATAGAGGACGAGCCCGGCGATCATCCAGACCAGCAGCACGCCCTGGCTCATCACCGGCGGGGCGAACAGCATCAGGAACGACGCCACCGAAAGCAGCGCGCCGCCCAGCATGAAGGGCTTGCGCCGACCCCAGCGGGTGCGGGCGCGGTCGGACAGGCTGCCGATCACCACGTCGATCACCGCGTCAGCCAGCTTGGAGACCATCAGCAGGTAGCCGGCGATCTCGGGCGACTGGCCCAGCACGGTCGACATCAGCGCCGGGAAATAGGTCGTCACCGTGTTGAGCATGATCGACACGCCCACGGTGCCCACTCCGAAGCCCAGGCACATGCCCAGGCTGAGGCGGGCCTGCGCTGGGGCCGAGGCGGGGGCCGAAGAAGTAGCGGTCATCTTCATGCGGTCTCACCTTCGAGGAATACGCCCATCACTTGTGCCCGCGCCGCCGCCGTGCCGGCGGTCGTCGCTGCCCGTGCGTCCGGCAGCAGGCCCAGCGCGGTTTCCACCGAGGCGTTGAGCAGGGCCAGTTCGGTCTCCGGCTTGAGCAGCAGGGTGGGCGCGGTGACCAGCGCCATGCGCTCGAACGGGCGATAGCGGAACGCGGCGATGTAGGGCTTGGGGTAAGTGTCCAGCGTCTTGAGCACGTCGAGCGTGATGCGGTGCAGGATCTGCGGCGGCGGCATGCCCACGGCGAGGCGGTGCTCGGCGTCCTTCATGAAGTGCGGGAAGAACAGCGCCTGGTCGCGGCAGAAGTTGAAGGCCCAGATCAGGTGGCGGCCATATTCGTCGGGCTCCACCACCGGGGCATAGTTGGCGATCACCGCATCGCGCAGTTCGTCGGCGTATTCGGTGATGCCGTCGAGGACGAGGCGCCGCACCCGGGCGGGATGCGCCGCCGCCAGCTCGCAGGCGATCCGGGCGCCGGTATGGGTGCCGTAGACGTCCACCGCGCCGATGCCCAGCGCAGCGCAGAGCCGGTCCATCGATCCGGCGAAATAGGCGATGTCGGGCTCGGCCGGGGTGGGGGGCGCCGAATCGCCGTTGCCCAGCGTGTCGGGCGCAAGGATTTCGCCCAGCCGTCCGGCGGCGCGCAGGGCCAGCATCAGGTCCTGCATGAACCACGACGATGCCGGCGATGCGTGGAGCAGCAGCACCGGCACGTGGCCGGGCGCGGCGGCGGGCAGGCGGCGCAGGTGGACCTGTCCCTCATCCAGCCGGACGAAGGCACGCTCTATATCGTGGGGGTGGGGGGCCGGTGTGCTCATGGACCGCGAAGCTATCGCACTTGGGCCGGGCAGCCCCCCCGCAAGGAAACTTGATCGGCAAGCGGATAGTTTGATCCCCCCGCCGCCCACGCGCCGCGCGGCCCTCATAATCAGGGGCATGCGACAGACTGCCGATCATGACGACGAAGGGCTGCAGGCGGCCCTCGAACGCGAAGGGCCGATGAACCTGGCCCGCGCCATCGCGGTCATGGAGCGGCACGGGCTGGACGGCATGGTGCTGGGCGATCCGGTCAACGTGTTCCACGCGCTGGGGCACTGGCCGCAGATCGGGCGCACCCGGATGGGCCAGCCGCCAGGCACCTTCGCCCTGATCGCGCGTGAGCGGCCGGGCCAGTGGGGCCTCGTCACCAGCCGGTTCCTGCACCACTATTCCTGGGCCGACGGACGCGACCGCGGCGACGTCGCCGTGTGGCTCTACACCATGCTCGGCGACGAGGGCGACGAGACCGCCGCCGCCGTTCCCGCCACCCCGGTCCTGCCGCGCGGCGAGGAAGCCTCCCGCACCGCCGCCGAAGTGCACCGCGACGCCGTCTCCCTGCGCGAGGCCGGGGCGATGACCGCGCTCGGCGATGCCGGCGGCGCGATCGTCGCGGCGATGCGCGGGCTGGGCCTGTGGGGAAGCGGGCGCATCGGCTTCGACCATCCGGTCATCGCCGAGGTGGCCGCCCGCCACGATCATCCCGGCGCCATGGTGCAGGCCAACAACATCCTGCGCGAGATCCGGCTGGTGAAATCGCCGCTCGAACAGGCGCTGATGGCGCGCGCGGCCCGGGCCAACGTCGATGCCCTCAACGCCGTGGGCCACGCCATCCGCGCCGGCGCCAGCCATGCGGAGCTGCAGGCGCTGTTCCGCATCGAGACCGCGATGCAGGGCAATACCGCCGTGTTCCTCAACGTCGACCGCGTCTCCTCCGACCTCTCGCGCCTCAAGGTGGCGGACGGGCAGACGCTGATGCTCGACGGGGTGAGCCAGTTCCTGGGCTATCACGGCGACTTCGCGCGCACCGTCTTCATCGGTGAGCCGACCCGCGCCGCCGCCCGCGCGGCGCAGGCTGCCGCGTTCGGCTGGCAGGCGGTGCGCGAGCAGTTGCGCCCGGGCCTGCGCTATTCCGAAATCGCCGCGATCGGCGAGACCGCGATCCGCAAGGCCGGCTTCGAGGCCGCGATCGGCTTCGGCCCGCACAGCGTCGGCCTCGCCCATACCGACGAGCCGGGCGAGGTCCACGGCGGTTTCTGGCGCAAGCCCGACATCGTGCTGGAACCCGGCATGATCCTCTCCGTCGACTGTCCCACGCTGGATACCGGCATCGGCGGCTCCGCGCATTGCGAGGACCTGGTGCTGATAACCGAGACCGGCTGCGAACCCATTCATCCCCTCCACGACCCGGTGATCATCGTATGACCAGACCCTTCATCCTGTCCGCCTCCATCGGCGAGGCCGCCTTCGCGCAAGCTCATATCGCCGCGCCGATCCTGCGCGCCGCCGAGGCCGCCGGGCTCGACCTCATGGTCATGGGCCGCGCCGGAGAGCGGCCGTTCGACGCGCAGGTGCTGCTGGCCTGGGCGGCGCCGCTGACCTCGCGGCTCGGCCTCGTCGCCACGGTTCCGGCGTCGAACGCGCATCCCTTCCACGTCGCCCGCGCGCTGTCCGCCGTCGACTTCCTGAGCGCCGGACGCACCGGCTGGTCGGTGATCCCCGAGGGCGCGCCCGGCGGCATGGCCGAGGACATGGTCGGCGCGGCGCGTGCGCTGTGGGACGGCTGGGGCAGCGACACGCTCATCCTCGACAAGGCGAGCGGGCGCTATCTCGATGCCTCGAAGGTCAGGGCCTCGAACTACGAAGGGCCGTTCTTCAAGGTCGCCGGGCCGGTCAACGCGATGCGCCCGCCGCTGGGCCATCCGCTGCTGGTGGTCGACGGCGATGCGCCCATCGCGGTCGACGACGCCGACATCGCGCTGTTCGCCGATGGCGCCCCGGTGCCGCCTGCGACGAAGCGCCTGCTCAAGATCGCGCCCGGCGCCGACGTGGCCGCCATCGCCGCGCGGTTCGAAGCGGGCGAGATCGACGGCGTCCACTTCACCCTCACCGACGCGCTGGCGCAGCTTCCCGGCATCGCGGCGCGCTTCGCCGGTCTCGGTTCGGAGCAACCCGCGGGCGACCTGCGCGCGCGCCTCGGCCTGCCGATCCCCGCCACCGCATCCAACCAGCCCGGCGGCGCCGTGGTCCCGGAGTTCGCATGATGGACAAGCAAATTCACCTCTGGGCCTTCCTGCAGGGCATCGGCTTCTTCCCCAGCGGCTGGATGCACGAACGCGCCCGGCCGGCGGGCGTGTTCTCGATGGACTACTACGCCCGCGTCGCCGCGCTGGCCGAGCAGGGGCGCTTCGATGCCATCGTCTTCGGCGACCAGCTGCAGTCGCGCGGGGCGGGCGGGCGCACGCCCGAGCGCATGGCCATGCCCACGCTCGACCCCGTCAGCCTGCTGACCGCGATGGCGGCGGTGACGCGGCACATCGGCCTCGTCGCCACCGTCTCCACCACCTACAACACGCCCGAGATGCTGGCCGAGCGGTTCGCCGCGATGGAGCGCATTTCCGGCGGGCGTTCGGGCTGGAACATCGTCACCACCGCGCACCCCGCCACCGCGCCCAACTTCGGCGAGGTGGACCTGCCGCCCAAGGACGAGCGTTACCGCCACGCCAAGGACGTCGTCGCGAAAGCCTGCGAGCTGTGGGCGGCGATGGACCGCGCCGGCCCGGCGCTGCCGCAGGGCCGCCCGGTGCTGGTGCAGGCCGGCCAGTCCGGCGACGGGCGCGACTTCGCGGCGCGCACCGCCGAGGCGATCTTCTGCCCCGCCGCGACGATCGACGCCGGCATCGACTTTCGCAGCGACCTGCGCTCCCGCGTCGCCGCCGTCGGGCGCAACCCGGACGGCGTGCGCATCATGCCGGGCCTGTCCTGCGTGCTGGGCGGCAGCGAGGAGGAGGCGCGCGCCAACCACGCCGCGATCCTCGACCTGGCGGACGATGCGCTGGCGATCGAGTACCTGTCCGAATCGCTGTGCTGCGACCTGACCGGCTTCGACCCGGCGGGGCAGGTGCCGGTGGAGACGATCCTCGCCCAGACCCTGCTGCCCAGGGCCGACATCGCCCGCGCCGTCGCCCCGGCGGCGGAGAAGGGCACCCCGCTCGGCGAATTCGCCGCGCACTTCATGCGCCACCCGCGCGGCCACAACGTGTTCCTCGGTACCCCCGAACAGATGGCCGACATGATGATCGCCTGGCGCGACGCCGGGGCCTGCGACGGCTTCACCCTGCAGCCCAGCTACATGCCGGGCGGGCTCGAGGACTTCGTCGAGCAGGTGGTCCCGATCCTGCAGCGGCGCGGCCGCCTGCGCACCGAATATCCGGGCACGACGCTGCGCGCCTCGCTCGGCCTTCCCTCTCGCGAAACGGTGACGGCATGAAACTTCGCAGCGCACTTCTCGCAGGGCTTGGCGCTCTGGTGCTGGTCGGCGGCGGCAGCGTCCTCGCCCTGCGCGCAGGCGCCGGGGAGACCGACCGCGCCGAACTGGAAAAGCGCTGGGCCGATGGCCCCTCGCGCTTCGTCGTGGTCGACGGGGTGCGGCTCCACGTGCGCGAGGAAGGCCCGGCGGGCGCGCCGGTCGTGGCGCTGCTGCACGGCTCGATCGTCAACCTGCACGAATGGGACGGTGTGGCGGAGCGCCTGAAGGACCGCTACCGCGTGGTCCGCTTCGACTGGTCGCCCTACGGCCTGACCGCGCCCGACCCTTCCGGCGTCTATTCCACCCCCCGCGCGGCGCAGCTGATGGACGGGCTGATGAAGCGGCTGGGGCATGACAGGTTCGCGGTGGTCGCCACCTCCAACGGCGCCAACGTGGCGCTGGAATACAACCGCGCCTATCCCGGCCACGTCACCGCGATGGCGTTTTCCATGCTGCCGCTGGAACGCCCCAGCCAGACCCGCAAGGTCGACTGGCGGCTGAGCTGGAGCCTGCCGGTGTTCAAGGCGGTGCTGCCGGCCTGGCGTCCGCACTGGTTCTGGAAGGTCATGCTGGAGGACACCACGCCCCCCGGCTTCACGCCCACCGCGCGCATGGTCGACCAGATCTACGACATGAACAACCTGCCCGGCGCGCTGGACCGGCAGGCCCGGTACATCCAGGCCAACGTCAAGGCGTTCCAGACCTCCGACGTCGGTTCGGTGGCGGAAGCGGTGAAGGTGCCGGTGCTGCTGCAGTGGTGCAGCTACGACGACGTGATCTCGCAAGGGGCGCAGGCATCGGTGAAGCGCTTCACCAACGCCCCGGTCGAGCTGATCGAATACCCCGATCTCGGCCACTTCCCGATGTGGGAGAACCCGGAGAAGTTCACTCGCGATCTCAAGGCCTGGCTGGACCGGATCGCGCCTGCGCGGGCAGTTTCGCAAGGCGGCTGAGGCCGCATCGATCCAGGCCGCCGCCGCCGCTTCGCGCCAATATCCCGCCAATGTCCCGAGGGTCGGATAGTTTTCGCGGCGAGGCCACATCCGGGCGCCGCGCCGCATAGGCCTGTCGGTCCTATATAATGGAGTTTCTTCGCAAATGTCAGGGAAAGATCGTTGCCAGGTGGCGATTGCCGGAGCCGGCCCAGTCGGCACGGTCATGGCGACATTGCTTGCCCAGGCCGGCATTTCGGTGGTCCTGCTGGAAGCGGGACAGGACTGTGCGCAGGACCTGCGCGCCTCCACCTTCCATCCGCCGACGCTCGAGATGCTCGACCAGATCGGCATCACCTCGATGCTGCTCGACAAGGGCCTCAAGGCGCCGGTCTACCAGTGGCGCGACCGTGCCTCGGGCGAGTGCATCGAGTTCGACCTCGGCGAACTGTCCGACATCACGCGCTATCCGTTCCGCATCCAGTGCGAGCAGTACCATCTCTCGCGCGCGCTGGCGGAAGGGCTTGAGAACCACGTCAACGCGGACGTGCGCTTCGGCAACCGGCTGCTGTCGTTCACGCAGGACGACGGCGGCGTCGACCTCGCGGTGGAGACGATGACCGGGATCGAGCGCCTGCGCGCCGACTTCCTGATCGGGGCGGACGGCGCCAACTCGATCGTGCGCAAATGGCTGGGCATCGAATTCGACGGGTTCACCTACCCCGAACGCTTCCTGACGCTGTCGACCGAGACCGACCTCGCGCAGTACCTGCCCAACCTCTCGCTGGTGAACTACGTGTCGGACCCGCAGGAATGGCTGGTGCTGCTCAAGGTGCCCTCGGTGTGGCGCGTGCTGGTGCCGGTGAACGGCGCGGTGGACGAGGCGGAGCTGACTTCGGAAGCGAACAAGAACGCCATCTTCGACCGTCTCATCGGCGACGGCGCGGCGGTCAGGACCGAGCATCGCACGCTCTACAAGGTGCACCAGCGGGTCGCCCAGTCGTTCCGCGAGGGACGGGTGATGCTGGTGGGCGATGCCGCGCACCTCAACAATCCGCTCGGCGGGTTCGGCATGAACTCGGGCGTCCACGATGCCTTCAGCCTGTTCGAGAAGCTGCTGCCGGTGCTCAGGGGGCAGGCGGCGATGGAGCCCAGCCTGTCGCTCTACGACCGCCAGCGCCGCGAGGTGACGCATTCCTTCACCCAGGCGCAGACCAGGCAGAACATGGCCTTCATCAGCGGCGGCGCGGGCACGGCCCACGATGCCCGCCGCCGGGAATTCCTGGCGATCAAGCAGGACGACGCGCGCCGCCGCGCCTACCTGATGCGCCAGGCGATGTTCCAGAGCCTGGAAGACGCGGCGCTGATCCGCTGAACGAACACGGGGCCGGTCGCGCCGCGCCGGCCCTGGATGGAGATACCCCCGATGCCCGCATGGTTCGTCATCACCACCCAGGTCCATGACCACGAGGCGTTCATGGCGCACTATTCCCCCGCCGTGGCCGAACTCGCCGCGCAATACGGCGCGACCTATCTCCTGCGCGGACGCAAGGCGCGCGTGCTGGAAGGAGCGGGCCACGAAGGCGGCGGCGCGGTGATCATGGAATGGCCCGACGCCGAGACGGCGATGGCGTTCTGGAACTCGCCCGAATATGCACGGGTGAAGAAGCTGCGCGAAGGCATCGCCGACGTCAGCGTCACGCTGGTCGAAGGCTGACCGGGCGCTATCCGCAGGGCGGGCACGGCCGTTGCAGTACGCTGCCGCCGGGCCGCGGACGCGCGAGAAGGCATCCAGCCGGATCACTTGTTACGGGTACTGGACCCAGTAGGGGAAACGATCGAATGGATGACATGAAGTTCTCGCGCCGCGGCAGCCTCGGGCTGGCGGGCCTTGCCGCCGGGCTGGCCGCCGCGCCCTCGCTGGCGCAGGCCGCCACCGCCAAGGGGCCCAGCAAGCTCACCCCCGCGTTCAAGACGAAGATCGACTTCAAGGACCCGGAGTGGACGCGCGACACGTATACGCGCATCGATGCCGACATCGATCCCACCAAGGAAAAGTGCGGCTGGCTCAAGGGCAAGGCTTACGGCGTGCGTCCGAACGAGCCGGTCCGTCCGCTGTTCGGCGTGGAAGGCTTCAGCTTCGTGCGCACCAAGCGGCTGGAGGACGGCTCCTACCGCCGGATGCTGCGCGAGGTGGTGTTCTACCGCGACCTCGAGACAAACGAGATCCTCAAGGCCTGGGCCAATCCCTATACCGCCGAGACGGTGAAGGTGGTGCCGATCGCCAACGATCCGTTCAACTTCACCATCGGCGCCTGGGCGCCCGAGCCGCCCTCCTATGGCGGGCTGAACAAGGACAAGCCGCCGCGCAAGCCGTTCCTGCAGGACTGGGAAATGGGCCCCAACGGCACCATGATCCTGCGCAGCGACATCGACATGCAGTATCCCAGCGCGCTGCAGCCCGACAAGTGGCCGCGTGAATCGGCCGGCCCGATGAACCGCGTGTCCGAGCACTTCATCTACACCGTGAAGCGCGAGGACGTGGAAAACCCGCGCCTCACCCACATCCCGCACATCGGTGCGTGGAGCCGCATCACCCCGTGGCTGCCGTGGATGCTGATGGGCCAGGCCGAGGGCAACGTGCAGTACTTCACGCATTTCCAGACGATCGAGAACGGCATCGCCGGCCTGCCCGCCGACCTCGTCGCCGCTGCCCGCGCGATGGACGAGAAGTGGCTCCACGCGCCGACCGAGGACTACGGCCCGTCGCTCTCCAGCCTCGAGAACTACGCCCGCGAGCAGAAGCCCGCGCCGGTGCCGCAGGGCTGGCAGCCGCCCAAGCCCCCGGCCTCGCCCAAGGCTCTCCTGCGCAAGCCGGAGTGAGATAACGGCCCGGCCGGCGAAAGCCCGCCGGGCCTTTTTTCGTGCGCTTCATCGGCCCCGCTCGTCACCCTGATGGGAGACGGGCGGGGTTTTTGCGTG
>Ga0308159_1004322_pt1 | contig 13114 bp, 5 predicted proteins | sample PhyCR1_FD_201040 | JGI IMG/M metagenome (GOLD analysis project Ga0308159, IMG submission 201040) | Phyllosphere microbial communities from UC Gill Tract Community Farm, Albany, California, United States - DLSLC.R1 | ecosystem: Host-associated > Plants > Phyllosphere > Unclassified | place: USA...
CTCGCCTGCTGCACCTGGCCGATGGCAAGGTATTGCGCGCGAAAAATGCGGCCGATGACAGCCTCCTGCAATCCCATCTGCACAAGGCCATCCAGACCGGAAAACAAAACCCCGGCGGCGCGGGCGGCACGCTTCGCCTGCGTGCGCTCGACGGCACGCAGCTGCAAATACTGGTCGCGCCCTTGCCTGCCTGGTCGTCGCCGTTTGGCGAGCGCAGCACCGCCGCCGTCTTCCTGAGCGACCCGAGCACATTGATCGGCTCGCTGTCGGGCATGCTGCGCGAACTCTATGGCATGACCCCCGCCGAAGCCCGGCTAACCGAGGCCATGGTCAACGGCCTGACACCGCAGGAATTCGCCGACCGGCAGCAGATATCGCTGCACACCGTGCGTACACAGTTCAAGGCGGCTGCAGCACGCGTGGGCACCAACCGCCAAGCCGACCTGGTTCGCATCGTCCTGACCGGACCCGCCGTATTGCGCTGGAGTGAAACGCGCAAAATGCGCGACTCCTGAAAGCACGCTTCCCCGCCATATGCCAATCATCGTGAACAAAGTCCTGCGAACGTAAACATGCAGACTCCGCTCATAGCCGGCCCGTGCTCGAGCCGCCTATATTTTTCCTGCCACATGGCATGGGCATTCCGGGGTCAGCGACATTCATGTTCCGACATATGGGGCCGGTCAGCGGCAACGATATTCGCGCCGAGCGCGCGTGGGTCAGGCGGACCCTGGATGTATACGGCGCCGACGAGATCGACCTGTGGCGAATCCTGCGCAAGGACATCGAGCGCAAGCGTATCGCCGCCCTGTTCCCCCAGCTGATTGCGCTTCAGCACGACCATGCAGACTTCTGGATTCACTGCGGCTGCGACACCTACTTGGACGCGTCGCTGTACGACAGCAGCGCTGAGCTGGATTGGCAAATACGCCTGATCAGGCAGCTGGCACGGCATTGGGAAACCCACAAGGCTGCAGGGCACGACGTATCTGCATCGCGCTACCAAGGCGTCACGGCGCTGCAGGTGTTCGCCGTGCTGGGCGGTGCGCTGACGCCGCGCATGCTTCCTGCACGCGACGCGGCCGGCGTGCACGTACTGGCCGTTCCTGCGTCTTTCTCGACCATGCAGCAATTGTGGCTGGCCGCTTGCGCATCGTGCCTGGAAGACCCGGACGCAGCGCCGTTGAGGGCACGTCCTGCATTGGGCGACGGCACGGTGGCGCGGCTGGCGGAACACCCCGCCATCCGGGGCCTGGTGCTGCAGTTTCTATGTGCCGACCAGGACAAGCGAAAACGCAATGCGCCCGAGTATGCGCACGCCGTCAGCACCAAGATGCCCTTCTTTTCCCAGGCGGCCTGGCACGGCAGGACAGCACCATCAGGCTGGTCGCGCGACGCCGGTCACCTGCTGACGGGATTCGCGCTGTCGCATGCGCTGGGGCAGCGATTATCGGCGGTGCCGGCCCGTCACGACATTGGGGACGAGAGCAGCGCAGACCTGTCCGGTTTCGACATATTCAACGCCAGTGCGGCCCGCCACGCGTCCGATGCCCCGCCATTCGCCCATGAAATGGAAACGCTGTACGGCGCGAAACTGTATTGCGGATTCATGCAGGTCACGCTCGCGCTCGCGCGCGCGGCCGTCTACACGGGGTCGGTCAGCGAAATGCATTGGGAGGCTTGGCGCAAGCTGGTGGACATGCGCTGCAAGCAGCTTGGACGCCGCTGTTATGCGCTGGCCAAGGACACGAATGACCGGATCGGCCATGACCGCCGACCGGACCTGCTGGCCGGGCTCGGCAGCGTGGTGGCGCTGGAGCACCTGATGAGCCGCACGGTGTTGGCAGTCAGCCAATGCGTGGACGATGCACCGCTGGGGCCGTGGTTCAAAACGCGGTAGCGCCCGATGGCGCTACCGCGACGATCACGACGAGGCCGTGATCAGTTGCGCGTCACGCGTAGGCAAAGATGAAGCTGTCCTTGGTGACGGCTCCGGAAACGCTGATGATCAGATCGTCTTCATTCAGTTCATCCATCGCGTCGTTGAGCACCAGCAGGGTCCCCGACAGACCGCTGCCGCCCTCGACCGTGACTGCGTAGAGCTGGGCCGAGACGGTATGGGATGCCAAGGGACCCTCGGTTTGGCCGTTCACAAAGTCGAGCAAGGTCTGGATGCTGACGTTTTCGTCATCGGCGGCAACGTAAGTAGACGCACTCAACGATGACTTGGTCACGGACGGAAGAAAAGTCAGCGTCGGCCCGTAGGCATGCACTGCTGCGGAAAAACTCAGCAGATCGCCTTCAGCAAAGCCCAGGACCTGGTCGATATTGTCGGAATGGGTGTCGGCGGTATCGAACCTTGCACCCCGGCTGTGCGCGACCGACTCGATGCGGATCGTATCGATGCCAGTTCCAGCATGGACAAGGTCGGCACCTCCGCCGGCGATCAGCTTGGTGTCGTGAGACCAGGTACGCAAATCCACCGTATCGCCGTCAGCCGTGCCCGTGATCACGGCCTTGGCATTCGCATCCAGCTTCACATCGAGTGCCGTCTTCGCGCCCGCGAATTGGGTGGTGTCCAGGCTGATGGTGCCACTCATGCCCGCGTCCGCAATACTGGGCAGATTCGACAACAAAGCAGCGACCTTTCCGGTGGACGCATCGGTAACGACAAGCCTTGCATCGATTGCCTTGGGCAGCAGCTTGGCAAAAGCCTCTTCTGGCAATGCAGCGCTTGCGAGGTTGGTTATCGACAGATTGATGACCGAATCGATCTTGTCCATGTATTGCGCAATCACTTCGAACTGCCCGAAATACATATCCGTGGCATCGACCGTCACCTTGGCATCGGCCGAGGTCTTCTCGAGCACCCCGGACAGGGTATAAGTCCCGTCGGTAGACTCCAGCACCAGATCGCCGGTGATGCCGTCCTTGCCGATTTTTCTGAGTTCCCGGACGACCACACTCCATTGCGCGTCGGTCATATCGGTCACATCGACCGTCGCCGTATTGCCGCCATAGATCCAAAGCGCTTCCGTCATGTCATCGGGAATGGTGGCGCTGGTCAAGGCAAGTTCACCACTCAGTTTGAGGGCAGCAGTCTTGAAAACCTTCCGGATTGCGTCAAATTGCGCGGGTCTGGCGTCGGTCATGTCAACCTCTGCCGACCCGACCTTCGAAAACAGTGCCGCCGTGGCGTCATCGGTCATCGCGCTGTCACTGAGCACAATGTGTGCGTCGACGATGTCATAGATCTTTCCCAGATAATCGGACAGACCCACCAGTTCCGCCGTGCTCAGATTTTCCCCCGACACCCGGGTTGCGCCGGGCAGCTTGCTCAACAGTGCTTTTATTTCCGCCAGATCAAAGCCACCCTTTGACAGGTCAGCCCAACCGGTGACTGTCGTCGGCTCGGCGGCGATTATTCGCGCAGCCAGCATGTGCAGCTGAGCATCGCTGGCGGACAAGAGCTCGAACGTGGGATTGCTCGCTTTCGTCAACAATGCTGTGATTGTCTCGTCGCCAGGCATCCCGGACAGACTTCCCAAGTAAATGGTGAGATTGTCGATGTTGTCGATCTTCTCGATGTTCTCTGCGAGCAAGGTGAAATGATCTTTCCCCATGTAGGCTGCATCGACATCAACCACGGCTGAGTTTGCCAATTTCACGCCCAGCAATGGCGCAAGGAAAGCCAGCCCGACGGCTGAACTCAGTTGCATCGTCCCGGTGATGCCACCGTCGGCAATATGCGATACCTGATCGGCAATGGTCTGCAGAAAAGACGTGCCACCTGTGACGTCGACCGTGGCAGCGTTTGTCTTCTTCAACAAGTCGGCCACATCACCTGTCCAGAGCGACGTTCCCTCAAGTTTCAACGAAAGATTTTTGATCCCGTCCGCGGCGACCTTGCTCCGGTAAACAAGCACGGCAGCCAGCTTCGAATCGCCCATTCCTGCGGCGTCGACAGTCGCCTCCGATCCCTTGTAGCTACTCAGACGCGCGCCGATATTCTCGATGGTGTCCGCATTGGAGATGGCCGGCGGTTCAGCCGGCGGCGTCACCCCACCCCCGCCGTTTCCACCGCCCCCGGTATTTCCCCCACCGCTGCCGGGCACACCCACCGGCGTACCGTTTGCGATGTCCCGAGCGCCTGTCACGGAAGCTGGCTCATGCGTCACCCCTGCCAGCACCTTTGCCGCCAGCGCTTGATCGTTGCTTTTCAGCTCGGTGGCGAAATACGATCGGCCACGGTCTGTGCGTAGGCGTCGTCGCTGATGCCAGCTGGTTTCGTGTCCAGCGGCGTGCTGACGATATCGACCAGTTGCGTGACCAGTGCAGCACGCGCAGCGGCGTTGCCGGCACCGCCCTGGGCATCCAGGGCAGCCGACCAGAATGCCAGGCCTTCTGGGTCGGGCTCGCGACCGAAGACGGTGGTGTAGAAGCGGGCCACGAACAGCGTAGTCGGTGCCGTGCCGGGGTAGATCGCCAGGGCTTCGGGCGCAGTCAGGAAACTCTGCGCGATGGTGTCGATCGATGCGCCGTTGGACATCGCCTGGTCCCAGAACGCCAGTCCTGCGGCGTCGGGAGCGCGATTGAACAAAGCGGTGTAGAGCTGGGTGATTGCGATTTGCTGCGGGGTGGCCATGCCGGTTTCCAATGGGGAAGATTGGGTCATGGCAGCGCGTGGAAAATCTGTATGCGATCGCGCAAAGCAGGTCAGCCGACCAAAATCGGAAACCTCATCAATAACAAATCAAGCAAGTTGAAAAGCTATTGCCCATGCGGCGGTGGCGCGAAGACTCGACTGACTGCCTTTAACTACGGGGGCAATCATAAATATTCGAATTCGAGCACGACAATGCGGCTTACAAATCTCTGACGAGCTTCACGCTTGCTGCACAAACGGCAGGCATCTGGATCCAAGCACTATCGCCAGCACCACAGTACTGGCGATCGGATAGCCACTCGTCCGGCGTCGCATATCGGAGACAAAAAAAGGCCGGTCCGTGATGCCACGGACCGGCCTTTTCAAGCATCGGAAGAATTACTTGTCGACAGCGAGCAGCAAATCATCTTGCTGCAAGGTGCTTACGCCAGCCAGCTTGATGACCAGATCGGTCGCGGCACTGAAGATACCGTTCTGGTCTGCGTCGACCACCAGGTAAGTATCTGCGCCGATATGGGCTGCAATCGCAATGTGTTCCATATCGCCGTCACTGTAGAAAGACGCGTTGTCGTTTTCCGCGTTCAATTGCCCGATGGTGTCGAAGTTCTTGTCGAAGAAGGACTGAGCGACGTCGATAGACGTGAACAGGCTGATCAGGTCGATCTTGTCGGTGCCGGACTGGAAGCCGGCGATGCTGTCCATCTTGCCGGCAACCGTCCCGGCTTCGTTCACCACATCCAGCGTCGATTCCGAACCGCTCGTGTATTTGACGAGGTCCACACCCAGCTCGTCCTCGGCGAGATAGATGCTGTCGCCACCCTTGCCACCGAACACCGAGCTGCCGGCCGTCCCAAGAAACAGCGTGTCGGATGCGGATCCGCCGGTGACGTCCAGATGCTTGCTGGCAAAATTGGAGATCAACGTGATCGCGCCGGTGGCATTGCCTGCGTCGATGGTCAGGGCCACGCCGTCAACCAGGCTGCCCGTGTCGAAGAAGAGGTCCTTGTTTCCGTCGATGACCACCAGAGACAAACTGGTGTTCGCCTCGTCGTTGCTGAAACTGTTGGGCGACACGACGATCGAGCCGGTCGGGGTGGACAGCGAATGCACCTGAAGCGTCTCGATGCCTGCTACCTTGAGCGTCGACGGCGATGCCCCGAAGTTGGTGCCGAAACCGAATTTGTTGTGGAGCGTAATGTCCACGAGGTCGTCGTCGGTGTCGAGGTTGAGCGTGAGGCTGCCGCTGACGGTGCCCACCACCGTCACGGCAGTCGACACATTGTTCAGCACCACCGAACCGCCATCGGCGACCTGCAGTGCGTCGATGCCGTTGACCAGCGACACATCGTAGGTTTCGGTTTCGCCATAGTCGGCAGAGAACCGCGCCACCTCGACATTGCTGATGAGCATTGCCGTGGCTTGAGTCAGCGACGCACTGCTCTTGAACCCGATGACATCGGCACCGCCCGCACCACCATCGATGGTGCCGGTGATGACGGCACCGGCCTTGATGGAAATCTCGTCGTTGCCGGCGCCGCCCTTGATGTCAGCACCAGGCGCAGCATCGATGGCGGCAACGACGCCGCCGACCGACAAGCCGGATGCATCGATCGAGGCCAGCACCGTCGAGTCGACGGCGCCCAGATCGACGACGGCAGCATCGCCCGACACGACAATCGTCTTCAGCCCACTACCGTTGATGCCCGCAGCGTTCAGGCTGGCATCGGCATTGATGTGCAGCGAGGTCGTGGCCTCAGCCAGCCTCACCCCGGACAAGGTGTTGGCCACATCGACGGAATTGATCACCACCTGGGTCAGGCCGTTGCCGTTCAAGGTGACCATACCGCCCTTGGTGCCGCCGGACACATCAACGGTTGCAACCGTGACATTGCTCGCGTAACTGGCGCTGAGGTTTTTCGTGGTCATCACGCCGTCGCCGATCAAACCGACTGTCTGGCCGGACGTCAGGCCGTCGAAGGCAACCGCGGCGATCGATCGGTCCGAATTGAACAAGGTCGCACCGGCAAAGCTGGTTGCGGCGACCGTATCCAGCAAACCATGCTGGCCCTGCGAATACATCATGAAGGTATTGGACGCGCCAAGGCCCGAGGCGGTCAGATCGGAGACATTGCCCTTGACGGTGGACAGGAAGGTGATCGTGTTGCCGTTCTGCGTTGCCTGGTAGCCCGTCAGCGACCCGGAATAGATCGCGTTGCCAACGCTCTTGCCGGTCGCGATGGCAGTGGCAATGTCTGCAGGGGTCGCCACGCCGTTGGCGGTGATCGTGACACCCGCCACGGTCAGCGTCTGACCGTCAGCGATGTTCTGCAAGTTATAGAAGTAGACACTTTCCGCAGTGGCACCTGCCGTATTCATGTTCCGGATATTGATCGTTTCGACGTTCCTGACCGTCGCAGCCGGGAAGGTCACGCCAGTGGTGGAACTATCGATGTAGTTCAGCGTGTCGTTGCCGCCCAGACCATCGATGACATCGCCTGCCTTCACGTTCAGGTGTGTGAAGTCGAACACGTCGTTGCCCTCGCTTCCCACGTGCGTGGCGACTGGCGGGGTCGGCACGGTGGGCGTGCCACCTGCCGGCGTATCGATGACCTGCTTGGCAGCATCGACAGACGCCGCATCGGCGGTCACACCAGCCAGCGCTTGCTTGGCCAGGGCAAGGTCATTGCTCTTGGTGTCGACGGCGAAGTACACGCCCACGGCAACCTTGTTGGCAAAGGTCGCACGGTCGGCAAGCGTTTCCGCGTATTCGGCGTCGCTCAAATTGGCGGGCTTGATGCTCAGCGGCGTGCTGACGATCTCGTTGATCTGCGACACGACCAAGGCCTTGGCGGCTTCCGAATCCGTGCCGCCGGCGGCGTTCAGTGCGTCGGTCCAGAACTTCAGGCCGCCTGCATCGGCAGTGCGGCCGAACACGGCCTGGTAGAACGCCGAGATGAACTGTTCCGAGGTCTGCGACGCCGGGTAGATGGTCTGCGCTTCGGGCGTACCCAGGAAGCTCTGCGTGATCGTCGACAGCGACGCGCCGTCGATCAAGGCCTGGGTCCAGAAATTCAGACCGTCCGCATCAGGCGCGCGATCGAAAAGCGCGGTGTACAGGTTGATGATTGCGGTCTGTTGTGCGGTGGCGGCCATGTTGCTTCTTTCGGAGGAGACTGCGGCAATTGAAAAACAGAAGAACCGCATTGCCTGGGATTCTTCTGAACAGTTTCTTGCCTGCAAAGCGCGCAAGGCTGGTGACGCAAGACCGGAAAATGTCTGGAGCAAGCCGCCGATCCCCGTCAACCGACACGGACATCAGGCAGTTTGAAGCGCGACGCGATTTTATGGCATGCGCACCGCGTGGGAGCTGGCTTTCCCCCGGATCCGACATAAAAAAACCACCTGAAAAGGTGGTTTTTTTCCTTAACTGCTGAACGTAATTACACGAGCGTCAGCACATGGTCGGTAATGCCGGCCGCCGACAGGTCCACCGCACCGGCCAGCTTCACCACCTGGTCGGCGCCGTTGGTGAACGTATTGGTACCCGCGGTGTTGTCCACCACCACATAGGTATCCCCGCTGAACTGGAACCATCCGGCAGCGCCATCGTTACCGGTGGCATTCACAGACGCCGCAGCATCGATAAATTGCTGCAATGACGCGGTGCTGGCAAGCGTCACATGCGTCAGCGCCGTGGCGCCGGCCGAGCCCGCAATGAAGCCAGTGCTGGTCAGGTCCAGCGAATCGCCCTTGGCGAAGTCGGTGATGGTGGCGTAGGTCTGCGAGTTGGCGTTGACGCCCAGCTTGAAGCTGTCGTTGCCCGCCCCACCCGTCAGCGTATCCAGGCCGCCATGACTGATGAGCGTGTCATTGGCGTCGCCGCCGACGATCGTGTCATTGGTCACGCCGCCTTCCAGGGTGTTGGCGGCGGTGGTCGAGCCCTTGATGCTGACGGCCGTGCCCACCGTGGCGTTGTGCGACACGAAGTTCACGCCGCCCGTAGAGGCGCTGGCATCGACGCTGGTGATCCTGGTGTTGCCCGCATCGTTGAGCAGCGTCAGTGCGGTATTGCCCTCGACCAACACGCTGGTGGCGTCCGCGGCTTTCAGCGCCAGCGTATTCGACGCCGTGGCCGCGTCATCGCCCGAGCTGGTGTTGACGATCTTGACCGCCTCGGCACCCGCAATCGTCACGGTGCCGGCCTCCAGCGCGCCGGTCGACGCAACGTTGACGGTGAAGGAATCGGACGACCCCTGGTCATTGGCCAGCTTGATCACCGCATTCTGCGACGCCGAGCTGATCGTCAGGTCGGTGCCGGTGGCCACGTTGTCGAACACGGTAGCGCCGGCGCCCTGGTCAAGCAGGATGTGCTTGAACGCAGATGCGTTGTAGGTGCCTGTGTTGTCCTTGCCGATGCTGAGCGTCTCGAAGTTCGTCACGTTGCCGGCGCTTGCCGCCAGCACGTCGTTGTTGGACGCGATGACCAATACATCGGCGTCCCCTGCCCCCCCGTCCAGCAGCTTGGTGGGCGCGGCGGCAATGGTGACCGTATCCACACCTGCGCCGCCCTGGTAGGCCACCTTGTCACCGATCGCAGCCAGCACGTCGCCCTTGGACGCCGACGCATCCAGCGTCAGGTCGCCCAACGCCGCGGTGGCGATGGCCAGGGGCGCATCGCCGTTGGCGTCCAGCTTCACCGTTTTCAGTGCCGCATCGGCCTGGTTCAGGTTGACCCGACCCTCACCGGACACGTTCAGCGTGGCCAGCGATGCACCGGCCACTTGCAAGGTGCTGCCCGCCTCGTCGATGGACTGCACCACGATATCTGCAGCCGTGGCAGCACCGAAGTCCACAATGGCTGCGCCGGTACCCAGCAGGCCGATGGTCTTGCCTGCCGCGCCGGTCAGCGTCACACCATTGCCGCCGGTTGCGCCGGTCAGGTTGACGGTGCGGCTGTCGGCAAACACCTTGTCCACGGCGATGGTGCCGCCGTTGACGTTGCCGGCGCTGCTGATGTTCACGGTTTCGACGCTCTTGACCTTGCCTTCCTGCAATACGCCCGCGCCGCTGTCCGCATTGATGGCAAGCGTGTCCTCACCGGCGCCGCCGTCGATCATGCGGCCACCGTTGGCGACATTGGCCAGCGTGGCAGAGAACACGTCGTTGCCATCGGTTCCCGACACGTTGCTTGCGCCCGACGTGAACGCCGCGTCATAGGCGCGGCCCTTGGCTTCGATCACCGACGCCGGCGTGTTGTCCACGCCGTCCAGCACGGACCTGGCAGCGGTTTCGTCGATCGGAAAGTTGCTGGCGTAGTACTGGCCGACCTCCAGCTTGTTGGCAAAGGTGGCGCGGTCGGCCACCGTCTGCGCGTATTCGGCATCGGTGAAGCCTTCCGGCTTGGTGGTCAGCGGCGTGTTCACCACCGACACGATCTGCGAGACCAGCGAGGCTTTCGCGGCTTCGGACTGCGGGCCGCCGGCGTTGTTCAGCGCCGTGGTCCAGAACGCCAGGCCACCGGCATCGGGGGCCCGCCCGAACACCTTGGTATAGAACGCATTGACGAACTGATCGGCCGTCTGGAACGACGGATAGTTGACCGCGCCTTCGGGCGCAGTCAGGAAACCTTGGGTGACGGTGGCAGGGCTTGCGCCGTTGGCCAGCGCATCGGACCAGAACGCCAGTCCGGCAGTGTCGGGCGCGCGGTTGAACAGCGCGGTGTAGAGCCCGGTGACTTGAGTGAGTTGCTGCGGGGTAGCAATCGCCATGTGTGGTTTTCCTTGTTGAGCACGGTTGAAAACAACCATTGGTGACTGGAGTGAAGGCTTACTGTCTGTCCTTCACACGCCGGCCGTACTCTAAAAGAAAATCATCGCACGCAAAATGTGATCTGCGTCACATTTTGGGCGGATACAAAATGAGTGGTTTTCGTATGGAAGGCAACGGTGGCGCTGGACGAGGCCGGGTATTCCCGCTGTATCAGGGGAACGGACCCACGGCGAAAAAGGATAGCGACAGCATCCGCACTTCGAGCTGGCATGAAGATTGGTTGTATCAGTGAGTACAGACCACCCTGCTGCACCGGCAGTCTGAAAATCTCCTGACGGCACAGACGGAAAAACACCCCGGATGCCAGAACCTTTCGGTCCGGCTTCCGGGGTGTGAGACGCAGTCAGACGCTATTCAGGAGCGTCTGCAGGCGGTCACAGCAAGGGGGTGGGGTAGCGCCCGATGTCGGCAAAAGCGATCTCGTTCAAGTCGGTACCCACCAGCTTGACCACTTGGTCGGCATCAGCTGCCTGCCCATTGTTGAAGAACACATACAGGTCATCATCCACGCGCTGGACGTTGACCTGGGCCAATCCCCCCAAACTGTACGTCAGCACAGCATTGGCAGCAATCAAGGCAGCGTCGAACGAACCCGTGTTCACATTGCCCTTGGAGAAGGCCGCTTCAAACACCGGCGCGGTGCTGAAGGCGATCTTGTCTGCACCGGTGGTGAAGTCCTCGATGGCATCCGCCGTCGCCTGGGTTGCCCCGGCATTGATGAAGAACGTGTCCTTGCCCGCGCCGCCGGTCAAGGTGTCGGCACCCCCACCGCCATTGATGCTGTCGTCGCCTGAACCGCCGTTGATGCTGTCGTCGCCCGAACCGCCCTTGATGCTGTCGTCGCCCGAACCGCCGATGATGACGTCGGCAAAGCCGGAACCGGTGATGGTCAGCTTTCCGGTGAGCAGTGCTGCATCCACCTTGCTGCCTGAGCTGGTTCCCTTGAGTTCGAAGCCCAGATTGGTCTCACCCTTGACAGTGATGACGGCGTCGTCCTTGTTAGCGAAGCCGCCGATGTGATTTTGCGACGTCCCCTTTGACGTCAGTGTCACCGCTGCAAAGTCTTGCACATCAAGGCCGAATATTTCGAGTCCATCAGCTGAACCGCCCACCACAACGTCTACATGCGTATTGCCACTGGCCGCAGTCAGCGTGGTGTTCACATAGGAGGCTGTGATCGCCACCGAGTTATCGGCGCCGAGATTCGAAATGCTCGACAAGCCAAAACCTGCATTGAGCGAGAACCCCTTGAAGTTGGTCAGTTGTGCCGCATCGATGACCGGGTTTGCCGAACTGAGGGCCAGCACCTCGACGTTCTTGACCGCACTGAGAGCAAGGTAGTCGTCCGAGGTCAGGGTGGCGTTGCCGATGACCAGCGTGTCCACGCCGTCACCGCCATCGATCGTGGCGCCAGCCGTCGGCACCACAGCCAGGGTCAGCGTGTCGTCGCCAGCGCCCAGGTTCACGGTTGCGGTCGACGACAGCGCCTCGGTGTCCAAGGTGACCACGTCATTGCCCGCGCCGACGTTCAAGGACTTGATGTTCGCGCCGTTGGCAACGATGGTGTCCACGCCCTTGCCAGTCGTCACGGTCAGCGCCGCTTCAGCTGCATTGGTGCTGGTGAGCGTCACACCACCGTCTTGCGCGGTGAAGGTATTCAGCGCAGACAAGGCTTGCTTGGAGAAATCAACCGAACCCGTGCCGGTCACGGTCAGGCTGGTCACGGTGGTGGCATCGGCACCGGACAACTGCAGGACATTGGTGTTGGTGGCTGCCACCGTCACGGCAGTCACGATCGCGCTGGTTTGCTGCTCGCTGAACGTCACATAGGCCTTATCTGCCACGATACTGTGCTTGGTTGCCTGTGCAGCCGCGCCGCCGCTGGCGGACAGCTCGACCTGCGTCCGGTTGAAGGCCTCCCCTACCTTGCTCAGGGTCAACGACAGGTTGCTTGCCGTGGATCCGCTGACATACACCGCCGCGGTCTGGTTCGACACCGCCAGGCCTGCAGCGCCCACATGGCGAATGAAAAGGCCCGTGGTGTTGGCATTGAAGCCAACTTGGGTCACGCCGGTCGAGTTGAACAAATCAAGCGTGCCACCCGTGCTCTCGGACAGGCTCACGATCTCGATGTTTTTCAGGTTCGGCTCTCCGGAGCTGCATGAGTTCAGATTGAAGGTCGCGGTGTCGATGCCATCGCCACCGTCGATGACGGCAGCAGCGTTCGACCCCTGGCGCAGCACGAGGATGTCGTCGCCCAGGCCCAGGTCCACCTGCGCGCCCGCGGTCAGCGCGCTGCTGCTCAGCGTAACGATGTCGTTGCCGGCGCCTACATTCAAGGACTTGATGCTTGCGCCCTTGGCATCGATGACGTCTTCGCCCGCGCCCGTGGTGACCATCAGCGTTGCGAATGCTGTGTTGGTGCTGGTGAGCCTGACGCCACCGTCACCGGCCGTGAATGCGCTCAGAGCGTTCAGTTCCATGCCCGTGAAATCGACCGAACCGGTGCCGGTCACCGTTACCGTTTCCACGGTGGCAGCATCTTCTTGCGACAGTGCGATGGCATTGGTGCCGGTAGCCGCCACGGTCACATCGAGGACTGCAGCACCGGACTCGGCG
>Ga0308159_1004323_pt1 | contig 13109 bp, 13 predicted proteins | sample PhyCR1_FD_201040 | JGI IMG/M metagenome (GOLD analysis project Ga0308159, IMG submission 201040) | Phyllosphere microbial communities from UC Gill Tract Community Farm, Albany, California, United States - DLSLC.R1 | ecosystem: Host-associated > Plants > Phyllosphere > Unclassified | place: USA...
ACAGCCGCGCATCAAATGCGCCGACCAGCAAAGCGGAGAGGTGGCTGAGTGGTCGAAAGCACCGCACTCGAAATGCGGCATACGGGCAACCGTATCGTGGGTTCGAATCCCACCCTCTCCGCCATGGTTGGCCTTCGGGTGTAGCCGGACGCGAATTTCCGGAATTTTGACACGAGGATCCGGAATTTAGAAAAGTTGCAAAAGCTTGGAAGCGGTCTTGAAGCACTGCTTTGATGCAACCATATGAGTTTTGCACCTGTAGCTCAGCTGGATAGAGCGCCCTTCTCAAAAAGGGGTAGTCGAGGGTTCGAGTCCCTCCTGGTATTCGAAAGGCGCTCCCGGAAACGGTTGAGCGCCTTTCAATTTTTTTTGCCGCACTAGCTTTGCGCTTCCCGTTTGAAAAAGGGGTGCAACCATCAGATCGCTAGTGATCGAGGTGTAGCGCGCGACAGAATAGCGAGACCTAGCTCAGAGATCGTGGTTGCTGTCGCTCTGTTTTTTCATCCAGCTCAACCACTCGTGTACCCAAGTAAACTCTCTTCTGTCGCCGGCTAGCCTCCGCAAATGCTCCTCGTTGGCTAAAGAAAAATCTGCAAGTCTAGCGAAGTTGCGTTTTTGACTGGGATCATCGACAGCATCTTTAATCACTTCAGCGGCGGCCTGTCCTAACATGCTTTTCTTTATACCCTCTCCCGCAATAAGTACGGCAATATAAGCCGCCATCGGGCCGGCATATCCCGCTGCAAGCGGGTAGGAGATTAGAGCGCCTCCTATCACAGCCGTCACTGCGTTCCTGATCGCGTTCCCACCCAACCTAGTCGAGCGGTCTGGCTGCGGGCCAACGGCTATATTATTGGCGGCATCAACAAGAAATTCACCAGCAGCTGGTTTGGCTATCCCTTCGTCCGCGATTGCTGATGCGAGATCGATTGCGGACTTCTTGAACTCCCTTTCCTGCTCCTCAGTTTTGTAGAAAGAAGTCGCGTCCTCAATCATCGACCGCCCAGCCTCCGTTGCCAAAATGAATGGCCCGTGGAGATCCAAAACGGTTTTAAGGGATGAGAGCTGATCATCCTCGAATGAAGGGCGGATGCGATCCTCTATGTCGCGCTTCGAGGCACTCTCTTCGTTTGCCAACAACAAGCCGTAGGCAGCGATCAATTCGTAATTCAACGTTTCAACTGTGCCGGAGAGCTCATTCTGGTATCTGACAAGAGCATCATGTACTCGTGCGTGAACCATATTGCCGCCGAAAGCTTTTATAGCCCTCGCTGACTCGTCCCGCAGCAATGGTAAGAGGGACTCCAAGCGTCTTACATTATTTCGTTGATGATCGAATTCATTCCGACCGGCGAAGCCAATTTGTCCATTGTCGATACTGAAATGAGGCCCGGGACCTTGACCAGGCAGGAGCGTCGGAAGGTCCATCTCTCCGAAGTTAAGCGATAGCGCATGAAGGAGTCGATCGATCGAGCTAGTAGTCTCGATGAAGAACGCGTTTAATGTTTGTCGTCGTTTAGGTGTCGAACGTATCGACTTCATAGATCTAGGGATCTTCAGGCTGTCTAAAATATGCCTAAGGCTGTAGATACCCGTAGTCAGCTCAGCGTACTGCTCGGCCGACCATGCAACATTCCCCACTTGAATGTCGCTTACTCGCATTCGCATATGTCTGACGATTTCAAGCGCGTTCGGACGAGGCGCTTCTATCCCAGCTTCAATTATTTGAGTTTCCAGGTCGTCAAGGCGCTCAGCCAAACCCCGAAAAAGCGTACGGATATGTCTTTTCATTCTTGCCCGTGCCTACGTGGCCTCAGTTTTTTCTACGTTTCAATTGCCGTTCCGACGTCGTTTGATCTCTTCATTCATCCGCTCTGTTTGGATAGCCATGAGGCTATATGGCAGCGGGATGGATAGCAAAAAACCGAATGAGGTGAGCCATAGAGCGGCAGTAAACACCCATGAGTATCCGTCAACCCCTGCGTCCTTTATTACGATGGCTATGAGAACGAAGAGCAACGTTACGACGTAAATCGCGATCAGGTTTGCGTAGTTACCGATTTTTGCCTGTATGTCTTTCGCATGCTCGTACCCCAGACGCCAATTGCCTGAAAGTAACATGGACGGATCGCCGATTATGGACATTACCGCTACAAGAACGCCGGCAAGAATCGAAAATATACTGATGATGGCTTCCAACGCAGTCGTCGACCGTTCCAGAGCGTCAGGAAAGGCGAAGCTTGTCGCCGACGCTGCGACGAAAGAGGTGATAATGTACCATCCTCGAAAGCCGATCATTCGTCGAATACTCCCGCTTTTTTCCAGGCGACCAAAGCATATTTGAGTTTATCGAACGCGCTTTGGTGATCTGACGCCACATCGTCTCCCGCCACGTCGACCTCCATTTTTATCACTAGTTTGTCGTGCGTTATGACCGTATCGTCGTTGGTGACGATTCTGAACTGATCGGCGTTATCTTCTACACCGACTGCTAGTTCCCCAAGAAGCTTTGATACCAGCGCTTTGTCGCCACGCCCATCGAATCCGAGATGGATATTAACTTCGATCTCGCTAGCTGCTTCGATCTCCGAAGGCGTTCGTCCCTGCCGCATTGCATTTCGAAGCTGGCCGCTTATAGCGGCTATCGGCGCAAGCCATTTCGAGTTTTTACCCTTCGCGCTTAATTCGTCCACGGTAGCCGCAAATGAGGTAAGACCGAGGTCGATCGACTTCACTCCCTGCTTCAGGAGTTGTGCGAGCTGTTTCTGATTCGCTTTTGGTTGCAGCTGGAACTGCGATGCATGATCGTGGAGACCTTTCTGTTTGAATAACCGATGCAAGAGCGCGGTAATCTGTCCGTCGTTTGTATGGCCGTCAGCTAGATAGGCTAAGTGATTGCCAACCACGACAATCATAATGCCTGTCCTTAGGAATTCCTCTCCACGAGGCGCTTTCCGCTTCAAAACCTTTGTGCCGCCATTCTCAATCGTCGCCGTGGGCCGTCCTGCCTTGAAGAGCGTAAAATAGATTCCGGTCGCAGGCGCGCTGACGTCACGTGCTGTGATCTGCACATCGATGTTTGACCGATACTCGAATTTGGTACTCGCTACGTCGGGAGCGGCTTTCAGCACATTGTCGATGTGCATCTTTAAATTTTGAGGGCTTTCGCTCAACCATACCACCCGCCGGTAGTGAGCCACTTTCTGCACCAAATTCCATCCCCCCGTTTCATATCACTATGAAAACAGGTTTCGCGGAAAACGCGAGTCTAAAGAAAAACTATCGCAGTTCTGACCGCCCACGAACTGACGTTGGAAGAGTAAACCGCCATCGGGCTCGCCATCGAGCGATTGTTTGTTCTACCAATTGTAAACCCTGCCAGTTCATCCGTGGTCAGGTATATATTCGACGCTTGGCGCAACTCTCGGAAGGATTTGAACCATCGACCTCTCCCAGTTGGGAGCGCTCTACCCGCTGAGCTACGGCATGGAGCGCCAAGCGTCTTGCCCGGTGGCTGGAAGGGGAACCAGCCACCGGGCTTGGCATCAGGCGGTGGAAATCAATAGTCCCGCCTGAATGGTTATCAGGCGGCTCGCGCCCAAGGCGTCACGAGAACTTCGACGGAATTATACCAAGGGTTCGACTCGCCATTCTCAAGCGTCACCGTGCCGATCAGCTTCTTCGCTGCGCTTTCCAAGGCCGGGCCGACGACTAGCAGGGTCGGCTTGACCCCAAGCGGGCGTCCCTCGTCTCCGACGTGGCTTTGCATTGCGACCCGCGCTTCTTCGTAGCTCGCTGCACTCAGCGGCTGCTTCGAACCCCACGCAAGCTGCCAGAAGCCAAGTGCCGCATCACCGCGACTATCGACACCGTAGATGTACTCTTTGCGGAAGAAAACGTTGTCGTCACGTTCGTCATCTTTGCTGACGAAGTTTGGTGGACGGCGCTCTTGGAAGATCAGTGGCCGTACGGCACGGCTGGTATCCAGCAGGAACCATGCCGGATTGTCGATATTATCTTCCGTGATCAGATGCATGTTTGCGACTGAACGTGCAAACGCGCCCTCACCGACCAAATGCTCTGGGGCAAAGAACGGCTGTCCATCGTAGCAGAGAGTAGTGAAGCCTCTGACAAGCATCGAGAACACAAGCTCGTCCGGCAACTCAGCTGCAGTGAGTCCCATTTCCTCCATTAGAGGCGAGTATGTGCCGTAGACATCATCCTCAATGTCGTTCTTCGGGACCGCTACAGTGTCTTCGAAGTTCTTGTTGATGACGATCATTCCTGTCGTCTTCAAACGGTTGATGACGCGGTCGCCAAGCCATTCGCGCATCTTCGGGAACTGGCCGAGCCAAGCATAGGTTTCCTGACGGGTCGATGAAGTGACCTTCATCGCGACCTTCTGCCAGTGTGAGGGAGCGCCTTCGAAGCCTTTTTTGAAGGAGGCCTTGTAGCCCGTGAAAAGGTTGTCGAGGGCCTGAGTGGTGATTTGCATATCTGTGGTTCCGTTTCGTCTGGCCGTCAGCTACGGGCTTTGGAAAAATCATCGGGCGAAATGCCCATGTTGGTGCAGATCGCCAGTTCCTCGCTGGTGAGATCGCCGCGTCGGTTGTCAGCATCAGGCGGAAAAGCCCTTGCATGCGATGCCGTCGCTATGTCCTTGAACCCCGGTCCAACACGGCTGATAAAGCCGTCGAACTGGCCCTTGTTGACCATGCAAAGATCAACAGCCCAATCCTTCAGGAATGGCAGCAGCTTGCCGTTGCGTACGTGAGCCGCAACGTGTTCCTCTGCATCCTTCTTTGTAATGCCCTGGCGGAGCTTGTTGCCTTCTGCGACGACACGCTCGAAGTCGCCGATCGGTACGAAGCGTGTCGGATCGGGATTGGCGGAGTTGATCGAGAAGGCAGGTTCGCCAGTCAGGCCAGCGAGTTCGCTCGCGACCGATGAAAGCTCATTGAGCTTAGCCAGAATTTCGGCCTGACTGGCGGTATCGGGAAGCCCAAGCAGCTTTGCAGCCGCTTTGAGCTTGGCATTCACGTGTTCGTTTTCCATTGAAGGCTCCGCGCGATTGAGCGCTACGAGTTGATCGAGGTTCGGGATGTTCGTCAGCGCCGCGTTGTGCAGGGACAGGACGTCACCCTCTTTCGAGTGAGCAAAAACCGGCGAGATGTACCGATATTCCTTGTTGGCCACGTGGGCAGCCGCGCGCTCGGTCCACTCGACCAGCCCCCAGATGCCGTCTTTGCGGTCCTCTAGTCCCACAATCCAACCCGCCGCTGGCGCGGGATGGCCGTTGTTCTTGGTATTGAGCGACTGGTGTTCGTAGTCGATGACGATCTTGCTGCGACCGGATTTCTCACGGGTGGCGGTCATTACCGCCGATGCGTCGGTGAGCTTGTACGGGCCGCGGCCATCGACGCCGGTGAACGTCCCGGCTGGGATCAAATGGACCCATGCCGTGCGGTCGCCAGCCTGTTCGGACATAAGTGCGAGAGTTGGCCCTTGAGAGGCGTTCATGTGCGATCCGCTCCGACGGGCCGGGAACGGCTACTAACGCGTTCAGCGGCCTTTGAAGCGGCTTCGAAAACGCTGTGATGATTACAACGATGTCCGCTCATACGGCTTCACCCGCTTTTCTCTTGAGTCCGCGTAGAGCGTTGGACCAGCCTTGTTCGAGGAATGCCTTCCGTGCCAGAGGCGCGTAGAGTGTGCGCCGCACAGTTTCGTCAGACACTCTGACGTTTCGGGCGATATCGAGCCGTGACCAGTTTTTGTAAGCGAAGAATTTGATAAGCAGGTCGTTTCCGAGAGGGACTCGCTTGATCTGCCCTTTACCGAAGGCATCTACCAGTCGGCGAATGTCGTGCATCGTCATCACGGTGCTGATATTATTGCTGCCGCTGTCTTGAAGAGCGATATAGATCGGCGAGCCGCCAAAATTGAGTAGCAACGCAACAGCACGTTCGCACCCAAGCGCCTCGACGTAAGGGGCGACGTCCTCGGTCATCACGTAGGGATGCAGGTTTCCAAACTTGTCCGGCCAATCGAAGGTCGTTGACCTATCGGTCTTATCTTCCTCAGCGGCAACTTTGGCATATCGGTATGCAGTCAGAAACTCTCGTCCCATCGGCACACGCAGATTGCGCTTGTATCCGAACAGACGACCCAGTTCCTTCGCCTTATCGACCCCGATGATCGCCGCGACATCGCCGCTATCCAGATCGTCACCGCTGAGGTCTATAAGCGCCCCAGCGAACGACTCGAAGAACTGCACGGCCAACTCAACGCCGATGACCTGAATGTAAGGTGCCGTAGCATCTGGAACCTTGATCTGGTGGGACTTGCCGTCAATTTTGAGTGTGATCTGCTGCATGGGTCGAACATAGTTCCACCCACAGGTTTGGATATTCCCAAACGTATGCGATGCAGCTTCAACTAAGCGCTTCCAGCTTTGCCGACTGCCAGTCTTGGCACTCAGATATTGCGGCAACCTGCCGCAAATAATAGTGCCACGTTGGCACTATTATCCCCACCTAAACGAAATTGGGCCAAGTTGGCCCTAATTTTTTACAGACGGTAATCGGCGCAAGTTGCGCCAATTATCGACACGCGAAATAGGGTAAAGTTTACCCTATTAGGGAACGTCGACTCCTGCGAAATTGCGCAAACCTTTCGCATTTTTGAGCGGGTCCAGCGAGATCAGGCCGCCATTCTTTCAAGCTTGTTCGCGTATGCAGCCTGTGCGTTTGCGGCCATGCCTTCGTACACGACTGCAAAAACAGGCTCTTCCATCCGCTCTTCTACCGTCTGCAAAGCGAAGTGGATCGATGTACGCTGCCGCCCCTGCATTCGCGCGATATGGCGCTGTTCGATCTGAAGGTCGAAAGCCATGATGCGAATGGCGATTTGTCGCGCAAACTGCGCGTCTTTTTGTGATCGGGCGGGCTTTTCGATCTGCTCGACAGAGAGCCATTGAAAGCCGTTCGAAACCGCTTCAATGGCGCACCGCGCCGCGAGGTCACAACGGTGATTGAAGCTATGCGCGTTGAACGATCCGGACGGCTTCACCAGCAGCTTGATCGATTTCCGGTGCTTGCCCTCGCGCTGTCCTGCGGTCATCCGGCCCCTCATTTCAGGTAGCCCTTATCACGTAGATGGTCGGAGACGATCTTCTCAAGCATTGATGACACTGAGCGGCTATCGTCCTCAGCAGCCTTCTCCAACGCTTCCTTCTTCTCCGGCGAAAGCCTGAATGATATCGGAAGACCCTTGCTCATTAAATGTAGTTATCCGTAGTTGACCAATCGTCTGCTCCTACCTATAACTACAAATGCATTATCACGCAAGCGGCCCATTACCCTCTCTCACAACGGCAATGGGCCTAACCCCAGGCAAAGGAGTCGACCCCATGCCCGAAGCTGTAAACAGCCATAGCACACCCGTGCCCGAAGTTAAGCCGGATGATTTCACGGCACTTTTCGAACTGACCGCGAACGCGGCCTATCGCCTGATCGACCGAATGATCTCCGCTCGGCTAGAACGTCGGAAGCTCACAGAGCCTTACGATACCTCGCTTCTCAGTAATCAGATGTGGCCGGAACTATTCGAACGGATCGAAGAGATCGTCAGCAACGTCTATGCCGATCATGGCCTCGATTTGCCAGAGCCGGGCTATGGCCGTCCGACTTCACAGTATTTCCATCAGGTAAGGCGGAAGCTTGGTGCTTCACGTGACCAGTTCGAGGCTGGGAGCCTCTTGCCGTGGATAGAGATGAAGATCAGAAACGACGCTGGCGAACTGGCTGCCGCCCTCGAAAGCGGTATGGCCGACAGTCTTTCTCTGCGCGATAGGATCATTGCTCAGGAGGCGAAGAAAGGCGTATCGTCGGCCGATCTGTCGCAGGCATTCAACCTGAAAAGAGCGGCGATCGATCGGATCATCGCCCGCCTGAACGACGGCTCGGAAGATCAACGGAAAGCGGGGTGATTTATGTCCGATAGTAGTATGACAACAGCCGACCTCTCAACTCTCACCAAAGAGCAACTGATCGCCATGGTAGCCGCTCGTGGTGCCGCTCTCAGGCAAGCCGGTGAAATCGATAGCTCACTGTGGACGGCAGTCCTGGGCGGGTCTTTTACGCACGAAGACTTTACGGCATGGGCAGAGGCTAAAGAGAAGTTGATGCTGCAGTTCGGCGAGGCCGAAACCGCTATCCTTTTTCCGGCAGGTGAAGGCCAGCGCCCGAACTAACTTGGAAAAGTCTTTCAGGGCGCGACCGTCTGGCCGCGCCCTTTTTCGTATCTATTTCCCGGAGCGTTTTCGGCGGTGACAGTTGCCGCTTGGCTGTCCATCCTCAGAGGCATCAACAGTTCTCATCGAGGTAAAAATGTACCTGCGTCCCACCGCTCAACAGACCCGTGTTCTAGTCGAGGAGTCCAATGTCACGCCCGTTTGGCTTCTACCGTTTTGGCGGCTTGTGAAAGGCACCGCAAAGGGCGATTATGCCGCTGCGTTCCGCGCTCTACCCGACCATCTTCCAAGCGGCGTGAGGGCTCCAACGGCCCCGGAATGTGCCCTTGTCCTGCTCGATCATGGGCTTGAATAATGTGGGAATCTTTAGGCCGAAAAGGCATGCCCAAAACTGCCTTTTACGACCAATGTGGAAATCTTTTTCCTAACTCAAGTTCATGCTATCCTTGAGAAATTCGCGGATCGATATCCGTATGTATGGACGTATCGACCGAGATTTCCACTTGAATGTGGGAATCTAAATTGGTTTCTGAGCGAGAAATCACTCCATTCGGGAGAACTCGGAAATTTCTTCGAGGCCGCGACAGCCCTTATTTCTCAGTAGTTTGAAGCTTCTTCGAATGCAGGTCGAACGGTTTTCGAAAGCCTTTCGAACGTTTCGCGCTTCCGGGTCGAGCTAGCCAGCAAATCCATGTTTCGGATGCTTTTGGTGTCAAAAACGTTTGGCGCGATTTTCCAGTCATTCGGACGGAAGCCCCTGCAATGTAGGGCGTTCCCGCAGGTTCCCACGTATTCCTACGTCTTCCCGGTTATTCCGGATATTCGTGGCAGACAACATCGGGTTTGCAGCACTTTCCCAACGGCTTTAAAGAGGCACTGTTTTTGTTTCGAAGATGCGCTCTCATCAACCGCCACACTCACGCCGCAACCATGTTCTCACCAATGATCGGCTAGCCTCGTTTTCGCACGTCATCGAACTTCAGGTTGAACCGCGCCAGATATTTTACGAGGCGATCCGCGTCGTTGCTGCTCTTCTTATCCAGTCGCGAGTTGGCGAAAAGGGCCCGGCCGGCGGCGCTCGCAGTTGGGTGTTCCCTGCAGGTGCGGATGACTTCGGAAAGCTGGGTTGCATCGAAGCGATCCAGGCACGCGGCCGCTTCGGAACCCAGGAACTCCTCGATCAGTGTATCGGCTGCGTGACCGTCTGATGACGCGCGCCAAAAGGTGTTCAACCGCCGAACCTCGTCATCGACGACGTCCGTGGTGATCCGACCGTGGGGCGCCAACGTCGCCATGCGGGTGATGGAGGCCGACAGGTCGCGGAAGTTGGCGCTCCAGATGCCATGCGGGCCGGTTGCGAAGCTGAGGTAACGCTCGCGTGCTTCCTTGTTGAAGGTGATGTTTTCGCCTTCGCGTTCCAGGTAGCGCTTCAATTCGAAATCAAGATTGGGCTCGATGTCCTCTTTGCGCTCTCGGAGGGCCGGCAACTGGAAGGTCCAGAGATTCAGGCGGGCGTAGAGATCCTCCCGGAACTTGCCCCTTCGCACATCGTCGCCAAGCTCGCGATTGGTTCCGGCTAGAAGCTGGAAATCGGCGGAAACTTCCCGATCGGCCCCAACGGGGAGGAAACGTTTTTCTTCGATCGCGCGCAGGCACATGGCCTGCTCGTCGAGGCCCAGTTCGCCGATCTCATCGAGAAACAATACGCCCTTGTCCGCTGACCTCAGCAATCCGGAACGCTCACCGGCGGCTCCCGTAAACGCACCCTTCACATGGCCGAATAGAGTCGACATCGCCTGGTCGCCGCGCAGGGTCGCGCAGTTGACCTCAATGAAGGGGCCGCTCACCTTGCGCTGGCTCTTCTTGAGTTCGTAGATCCTGCGGGCAAGCTGGGATTTGCCCGCCCCCGTCGGACCGGTCAGCAGCACAGGCGCTTTCGAGCGAATGACCACCTTCTCGATCTCGTCGATCATCCGGTTGAAGGCGGCGTTGCGGGTCGAAATCCCCGATTTCAGAAACGAGGCGGCATCTTCACGTTCGGAGGCGAAGCGCTTGGCGATCTCGTCGTAACGCGAGAGGTCTAGGTCGATGATCCTGTGCGTGCCGGCAAAGTCCTGGTCCGGTTCGCGGTCGCGTGGCGGCGAAAGTTGCAGCAATTGGCCGGGAATGATGCGGGCCTCGGTCAACAGGAACCAGCAGATCTGCGCTACGTGCGTGCCGGTAGTAATGTTGACGAGATATTCCTCCGTGTCTGGATCAAACTGGTAGCCGCGGGAAAAATCCCGAAGATTTGTGTAGACCTCTGAAAAATCCCACGGATCACGAAAGTTGATGACATTGCTTCGGACCTCCGTTGCCGGCGATACTGTCGCAATATCAGCGGTGATCCGATTGGCTAGCGCGCTGGCATGATTGTCATGGATGAGTTCCAACCGATCGATAAACAGGCCGGTTTGCTGGCAGAGCCCGACATTGGGTCGCCAGCGGCTCCAGCGGTTGTCCCATTTCCCCATGTCCAGGGTGGTTCCCAGTATGCTGATGGCAACACGCCGCTTCATGACTTATCCGTTTCTATAATGAACGATCATTTGGTATACATTATTGGGTAGCTAAGTGTCCTTAAATTGGATCTTCTTCTAATCGATGATATTTTTTATATCGCAATAACAGGTACCTAGAAGGAATTTATTGGAAATAAAGACGGATTCCGGAAACTGGCACGCGTCTTGAATTGTATCTGGCATGAACCAACGAAAAGGTGCTGTCATGGTCAACAAGGCGATCTTCAAAACCTATCTCGGAAAACTGCTTCCGGGCACGGACACGAAAAACCACGAAGCTGCGCCGGCTTACACACTGACGCCGCGCGAAGCGCTGGCGCAGTATGCCGTGACGGGCACGTTCAACGGAACCTTCTATGCGGATGGTGCCGATCAGTTGGAGGCGGTCAAGGCGCTTGCGCTTCAGGTCGAGCCGGAGTTCCTGGCCAAGGTGGCTATCCATGCTGCCGACAAAGGCCACATGAAGGACATGCCGGTCACCCTGCTGGCCATGTTGTCCGGTCTCCAGAGCGAGGCGTTTGCCCGTGCGTTTCCGCGCGTGATCAGGAGCGGCAAGATGCTGCGTGGTTTCGTCCAGGTGATGCGGTCGGGTGCCACCGGACGCAAGTCGCTCGGCACGCGGCCGAAGAAGCTGGTGCAGGCATGGCTGGAACGGGCAAGCACCGAGCAGATCCTGCGAGCGTTGGTCGGCAACGATCCTTCGCTCGCCGACGTTATCCGCATGGTGCACCCGAAGCCGGCGTCGGAAGAACGCAAGGCGCTCTATGCCTGGGCGATCGGCAAGCCGCACGACTATGCGGCATTGCCGGACCTGGTCAAGGCGCTGGAAGCCTTCCGTCGCGACCAGACGGGTCCGGTGCCGGACGTGCCGTTCCAGATGCTGACCTCGCTGCCGCTGACGCGGGAGCATTGGGTCGAGATCGCCGAAAAGGGCGGCTGGCAGATGGTGCGGCAGAATCTCAACACCTTCGCACGCAACGGCGTGTTCGAAGTCGAAGGGTTTGCCGAGGCGCTAGCTGCGCGGTTGGCCGATCCGGACGAGGTTCGCAAGGCCAAGGTCTTCCCCTATCAGCTGATGATGGCGTGGAAGATGGTCAGTGGCCAGGTTCCGGATGTCGTGCGCGATGCGCTGCAGGACGCGATGGATGTTGCGATCTCCAACGTGCCGTCGCTTGCCGGCAATGTGGTGCTCTGCCCGGACGTTTCCGGCTCCATGGGCTCGCCTGTGACCGGTTTCCGCAAGGGCGCGACGTCAGCGGTTCGCTGCATTGATGTCGCTGGTCTGATGACCGCTTCGTTCCTGCAGCGCAACCCGAAGGCACGGGTGCTGCCGTTCGAGAATGATGTCGTGAACATCTCGCTCAACCGTCGGGATTCGGTGATGACCAATGCCGGCAAGCTGGCCGCAGTCGGCGGCGGCGGAACGAACTGTTCCGCGCCGCTGCGCAAGCTCGCAGACGAGAAGGCGAAGGTCGATCTCGTCGTGTTTATCTCGGACAACCAGTCCTGGGTGGATGCGGGCAAGAGCGGCCAGCCGACAGGTGTGATGACGGAGTGGGCTAGGATCAAGAGGATCAACCCGGCTGCAAAGCTGGTCTGCCTCGATATCCAGCCCTATGCGACAACGCAGGCACCGACGCGCGACGACGTGCTCAACATCGGCGGCTTCTCGGACGCCGTCTATGAGGTCATCACGTCCTTCGCGGCCAATCCGAAGGGAGGAGACAGCTGGGTGAAAACCATCGAGGCGATCGAACTCTGACGCCATAAGCAATACCTCCGCGCCGCTGTGAACGGCGCGGAGACCGTGACGAATGCCGGAGAAACTACAGGCTGTCACCCTCCAGGTCGCGGGTTCGAGTCCCGCCGGGTCCTCCAATTTGTGGACCCGTAGCTCAGCGGATAGAGCAGGACGTTTCTCCACACCTCGTCGTCACGGACGAATGACATGGCGAATGCAAAGGAAACTACATCAGCCGCGGCAGGTTCAAACCCTGCAGGGGAAGTCACGACCTCAAATGGTAGCGGATGTTTCCTCGAATACTGGTCGCCATGATGACTGAGGCAAATGCCCGGAAACGATATTGGTGCTCCGCGAATGGAGTTGCAGGGTCGAAGCCTGCTCCGCCGTCGTCTCCCATCGTGGAGGACCGGCGGGACGTTTCCAGGTGATTGTCATTCTGACGTGAATTGCAGCGGCGAATGCCGGACGAAACTACAGCACCGTTGGATGGTCTGGCAGGTTCGACTCCTCCTTGGCACACGCTCTCTGGCATGAGCGGGACCATCCGGTT
>Ga0308159_1004324_pt1 | contig 13106 bp, 9 predicted proteins | sample PhyCR1_FD_201040 | JGI IMG/M metagenome (GOLD analysis project Ga0308159, IMG submission 201040) | Phyllosphere microbial communities from UC Gill Tract Community Farm, Albany, California, United States - DLSLC.R1 | ecosystem: Host-associated > Plants > Phyllosphere > Unclassified | place: USA...
CGGCGCGCAGGTAGCCGCGCAATTCGTCGTAGTTGACCGGCTTGCTGAAGAAGACCACGCCCGGCGGCAGGCCGCCGCGCGCGTCGAGATCGGCCTCGCCCAGCGCCGAGACGATGGCGATGTGCATGGGCCGCAGTTGCGGGTCGTTGACGATGGTGTTCAGCAGTTCGTAGCCGTCGATGCCGTCCATGACGATGTCGGTGACGACGATGTCGGGCTGGCGGCGCGCCACCTCCAGCAAGGCCTGGTAGCCGTTTTCGCAGAAGACCAGTTGCGCTGGCAGATTCCAGGCACTGAGGTGCTTCCGGTACAAGGTGCGCTGCATCGGGTTGTCTTCCACCACGAGGATGGTCGCCTGCTCGCGGCGCGGCTGGCGGGGCGGCGGCGTGGTGGGCGCGGCTGGTGTCTGCGCACCTGCATGGCCCTTGTAGGCCAGTACCGCCGTCATCGGAATGCGGCGATGGCCGCCCCGGGTTTTCCAGGCGTCGATGGCGCCCGATTCGACCAGTTGCTGGACCGAGGACACCGACACGCCGAGGATTTCGGCGGCGCGCTGGGTGGTGCAGACTTCGTCGTTTTCAGTGACAGATTTCATTACAAGCAACTACCAGCAATCAAGGAAATTCGAGATTATCGGTAAAAATCATTTTAATCAATGAATTTGTGAATTTTTTGGCGCGATGCCGGCAAGGCGCAGCGGGTGACGCATGGTTTAGAATGAACGGCCAATAAAACGTTTAACCTGGAGACCCGATGTCCTTGACCGCTCTGCTGGCGCTGGCCGCGCTGGCGCCCGTTGCCGCCCAGGCCCCCGATGTTGCTGGCGATCGCCCGTCGGTGCATGCAGCGGCGCCCCTTGAAACCAGGGCGCCGCTGCGGATCGACGCCGATGCGCCGGTGCGCATTGTGGGAAAATCCGATGCCGACGCGTACGTGGAGGCGCGGTTGCGGCCATTGCCCGCTGCCGGCGCCGATGGCCGCGGCTACGTGGTGGGCCGCTACCAGGATGCCGACAACTGGTACGGCGCCGGCCTGGCCTGGCAGGATGCCAAGGGACGCATGCAGATCGAGATCGTGCGCATGCAGGACGGCCGCCTTGCGCGCCTCAAGCAGTTCAACCGTGCGGCCGCCACCGATGCGCGCTTTTACACGGTGCGGCTCGAAATGGCCGGCAACAGCCTCACCGCCTACCTCGACGGCGAACGCATCACCAGCGTGATCGACGGCGGCCTGGCGCAGGCGGGCGGCTACGGCGTGGTGGCGCAGGGCGCGCCGTTCGAGATGAACGTGCCGTTAACCGGCGCCGCCACCGACAAGCCGGCGCGCCTGGCGCTGGCGCGCGCGCCGCAGCGGGTGCAGTTGTCGGTGGGGGATGCGCCGGTGTCGCTGGCGGTGAGCGCGCTGGGACCGTATCGTATCGTGGCCGCTGCCAATTCCAATTCCAATTCCAATTCCAATTCCAACGCCAGTGCCGGTGCCAGCCCCAGCACCAGTGGCAACGGCACGGCCAGCGCCAACACGTCTCTGGCCGTGCCGGGCTACCTCACGCCGAGCGCGCTGCAGGACGCCGCCATGTCCGCACCTGCGAACGGCGCACAAACGATACGCTTTACGGCCAGTGTCGCGCAGCCGGCGCTGGTGGCTGCAACGGTGGCCGATGGCGCGCTGGTGCTGGCGCCGCGTGTGGCCGGCGTCACCACTGTCACCCTCGCCAGCCCGGACAACCCCAATGTGCAGTCGGTGCTGGAAGTGCGGGTTGCTGCCGCCAGCCCGGCGCGCCGGTCCGATGTCAAACTGGCAGGCGCGGTGCTGCCGGCCATCGGCGAACGCGACGTGCCATACGATACGCCGCTGCGGCTGCGCTTCGACCAGGCGCCGGCGCTGGGACAGTCCGGTGGCGCCATCCGCGTGTACCGCGTGCGGGACGGCGCGCTGGTGGACACCGTCCGCGCCGGGGGCGAGGCCGATTTGCTCGGCTACGCCGGCCAGCCGCTGCGGCGCGCGGTGCGGTGGCAGCCGGTGGCCATCGACGGGCGCGATGCCATCATCCACCTGCACAATGCCAAACTGGCGCCGGGCGAGCAGTACCTGGTGACGGTCGATGACGGCGTGCTGGTTGGCGCCGTCGGCGGCGCGGCGTTTGCCGGAGTGACGCAGCAGCAGGGCTGGACTTTTCACACCCGCGCCGCCTTGCCGCCGGGCGCCCAGGCGCTGGTGGTGGACGACGACGGTGCGGCGGACTTCCGCACGGTGCAGGGCGCGCTCAATTACACCATGCAGCACACCGCGCGCACGGCGCCGGTCACGGTCTCCATCCGCGATGGCCGCTACCAGGAACTGCTTTACCTGCGCGGCAAGGACAACCTCACCCTGCGCGGCCAGAGCCGTGACGGCGCAGTGATCGACGCCGTCAACAGCGACGGCGTCAACCCCGGCTCCGGTACGGCGCAGGAGGCGCGTGCACCCGGTATCACCGGCGGGCGCGCGGTGTTGCTGATCGAGGATGCGGACCTGGTCACCATCGATGGCCTCACGCTGCGCAACAGCGCCTTGCGCGCCGCGCCTGATGGCGGCCAGGCCGAGGCGCTGTTCTTCAACAGCGAGGGGCGCCTGATCGTCAAAAACGCCAGCCTGTTCAGCGAGCAGGATACGGTGCAGGTGCGCGGTTATTCGTGGTTCTACCGCTCGCTCATAGCCGGCAATGTGGATTACATCTGGGGCAACAACCGCGCCGCGCTGTTCGAGGACAGCGAACTGCGCACCGTCGGCGATAGCGGCAATGGCAAGAGCGGCGGCTACCTGCTGCAGGCGCGCACCGTTTCCGCGCAGGACAAGGGCTTCATGTTCGTCAACAGCCGACTGACCCACGGCCCCGGTCCCACCGGCAACGATGTACCGGCCGGCGCCACCTGGCTGGCCCGCAGCCCTGGCTACGCCGCCACCTGGGACCACGTGGCCTTCATCAACTGCCGCATGGGGCCGCATATCGCGCCGGTCGGCTGGGCCGGACCGAACGCCAGGCAGCCGGCGCCCAACCCGGCCCAGGCGACAGCCACCGCCGGCTGGCGCGAGTACGGCAGCATGGACCTTGAAGGCCGACCGCTCGACACCAGCGCGCGCCAGTTTGGCCGGGTGCTCGATGCGCAGGAGGCCAGGGCGGCTTACACGACGCGGGCGGAATTTTTTGCCGGTTTTGGCGGGGGCAGGGGATGGCGCCCCGAATAGAAAACGATGCGGCCTAGCGAAAGAGGTAACATCCGGATTTGATCGAAGCAAAGCGCAAACATGAGGGCTGTCCGGATTTTTCTACGTATCCTGGTGATTGCCGTCGTCCTCATCGTGGGCTACGTCTTCCTCGGACCAGGCATCGAACGCGCCATGTACACCATGCGCCTCGCGGCGATGGACAAGCCGGCCACGCTGCCGGTACCGGTCGAAGGCATCAAGCCGCGCGCCTTGCGCGACACCTGGGGCGGTGCGCGCAGCGAAGGGCGCAAGCACGAGGGCATCGACATTTTCGCCAAACGCGGCACGCCGGTGCTGTCGGCCACGGAGGGCATTGTCGTGCGAGTCGGCACCAACCGTCTCGGCGGCCAGGTGGTGTGGGTGATGGGGCCGGGCGGCCAGCGCCATTATTATGCCCACCTCGATCGCTACGCGGACGTGGAAGCGGGCATGCGCATCGAGCCGGGCAGGGTGCTGGGCTACGTTGGTGATACCGGCAATGCCAAGGGCACGCCGCCGCATCTGCATTACGGCGTCTATGACATGGGCGGCGCAATCAATCCGTATCCGCTGCTGCGTGCGGAACCGACTGGACCTGGCAAAAGGAACTGACTTGACCCAGATGGCGTGACCTGTACGAGCAAACCGCTCAGTCCGGGCTAGCCTTGCTTTTGCCGCCCAACAGGCGGTCCTTGGTGCTGAGGAGCTTTTGCACCTTGGCGCCCATCTTCATCAGCTGCGCCAGCGATTCGGGCGACAGGTGCTGCATCTCTTCGAACCAGGTGTTGGCCAGGTCCACCAGTTCGTACATCTCGCGCATGCGCTGCTGGGCGTAGCGGTCGCCCGGTTCGCCGGCTGGCGCCATCAGCGATTCGCGCAGCACCGTCAACGTCGGCGCCACCTCGCGCCGGCGCCGTTCGGCCGCCACCACCTTGAAAATCTGCCAGACATCGCCCAGCGATGAAAAATACTCGCGCCGGTCGCCCGGCAGCCGCGTCTGCCGTATCAGCCCCCATCCCTGCAATTCCTTCAGGCCGATGCTCACGTTCGAGCGCGAAAACGTCAGGTGCTCGGCGATTTCGTCCGCGTGCAGCGGTTGCTCCGACACGAACAGCAGCGCATATACCTGTCCCACCGTGCGGTTGAAACCCCAGCGGCTGCCCATCTCGCCGAAGTGGCTGATGAAGCCCTGGGCCAGCGGTGTCATCTGGAAGTTGTTCGGTGTCGGCGTGGCTGGCGTATTCGGCATGGTGGACGTCTCCGGCTATAAAAATTGATGTACATCATCGTTCCGGCGTATTATACTAAAAATCGAATTTACAAGAATTTCTGAAAACTCAGTAATTACAGGATGTTGTTGCCATGTCTTCCGCAAGCGTTTCACTGCCGGTATTCGTCGTTCCCCGCCTGCCCGCGCTGGTGCAGGGCGCCGCCGCCCTCTTGTGGTTGCCGCAGGCGGCGCTGCTGGCCTGGGCGGTGCAGGGCATGGTAGAGGGTGCCGGATGGCGTGGGGCGTTGCTGCCGGCGGCGGCCGTGCTGGCGCTGGGCGTGCTGCGCGCACTGGCCGAGGGCTGGGGCGCGCGCGCCATGTATGCGGCGGCGCGCAGCCACCTGTCGGTACTGCGGGCGCACGCCGTGGCTGTGCTGGCACGCCGTTCGCCGCTGGACCGCGATCGCGCCCGGTCCGGGCAAGCGGCCAGCGTGCTGGCCGAGCAGGCCGAAGCCGTGGTGCCTTACCTGGTACGCTTCCAGCCGGCCCGCTGGAAAGCCGTGCTGGCGCCGCTGGCCATCGTGGCGGCCATCGCGCCGCTGTCGTGGATCGCCGCGCTGGTGCTGCTGGTGGCAGCGCCCCTGATCCCCGTTTTCATGGCGCTGGTAGGCATGGGCGCGCAAGCTGCCAGCCGCGCCCACATGGTGGAACTGGGCGGCATGAACGCCTTCCTGCTGGACCGCCTGCGCGGCCTGGCAACCTTGCGCGCGCTGGGCGCCATGGACGCCACCGCCACTCGCCTGGGCGACACCGCGCAGTCGCTGCGCCGCCGCACCATGGCCGTGCTGCGCATCGCATTCCTGTCTTCCGCCGTGCTGGAACTGTTTTCGGCGCTGGGCGTGGCGATGGTGGCCGTGTACATCGGCTTCTCGCTGCTGGGTACCCTCGACTTTGGCGCCTGGGGCACACGACTGACGCTGGCCCAGGGCCTGTTCATCCTGCTGCTGGCGCCAGCCTTTTTCGAGCCGCTGCGCGAACTGGCCGCCGTCTGGCACGACAAGGCGGCCGGCGAGGCGGGACTGGCCAGCCTGCGCGACCTGGCGGCAGATGGGGTGATGCTGGTCGGCGCCGGTGATGGTCTCGGATTGTCTGCCGGCGTTGGCGCCAGCGTTAAGACAGGCGCCGCCGCAGTTGGCGTTACTGTCGCTACCGGTTCTGGCGTAGCTGCGTGTGCTGCACAAATGGCAGCCGAAGTCGCTCCCTTAAGGATGCCGCCGTCGGTCGACGTCCGCAATCTGCACTTCGCTCACGCCGGCGAGCAGCCTCTGTTTGACGACTTCTCCTTCACCGTGCGCCCAGGCGAACACGTGGCGCTGCTGGGCGCGAGCGGCGCCGGCAAAACCACTTTGCTGGCGCTGATGGCGGGGCTGCTGCCAGCGCAAGCAGGCGAGGTCCGTATCGGCGGCACCATCCTCGATCACGCCGGCGCCGCCACGCTGCGCCGGCGCATGGCCTGGATGGGCCAACGCCCGCACGTCTTCACCGCCCCGGTGGCGGACAACATCACCCTTGGCCGTCCGGTGACCACCGACCTGGCCGTGACCGACGCGCTGCACCTGGCCGGCCTGGGCGCCGTGGCGCAAGCGCGGCCGGAAGTGATGTTGGGCGACGGCGGCCACGGCCTGTCCGGTGGCGAGGCCGTGAGATTGGCACTGGCCCGGGTGGCCGTGTGGCCGCACGCCGACCTGCTGCTGGTGGACGAACCGACCGCGCATCTCGACAGCGAAACCGCGACCCGCGTGACCGATGCGCTGCTGGCGCTCGCCAAGGGCAAGACCATGCTGGTCGCCACCCACGACCCGGTGCTGGCCGCGCGCCTGCATCGCGCCATCGACCTGTCCGCGCGTACCACGCCACAAAGGAGCATCGCATGAACGCCACGTCGTATGCCGCGCTGCGCCAGTTGCTGCTGGCCGAACCGAAACGCCTGCTGCTGGGCGCCGCGCTGGCGGCATTGACCACGCTGGGCGGCATGGCCTTGCTCGGGCTGTCCGGCTGGTTCATCACCGCCACCGCCATTGCCGGCATGAGTGCTTCGACCGCCTTCATGTTCGACGTGTTCGCGCCATCGGCCGGGATCCGCCTGCTGGCGCTGGGCCGTACCGGCACCCGCTACGCCGAGCGGCTGGTCACGCACGACGCCACCTTCGGTGCGCTGGCCGAACTACGCGTGCGGCTGTTTCGGGGCTGGTCGCTGCCCGATGCCGCCAGCCGCCTGCTGCGCAGCCCGGCCAAGCTGCTGTTCCGCCTGACCGCCGATATCGATGCGCTGGAGTCGCTGTACCTGCGCCTGCTGGTGCCGTCTGCCACCGCGTTGTGCGCGGCCGTGCTGGCCGGCGTGGTGGTCGCTTTCATGCAGTGGCAACTGGGCGTGGTGCTCGGCCTGTGGCTGCTCGTGTGCGGCGGCGCAATCACCTTGCTGCTGTTAAAAAGCGCGATCCGTCCCGGTGTGTCCCGCTCGCGCGCCGTGGAAGCGCTGCGCGCCCGCGCCATCGACCTGGTGGCCGGCCAGACCGAACTGGCGATGGCCGGGCGCCTGAATGCCCAGTGCCAGGCCCTGGCCCGCACCGACCATGCGCTGGCCCGCGCCGACCTGGCCTTGATGCAGCGCGACACCCGCGCTGGCGCGGCGTTCGGCATCGCCGGCAGCGCCACCCTTGCTGCGGTGTTGCTGGCCGCCGCCGCGCTGGTCGAGTACCGCGCCATGCCGGTGCCGCTGGCAGCGCTGGCGATCCTGATCGCGCTCGCCGCCATGGAACCGTTCGCAGGCCTGCGGCGCGGTGCGCTGGAAGCAGGGCGGCTGTGGCTGGCAATGAAGCGGCTGGGCCCCAGGCTGGAGCAGGGCCTGGCGCCGGTCGGTGCAACTACGAGCGCTGCCGCTGACACGGTAACGGCCAAGCCGACCGACGCCAACGTCACCGCCAACATCCCTGGCCCTATCGACATCAACGCCGCTGGCAATGCCAACACCTGCGCCGCCATCGTCTTCGATCACGTAGCGGCCGCGCAGTCGGGCCGCATGCCGATGGTCCACGCCATCGACCTGCGTATCGCTCCCGGCGAGCGGGTAGCGCTGGTCGGCCCCAGCGGCGCCGGCAAATCGACCTTGCTGGCGCTGATGGCCGGCGAGATCGCGCCACTGGCCGGCAGCGTGCAGGCAGCCCACGCCTGCCTGTTCACCCAGCGCACGGAGCTGTTCCAGGATACCGTGCGCGACAACCTGCGCCTGGCCGCGCCCGACGCCGATGACGACCGCCTGTGGCATGCGCTGCAAGCGGCGGGGCTCGATGCGCAAGTGCGCGCCTTCGGCAAGGGGCTGGACACCATGCTGGGCGAGGGTGGGCTGGGACTGTCGGGCGGCCAGGCGCGCCGCCTCGCCCTGGCGCGGTTGCTGCTGCATCCGTCGCGGGTGTGGCTGCTCGACGAAGCAACCGAGGCGCTGGACGCCGCCACTGCCCGCGATGTCCTGCAACGACTGGACCGGCACGCGCGCGCGCAAGGGCAGACCGTGATCATCGCCACCCACCTGCGGCGCGAAGCAGCGCTGGCCGACCGGCTGGTGGGCGTACGCAACGGCCGCATTGCGTTCGATGTGGGGCGCGGAACGCAGGATTTCGACGCCGCGCTGGCTGTGCTGCGGCAGGACTGAATCAGCAATCAACTATTGTAAATTGTAATAACCAGGGAAACATCATGGACTTCGATATCGTCGCCTTATCCAGGCTGCAGTTCGCGCTCACTGCGCTGTACCACTTTTTGTTCGTGCCGCTTACCATCGGCCTGTCCATCATCCTCGCCATCATGGAGACCGTGTACGTCATGACCGGTCGCACCATCTGGCGCGACATGGTCAAGTTCTGGGGCGTCCTGTTCGGCATCAACTTCGCCATGGGCGTAGCCACCGGCATCGTCATGGAATTCCAGTTCGGGATGAACTGGAGCTACTACAGCCACTACGTGGGCGACATCTTCGGCGCGCCGCTGGCCATCGAGGGCCTGATGGCCTTCTTCCTCGAAGCGACCTTTGTCGGCCTGTTCTTCTTCGGCTGGGACAAGCTGTCAAAACGCGCGCACCTGGTGGTGACGTGGCTGGTCGCACTGGGCTCCAACCTGTCGGCGCTATGGATCCTGATCGCCAACGGCTGGATGCAGAACCCGGTCGGCGCCGCGCTCAATCCGCAAACCATGCGCATGGAAGTGACCGACTTCGGCGCCGTGCTCACCAACCCGGTGGCGCAGGCCAAGTTCGTGCACACGGTGTCGGCCGGCTACACGGTGGCGGCCATCTTCGTGCTGGGCATCTCGGCGTGGTACCTGCTCAAGGGCCGCCATGTGGCGCTGGCCAAGCGGTCGATGACGGTGGCCGCCGCGTTCGGCCTGGCCGCTTCGCTGTCGGTGGCGGTACTCGGCGACGAGAGCGGCTACCAGTCGTCGGAGCATCAAAAAATGAAACTGGCCGCCATCGAAGCCATGTGGGAAACGGAACCCGCGCCGGCCGCCTTCACCGCCTTCGGCTTCCCCGACCAGCAGGCGCGCGAGACGCATTATGCGCTGCACATTCCGATGGTAATGGGCCTGATCGGCACCCGTTCACTGAACACCGAAATCCCCGGCATCGCCCAACTGGTCCGCAAGGGCGAGGACACCATCCGCGACGGCATCGTCGCCTACGACGCGCTGCAAACCATCCGCGCCGTGGCGCCGGGCAGCCCGGTACCCGCCGCAGCCAAAGCGGTGTTCGAAGAGAAGGGCCAGGCGCTCGGCTATGCCTTGCTGCTCAAGCGCTACGTCGATGATCCGCGCCAGGCCACGCCCGCGCAGATCCACCAGGCCGCACTCGACACCGTACCGCCCGTGGCGCCGCTGTTCTGGTCCTTCCGCGTGATGGTCGGCCTGGGCATCTTCTTCATCGCCCTGACCGCGACCTTCTTCGTGCTGTCGGTGCGCCGCACGCTCGACCGGCACCGCTGGCTGCTGAAAGTGGCGGTACTGGCGATTCCGCTGCCGTGGGTGGCCGTGGAAGCCGGCTGGATCGTCGCCGAGCTGGGACGCCAGCCCTGGGTGATCGAGGGCGTGCTGCCCACTGCCATGGCCGTGTCGCACCTGGGCGTGGCCACGCTGCTGGCGACGATTGCCGGCTTTGCCGCGATCTATACCGTGCTGCTGGTGATCGAAATGAAGCTGATGCTCAAGGCGATCCGCAAGGGCCCGGAGGAATTCACCGTGGCCGCCGTGCCAGCGGCACCGAAGGGCCGCACGCATGCCGCGCCATCGGTCAACCAACCCCAATCCGCTTGAGGAGCACATCATGATCCTGCATGAATTACTGTCTTACGAAACCCTGCGCCTGGTGTGGTGGGTACTGCTTGGCGTGCTGCTGATCGGCTTTGCCGTCACCGATGGTTTCGACCTTGGCACCGGCATCCTGCTGCCGTTCGCTGGCAAGACCGACCTGGAACGGCGCGTCATCATCAACAGCATCGGCCCGGTCTGGGAGGGCAACCAGGTATGGCTGATCCTGGGCGGCGGCGCCATCTTCGCCGCGTGGCCGCAGCTGTACGCGGTGTCGTTTTCGGGCTTTTACCTCGCCATGTTCGTGATCCTGACGGGACTGATCCTGCGCCCGGTCGCCTTCAAATTCCGCAGCAAGCGCGCAGACCCGCGCTGGCGCGCGCGCTGGGACTGGGTGCTGTTCTTCTCCGGCGTGGTGCCGGCCCTGATCTTCGGCGTGGCGGTCGGTAATGTGCTGCTGGGCGTGCCGTTCCGTTTTACCTACGACATGCACATCCTGTACGAAGGCACGTTCTTCGGCCTGCTCAATCCCTTCGCACTGCTGTGCGGCCTGGTGTCGGTGGCCATGCTGGTGATGCACGGCGCGGCCTGGCTGCAGCTGAAAACCGACGGCGAGGTCGCCAACCGTGCGCGCCGCTACGGCAGCGTGGCGGCGGTGGCTACCGTGGTGCTGTACGCGGCGGCCGGCGTGGCGCTGTGGCAGGCGGTCGATGGCTATCGCATCACCAGCGCCATCGTTACCGAAGGTCCGTCGAACCCGCTGTTCAAGACCGCGCAGGCAGCCACCGGCGCCTGGTTCGCCAACTTCGAAAACCATCCGTGGACCTGGGCCGCACCGGTACTGGGCCTGGCCGCGCCGATGCTGGCGCTGGTGCTGATGCGCGCGCGGCGCGGCGGCCTGGCGCTGCTCGCTTCCGGCGCGGCGATTGCCGGCATCATCCTGGGCGTGGGCGCGGCCATGTTCCCGTTCATCCTGCCATCGTCGCTCGACCCGCGCGCCAGCCTGACGGTGTGGGATTCGTCATCGAGCCACCTGACGCTGTTCATCATGCTGGTGGTGTCGAGCGTGTTCATTCCGCTGATCGTGGCCTACACCAGCTGGGTGTACAAGGTCTTGTGGGGCAAGGTCGATGGCGAGGCGATTGCCGACCATCGCGGCCATGCTTATTAATTGTCGATAAAGGAGTCAATCATGTGGTATTTCGCCTGGATTCTGGGGCTGCCGCTGGCAGCGATGTTTGGAGTGTTGAATGCGATGTGGTATGAGATGGCGGAGGATGATGCCGAGGTCGTGCCACATTAGGCGCGCGCCACGCTGCGTAATACTGCGGTTATATTGGCCCTTCAATTTTCTGGAGGTCTGTTATGCCGATCAAAACCATCGATGAGTACCAGGTCGAATACATGGCCGAGCCGCTGGAGGGCAGCGACCAGTGGGGCGCGTTTGTCGCCATCTCGGCGCCGTCCGCCACGCCTATGCACATGATTGTGATTCATGGGCGTCAGCGCGTGGCGGCCGACCAGGTGTTCGGCACCGAAGCCGAGGCCGAAGGTGCGGCCGAACAGGCGGCGCTGGCGCTGCTGGAGCAGGTGCGCAATCCGCCGCCCGCACCGAGCTAGCCCTGCACCTTGCAGGTGGAGGACGAGGTACCCGGCATTGCGCCGGAACTGGTGCTGCAGGTGTGCGAGGCATTCCAGCACGGCGAACAATCGCGCTCGCGTTCGCGCGAGAGCGGCGGCAGCGGCTGGCGGTAGTGGGCGCCATCGCCAAGGCGCACGGCGGTCAGGCGGCGTGCCGGCCGTCTGCCCTGGGCGGCACGCTGTTCGAGTTGCGCTGGCCGGCGGACCATATCGACGTACGGGATACACGTAACGCTTGAGTGTTTAATGATAATGACTTATCATTACCGACTATCAAGCATCGATGAGGAACTTCCCATGTCCGTTTTTCGCAGCAACCGCACCCCGATCGCCCTGGCCATCACGCTGGCATTGAGCCATTTCCCGCTGGCCCACGCCCAAACCCAGGTCCAGGCCGAAAGCCGTCTGGCGGCCGATCCGGAGTCGGTGCCGACTGTGATCGTCTCGGCCAGCGCGCTGGGCGTGGTCGGCGACGACATGATCACGCCGGTGACGTCCATCGGCGGCAATGAGCTGGTGCGCGTGCGCGAATCGACCCTGGGCGAGACTCTCAATCGCCAACCCGGCATTTCGTCGAGCCAGTTCGGCGCCGGCGCCAGCCGCCCGATCATCCGGGGTATGGACGGCCCGCGCGTCAAAATCCTGTCGGACGGCGCGGAAATCCAGGATGCCTCCACCATCAGCCCCGATCACGCGGTGGCGTTCGAGCCGATGCTGGCCGAGCGCATCGAAGTACTGCGCGGCCCGTCGGCGCTGGCCTATGGCGGCGGTGCGGTGGGCGGCACCATCAACATCATCGACCGCAAGATTCCGACCACAATTCCAGTCAACGGCCTGGAAGGCAGCGCCGAACTGCGCGCCAACTCGGTCGCCCGTGAAAAGGCGGGTGCATTCGAAGTGACCGGCGGCGCCGGCAGCTTTGCCTTCCACGCCGAAGGCGTCAAGCGCGAAGCCGATGCCTACAAGGTCGGCAAGGGATGGAGCGAAGGCCGCACCGTCGATGGCAGCTTCAAGGACACCGACACCGGCAGCGTGGGCCTGTCGTGGATCGGCGCCAACGGCTACCTGGGCCTGGCCTACACCAAGGAGCGCACCAGCTACGGCATTCCGGGCCACAGCCACGAATTCGAAGGCTGCCACCCGCATGGCGCCACCCTGCATTGCGGCGAGCATGAAGAGGAAGAAGGCCACGATCACGACCACGAGCACGAGGAAGGTGCCGTGCCGACCGTAAAACTCGACAGCAACCGCTGGGACGTGCGCGGCGAATACCGCGCGCCGGTGGCCGGCATCACCAAGGTGCGCCTGCGCGCCTCGCTCACCAACTACCAGCACGACGAACTGGAAGGCGCCGAAGTGGCGACCAGCTTCCGCAACAAGGCGCACGACGTACGCGTGGAAGCGGAACACGCACCGCTGGGCGGCTGGCGCGGCGTGGTGGGCGTGCAAACGACCAAGCGCGATTTCGTCGCCGACGGCGAGGAAGCCTACGTGCCGGCGACCATCACCAGGAAAAACGCCGTGTACGTCACCGAGGAATACAAGCTGGCCGACTGGCGCTTCGAAGCGGGCGCCCGCCACGAGTGGCAGGACATCACCGTCAACCAGGCCGGCTTGCGCGATCACGATGTGAGCGGTACGTCGGTCGCCGTGGGCGCTGTATGGAAATTCGCGCCCG
>Ga0308159_1004325_pt1 | contig 13106 bp, 13 predicted proteins | sample PhyCR1_FD_201040 | JGI IMG/M metagenome (GOLD analysis project Ga0308159, IMG submission 201040) | Phyllosphere microbial communities from UC Gill Tract Community Farm, Albany, California, United States - DLSLC.R1 | ecosystem: Host-associated > Plants > Phyllosphere > Unclassified | place: USA...
AACAAGAGCTGCAGATCACTGAGCAAACCAATCAGGACAAACTCACCGCTGAACAGGATTACAGTGCGGGTTTCCGCCGCGGTACGCTTAACTGGATTGACAGCGCACGTGATGCAAATAGCCAGATTGCCACTTTCTCATCTGGCCTTTTCGACAGCATGACTGATTCTCTGGCGACTTTTGCCACAACAGGTAAATTCAGTTTTAAATCATTTACTACATCTGTTCTTTCCGATTTGGCAAAAATCGCTGCGCGGATCGCTATGTCCAGCGCACTAGAGGGCATCTTTGGGGCAGCAACTAGCCTGTTTGGTTCCGGCGCAGCGGCTTCTGGAGCTGGCACAGCAGCGAGTGGTTTTTCAACCGGTGCCTATAGCAATCTTTCATTGAATGCAAAGGGGGGCGTTTATAACTCACCGAGTCTGAGTGCATACAGTAACGGCATAGTAAGTTCGCCGACCATGTTCGCTTTTGCGAAGGGGGCCGGATTGATGGGCGAAGCGGGGCCGGAAGCAATCATGCCGCTAACGCGTGGATCTGATGGTTCGCTTGGTGTGAGAGCGGTAGGAGATAGTTCTTCGGCAACATCAACATCTGCTGCTCCTCAGGTTTATATCACCATCGACAGCAGCGGCGATTCTTCATCGCAATCCAGTTCTGGCTGGGAACAGTTTGGTTCTCAGATCGCCAACTATGTTAATCAGCTCTATCAGCAGAATAAATCCAAGGATTTACGCCCAGGGGGCGATATCTGGAATGCTATTAAAAGCAGGTGATAAATGGCTATTGAAACATTCACATGGTACCCACGGGTAAGTGCTGAGGCGGATGTTAAACACCGCGTTAGAAAGGCAAGCTTTGGCGATGGTTACACACAGGTCGCGGGGGATGGGATTAACCCGCGTACCCAAGAATGGAATCTGAGTTTTATCGGTAAAGAAGAATACATTCAGGCAATTCAGGACTTTCTTGATCGCCAGGCCGGAAAAAAATCATTTCTCTGGAAACCACCATTAAACCCGCTGGGTTTCTGGCGCTGTGATGAATACAAATCGGAAGCGATGGGCGCGGATAATTACACGCTAACTGCAACGTTCGAACAGGCTTTTAAACCATGATCAACAATGATTATCAGAAATTAGAACCGGGCGATACTGTACGGCTTTTTGAGGTTGATGGTACCGCTTTTGGCACCGGTGAAATCCTCAGATTTCACAATTACAATCTGGCTTACACCGAAGATGAAATTGCCGCAGCTAATCCCCTGAGCCCTATCAATTTGACCGAAACCTTGTTGGATAATCGTGTGACCTTCCAGCGCGCTGGCTCGGCCAGTTATATTGGTCAGGATGGGAAAATCTACCAGGCGGCGGCAAATCTGTGGCCACTGGAATATTTGGAAGCCATCGGGAGAACAGAACCAGAGAGCAGCAAATTCAATGCGCTCCTTTACTCCAATGCTTTCACGAATTCAGCCTGGTCTAAATCAGCAGTCACTGTAAGTACCGGCTTTGCAGCTCCGGATGGCTCTACGAACGCTTGTAAAATTGTTCCTAGTGCAGCATCAGGAATACATGAGATAGCGCAATCTGAACGCAGCACATTAACGGCCGGGGACACTTTCGCAACATCAATTTTTGTGAAAGCTGTTGAAGCGTCCATTCTTCAAATTAGATGGACTGGCGGCGCCACGGGGACAAATGGGTCATATCAGAATTTCGATATTTCGAATTCAACCATGTCAGGAAATGCTTTATCTGCGTCGATTATCCCTATTGGAAATGGTTGGTTCAGATGTTCCGCAACGGTAGTGATTTCAGGTGCAGCCACAGCCAATAAGGATGTTGGATTCGGTGTTTTGCAAACCCTTTCTCAAGGCAGGAGGCCGACATATACAGGTAATGGTATTGATGGTTTACTTGTGTGGGGCGCCCAGGTCGAAATCGGTTCGGTTGCCTCCAGTCAAATAAACACAACTACTGCAATTGCAACGCGTCCGACCGCATCGGCTTCAATTCCTGCAAACGGTTCATCCGGCTTAAAAGTCACATACTCCACGGGAGAAACAGCCACTCTCTCCTTCGGTTCTGCGAGTTCAGTTCCAATACCGGCGGCAAGTAAACCGTGGGGCACCCGCTATATCACCAAAATTGAATATATCGGTGGTTCGCCGGTTTACGACGAATCAAAACTTCCTGCAAAATCCATCTGGTGGCAGGGAAACGAATATTCAGCATGGCCGGTTCAGATTGAGGGGATCGAGGCGTCTACCAGCGGAAGCGGCGCACAGCCAAAACTGACAGTGGCGAACCTCGACGGGTCAATCACTGCACTTTGTCTGGCTTACGATGACATGCTTCAGGCTGTGGTGACGATTCACGATACGCTGGCGAAATACCTCGACGCCAGAAACTTTGCTGGCGGGAATGCCACGGCGGACGCCACGCAGGAAAAGTTACAGGTTTTCTACATCGACAGCAAAAGTATGGAAACCAACATCTCTGTTGAGTTCACGCTGAGCAGCCCGATGGATTTACAGGGATTGATGATCCCTACGCGGCAACTTCATTCTCTTTGCAACTGGTGCATTCGTGGAAAATACCGTTCAGGGGATGGATGTGATTATGCCGGTACTAACTATTTCGATAAGCATGGTAATCCGGTTAGCGATCCCTCGCTCGACGTATGCAACGGCACGCTGAACTCTGGCTGCAAGCCCCGCTTCGGGGCAAACAACGAATTGCCGTTCGGCGGCTTCCCGGGCACTTCCCTGATTAAGAGCTGATTATGCGTGATAAAACCCAGCAGGAGATTTTCGAACATGCCCGGCAGTGTTACCCGAACGAATGCTGCGGTGTGGTGGCGCAGAAAAGCCGGGTTGAACGCTATTTCCCATGTGCAAATCTGGCCGCCAATCCAACGGAAGACTTTCACCTCGACCCCGCCGGTTATGCTGACGCTGAGGATTGGGGAACGGTGATTTCCATCGTTCACAGCCATCCGGATGCAACGACACAACCGAGCGAACTGGATAAGGCACAGTGCGACGCAACAGAATTACCCTGGCACATTGTGAGCTGGCCGGAGGGGGATTTTCGAACCATCCAACCACGGGGCGAGTTGCCGCTACTCGAGCGGCCGTTCGTGCTTGGGCACACTGATTGCTGGGGTCTTGTGATGAGCTATTACCGGCAGATGCACGGTATTGAGCTGCCCGATTACCGGGTTGACTATCCTTGGTGGGAAGACGAACACCCAGATAACTTTTATCAGGACTGCTGGTATGAATGTGGGTTCCGTGAATTCAGCGGACCAGCTAAGCCAGGCGACATGGTGATCATGCAGGTTCAGTCCAAAAAGTGGAATCACGCAGGGATCCTGCTCGAAGGCAATATGCTAATGCACCATATGTACGGCATGCTCAGTAAACGTGTTCCATACGGCGGATATTGGAGAGACAGGACTGTGAAAATAGTTCGACATAAATCTATCTCTTGAAACATGCTTAAAAGGGATAAATTGAGATTGAATATACTTAATAAATTTTTATCTCTTTTTGTAAGGGCTGAAAAATAGCTTTTTACCTTGTCTTTACAGAAGTTTCTACCATATTTTTATGGCATATTGTATGTTCCAAGTACTACACAACATAATTGACTACATCAAAATTATTTCGTTGGTTATAAATATGACTCACTATCTCAACGAGAGAATTTATTATGACTGATACTATTACCAGCACTGGCATTCCACCAACACCAAGTACATTTTTAGGTGGTGGTTATTCGGCTATATCTTCGGGGTTCGCGGCTCAAGGTCCTAATGAAGGGCAATTATTCTTACAAGTAACACTTCCCTATTATCAATCACCTAAAGTGGCTCAGGGTTGCGCAGCATGGATATCTAAGTATATGGATACTCATGATTTGAAGGATCCCAAAACAATGCAAGTCGTTGCATCAAACGTTGCGACGTTTTGTTATGCAGATACTCGTTTAGTGAAACAGCCAAAAATGAGTAATTATGATGCTATTCATACAGGCCCCGGTGCTGGTAATTTCAACTACAATACTCAGAGCGTAAATGAATTGAGCGGCACTGCGATGTCTTCTATTGCGGCATGGGCGCATTATATGTGGGGTGATGGTAAGGAGCGTTTTGTAAAACTTGAAAACATCGGTCTCCGCATTCAACCTAATCAGATCGCGCCTGTGATGAACATCGTAAATAGCGGACGTGTAGGTACTTTCCAGATTGCAGAAAACTTCAGTCGCAATACCATGTTAGATGGCATTATACCTGCCTCCTATCTGGGAAATGTTACTTTGAAAACGGAAGGTAAACTGACGATTCAATCAAGTGGTGCATGGACCTATAACGGTGTTGTCCGCGGGTATAATGATATCTATGATGCAAACCCTAGTACCTTCCGAGGGCCAATCGGTGAGTTTTCAACAAAAGTGCTTGATTACACGAAAGGCAAGCCTTACCAGATTTCTATGCCCGGTCAAATTGCGGTTAAAGGTACTGGTTTCCGTTAAAAAATAGAGCCACCGTAAGGTGGCTTTTTTTATTTAGAAGAATATTCAATTTCTCCATTTTTACATTGGTAGGTCGCGAAATATTCTTTCGAAGTTTTTTCCCCTTTCGCAGTGAATGGCAGGAGATAAACATCGGTAACTTCCACTTTGCTCTTATCGAAGCTGAGTTGTGGCTTCGATGTGCCTAACAGAGTAAGGTCATTTGTCCAACGCTCTATACGTTTATGATAATAGTCATCTTTAACCGCGTTCATAGCCTGATCGAGAGTGATGTTGCTACACACTGACTTTGTCGCGCTGGTCGCTGTGGGAATATTCACTAACCAAAATGCCGGTAACACCATAACGATAAATTTCTTCTTCATAACAATCCTTTACGTTCATGCATCTAGAGCGTTTTGTAAATAAATGCTTATCAATCACATTGATACGGCAGCATAATGTTAACAGATGTGGATGAATTTGCAGTTATAACATAAGAGTTTCCAGCTAACATTAGGGCCTAAACGTAGAGGAGTGAAGATGAACAAACTACTCATAGCAGGGCTGGCGCTCGCGCTGGCGGGGTGTGCAGCCAAACCTTACGAAGCAACCCGAACGATATATGATACGAATATTACGATGGTTAAAGACAACCTTACCCACGTTCGAGTGCACAGATTATCTCAGTTGACTGGTGCTTCTTTAGGGGAAGACTGCCCATTAGTTCTGAAAGTTGATGAAAAAGAAATTGCAGGCTTGCAACAAAATGAGTATGTCGATCTTTATCTCCCCCAGGGAGAGCATACCCTTTCAGTTAGATTTAAATGTGCTCTAACTGAATGGAGAAAATCGACTCAGTTAATAGCTGATGGCAAACCCAGAGAATATGAAACGGAAATAGGCGCCGCTGGTCAGTATAGAATGTGGCAAACAAAATAAATCAAAAGTCGCTTAGGCGGCTTTTTTTTATGGGGATTAATTAATGGTCGAGGCAATTCCAGAAAAAATGGCGACAATTGAGTTATATGGTCTACTCGCAAAAACTTTTGGTAAAACACACCAGCGATTGGTACGCACTAAAGCGGAGGCCATCCATGCACTATGTAAAACTATTTCAAATTTTGAACGATTCCTGAATACCAGTAAGTTGCGAGGGCTCACTTATGCGGTATTTATCGGTAAGAAAAATGTTGGTGTTGACGAATTGGGCTATCCAGCCACTGAAGATGTAATAAAAATTGTTCCTGTGCCTATTGGTAGTAAGCGCGCTGGAGCTTTGCAAACCATTCTGGGAGCTGTTTTGGTTGTCGTGGGTGTGGTTGTTGGTGCTTTAACCGGTTGGACCGGTATCGGCGGTGCCGTCGCCGCAGGAATGATTAAAGTTGGTGCTGCAATGGCCCTTGGCGGCGTCATTCAAATGCTTTCCCCGCAGACCTCTGGCCTCGCCAGCAAACAGGATGCCGACAACCAGGCTTCCTATGCCTTTGGCGGTGTCACGAATACGGCAGCTCAGGGCTATCCGGTTCCGCTTCTTTACGGCAAGCGTCGAATCGGCGGTGCGATTATTTCCGCCGGAATTTATGTCGAAGACCAGCAGTAAACCCCACCTCTAATTCTTCCATCTAAGGTCGCCGCGGCGGCCTTTTTTATGGGCGCAATATGGCAACCGCAACCAAAATAAAAGGCCGCAAGGGCGGCAGTTCTTCATCCCGCACGCCTGTAGAACAGCCTGATGACCTTCAATCTATCGCTAAAGCAAAACTGCTTATTGCTCTGGGGGAAGGGGAATTCGGCGGTGGCCTGACAGGCCAATCCATTTTTCTGGACGGAACGCCGCTTCTAAACAGTGACGGCTCGAGCAATTTCAGCGGGGTGGCGTGGGAGTTCCGCGCCGGGACGCAGGCACAATCCTACATTCAGGGTTTGCCGGGCACGGAAAACGAAATAAGCGTCGGCACTGAAGTTAAAAGCGCCGTAGCCTGGACGCATACATTCACGAATACCCAACTCTCAGCTATTCGCCTGCGGCTGAAATGGCCGTCACTCTTCAAACAAGAAGATGATGGGGATCTGGTTGGATACTCGATCAATTACACCATTGAAATGCAAACCGACGGTGGCGCGTTTCAGACGGTAGTGAATACGGCGGTTACCGGTAAAACCACATCGGGATATGAGCGCAGCCACCGTATTGATTTGCCGCAGGCTGGGTCAATGTGGACGATTCGGCTTCGTAAAATCACCACTGATGCCAACAGCGCCAAAATTGGCGATGCCATGACGATCCAGAGTTACACGGAAGTCATTGACGCCAAACTGCGTTATCCGAACACAGCGCTGCTGTACATCGAATTTGATTCCAGCCAGTTCAACGGTTCTATCCCACAGATTTCATGTGAACCGCAGGGGCGCGTCATTCGCGTACCCGATAACTATGACCCGATAACGCGCACGTACAGCGGGACATGGGCGGGGGCTTTTAAATGGGCATGGTCTGATAACCCGGCGTGGATTTTCTATGATGTGGTGGTGACGGATCGCTTTGGTCTGGGTAACCGGCTTACCGCGGCTAACATCGATAAATGGGAGCTGTACCAGGTCGCGCAGTACTGCGACCAGCTGGTTCCAGACGGTAAAGGCGGCAGCGGCACAGAGCCGCGTTATGTCTGCAATGTGTACGTGCAAAGCCGGAATGATGCCTATACGGTTCTTCGGGATTTCGCGGCCATCTTTCGTGGCATGACGTACTGGGGCGGTAATCAGATTGTTGCCCTGGCAGACATGCCACGCGATATCGATTACAGCTACACCCGCGCAAACGTCATCGATGGTCGGTTCAGTTACTCGAGCAGCACCACCAAGACACGGTATACGACGGCTCTGGTGTCATGGTCTGATCCGGACAATGCCTACGCTGACGCAATGGAACCTGTCTTTGAACAGGATCTGGTCACTCGTTACGGTTTCAATCAGTTAGAGCTGACGGCGATCGGCTGTACCCGCCAGTCAGAAGCTAACAGGAAAGGGCGCTGGGGTATTCTGACCAATAACAAAGACCGCGTGATTACCTTCTCGGTCGGGCTCGATGGCATGATCCCTCAGCCGGGTTACATCATTGGGGTCGCCGATGAAATGCTGTCGGGTAAAGTTATGGGCGGTCGCATAAGTTCAGTGAATGGCAGGGCCATAACGCTGGACCGCGCGCCGGATGCTGTCGCCGGCGGCCGGCTTATTTTAAACCTTCCCTCAGGTGCAGCTCAGTCACGCACAATTCAGTCGGTGTCGGGGAGGGTTGTCACTGTCACGACGGCTTACAGTGAAATCCCAGAGTCGGAAAGCGTCTGGGTTGTTGAGTCGGACGAGCTGTATGCACAGCAATACCGTGTGCTTAGCTTGGCTGACAACAACGACAATACCTTCACCATTTCTGCGGCGTATCACGATCCGGATAAATATGCGCGCATCGATACCGGCGCAATTATCGATGAACGCCCGATCAGTGTTATCCCTCCGGGCAGCCAGTCTGCCCCTGCAAATATTCAGATCGGCTCATACTCTGTGGTCAATCAGGGGATCAGCGTTCAGACCATGCGGGCGACGTGGGACGCAACGACGAATGCTATCGCGTATGAGGCCCAATGGCGACGCAACGACGGCAATTGGGTAAACGTACCGCGAAGCTCTACCACGTCATTCGAAGTGCCAGGCATCTACGCTGGCCGCTATCTGGTGCGCGTGCGAGCTATCAATGCAGCGGAAATATCAAGCGGGTGGGGTTATTCGGTCGAAGTGACGCTGACCGGCAAAGAGGGGAATCCGCCTAAACCGATAGGTTTCACGGCCACGGGCATTAACTGGGGGATTCAGCTGAATTGGGGATTCCCGGAAAATACCTCCGACACCCTGAAAACAGAGATTCTCTATACTCAGAACTCTGATCAGTCTAATCCGTTGTTATTGTCTGATGTTCCCTATCCGCAGGCAGTTTATACGCAATTAGGGTTAAGGGCAGGTCAGGTATTCTGGTACTGCGCCCAACTGGTGGATAAGACCGGGAATGAGTCAGGGTATACCGATTGGGTCAGAGGCATGGTGAACGATAATGCCGACGATTACCTAGGCGATATCGCTGATGACTTCCTGAATTCTGCCGACGGTGACCGACTGACGAGTGACATTGAAACCAACATTGATGCCATTCTGCAAAATGCTCTGAACCTCAACTCAACCGTTGATCACCAGTTCGCCCAGAACGGTGAGGTGCGCGCTGATATTTTGACGGTGAAAACGACTATCGCTGATGTCGATCAGGCGATGGCGGATCTGACGACTCAGGTGCAGGCGCAGATTGGTGACGTGACTGCCGCGCTCGAGGACAAACTAACGGCCGTGGTTGATGCCAGTGGTGCTTCAGCAATTTACACCCTGAAAACTGGCGTGCGGATCGGTGGCGTCATGTACAACGCAGGGATGTCGATTGCCGTGCTGGCGCAGGCTGGTCAGCCTGTGGTGACGCGTGTTGGCTTTAATGCGAATCAGTTTGTGCTGATGTCAGGTTCTGGGGATACGCAATATTCACCCTTCGCCGTGGTTAACGGGCAGGTGTTTATAAGCGATGCCTTCATCCAGGACGGGACGATTACCAATGCGAAGATCGGCAACTTCATTCAGTCGAATAACTTTGACGGTTCAACTCAGGGCTGGCAATTAAGTAAATCTGGTACGTTTATCAACCTTGGGAACGCTGGCGGCGCTGGTGCAATGAAACAGACGAATACCACGATCAGTACTAAGGACGATAACGGGGTGCTTCGCGTGCAAGTCGGTCTAATTACGGGGGCCTGGTAATGGCTAACTGGGGGATCCAAACATGGGATGCAAGCGGCAATCCTAATAACACCGGTATCGTGCCGGTGTTGGTTGTGGCAACCGTGTATTTAAGTGCCGGGCAGGTTTCCGGCACGTACTCCTATACCGTTCCGTCAGGGTTTCGTGTTGAAGCAATCCAGTCCCCAATAACAGGAGATGCTTATTCCGGGTCACGCCGGAAAATTACGGGGTCAGGCGGAACGATATCGATCAGTGATGCGAATGGCGACTACTCAGCTGGAACATATACCGCTGATGAATGTTGGTTAATCATTTATTTGGTAAAAGCATAATGGCAAATTGGGGAGCGTTAATTTCAGATCAGTATGGTAATCCGTGGGTGACACCTGATACGACGCCAATGTCTCTTGTACAGAAAATAGTTTTGAACCCTTCTGCAGCCGGTTCATACACCCTTCCGGTAAATTCTTCGTCACCTTTCATAATCGGCTGTCATGCAACTGTGAGCAATGTGCTGTTCTATATCAGAAAGATTGATTCCACTTATACCCTGAATTATAAGGTGGCGGGGACTGGCGGCAGTCCGGGAACTGTCACCATTTACATTTTTGGATACGTCATACCGCAACCGCTGCCTAAATGGGGAGTTGCCATCTGGAATGCTGCGGGGCAGTGCATTTTGACCAATGAAACTAAGGTGATGAATCCACCGGTTGGGTACGGGACAATAGGCTCCACAACCGACATCGGGTATTTGGTTGATAAAACTGTCAGTGGAAAATGGGCCGTGTTGCCCAGAGTGGTGGGTGTTGTGGTGGGCGTTATGGGCACCACCCAGCCACGCCCGTGGTCTTCTCCCATTGATACTTCAGCATACTACGACGGTTCTTCTACTCGCATCAGGGCCGGTCAGCGCGATGCGCCGGGTGAAGAGCTACACAATGTCGGCTATTCAAACTCGCGCGATCAGATATTCGCGATTGATGTTTCACGTTATTAATCAATAAATAACGATATCGATCGTTTTAAACGATCAATATCAATATATTGATCTATATAACCAATTATCCCCGCTTAATATTCATTGTTAATGTCTTTTTATCTACGTTGATAGGGACATAAACATGAAGAATATTTTAATGGTTCTTGCCATTGCTTTGATGGTTTCCGGTTGTGCAGGAATGCTTGAAAAGCAGGATCCCGTTTGTGCTGGCGTTGCGCTGGTCGCAGGGCAGGAAACCAATGTGCAGATTTATGGTGTTCGTAAGGTAGCCAGCCATACTCAGTATAAAGCAGGTGATCCATTCGGCTGGCGCTGGGTAAGTAAGACGAATTTCATCAGCACAACGTGCGATAAATAACCCCACTATTTCACATGAACCCGCTTCGGCGGGTTTTTTTATGGCCGGAGAAAAGCATGTCAGCAGGCACAATCGCATTAACCAATAATTCAGCAAACGTGACCGGTACCGGAACGGCCTTCACAACCGATTTAAAAGCGGGTGATTTCATTGTCGTAATTGTCGGCGGTGTGACTTACACACTTGGCGTTAAAACGATAACCTCGGCAACCGCATTAACTCTGATAACTGCCTATGGTGGCCCGACTGCTACAGGTAACGCATGGACAGCGGTACCAAATGCGACACTTGTTGGGATCACTGCACAGGTTGCCGCTGACGTTGCAAAAGCTATCCGTGGGCTCAATCTCGACAAAGCTAATTGGCAGCAGGTATTCAGCGGAACGGGGACAATCACAGTAACCCTGCCTGACGGCTCAACTTATACCGGCCCTGCCTGGAGTAGCATCACAAATTCATTGGCAGCCAAAGCAGCGAAAGGCGCTAACAGTGATATTACGTCACTCGCAGGGTTGACGACTGCATTGGCTGTTAGCCAGGGCGGTACTGGTGCCACTACTGCCGCCGCTGCGCGTACCTCTTTAGGTCTGGGAACTACCTCTACGGTTAGCCTCGCGAGTATGGAGCTTTTCGCATCTAGCCCGTTTATTGACTTCCATTTTAATAACTCCCAAGACGACTACAACGTGCGTCTGATCAATGACGTCAGCGGCGTCATGAAAGTGGTGGGGCAGATGGACGCGTCCGCAAGCTTCATCTCACGGCAAGGAACTAATGGAACAACTAAACGTAACGGTTGGAATTTTTATTGGGGGGATGATAACCGTCTTTATAACTGGGTGGACACCACCAACAACGGCTATGTTAACTTTACTCCCGCCTCGGATAAGTTATTAAAAACCGACGTCGAGTATAAAGAGCATTTGTCGGCGCAGTTCCTCAACGAAGTACTACAATGGCGAGTGGCGTCATTTAAGTACATAGCCCGAGGGGTTCTTGCAGAATCTGATACCCAGCTAGGTTTTATCGCAAATGATTTAGTCGAAGTGTCGCCGGAGTGCATAGAAGGGGACGGTTTAAAAGATGGGTTTGACCCATTGAACCCCGAAAACGCTTATCACCTTAACCAGATAGCCATGCTTGCTAAAATGACTGGTGCCATTCAGGCACAGCAGGAGCAGATTGAAGAACTTAAAATGCAGGTTGATAAACTGACTGGCGGCTTAGAACTCAACTCTTAACTTTCTTCCCTTGCCGATCAGAAAACTAACTCGCCTCAAAACCCCTTTCCTCATTTTCGTATGCTAGGCTCATAAAAAACTTTGAGGTGTTTATGCTTACAGACGAAGAACATTTGTTAATACGTCAGGAGATCGGTGATGCGGTCGCTGTTGTCCTTGAACAAGGTAAGATAGTGAGTGTGGAAACAATCATTACGCAGTTGGAGCAAAAACAGCAAAAAGTGGTTCATCTGCATCATAAAGATAGGTTCAAGCAAGCCATCGAATTTCTGATCTCAATGTCATAAAAAAGCCCTCGCAAGAGGGCCAGTGAACATCACCAAATTTAGTTTCGGAACGAGAGTTATGCTCCCGAAGAGATATTAGTGGCTTTGATGAAATTCGCTTAAGAAAAAAGGTTTCGTAATTAAAGAAACTCTGGGATGTTTTACGAATAAAAAAAGCCCGCTCGGACAGCGGGCTAATATCAAAGTTATCAACATTACTTAGTACTGGAAGGTAGTCACTCCATCCAATGTTAATTTTAGTTTAAGACAGTATAAAAGCTATTTTTTGGACAAAAAGAACCCACCGGCTAGGTGGGCTATTCAAGGAAAGAAAATTTTAGGCCTTGGCAGGCTTGCTGTTCTTATGACAGCTGATCAGATAGTAGTTCGAATGCTAAAAATATCCAGATCACAGGCACAAAAAACCGGCTCATTGCCGGGATAGTTAATTAACTAATTTTATTATCATGTAATTGCTCGGCGATGAACACGCCGAGCTGCGAAGATCGCGCCCGGGTAATGATCATCAAGCCTTTTCTGGAATTCTTCTTTCAATGCCTCGACGGCACCGGCGCTTTTTATTGCTTTGCAGATCAGCCCTCTAAGAATTTACCCGCAGTCTACCCTTCACAATCACAAGAACACGTGATTATACTGTATGCATAAACAGTATTTTGTGAGGTTGTTATATGAACATCTTTTACCCAATACCAGACCCATTGAAGCTTCTGATACCTTTCTTCCAAGACAAAGTGCAAGCAGGTTTCCCCTCACCAGCACAGGACTACATTGAGAAAGGTATTGATTTAAATGAGCTTTGTGTAAATCATCCCGCAGCTACATACTTCGTGATGGCGACAGGCATGTCGATGGTCGATGCTGGAA
>Ga0308159_1004326_pt1 | contig 13105 bp, 11 predicted proteins | sample PhyCR1_FD_201040 | JGI IMG/M metagenome (GOLD analysis project Ga0308159, IMG submission 201040) | Phyllosphere microbial communities from UC Gill Tract Community Farm, Albany, California, United States - DLSLC.R1 | ecosystem: Host-associated > Plants > Phyllosphere > Unclassified | place: USA...
ATTGCCAAAAAGGTGAACAATACGTTGTTTTAAATTGCCTTTGGGTAAGTTAAAAACTTCAACCCCATCATGGTGCAGGCTAAAAAAAACGGCCGGATGGGCGAGTGCTACACGCTGAAACTCATCCATAATATGACGCATTTCTACCGGGTTGCTCTTTAAGAAGTTTCTTCTGGCAGGAGTATTGTAAAACAGGTTTTTAATGGATATCTGGGTGCCGGCTGCGGTTGCTACGGGTTCCTGATTAACCACCTGCGAGCCTTCAATAGAAATGCAGGTGCCAATTTCATCTTCATGCCTGCGGGTTTTCATTTCTACCTGGGCAATTGCCGCAATAGAAGCCATGGCCTCACCTCGGAAACCCATGGTACGTATAGCAAAAAGATCCTCAGCCTTTTTAACTTTAGAGGTGGCATGCCGCTCAAAGCACATGCGTGCATCGGTAACACTCATACCACAACCGTTATCGATAATTTGGATGAGCCCTTTACCAGCATCTTTAATGACCAGTTGAATCTTATCTGCGCCTGCATCAATCGAATTTTCAAGCAATTCTTTCACTGCAGAAGCTGGGCGTTGAACCACTTCCCCTGCAGCAATTTGATTGGCAACGGCATCAGGCAATAATTGGATTATATCTGTCATGTATTAAGGCAATGTGAATTTGCTAAATTAGGTAAAATAAGACAAAAGGCCCTTGATTGTGTAAAACTCAACATGTAAATGACTGTTAACTATCACAATAAAACGATTGGCATATAAATGACGTAAAAATGTTTTCTTTCAATTTAGAACCTTCATTTACCTTTGCAACACATGTTATCACAAAATGAAATTAGGCGATAAAATTAAACAACTGCGAAGTCAAAAAGGCTTTAGTCAGGATGATCTTGCTCAGCAATCTGGCATTAGCTTAAGAACGATTCAAAGAATTGAGCAGGATGAAACCATTCCCAGAGGGCATACCCTAAAACAGCTTGCAGAGGTATTATCAGTCGAACTGGATACCTTTACCCTTGGCGAATACCGGGCTGAACAGGGAAGGGCAAATGTTTTTAATTTGTCTGCCCTGGGATTTATAGCTTTTCCATTATTGGGACTTCTTTTGCCCTTGTTTATCTGGATTCTGAAAAAGGATCGTACGGACCATGAAGATCAAACCGCAAAACGCGTATTGAATTTCCAGGCAACCTGGGGTATACTTACATTTACGATTTACGTTCTAGCTGTTCTCGGCAAATTTTTGCATTTAGGAGGTTACTTTCCATATCTGTTATCCTGTATCGCATTCTTGTACTTGCTGAACTTGATTTTCATCCTGATAAACCTCATCCGCACAGCGCAATCCAAAACTGTATTTTATCAGCCAGCCATTCCTTTTTTTAAGATTTAGTACACCAAAATTATTACAGAGTAATTTGTGGCTTCAGTTAAAGGGAGTAAGGACATTTTTCTATCTTTATCCATATGAAATCCATTTTATTCGCTGCTTTGCTGCTGATTATTTTTTCCTCTTGTAATAAAAAACAAGCAGATGTAATTGTTTACCATGCAAAGGTTTATACGGTGAATAATAATTTTGATACCCTGGAGGCCTTTGCCGTAAAAGACGGAAAAATTATAGCTGTTGGTAAAACTGAAGAGATCAGGCGCCAGTTCCAGGCAAAAGAGGAGATCAATGCGGATGGAAACACCGTTTACCCTGGTTTTATTGATGCCCACGCGCACTTTTTTGGTTACGGACAAAGCCTGCAAACTGCCGACTTAAGAGGGACAAAATCATGGGAAGAAGTTTGCCAGAAGCTGGTTGATTTTGCTAAGACCCATCCCGATGGCTGGCTGATTGGCAATGGTTGGGATCAAAATGACTGGGCAGATAAAGCCTTTCCAACCAATGAAAAATTAAATGCACTTTTTCCTGACCGTCCGGTTTTTTTAAGCCGTGTAGATGGGCATGCCGCTGTGGCCAACCAAAAGGCACTGGATGAAGCGGGGATTAAACAAGCCCGGGCTTTAACTGGTGGCGACATGCTTGTAAAGAACGGAAAGCTTACAGGTGTGCTCATCGATAATGCTGTGGCCCTTGTAGAGCATAAAATTCCAAGCCCTGATGCAACCTTGGCAGAGAAAATTCTGCATGATGCCGAACAAAATTGTTTTGCTGCAGGATTAACAACCATTGATGATTGTGGCTTGGATTGGCGTGCCGTTGAATTTATCGAAAAGCTTCAAAAAGATAAAAAACTCAAAATGCGCCTGTATATCATGCTTTCTGATCAGGCGGAAAATTTTAAATATCTTTTTGGGAGGGGGGCAATCAAAACCGAGCGATTAAATGTACGGTCATTTAAGGTGTATGCAGATGGAGCCCTCGGGTCGCGCGGGGCCTGCTTGTTGAAACCTTATACAGATATGCCAGAAAAGAGTGGTTTCCTGCTTAGTGATAAAAAACATTTTGAAGAAATTGCCAGCCAGATTGCTAAAAATAACTTTCAGATGTGTACGCATGCCATTGGTGACTCTGCCAATAGGATAATGCTTAAGATTTACAATAACGTTTTAAAAGGGAAAAATGATAAACGCTGGAGAATAGAGCATGCCCAGGTAGTAAACCATCAGGATTTTGATCTTTTCGGGAAAGCCAGTGTCATTCCTTCCGTGCAACCTACCCATGCTACTTCTGATATGTATTGGGCAGGAGAACGTTTAGGCGCACAACGCTTAAAAGATGCCTATGCTTACAAACTATTGCTTAAGCAAAATGGTTGGATTCCTCTGGGTACAGATTTCCCTGTTGAAAACATTAGCCCGATTTTAACGTTTTATGCTGCAACGGTTAGGGCAGATGCCAAAGGTTTTCCGCAAGGCGGATTTCAAATGGAGAATGCACTCACACCTGAAGAAGCATTGAAAGGTATGACCATTTGGGCAGCGAAAGCCAATTTTGAAGAAAAGGAAAAAGGTAGCTTAGAAGTTGGTAAACTTGCCGACTTTGTTATACTGGATACCGATATTTTAAAATCATCACCACAAAACATATTAAAAACCAAAGTTTTAAAAACCTACCTGAACGGAGAAAAAGTATATGAAGCGAAATAGATTGTTCATTATTGCTGCAGCAAGTTTCTTTAATGTTTTATGCCTGGCGGCTTGTGCACAGGATCATACCCAAAACGAGAAAAAATTATCCATTACCAATAGCATCACTCAAACTACTGTTTTACTGAATAACCAGGATGCTGTTATTCCGCTAAAAGCTTTAGATAAGAAAAATATTGCATCCGTAGGGCTTAGTTTTGCCTATAGTTCGGTTTTTGATAGCTTGGCTAATAAATATGATCAGGTTACCTCTTTCTCTGCAGATGCCTATCGCGACAGTGTAAACCTGAACGACCTGGAAGATGAGTTAAAGTATTTTAATACTGTTATTGTTAGTGTTGATGATCAAAATGTAAACAAAATAAAGTACGTAAACTTCATTAACAGCATCAGTAAAAATAAATCGGTTATCATTGCTTACTTTGGTAACGGACCGGGTCTGAAAGCTTTCGATTTGCTAAAGGTGCCCATTATCTGGACAGGACAGAACAGTGCCGATGCAGCGGCCATCATTCCGCAATATATTTTTGGAGGTATTGCTGCTACCAATAAGTTAACTACTGCTTTTTCGGCAAAATATACTGCCGGATCAGGTTTTGTAACCCAGGCCACCCGTTTGAAATACACGGTGCCCGAGGATGCAGGTATAAATTCCAATCAATTAAGGGAAATAGATGCTATTGCTTCTGAAGCCATTAGTCAGAAAGCTACTCCCGGATTAGTGGTGCTGGTAGCTAAAGATGGTAAAGTAATTTTTAATAAAGCTTATGGTACCCACACTTATGATACCAATGCTCCGGATAAAGTAACCGATATCTTTGATCTAGCCTCGGTAACTAAAGTTACGGCTACCACACCATCGGTAATGCGCCTTTTCGAAGAAGGGAAGCTGAAGTTAGACACCAACATTGGAGCCTATATTCCAAAAGCCAGAACTTCGCCTATGAATAACATCCAGGTACGTGAGGTAATGCTGCATCAGGCGGGATTTATTCCCTACATCCCTTTTCACGATTATGTGAAAACCGGCGATTATAGCCGTGATTCTTCTGCAGCTTATCCCACCAAAGTGGCCGATAACTATTATATTAAGAAGGATTTCTTTAAAAATTTTATGTGGCCTAAAATGCTGAATTCGCCCATTAAAACCCGTGGCAAATACGTGTACAGCGATATCAGTATGTATGTGATGAAAGATATTGTAGAACACATCAGTGAAGAGCCATTAAACCAATACACTTACGAGAATTTCTACAAGCCTCTGGGCATGCAAACTGCCGGCTTCTTACCAAGAAACCGTTTTAAACCCGAGCAGATTGTACCTACTGAGGATGATAAGTATTTCAGGAAAACATTATTGGTTGGTTATGTTCACGATCAGGGAGCCGCATTAGCGGGAGGGATTTCAGGCCATGCCGGATTATTTTCAAGCGCGAATGATTTAGCCATAATTTATCAGATGCTGCTGAATAGAGGAACTTACGGGGGGCAGGAGTACTTTAAACCACAAACGGTAGATATGTTTACCTCTAAACAATCCAATGTAAGCAGAAGAGGATTGGGATTCGATCGCTGGGATCCGGATACAACCAAACATTATCCATCAGAACTGGCTTCGCCGCAAACTTATGGTCATACCGGATATACCGGTACCTGCGTTTGGGTAGATCCGTCAAGAGGCCTGGTTTATATATTTTTATCCAACAGGGTTAATCCAACCGTTACCGATAAATTATCCAACCTTAAAATCAGGGGAAGAATTCAGGATGTGGTGATTAAAGCCATTGATGAATCGAAGAGGTGAGGATATTAACCACAGAGAAAAAAGAGATTTGCACGAAGCACACAGAGATATTCGTTCTGGAGCGTAATGCAATTAATCAATCAGCCACGGAAACACAGAATACACGGAAGCTTTTATTCAAGTTTATATCGTTCGCAACTCCCCTCCTTTTTCAAGGAGGGGGCGCGGAAGGAGTGAGAAGTGGCGGGGGGTGGTTTATTCACAGCATAAACTTAAGCTTCCGGCTCAACTTAAGATAATTTGTTTCACCTTGTAACATATTTTGCTGTAACATTTTTTGGTGTATCATAAAAATATGTTACAATTTCTATTGGTAAAATCTCACCCCTTATATTTTTTGCACCAAACTAAGTTTATATATTGTTGTCTTCAGCTCTTCGCTATCCCGATCCTCACAAAGCAGGAATTCTATTTTTCTTTCATCCTGATGATAAAAAGTAATCCCCTCGAACTTATGGTTGCCGGGAATTTTAGTGCTGAAGTTTAGCTTCAGGGTTTCCAGGTTAATACTCCCAATAAAGCTGCCTAAAATTTCACCATCGTGATAGGTTGATCGGGTATCTTCTGCTGTAGCAATAAAAAATATCTCCTTATTCACGATGGTTGCATCTGTAAAAGATGATTCAACATGATTAATGTTTGGTAGTTTAATGGGGTAGAAGTCAATCTCCCCCGGCTGGCTTAAATCTCTGCCCTTCATTAGAAATATACCATTTTTAGCCTCAGCTCCATTTCCCCTGTTAAAAAATAACCAATCGCTACCCGTAAAAGCTGCCCCTTCCAGATTCAAATTCTCGTCAGTGATTTGTGCGGTAGATTTAAATTTTTGATACAGTAAGCCCAAATCTATCCTGGTAATTTTTTGGCTTTTGAGCTGGTATATAACCCCCAGGTTCCTGTTGTTGGTAGAACCCGATCCCAAAGCGTATAGTTCATCGCCAAAGGGGCAAAGGATTTCGAAATCTGGTTTTTCAGGTTTGGGGATGTTGTCAAGCGATTTCAAACCACCAGATAAAATCTGAATTTTATTGAGCTGTTTGCTGTTGATGTAATACTCATTCAGATACCCGCTGTTATCACCAATAATATAGAGGGAATTGGAAGCTAAGAATAGCCCTGAGGCAGCGCCGATACCTTCAATTTCTGCGAAAACTTCTAAATGAGTAGCATACATGGTTTAAAATAACAAAAAAGCATCGAGAATATCCCGATGCTTATCATATTTTAGATCAATAAATTCCAGACTTGGGCCTGTTGACTTTAGATTATTTCTTCAGCCCAATTTCTCTCAATCGCTCATCTAAATACTCACCTGCCGTCATATCGCTGTACACTTTCGGATGCGCTGCATCAATGGTAGAAGGTAAACTGGTTAAGTCCATATCACTGCGCGGATGTAAGAAAAATGGAACAGAGAACCGCGAAGTTTTCATTAACTCGCGCGGAGGGTTAACCACACGGTGGGTGGTTGATTTTAATTTATTGTTGGTTAAACGTTGCAACATATCGCCTACATTCACTACAATATCAGTATGATGCGCCTTAATTGGCAACCACTCATTGCTGCGGGTTAAAACTTCTAAACCGTCGGCACTTGCACCAATTAATAAAGTAATCAGATTAATATCCTCATGTGCGCCTTCGATAGGAAAATAATGAATACCCCTTAAAATCGAATTGCCATTGTGTACGTGTTTATCGAAATAATCGATAGGCAATTCTAAATAGGTTGCAATGGCGCGAAGCAATTGTTTTCCATTGTTCTCCAATTTGCGATAAATTTCTCCTGTTACTGAATTGAATTCCGGCAGTTCTTCTAAAACTTCATTATCTGGATATTCACCCTTTACCGGATCGCCATCAGTAACCTCTTGCCCAATTTGCCAGAACTCTTTCAAATCAGGGGTTTTTGCACCCTTTGCGGTTTCTTTTCCGGCACTGGTGTAACCACGCTGACCTGCCAACTCTGGTTTTTCATATTTCCTTTTGGTTTCTAAAGGCAGGGAAAATGCTGCTTTTATGTTTTCGTAAAGTTTATCTATTAATTCCTGACTCAAACCGTGATTGGTTATCGTTACAAATCCAGAATCGTTGAAAGCCTTTCCCAGTTCATCAGAAAATTTTTTGCGTTCAGCTTCAGTACCGTTAACGTACGAGCCTAAATCCAAACATGGAATATAAGGTGTTGACATATCTTTATTTTTTATGAGTTAAACGAATTTAAAAAAGAATTGTTAATAACGCTTGTTGATAACTTTTTGGTGGGTTTAGTTTTTTGATTATGAATGTTTTAAGTTATTAACAATTTAGTTAAAATCCAAAACTGTAGCTTTGTCATCACAAATCCATCATTCCAGAAACAAAAACTATAAAGTATTTTATTTCGTAATATTAACTAACAAAATACAACACATCAATGAAAAGGATAGTTTTAATTATATTAACCCTACTGGCATTTAATCAAGCCAATGCACAAGGCAACAAAACAGAAAAGGCAACCTTCGGTATGGGGTGTTTCTGGTGTACAGAAGCCATTTTTCAAAAATTGAAAGGTGTTACTTCGGTGAGGTCTGGTTATGAAGGCGGAGCACTTACCAACCCTACCTATGAAGAAGTATGTAGTGGAGCCACAGGGCATGCAGAGGTTTTGGAAATTAACTACAACCCTGCAGTAATCAGTTATTCAGATTTGTTAGAAGTTTTCTGGAAAAGCCATGATCCAACTACTTTGAACCGCCAGGGGGCAGATACCGGAACACAATACCGTTCGGTTATTTTTTACCACAATGCAGCGCAAAAAGCCCTGGCCGAAAAATATAAAGCAGAGCTGAACAAAGCCAATGCTTTTGGTAAAAAAGTAGTCACAGCTATTGAGGCGGCGAAGCCATTTTATGTAGCAGAAAACTATCATCAGGATTATTACCTTAAAAATGGTAGCGAGCCCTATTGCAGATTGGTTATTCTGCCGAAAATTCAAAAGCTGGAGAAGATTTTTAAAGCCAAACTTAAAAATTAATAATTTAAGAACTTTTTATGGTTAAACGCATCGTTGCGAATATTGCCACTGCAGATATTCAAAAGGCGAAAACATTCTATTCAGATATTCTGGGATTGAATATTTTGATGGATCATGGCTGGATTACGACTTACGGGCTTGACCGGCAAATGGATGTTCAGTTAAGTTTTGCCTCACAAGGTGGATCCGGGACTTTAGTTCCGGATTTATCTATAGAAGTAGATAACATCGAAGAAGTAATGAGCAAGTGTATATTAGCCGGCTTTTCTATTGAATATGGTCCGGCTGATGAGCCCTGGGGAGTAAGGCGTTTCTATGTGCGCGATCCCTTTGGAAAGTTGATCAATATTTTATCCCACACCGGAAATTAGATTTACGGAAGTTAGACATTAAATCGTTTCAACTTTCTAACTTAATCTTACATTTGCAGTATGAATACTGGCTTACAGCTTTATAATACGCTTTCACGTAAAAAAGAACTTTTTCAACCGCTAAACGCACCCAACGTTGGGATGTATGTTTGCGGTCCAACCGTATATAGCGATGTGCACCTGGGCAATTGTCGCACCTTTATTTCTTTCGATCTTATTTTTCGTTACCTGAAGTATTTGGGGTATAAAGTGCGCTATGTACGCAATATTACCGATGCCGGTCACTTAGAAGGCGACCGGGATGAGGGTGATGATAAATTTGCAAAAAGAGCAAAGCTTGAACAGCTGGAGCCAATGGAGATTGTACAAAAATATACTTTAGGTTTCCATGATGTATTGCGCATGTTCAATACCTTGCCACCCAGCATTGAGCCTACCGCAACAGGCCACATTATTGAGCAGATAGAGATGATTAAAATCATCATTGAGAATGGTTATGCCTATGAAATAGGTGGCAACGTTTATTTTGATGTAGAAAAATACAGTAAAGAATATAACTATACTGTATTAACCAATCGCAACCTCGAAGATATGCTGAACAATACCCGTGAATTGGGTGGTCAGGATGAAAAACGTGGCCGCCTGGATTTCGCCCTTTGGATCAAAGCCAAACCCGAAACACTGATGCAGTGGCAATCGCCATGGGGCATGGGTTTCCCGGGCTGGCATATCGAATGTTCGGCCATGAGTGCTAAATATTTAGGGGCCGAATTTGATATTCATGGAGGCGGAATGGATTTAGCTGCCACACACCATACCAATGAAATTGCACAAAGTGAGGCTTGCAGCCATCACCAGCCGGCACGCTACTGGATGCACACGAATATGCTGACCGTAAATGGCACCCGCATGTCTAAATCGGCAGGTAATGGCTTTCTTCCATTAGAACTTTTTTCGGGCGATCATCCCCTATTAAGAAAGGGATATAGCCCAATGACTGTAAAGTTCTTCATGCTGCAGGCACATTACAGAAGTACGCTTGATTTCTCTAATGATGCCTTAGATGCTTCAGAGAAAGGTTTTAGAAGATTGATGTCGGCAGTGAACTTGCTGGATAAGTTAAGCCCCTCAGAACAGAATGATTTTGATATTGCTGCTTTAAAAGATAAATGTGTTGCCGCGATGAGCGACGATTTTAATAGCCCGGTGTTAATAGCCGAGCTTTTTGAAGCGGTAAGAATTATTAATACGGTTTACGATGGTAAGGCAAAAATCTCTGCAGAGGCTTTAGAGCAGATTAAGCAACTGATGAACGATTTTGTATTTGATATTCTCGGATTGAAAGATGAAGAAAGTAGCAATACAGATCTTAATGGTGTGCTGGATATGGTTATCAATCTGCGCAGTGAAGCAAAAGCCAATAAGGATTATGCAACTTCTGATAAAATCCGCATTGGATTGCAAGAGTTAGGCATCCAATTGAAAGATAGCAAAGAAGGTACAACCTGGAGCAAGGCCTGATAAGCTTCATATGGTGGCCTTTAAATGCCACCATATGAAGGAATAATTAGATTATTATGAATAAAAAACTTTTAATACTGCCTTTACTTGCTTTAATCGGTTTTCAGGCGTGTAAAAATGGAAAGAAAAATACTGAAGAAAGCACAACTACTGAAGAGATAAAATTGGTTTCGCCGGTATTTGATGCTGATAGTGCTTATAGCTATACAAAGGCGCAAGTAGATTTCGGACCAAGAATTCCAGGGACTACAGCGCACCAGAAATGTGCAGATTATCTGGTAGCGAAATTAAAATCTTTCGGTGCAACGGTTCAAATTCAAGGTGCAAAAACCAGCACATACGATGGAAAAAGCTATCAGCTGAAAAATATTTTAGCTTCTTTTAGTCCGGAAAAAAAGGAACGCGTTCTGATTTCGGCGCACTGGGATGCACGTCCTTTTTCAGATCAGGATACGGATCCGGCTAAGCGCGATCAGGCTTTTGATGCGGCTAACGACGGAGCGAGTGGTGTAGCGGTAATATTGGAAATGGCCCGCCAGATTCAGCTAAAACAGCCTGATGTGGGCGTAGATTTTGCACTTTGGGATTTGGAAGACTATGGTAAAGCCAATGATGAAAGCCCTGATGAAACAACCTGGTGCCTGGGTTCGCAGTACTGGGCTAAGAATGCCATTGTTACGGGCTACAAAGCAAAATACGGCATCAATCTGGATATGGTTGGTGGTGGAAATGCACAGTTTACACAAGATGAAATTTCCCGTCAATCAGCTCCGGATGTAGTTAATAAAGTGTGGGAAATCGGTAACCAGATTGGCTATGCTTCTTATTTTGTAAGTATTCCAAGTGGTAGATTAGTAGATGACCATTTCTGGATGAACAAAGCGGGCGTACCTTCAATAGATATTATCCACTACAATGACAATACCGGCTTTTACATCAACTGGCATACACAGCTTGATAACCTGGCCAATATTGATAAAAACACTTTAAAAGCGACCGGACAAACCGTGTTGGAAACCATTTACAGAGAAAAATAAAATGTGTAATTGTTAATTACTTTTGAAAGTGTTCAACAAAGAAAATTTTATATTCGCCAAAACTATATCTTAAACTCACAATGAAACAACTATCTTCTACTGCTGTAGCTTTATTGATCACCCTGGGTGCATTCGCACAAAAAAGTGATGGAACCACCAAATCATTGATTAATGCAGAGAAAGAATTTGCAAAATCAATCGCTAAAAATGGCGAGAAGGATTCATATATTGAATATTCATCAGCCAATACATTGGTTTTTAGACCAAACCCGGTGAATGCTAAAACTTTTTATGCCAGTCAAACCAAAGAAGAAACCGATCTTACCTGGGAGCCAAACCTGGCTAAAGTTTCACGCAGTGGCGATTTGGGTTTTACTACTGGGCCATATGAGATTGGTGGAGCAGAGAAAAAATACGGTCAGTATTTGTCTATCTGGAAACCTGAGAATGGCAGATGGAAACTGGCTATGGATTTAGGAACCACCAGCAACAAACCTTTGGCTAAAACAACACCTAAATTTGTAGAGCCAAAAGATCATGTAGCCCCTAAGTTTTTAAATGAAAAAGAAATTAAAGCGGGCAGAGACATTATATTAACCACAGAGAAAACCTTAAATACGATGCTTAAAACGCATGGTATTGCGGCTTTTGGAGGTTTCTTAACCAATGATGCCAGATTGCTTTTTCCAGGCAATGAAGCAATTGATGGTAAAGGAAAAATTTTATCGTTCTTTAATGGAATGGTAAGCAAAGTAAACTTAAAAACAACAGGTGTAGATAAAGCAATTGGTAGCGATTTAGCTTATACTTATGGAATAGCTACTATTGATTACAAAGCTGATTTGAGAGAAAGCTTTAACTACGTTTTTGTATACGAAAAAGCTGCTGATGCCAGCTGGAACTTAATCGTCCAAGCATTTGTACCTGCTGACAGATAGATGATTAATGTGAATAAAAAAGGGCTTTTCTTTTCGAAAGCCCTTTTTTGTTTAGCGACTTTGGCCTTTGATTACAATGCCTTTCCGTTTAGCCCCGATTGAAGCGGTATCCTCGAAGCGCAGCGTAGAGATTTAACGGAAAGCGGGAACACCGGTTGTAAATGGCAATGCATTTTCCGCTACAAAATGTCTTCCCCAATAACTTAATTCGATATTTTACGTTTAAATTCCATGCAGAAAAAACTACTCATACTCTCTTTTTTTATTTTAACTTTTTTAACTGTTTTTGGGCAGAAAAAGAAATTCGATGTGCAGGGTAAGGCCGGAGCCCGGGGAATTATGCCGGAGAACACCATTGAAGGAATGCTTAAAGCCCTGGATTTGGGCGTTACCACGCTCGAAATGGACGCTGTAATTTCTAAAGATAAGCAGGTAGTGCTGTCACAGGAACCTTATTTTAACAATGAGATCTCTTTACAGCCCAACGGTAAATCCATTTCTTTGAAAGACCAGAAGAATTTCAATATCTATAAAATGGATTATGAACAGGTAAAGAAATTTGATGTAGGGAGCAAGGTACATGCGCGTTTTCCCGGACAGGTGAAATTTAAAGCCTATAAGCCATTATTATCTGAAACCATTGATGCGGTAGAGGATTATGTGAAAACCCATAAGATGGCTAAACCTGTTTATAGTATTGAAACTAAAACAATCAAAAATGGCGATAATGAATTTCATCCTGAGCCAGCTGAATTTGTGGATTTGATTATGGAAGTGGTAAATCAAAAAAAGATTGCCAGGCGGGTGATTATCCAATCGTTTGATATGCGTACCCTGCAATATTTGCATGAAAAATATCCTAAAATACAAACCGCTTTGTTGATAGATGAAAAGGAACCCTTTGAAGATTATATTGAAAAACTAGGTTTTAAACCAACTATTTATAGCCCTTACTCGGTTTTGGTAGGGAAAGGATTGGTAGACCGGTGTCATGACATGGGAATAAAAATTATCCCCTGGACGGTAAATTCGCTCAAAGAGGTGAATTATTTTATGAGCTTAGGCGTTGATGGCGTTATAACCGATTTCCCCAATTTAATGAGTCAGATAAAAGATAAGTAGTTGAAAACTAAAAAAGCGCTAATTTAAATCAGCGCTTTTTTGTCTTTTTAGATAGGTCTCCCCGCAATTAGTGGTGAGCTTCTGTTTTGTGGTGCTCTTCACCATGTTTTTCACCAGTATCTTTTGAGCAATCAATAGTGAAAACAAAAACCAAAACAATAACGAATAACCAAGCGGCTAATGGTAATGCCCAAATT
>Ga0308159_1004331_pt1 | contig 13098 bp, 8 predicted proteins | sample PhyCR1_FD_201040 | JGI IMG/M metagenome (GOLD analysis project Ga0308159, IMG submission 201040) | Phyllosphere microbial communities from UC Gill Tract Community Farm, Albany, California, United States - DLSLC.R1 | ecosystem: Host-associated > Plants > Phyllosphere > Unclassified | place: USA...
TGCCTTCGTTGAGCACCAGCTTGACCTGGGTGGCCGAGGGCGGCACCGCGCCGAGGAAGACGAGACGGCCCTCCATCGTGTCGCCGTTCTTGATCTTGAGGTAGCGGTTGTCCTCGACGCGCTTGAGCATCAGCTTGTTGCCGTCGGCGTCCTGCAGGTAGGTGTCGCCAGAGGCCATCTGCGTCCAGTTGGTGAGCTGGCTGGCAAAGGAGGCGCTCACGGTGAGCACGGTGGCGTCGGGCCCGAGTTCGATGCCCTTGACGCGCACCGTGAGGCCCGCGCTGGCCACGCCCTGCACGGACAGCGGCAGTTGCCGTTCGGCGGCGGGGGCTGGCGCGGGCGCAGGCGCTGCGGGCGCACTCGACGCCACCGGCGGGGCCGGCGGCGTGGGCGCCGCCGCCACGGGGGCCGGTGCCGGCGTCACCGCGGGCGGCGTCGCGTCGGTCGCGCGGTCGGAGCAGGCTGCAGCCAGGAGGGCCGCGGCCACGGCCAGGGCGACCGCTGCAGGGTGGGATGCGTTCGAAGCCATCGTCATCGGATGTTGATGCTGTTCACGTTGGCCGCGCCCGGCTGGCCGTGGGCGCAGTCCGCATCGGCCTTGACGTCGCGCGCGTTGCGGCCGGTCACGATCACCGTGCGGCCCTCGAGCGCGCGCCTGTCGACGTTGACGCTGTTCACGTTGGCGCCCTGGCCGGAGGCCGCCGTGCGCCCGTCGCCGCAGCGCACCTGGACGTTGGTCGCGGTGTTGCCGGTGATCTCGATGCGGTTGGTGCCGCGGCCGGGGTTGTCGATGACGGTGCGGTCGTCGGCCGAAGCGGCGGGTGCCGCGAGCAGGCCGCCCAGCGCGGCCAGCGCCAGGCCGGCGAGCGACGCGCGGTGCGGGGCGCGGTACGGGCCGCGGTACGGGGCGCGAGGGTGCGAGGGTCGTTGCATGGATGCTTCCTCAGGGTGTGCTGCGCGGCATCAGGCTGTCCTGGCCCGGCAGGCCACCCAGCGGCGATGCCGAGGCGGGCGCGGGCGGCGCGCTCTGCGCCTGCACGGCGCCCATGCCGGGCAGGCGCGAGATGTTCGCGCCGCCACCGGGTGAGGAGCCGCCGGCCGGCGCAGGCACCACCGCCGGCCCACCGGCCGATGCAGTGCCCGGCGCGGCACTCTGGCCGCGCAGCTTGGTTTCGAGTTCGCTGGCAAAACGGTCTGCCAGCACCACCTCCTCGGCCGCCATCTCGTTGCCGAGGCTGTTGATCGTGTCGGTCGCCTGCCGGGCGCTGGCGCTGCCCGGCACGGCCAGGCGCTGCGCGAGCCGCGCATAGCCCAGGGCCTTGATGTTGTCCTGCGGCGCGCCGCGGCCGCTCTTGTACAGCTCGCTCAGGCGCTGCATCGCACGCGGGTCGCCGCGCACCGCGCCCAGCAGGTACCAGCGGTAGGCCTGCCCGATGTCGGACACGCCGCTGCGGTTGCTTTGGTAGGCATCGCCCAGCAGCGTGAGCAGGTTCGGGTTGTTGGTGCGCAGCGCGTCTTCCTTCAGCCGCGCGATCTCGCTGGCGTACAGCGGGCCCTGGCACCCGGCGTTGACCACGCCGCGCTCGATGGCCTGCTGGCACGATTCGACATAGCGCGCGCCGGTGTCGCCACCCGGTGCGGCCGTGGCGCCCGCCGGCGTGACCGGCGTCGCGGCCGCGGAGGACGGCGCGCCACCGCCGCCGACGGTGACGGTCGCGCGCGCAGCGGCCGAAGGTGCCGCGGCCCCCGTGCTGGCCGCAGCCTGCGCCCATGCCGTCGAGGCGGCCGGGCCCAGCACCCAGGCCACGAGCGCCACCGCGGCGGTGCCGCCGCGAAGCGGCAGGCCCCAGACGTGCGACGGACGAAGCCCTGGCATCAGGTGCCCACCTTCGCAGGTGCAGCCGGTGCGCCGGCCGCGGCCGGTGCGGCCGTGCCCGCGGTCTGCGGCGCCGGGTCCCAGGGCATCGGCACGCCGAAGAACAGCGGCTCGAAGCCCTTCCAGCTCAGCACGTCGACCGTGTCGCCCAGCTGCGGGTAGCGCGTGGAATACACCCGGCGCAGCGCCTCCTTGGTCGGCTCGTCCAGCTGCTGGTTCACGGTGACGTTCTCGCCGTACTTGCGCAGCATGACCTGGATCAGGCCCACCTTCAGCTGCGGCGTCAGCCCTTCGAAGGATTTCTGCATGTTCTCGACCACCACCGGGTCGGGCACGCCGTTGGGGATGCAGCGCCAGTACGGCGTGTTGGTGGCCTTGCCCATCAGCTCGAGCACGCTCAGGTCCACCAGCGTGCGGATCGCCGAGTGGCGCCCCTGCAGGTACTTGCCCTCGAGCTTGAAGCCGAACGAGTCGCCGTAGAAGCCCAGGCTCGCGTTGTCCTCGGCGCTGAAGTTCAGCACCTTGATGACGTTCGAGGCCTGGATGCGCGGCACCATCTGCTGGGTGCTGAAGCTCACCAGGTTGAGGTCCAGCGCGAGCGCCGACAGGATGGCCGTGCGCTTGAAGTCGGCGCCGATGTTGGTCTCGCCCTTGCCCTTGCCGAAGTCGACGCTGGCCGAGTTGGAGCGGCCCGCGCCCGACAGCGCCCGGTCGAACTCGGTGAGCGCGCCGGTGATGAGGAAGTCCGGCATGGTCACGCCGAACTTGGCGCCCAGCTGCGCCTGCGAGATCAGGTAGTCCGGGTGGTAGGGCACGTACACGATGCGCGCGCCGATGCGGTTGACCGCCGTGCGGACCATCTCGGTGATGTCGCCCGGGATCTCCGAGCCCACCAGCGGGTTCGACAGGTTGGTCGCGTCGAGGATGTTGCGCGTCTGCATGTAGACCACCGGGTCGCCATCCTTGTAGATGTCGAGCATGTGGCCGAAGCGCCCGAGCGAGACGGCATAGCTGCTGAGGTTCGCCGTGGGCAGCTGTTTGGCGGCTTCGCGTTCGGCCAGCAGCTTGTCGGCGTCGTTCAGGGCGTTCTGGGTGGTGGCGCAGCCGGCCAGGAGCGCGGCCGTGGCGGCCAGGGCGAGCGCCCCGCGCCGCACGCGTGAAGAGGTGTGCGATGTCATTCGGTCAACCGGACAGGGAGTTGTTGTTCATGCGGGGCCGCATCACTCGGCCCCGGTTCGCCGGACGCTGCCACGCAGCGCAGCACGGTCACTTGCCGTTGTTCAGCACCGTGATGTTCTCCACCCCCTTGCCGTCGACGAACAGCGTCACGTTGCCACTCACGTTGCCCTGAATGGTCGGGCTCGCAATGCGCAGCTGGCCGTCGGCGCCCTGCTGCACGTTGCTGTAGTCGGTGCGGATGACCAGGTTGGTCTGGTTGGCGGGCAGCTTGAGCGTGCCGTCCGGCTGCACCAGCGCCTGCTGGTCCACCACCTTGTTCTGCTCCAGCGCGCGCGCCACCCGGGCGCGCGCTGTCACGCCGGGCGTCACGCCGTCGATGAGCTTGACGCCCGCGTCCTTGTTGTCCCGGTAGGCCCCGAGCGCCTCGCCGTAGTTGATGAGCTGGGCCGATGCCGCGCCCGACACGAGCAGCGCCAGCGCACCGATGAAGTGGGTCTTCGTCGTCATGATTCGCTCCTTCCGCGCGGCCCGTGCCGCCCTCACATGTTCAGCACCGTGACCGCCGGTCCGACCGTCACGCTGCGGTTGACCACCCCGGTCGACGGCAGCGTCACGGTGTAGCCCGCGTTCGCTGCCCAGGGCGTGTTGCCCGTCACGCCGGCCGCACCGGCCAGCGCGCCACCCGTGGTGCGCACGCTGCCGGTCGTCATGCCGACGCCCGCCGTGGACTGGTTGCCCACGATGGCCACCGTGCCGGTGATCACGCCGCGGTTGATGACGGAGTTGCTCGTGCCGCCTGCCATCGCCGAACCGCGGTTGCCGCTGATCACGATGTTCCCGGCCATGAGCCCGTGATTGACGACGGAGTTGACCGTGCCGCCCTGTAGGCTGGAGCCCTGGTTGCCCATGATCGCCACGCGGCCGGTGAGCGTGCCGCGGTTGTCGACGCTGTTCACCGTGCCGCCGCCGCGCGCCTCGCCATGGTTGCCGATGATCGCGATGTTGGCGTTCATGAGGTTGCCGCTGCCGCGGTTGTGCACGCTGTTGACCGTGCCGCCGCCGCGCGCGGACCCGGTGTTGCCCGCGATGGTGATGCTGCCCGCGCCGATGCGGCCCTGGTTGATCACGCTGTTGACCGTGCCGCCGCCCTGCGTGCTGCCCTGGTTGCCCAGCACCGTGATCTGCCCGCCGGCGAGGGTGCCGCCGTTGATCACGCTGTTGGCCACGCCGCCGCCCTGCACGCTGCCGCGGTTGCCCAGCACCGCGATGCGGCTGCTGCCGATGGTGCCGCTGTTGTCCACCGAGTTGATGGCGCCCTTGTGCGCCGTGCCCTGGTTGCCGGTGATCGCCACCTGCGAGCCGGCGATGCGGCCGCTGCTGCGGTTGCGCAGGCTGGCGGCGCTGGCATCCTCGCCGTCGGCCTGCGCACCGCTGCGCAGGTTGCCGGTGATGCTCACCTGCGAGCCGCTGGTGCGGCCCTCGTTGAACACGCTGTTGGCCACGGCCGTCTTGCCGTCGCGTGTGCTCACGTCGGCCGCTGAGTTGCCACTGACCGTGGTGGGCGTCCCCTCGGTGGTGGCGCCCTCGCCGACCATCGCGCTGTTGGCCAGCGCGATGCCCTTCTCGGCCCGCACGTTGTCCGCGCTGTTGCCCAGCAACTGCATGCTGCTCGCGCGCAGCGCGCCGAGCACCTGCACCGCGTTGGCACTGGCCGCCCCCACGCCCTTGCCGATGACGGCGTGGCCCGCGATCGTGCCTTCCTTGCCTTCGCTCCGGATGTTGCCGGCGCGGTTGTCGGCCAGCGTGACGGGGCTGCCCTGCACCTCGCCCTGGCCGTTGACCGCCAGCGCGTTGGCGTTGATGCGGCCGCCGTCGGCATTGAGCGCCTGCGCGCGGTTGCCCCGCACCGTCACCGGCGAGCCCGACACCCGCACGCCGTTCTCGCCCTCGAGGTACACGCCGTTGGCCACCAGGATGCCGTTCTTCGCGTCGCCGATGCCCGCCACCTGGCCGTAGCCGCCGCCGGTGCGCACGTCGCTGGCCGTGTTGTCGGTGATCGTCACCGGGCTGCCCGCGAGGCTCGCATCGCGGTAGCCCGCCAGCGCGTTGACCAGTGCCGTGCCGCCGATGGCCGCCACCTGCGTTGCGCGGTTGTCGCGCAGCGTCAGGGCCGAGCCGCTGTCGACCCGCGTGTTCTCGTACAGCACCACCGCGTTGGTCGCGGCACGCGCCACGCTGCGGTCGCTGAAGACGTTGCCCGGGCCGGCCATGGAACTGGCGCCGGTGGACACCTGCGATGCCGTGTTGCCCGACAGCTGCGTGGTGGCCGACAGGCGCGAGCCGGCGCCCTCGCCCTTCTCGACGCTGACACTGTTGGCGACCAGCTTGCCGCCCTGCGCCGACAGCTCGCGTGCCGTGTTGTCGCGCAGGCTCACGCTGCCCGCATCGACCGTGGAACCGAACACGCCCAGGCTGTTGGCCAGGGCCATCGCGTTCTGCTTCGACGAGAAGAGCAGGCCGCCCGCGGCGCTGCCCGAGAAGCCATTGGCACGCACGTTCTCAGCCGTGTTGCCGCCCAGGTCGATGCGCCCGTTGCGCACCGTGCCTTCGCTCACCAGCGCGCTGTTGGCGGCCGCGAGGCCGCCCGAGCCCTGCACGCCGCGCGCCGTGTTGTTGCCGAGGGTGACCGGCGTGTTGTCCAGCGTGGCCTGCCTGTCCAGCGCCACGCTGTTGGCCAGCGCGCGGCCGTTGCGCTCGAACTCGCCGACGAAGCCGCCGCCGATGCTCGCACGCCCGCCGGCCGTGTTGATGTCGGTGGCGCGGTTGTCGGTCAGGGTGATGTTGCTGCTGCGCGCGGTCGCGTTCTGCAGCCAGATGCTGTTGGCCGCCGCCGCGCCCCCCACCGCCTGCACCTGGTCGGCCTGATTGCCCGACAGCGTGTGGCGCGTGGCACCCTGCAGTTGCCCGCCCTGCACCGAGATGCTGTTGGCCAGGGCCGCCGCCGACATCTGCACGTCGGCCAGCGCGCCCTTGAGGATCGAGCCGCTGCCGCCGCTGGCTTCGACGCGGCCGGCCTTGTTGTTCGACAGCTGCGCCTGGTACTGGCGCAGGTCGCCGCCCCGGTAGTCGGCGAGGTTCACGGTGTTGGCCAAGGCACTGCCGCCCAGTGCGCCCATGCCGTCGACCTCGTTGCCCTGCTGCGTGATGCGCGCGCCCTGGAGCTGGCTGCCGGCGGCCGTGATCGCGTTGGCCGCGGCGACGCCGGTGAGGTCGGCCTGCGCCACCGCGCCCCAGCCCGCGCCGCCCGACCCGCCGCCGGCGCGCACGTTGCGCGCCGTGTTGCGCACCTGCTGGGTCTGCAGGTCCTCGACCTGGCTGCGCGCCAGCGTGGTGCCGTTGGCAATGGCCGCGCCGCCCAGCGAGGCGACGCCTTCGGCGGTGTTGTCCATGACGTCGACGCGCACGCGGCGCACGTCGGTCTCGTCGCTCAGCAGCCCGTTGGCCGTGGCGCGGCCGGGCAGCTGCAGCGAGCCCGCGCCGAGCAGCACGGACGCCTTTGCGCCGTGCGCCTCGATGCGCCCGGCCTGGTTGTTCTGGATGTTGACCACGCTGTCCGTGAGCGGGCGGCGGCCCGCGCCGCCGGAGATCAGCGCCGTGTTGGCCGTGGCCGCGCCGCCGATCGCGGTGACGAAGCCGGTGACCTGGTTCTGTAGCACGTTCAGCTGCGTGTTGCTCACGTCGAGCGCGGACAGGCCCACCGTGTTGGCCTGCGCCGTCGCGATGAGATCGACCGAAGCGCCCAGCCCCGCGCCCACCGTGGCCTTGCCGCCGCCGGCCGTCACTTCGGCGTTCGCCTTGTTGCCGGTGGCGCGAGCGGCGCTGTTGCCCTTGAGCTCGGTGCCGGGGCGCTGCGTGACCCAGCCCAGGCCGTGCAGCACGCTCTCCTGCGCGCCCGCGGGCGGCGCCATGAGCAGCGAACTGCCGCCGCACAGTGCGGCGATCAGGGCAACGGTGTTCTTTCGTCGAAGGGACGGGGTCACAGCGGTCTCCGTGGGTCAGGACGGGTGATGAGGCTCACCCCGTCCACAGTGGCCGGCGCGCATACAGCGCCGGCGGCGGTCGATGCGCGCGGCACCGCAGGCTGCGGGCCGCCGCTCGCCGGGCGCGCTCAGTTGATGTTGACGCTGTTGACGTTGGCGGTGCCGCCGATGGCCTTGACGTTGGTCGCCTCGTTGCCGCTGATGGTGATGTCGCTGTCCTTGACCTTCGAGCCGGTGATGTTCACGGTGTTGACGTTGGCCATGCCGGTCATGCTGACGTTGGCGCCGACCTTCAGCACGCCCGCTTCGCCGCCGCCGGCCAGCACGTCGCGCGCCTTGTTGTTGCTCACGGTGATGCGGGTGTTGGTCACCTCCGAGCCCAGCGAACCGTTGGCCTTGCCCACGCCCGGGATGCTGATGGCGCCGCTCTGTGCGAAGGCGGTGCTCGAGAAGGCGGCGACGAGCGCAACGGCGCCGGCTGCAACGAATTTCTTCATGTGTTCACTCCTGGTAGATGCGAAAGATGGAAGGTGTTGAAGCGCGGTCCGGTGCGGACCACGAAGCGCAATCTACCGACGCGACGTGACATGACCTGCCATATTTGTAAGTCGCTGTTGAGGTCACGCCTGCTTACGAAATCATGCGTGCCGGACAGCGATGCGTGAAATTTCTCGCACTTTCCGATGCCGCTGTCGGAACTTTCAGCGAGCGCTCACACATCGTTCCGAAAGTCTTTCGACGCTTTTTTTAATAGGAAGGTGTGCACTGCTGGCCAGCGCGGCGCCGCGTGTGGGACGTATCGCACAAGCCGAGCGGCCCAGGGCTGTCAAGGCCACTCGTCGCACCTGCAACCGAAAGCAAGCCCCTGTGCGCGAAGTGTCGAAACATCGATTCACAAACACGGCCCGGTGCCGGGCGTGCTCGTCGGACTGGTCTGACAAGGTGCACGCGCTCACTCGCAGACACGCGGGTCCCTTTCAGCTTCCGGTACCCACTTCATGCGCTTCCGACTCCCCTCCTCCGCCCTGCCGACATCGATGCGAATCGCGCGCAAGGCGCTGCTGGGCGCGGGCCTGGCAGCCGCCCTGGCGCTGAGCGCCTGCAAGGACGGCGCGGGCGCCGGGGCCACGGGCGCGAGCGGCATCCGCTTCCCGGACGACGCGCAGATCACGCAGGCGCTGCAGGCCAACTTCGGCGAAGACCCGAACAACGCCAAGGCGCGCGAACTGATCCAGGTGCTGGGCGGCGAGAAGGGCCAGCTCGACTACAGGATCCGCCGCGTGATCTGGCGCCAGGGCGCCTTCGAGGCGCAGTACGACGTGAGCCTGAAGATGGGCCAGCCCGGTGCCGTGAGCCTGCAGAAGCTCTACGCGACGATGGTGCCCAAGGACGAAGCGGCCAAGCTGCCCGAGCAGACCCTGCAGGCCTACGAGGACTGGCTCAAGAACAACGCCGCCACGCTCGAGAAGAGCAACCCGCAGCAGGCGCAGGCGCTGCGCGCCAGCCTCGAGAGCCTGGGCCAGTGCTACCGCGAGGCCAAGCCCGACGACCGCGTGGCGCTGATGAACGGGCTGGGCGCGCTGATCTCGCCGGCGCGCGAAGGCTGGTACGCCGACCGGCTGCAGACGCCCAGCGTGGAACTGCGCTGCCTGCCCCTGTAGAAAGAGGCTCCTGCCGCGAACGGGCTCAGCGCAGCAGCCCGCGGCCGGCGAGGTTGCGCATCAACGCGCCGATGCCGAAGTCCCAGCGCGGCGCCTCGTGCGCGTGCACGACGCGGTTGACCAGCGCGCCCAGCTCGGGCGCGGCGATGGTCACGCGGTCGCCCACCACATGCGTGAAGCCCTGGCCGGGGCCGTGGCGGTCCTGCGTCGGCGCGAACATGGTGCCCAGGAAGAGCATCAGCCCGTCGGGGTAGGCATGGTGGGCTCCGATGGCCTGGGCCACGAGGTCGAGCGGGTCGCGGCTGATCTTCGCGAGCGAGCTGCTGCCTTCCATGACGAAGCCTTCGGGTCCCTCGACCTTCAGCGCCACGGTGATGCGGCGCACGTCGTCGATGCCGAAGTGCGCGTCGAAGAGCCGCACGAAGGGGCCGATGGCGCAGGAGGCGTTGTTGTCCTTGGCCTTGCCCAGCAGCAGCGCGCTGCGGCCCTCGATGTCGCGCAGGTTGACGTCGTTGCCCAGCGCGGCGCCGACCACGCGGCCGCGGCTGTCGATCGCCAGCACGACCTCGGGCTCGGGGTTGTTCCACACCGACTTGGCGAGGATGCCCACGTCGGCCCCCGTGCCCACCGCGGCGAGCACCGGCGCCTTGGTGAAGATCTCCGCGTCGGGGCCGATGCCGACCTCGAGGTACTGCGACCACGCGTTCTGCGCGATCAGCACCTCCTTGACCTTCGCCGCCTGCGGCGAGCCGGGCACGATGCCGGCGAGGTTGTCGCCCAGCACCTGCGACAGGCCGGCGCGGATCGTTTCGGCCCTGGACGCATCGCCGCGCGCCTGCTCCTCGATCACGCGCTCGAGCAGGCTCGCCACGAAGGTGACGCCGCTGGCCTTGACGGCCTGCAGGTCGCAGGGCGCGAGCAGCCAGGGCTGTGCATCGTCGCGCGCAGCGGCGTCGCTGTTGCGCAGCGCCGCGGCCAGCGTCGCGATGCGCGGTGCCTTGCCGGCTTCGAGCACACGCCGCACCGCGGCGGCCGGGTCGTCCTGTTCGAACAGCTCGCTGGCCGTGGGCGCCAGGGCCGACAGGTCGTGCAGCGCATCGCCGTGCACGGCCACCAGCACCGGGCCGACGCCGGGCTGCCAGAGCCGGCCCACGAGGGTGGCGCGTCCGGCGTCCTGCGGCAGGCTGCGGGTAGGGTCGAGGGGCGTGGGCGCGGTCATCGGTGTCTCCTTGTCGTGAAGGCCGGAGTGTCGCCGCAGCGCCGTTGCCGCGGCGGGCGTTTCGATCGCTGCGCACGCAGCGTGCGCCGCCGTCCGGCGCGCGGCCCGGAACGCCGTCAGCGCGCCGGTGCGCCGTGTCCCGGTGCGGCGCGCACGCGGGCCACCTGCGCCGGCAGGTCGGTCCATGGCGCGGCCTGCGGCGCGAAGCGCGCGCGCATGTAGCCGGCCAGTTCGGCGATCTGCGCGTCGCTCAAGGCCCCGCGGAAGGGAGGCATGAAGCCGAGCTCCTTCGCCGCGGGCTCCCGCACGCCGTCGAGGATGGTGCGGATGAGGTTGTCGGGGCGGTCGCTGGCCAGCTGGCTGTTGAGCGCGAGCGGCGTGTTCACGGCCAGCAGCGTCGGGCCGTCGCCATCGTGGTGGCAGGCGGCGCAGGCCATCTCGAACATGCGCTGCGGCGCGCCGAGCAGCTGGCCCTGGCGCGCCGCGGCGGCCTGCACCACGGCCTGCGCCTGGCGCTGCGGATCGGGCGCCGGCGCGGGGTTGAAGGACGCGAGGTACGTGGCCATGGCGCGGATGTCGGCGTCGGACACCTGCTGCAGCTCGCGCACGACCTGCGCCATCGGCCCGCCCGCGACGCCGTGCCGCGGCGAATGGCCGTGGCGGAGGTAGGCATAGAGCGCCTCCGCGTCCCAGGGCACGGGCGACGTCGACAGCGCCGTGAGCGCCGGCGCTTCCCAGCCGTCGATGGTGGCGCCGGCGAGGAAGGCATTGCCGCCCTGCTCCGCACCGAGCGCATTGCGCGGCGTGTGGCAGGCGCCGCAGTGGCCCAGGCCGTTGACGAGGTAGGCGCCCCGGTTCCACTCGGCGCTCTGCGTTGCGACGGGCACGTAGGGCGCCGCGTCATGGAACAACGCGTTCCAGCCCGCCATCAAGGGCCGCAGGTTGAAGGGGAAGCGCAGGTCGTTGGCGGGCAGGACGGTGGGCGAGCCGTCCTCCCTGGCTCCCGCCTTCACCGCGGGCAGCGACTGCAGGTAGGCGTACAGCGCCTGCAGGTCGTCGTCGCTGGTTTTCGCGAAGGCGGTGTACGGGAAGGCCGGGTAGAGGTGCCGGCCGTCGCGCGAAATGCCCTCGCGCATCGCGCGCTGGAAGGCCGTGAAGGACCAGCGGCCCAGGCCCGTCTCGGGGTCGGGGGTGAGGTTGGTGGTGTGCAGGGTGCCGAAGGGCGTGTCCATCGCCCGGCCGCCGGCGTTGGGCGTGCCGCCGGGCGCGGTGTGGCACACGGCGCAGTCGCCCAGCGCGGCGAGCTGGCGTCCGCGTTCGATGGTCTCGGCGCTGTAGGCCGGTGCATTGAAGGACACGGGCGCGATGGCGGGGCGCCAGCCGAGCAGGCCGGCGATGGCGCCGAGGCCACCGAGGACCAGCGCCGCGCCGGTCGCCCACAGGCCCTTGCGGCGCGGCAACGGCGCATCGGCCGGCAGCGCGCGTGCCGCAACGGGCAGTGCCTGCGGCGCATCGTCGCGCGCCGCTGACTCGTTCGCGGGCGGCAGCGGATTGAGCGCAGCACGCACCACCTCGGGCGTGAAGGGTGGCGAGCGGAAGCGCACCCCGGTCGCGTCGAAGATCGCATTGGCGATCGCCGCCGTGCCGGGCACCGAGGCCGACTCGCCGGCGCCCAGCGGCGGCTCGCCGGGGCGCGGCATCTGCAGCACCTCGACCACCGGCACCTCGCGGAAGCTGAGGATTGGGTAGCTGCCCCATTCGCGGTTCGCCACCACGCCCTGCGGCAGCACGCCGGGCAATTGCTCGTTCGCTGCAACGGCGCCCGCAGGCGGCGCGGGCGCGAACTGCACCTGCTCCTTCAGGGCGCGGCTGGTGGTCTGCAGCACGTTGCCGTGGACCTGGTGCTCGACGCCCGCGGGGTTGATGGTCAGGCCCGCATCGTGGCCCACCACCACGCGCCGCACATGCACCTCGCCCGTCCTGCGGTTGACCTCCACGTCGGCCACCCATGCGGCCCAGGCGGCGCCGAAGCCGGGCCACTTGCTGTGGATGTAGCGCGCGTAGGCAAATCCCTGCCCGAACAGGATGTCGCCGCCCGACCCCAAGCCGCCATCGGCGTTCTCCTGCGGCCCGGTACGCATGCGCCATCCGGCCTTCTGCGCCGTGGCCTGCACGAGTTCGACGGCGCGCGGGTCGTCGAGGTGGCGCAGGCGGAACTGCACCGGGTCCACGCCCGCGGCCGTAGCCAGCTCGTCGATGAAGGACTCGTGCGCGAAGGAGTTCGGCAAGGCCGACACGCCGCGCAGCCACGAGGCGCGCACGATGGGCGCCATGTCGTTGACCTTGACCCGCAGGTGCTCGTAGGCGTAGGGCGGGCGCGCGGTGCGGTCGCCCATCTCGTAGGCGTGCGGCTGCGCGTCGACGGTGCCGGTGAGCAGCAGCGCCAACGTGGGCGCGCCGTTGCTGGGGTAGGAGGTCTCGAAGTCGTAGGCGCCGATGCCGCCCTCGGGCGACAGCGCACCGGCCACCGTCATGAGCTGCGCCGTGCCCTTGGGCTCCCACGCATGCTCCTGCTCGCGCGTGAGCTGCACGCGCACCGGCGCGCCGACGGCGCGTGCCAGCAGCGCAGCGTCGGCCGCCACGTCGTCGGCGCCGTTGCGGCCGTAGCAGCCGGCCGCCTCCATGCGCACGACGTCGACTTCGAGGTCCTGCACGCCCATGAGCTTCGCCAGATCAGCACGCAACACATGCGGGTTCTGCGACCCAGCCCAAACGCGCAAGCGCGCGCCCCCACGCTCCCCCGCTTCGCGCGGTCCGCTGCCCCCCGAGGGGGCGCTCGCCCCTGGCCCCGGCCCAGCCGGGGCGGCCGATCCTGCGGATCGGGGGCTCGGCGCAGTTGGCTCCTCCAGCCAATGCGCGACGGCGCAGGACGGCCCGATCGACGCATGCAGCTGGTACGGCCACAGGTAGCTGCGGCGCATCGCGTCGCCCGCGCCGGCCAGGGCCGCATCGACGTCGCCCTCGTCCACCAGCAGCCGCTGCGTGGCGGGGTTGTCGCGGATCGCCTGCGCCACCTTGTCGGGGTGGTCCAGGTCGGGCATGCCGGGCCAGGGCCTCCAGCGC
>Ga0308159_1004332_pt1 | contig 13097 bp, 8 predicted proteins | sample PhyCR1_FD_201040 | JGI IMG/M metagenome (GOLD analysis project Ga0308159, IMG submission 201040) | Phyllosphere microbial communities from UC Gill Tract Community Farm, Albany, California, United States - DLSLC.R1 | ecosystem: Host-associated > Plants > Phyllosphere > Unclassified | place: USA...
GAAGCCGCCCAAGCTCGCCGCGCTCGAGCCGCTGAAGCTGCCGGTGTTCCGCATGCTGTGGAGCACCTGGCTGATCGCCAACATCTGCATGTGGATGAACGACGTGGCGGCGGCGTGGATGATGACGACGCTCACTTCCTCGCCGGTGTGGGTGGCGCTGGTGCAGTCGGCCTCCACGCTGCCGGTGTTCCTGCTGGGCCTGCCCAGCGGCGCGCTGGCCGACATCCTGGACCGGCGGCGCTGGCTGGTGGCCACGCAGTTCTGGCTGGCCGGCACGGCGATCGTGCTGTGCGTGGCGATCGCCATGGGCTGGATGAACGCGCCGCTGCTGCTGGCGCTGACCTTTGCCAACGGCATCGGGCTGGCGCTGCGCTGGCCGGTGTTCTCGGCCATCGTGCCCGAGCTGGTGACGCGGCCGCTGCTGCCGGCGGCGCTGGGCCTGAACGGCATCGCGATGAACGCCTCGCGCATCATCGGCCCGCTCACGGCCGGCGTGCTGATCGCCAGCGCGGGCAGCGTGTGGGTGTTCGCGCTCAACGCGGTGCTGTCGGTGGCCTCGGGCTTCGTGGTGCTGCGCTGGCGGCGCGAGCACACGCCCAACCCCCTGGGCCGGGAACGCCTGATCAGTGCGATGCGCGTGGGCGTGCAGTTCGTGCGCCAGTCGGCCCGCATGCGCGCGGTGCTCACGCGCATCGCGATCTTCTTCCTGCACTCCACCGCGCTGCTGGCGCTGTTGCCGCTGCTGGCGCGCGGCCTGCAGGGCGGCGACGCCGGCACCTTCACGGTGCTCCTGGCTTCGATGGGCGCGGGCGCGATCGTGGCGGTGCTCTTCCTGCCCCGGCTGCGCCAGGCGCTGGGACGCGACCAGCTGGTGCTGCGCGGCACCGCCCTGCAGTCGGCGGCCACGGCCGTGATGGCGGTGGCGCCCAACACCTGGGTCGCGGTGCCCGCCATGTTCTTCGGCGGCGCCGCCTGGATCACGGTGGCCAACTCGCTGTCGGTCTCGGCCCAGCTCGCCCTGCCCGACTGGGTGCGCGCGCGCGGCATGGCCACCTACCAGATGGCCATCATGGGCGCCAGCGCCTTCGGCGCCGCGCTGTGGGGCAACGTGGCAGCCGCGAGCTCGCTGCGCATCAGCCTGCTGATCGCCGCCGCGAGCGGCACGCTGGTCATGCTGGTGGCCCTGCGTTTCGTGACCGACCATGCCGACGAGGACGACCTCAGCCCCGCGCAGGCCGGCTGGGCCGCCGGCCCGCCGCCGGAGCCGCCCGAGGAAAGCGGCCGCGTGGTGGTCACGGTCGAATACATCATCGACCCGGCGCGCGCCGCCGCCTTCCACCTTCTGATGCAGCAGACGCGCCGCGTGCGCCTGAGCCAGGGCGCCGTCGGCTGGGAACTGCTGCACGACGTGGGCCAGCCCGAGCGCTACGTCGAGGAGATCGTCGACGAGTCGTGGACCGAGCACCTGCGCCGCTTCAGCCGCGCCACGGCCACCGACATGGCCATGCGCGAGCGGCGCCTGGCCTTCCACATCGGCGACGTACCGCCGGTGGTGACGCGCTACGTCGTGCGGCGCTGAGGGCGCCGGCCGCGCATCGGCCGCGAAAGCCAGGCGCCCACATCCGACGTGGGCGCCGTCCCGCAAGGCGCTCGGCGGCTCACGTGCAACGTCAGGGTTCCCCACGGAGAACCTACAATGACTTTCTGCCAATGGTCGCCGGCGCTGTCCCGGCGCGAAGTGCTGCTGGCCGGCAGCGCCGGCGCTGCCGGCGTGGCGCTGCCCGGCTGCGCGGCCTCGGGCACCGGCACCGGCCCCGTTTCGTCCGGGCCCGCGCCCGACGGCGGCGTGACCCAGGCGGTGACCCTCACCGTCAACGGCCAGGCGCAGCGCCTGGAGCTGGACACCCGCACCACCCTGCTCGACGCCTTGCGCGAGCACTTGCAGCTCGGCGGCACCAAGAAGGGCTGCGATCACGGCCAGTGCGGCGCCTGCACGGTGCTGGTCGATGGCCGCCGCATCAATGCCTGCCTCACGCTGGCCGTGATGCACGAAGGGGCCCAGGTGACGACCATCGAAGGCCTGGGCACGCCCACCCGCATGCACCCGCTGCAGGCCGCCTTCGTCAAGCACGACGGCTACCAATGCGGCTACTGCACGCCCGGGCAGATCTGCTCGGCCGTCGGCGCGCTGGACGAACTGCGACGCGGCGTGCCCAGCCACGTGAGCGGCGACATCACCACGCAGCCGCTGCTGTCGGCCGATGAACTGCGCGAGCGCATGAGCGGCAACATCTGCCGCTGCGGCGCGTACTCGAACATCGTCGACGCGATCACCGAGGTGGCGCAGGCGCCGGGAGGCCGCACATGAAGGCCTTCAGCTACGAACGGGCCGCCACGCCCGAGGCCGCCGCAGCCGCGGTGGCGCAGCGCCCCGGCGCCAAGTTCATCGCCGGCGGCACCAACCTGCTCGATCTGATGAAGCTGCAGATCGAGGCGCCCACCCACCTGGTCGACGTGAACGCGCTGGGCCTGGACCGCATCGAGCCCGCGGCGGACGGCGGCCTGCGCATCGGGGCGCTGGTGCGCAACACCGACCTGGCGGCCGACGCCCGCGTACGGCGCGACTACGGTGTGCTCTCGCGCGCCCTGCTGGCCGGCGCCTCGGGCCAGCTGCGCAACAAGGCCACCACGGCCGGCAACCTGCTGCAGCGCACCCGCTGCCCCTACTTCTACGACACGGCCCAGCCCTGCAACAAGCGCCAGCCGGGCAGCGGCTGCTCGGCCATCGGCGGCGTGGCGCGGCAGCTGGCGGTCATCGGCGGCAGCGAAGCCTGCATCGCCACCCACCCGAGCGACATGGCGGTGGCGATGCGCGCGCTGGACGCCACCGTGGAGACGGTCCATGCCAGCGGCGAACGCCGCCGCATCCCGATCGCAGACTTCCACCGCCTTCCCGGCAACACGCCCGAGGTCGAGACGGCCCTGAAGCCCGGCGAGTTGATCACCGCCGTGACGCTGCCCGCGCCGGTGGGTGGCGTGCAGCTCTACCGCAAGGTGCGCGACCGCGCCTCCTACGCCTTCGCGTTGGTCTCTGTCGCGGCGATCGTGCAGCGCGATGGCAGCGCGCGCGTGGCCTTCGGCGGCCTGGCACACAAGCCCTGGCGGGTGGAGGCCGCCGAGCCCGCACTCGCGACCGATTTGCGCGCCGCCACCGCCGCCCTCTTCGCCGGCGCCCGGCCCGCTCCCGACAACGCGTTCAAGCTCACGCTGGCCGAACGCACCCTGGCCGCCACGCTGGCGGAAGCAAAGGCACGCGCATGAAGTTCGACAGCCCCGCAACCACCAATCCGATCGACCAGTTGCAGGTCGTCGGCCGGCCCACCCCGCGCATCGACGGCCCGCGCAAGACCACCGGCACTGCGCGCTATGCCTACGAGCAGCGCGAGACGCCCACCGCGCCCGCCTACGGCTACGTGCTGGGGGCCGGCATCGCCAAGGGCCGCATCGTGTCGATGGACCTGTCGGCCGCGCGCTCCGCGCCCGGCGTGCTGGCCGTCGTGACGGCCGAGAACGCCGGCAAGCTCGACAAGGGCCAGTACAACACCGCACCGCTGCTGGGCGGTCCGGAGGTCGCGCACTACCACCAGGCCATCGCCGTCGTGGTGGCCGACACCTTCGAGCGGGCCCGCGACGCCGCGCAGCGCATCCGCGTGCGCTACGAAGCTGCCCCCGGCGCCTTCGACCTGGCCGCCGTGAAGGACGGCGCGCCGCTGGCCAAGCCCGGCCCCGACGGCGGCCCGCCGCAGACCGCCGTGGGCGACTTCGCGGGCGCCTTCGCGTCCGCGCCGGTCAAGCTCGACGCCACCTACGAAACCCCCGACCACAGCCACGCCATGATGGAGCCGCATGCCTCCATCGCCGCCTGGCAGGGGGACCGCCTCACGGTCTGGACCTCCAACCAGATGATCGACTGGTGCACCGGCGACCTGGCCAAGACGCTGGGCATCGCGAAAGACAAGGTGCGGCTGGTCTCGCCCTTCATCGGCGGCGGCTTCGGCGGCAAGCTCTTCGTGCGGGCCGACGCCCTGCTGGCCGCGCTGGGCGCGCGCGCCGCGGGCCGCCCCGTCAAGGTGGCGCTGCAGCGGCCGCTGATCGGCAACAACACCACGCACCGTCCTGCGACCATCCAGCGCATCCGCCTGGGCGCGACCGCGGACGGACGGCTCACCGCCATCGGGCACGAGAGCTGGTCGGGCGATCAGCCCGAGGGCCAGCCCGAGACCGCGGTGGGACAGACGCGCCTGCTCTACGCCGCCCCCAATCGCATGACCGCCATGCGCCTGGCGGTGCTGCACCTGCCCGAGGGCAACGCCATGCGCGCGCCGGGCGAGGCGCCGGGCATGATGGCCCTGGAGATCGCGATGGACGAGATGGCCGAGAAGCTCGGCCTCGATCCGGTGGAGTTCCGCATCCGCAACGACACGCAGGTCGACCCTGAAAAACCGCAACGCGCCTTCTCGCAGCGCCGGCTCGTCGACTGCCTGCGCATCGGCGCCGAGCGCTTCGGGTGGAGCCGGCGCAATGCCCGGCCCGCGCAGGTGCGCGACGGCCGCTGGCTGGTCGGGCTGGGCATGGCAGCGGCCTTCCGCAACAACATGCTCACCAAGTCGGGCGCGCGCGTGCGGCTGGGCCGCGACGGCATCGTCACGGTCGAGACCGACATGACCGACATCGGCACCGGCAGCTACACCATCATTGCGCAGACCGCGGCGGAGATGATGGGCGTGGGCCTGGACCGCGTGAACGTGCGGCTGGGCGACTCGACGCTGCCGGCCTCCTGCGGCTCGGGCGGCCAATGGGGTGCGAACAACTCGACCTCCGGCGTGTACGCCGCCTGCATGAAGCTGCGCGAGGCCGTCGCCCGCAAGCTGGGCATGGACCCGGCCGAGGCGGCCTTCGCCGACGGCCGCGTGCGCGGCGGCGGGCGCGCACTGCCGCTCGCGCAGGCGGCCGGCGACGGCGAGCTGGTGGCCGAGGACCACATCGAATACGGCGACCTCGACAAGAAGTACCAGCAGTCCACCTTCGGCGCGCACTTCGTCGAGGTGCGCGTGGACCCGGCCACCGCGGAGATCCGCGTGCGGCGCATGCTGGCCGTGTGCGCGGCAGGCCGCATCCTCAACCCGACCTCGGCGCGCAGCCAGGTGATCGGCGCCATGACCATGGGCGTGGGCGCGGCGCTGATGGAGGAACTGGCGATCGACAAGCGCCGCGGCTTCTTCGTCAACCACGACCTGGCCGGCTACGAGGTGCCGGTGCATGCCGACATCCCGCACCAAGACGTGGTGTTCCTGGACGAGACCGACCCGATCTCCTCGCCGATGAAGGCCAAGCGCGTGGGCGAACTGGGCATCTGCGGCGTGGCCGCGGCGGTGGCCAACGCGGTCTACAACGCGACCGGCGTGCGGGTGCGGCACTACCCGGTGACGCTGGACAAGCTGCTGGCCGGGTTGCCGATGCCGGTGTGAGGCGCAGGGCTGGGCTTCGACAGGCTCAGCCCGAACGGTCGGGTGAGAGCGCCACGGCGTTAGGAATTCGGTTGCAGTGCCCGTATAGCGGGGCGCTGGCGGCCGACCGGACTTTGCAGTCTCTCAGCCCTGGCGCGGCAGGTACATCGTCGCCTCGACCTCCACCAGCACGCCGTCGCCCGGCAGAAAGCGGTTCACCTCGACCACCGTGCTGACCGGCGGCTCGCCGGGGTAGAACAGGCCGCGCACGCGGTTGAAGAAGGCGTAGTGCGGCAGGTGGGTGAAGTACTGCACCAGCTTGACCACGTCGTCCATCGTGCCGCCGTGCTCGGCCGCGATCTGGCGGATGCGCTCGAGCACGAACCAGCTCTGCGCAACGATCGGCGCTTCGAACACATCGACCGACATCTGCCCCGTGGCATAGCCCAGACCGCGCAGCGGCGCCTGCGCGGCCTCGGGCAACTCCTCGAAGCTGGAGACTGCGCGGCGCGTGGCCGGGTCGACGGCGACGACGCCGCTCATGAAAACGAAATCGCCCACGCGCTTGGCAGCGGCGTAGCGGGCCATGGGTTTGCCCATGCTCATGGGAAGGCTCCGAAAGTAGGACGCGACAGGTGCGGCGCATTCTGCGCCGCTTGCCGTCCCTCGCAGCAACAGGCGTGCCCGCGGGGCGGTGCCGCTCAGCCCAGCGCGTGCTTCGCCGCCCGCACGATCGCCGCCGCGTCGACGCCGAAGAAGCGGCGCAGTTCGGCGCGGGTGTCGCTGCGCCCGAAGCCGTCGGTGCCGAGCGTGAGGTAGCGGCGGCCTTCGGGCACGAAGGCGCGCACGCTCTCGGGCACGGCGCGCACGTAGTCGGTGGCGGCGATGACGGGGCCTTCGCTGCGCGCGAGCTGCTGCGCCACGAAGGGCGTGCCGGCGTCGGGCTCGCCCGCCAGTGCGCGCGCCTCGCTGGCCCGGCCGTCGCGCGCGAGTTCGCTCCAGCTGGTGACGCTGAACACGGTGGCGTCGATGCCTTCGTCGGCCAGCTGACGTGCGGCCTTCACCACCTCGGTGAGGATGGCGCCCGAGCCCATGAGCGTGACCGTCCTTCCGGAGGAGACCGTGCCCTGGCGTGCGCCGGGCGCGCTCGACCAGCCCTCGAAACGGTAGCAACCACGCAGCAGGTCCGCATGCACCGCGGCCGGCACGTCGGGCTGCGCGTAGTTCTCGTTCATCAGCGTGATGTAGTGGAAGACGTCCTGCTGCGCCACCAGCATCTCGCGCATGCCCGCATCGACGATGACGGCCATCTCGCCCGCGAAGGCCGGGTCCCAGGCCTTGCAGTTGGGCAGGGTCGCGGCCACCAGGTGGCTGCTGCCGTCCTGGTGCTGCAGGCCCTCGCCGCCGAGCGTGGTGCGGCCCGAGGTGGCGCCCAGCAGGAAGCCGCGCGCACGCTGGTCGGCCGCGGCCCAGATGGCGTCGCCCACGCGCTGGAAGCCGAACATGGAGTAGTAGATGTAGAAGGGCAGCATCGCCAGGCCGTGGACGCTGTAGCTCGTCGCAGCGGCTGTCCAGCTGGCGATGGCGCCGGCCTCGCTGATGCCCTCCTCGAGGATCTGGCCGTCGGTGGCCTCGCGGTAGCTCAGCACCGAGCCGATGTCCTCCGGCGCGTAACGCTGGCCGACGCTGGAGTAGATGCCGACCTGCTTGAACAGGTTGGCCATGCCGAAGGTACGCGCCTCGTCGGCCACGATGGGCACGATGCGCGGGCCGAGTTCGCGGTCCTTGAGCAACTGGCCCAGCAGGCGCACGAAGGCCATGGTGGTGCTCATCTCCTTGCCGGCGGCCTCGGTGGCGAACCTGGCATAGCTCTCCAGCGGCGGCACGGGCACCACGTCGCAGGCCGTCTCGCGCCGCGGTAGCGCGCCGCCCAGCGCCTGGCGCCGCTCGCGCAGGTAGCACATCTCGGCGCTGTCCTCGGCCGGCTTGTGGAAGGCCAGCGACGTGGCCTGCTCGTCCGTGAGGGGCAGGTTGAAGCGGTTGCGGAACTCGATGAGATCGCTCTCGTCGAGCTTCTTCTGCGAGTGCGTCGTCATCTTGCCCTGGCCGGCGCTGCCCATGCCATAGCCCTTCTTGGTGTGGGCGAGGATGACCACCGGCTGGCCGGTGTGCGCGGCCGCGGCGGCATACGCGGCGTGGATCTTCACCAGGTCGTGCCCGCCGCGCTTGAGGCGATCGATCTGCTCGTCCGTCATGCCCTGCGCGAGGCGCGCGAGCTCGGGGTCCTGGCCGAAGAAGTTGTCGCGGTTGAAGCGGCCGTCCTTGGCGGCGAAGGTCTGCATCTGGCCGTCGACGGTGTGGGCGAAGGCACGCGCCAGCGCGCCGGCCGTGTCGCGGGCGAAGAGGCCGTCCCAGTCGCTCCCCCACACGAGCTTGATGACCTTCCAGCCCGCGCCCGAGAAGAGCTGTTCCAGCTCGTCGATGATGCGGCCGTTGCCGCGCACCGGGCCGTCCAGGCGCTGCAGGTTGCAGTTGACGACCCACACGAGGTTGTCGAGCTTCTCGCGCGCGGCCAGGGTGAGGGCGCTCATCGATTCGGGCTCGTCCATCTCGCCGTCGCCGAAGACGCCCCAGACCTTGCGCCCGGCGCAGTCGAGCAGCCCGCGGTGCGTGAGGTAGCGCATGAAGCGCGCGTGGTAGATCGAGCTGATCGGGCCGATGCCCATTGAGCCGGTCGGGAACTGCCAGAAGTCCGGCATCAGGTAGGGATGCGGGTAGCTCGACAGGCCCTGCACGCCCTGGGCGGACGCCGCCAGCTCCTGCCGGTAGTGCAGCAGGTCGTTCTCGTTCAGCCGGCCCTCGAGGAAGGCGCGGGCGTACACGCCCGGCGCCGAATGCGGCTGGAAGAACACCAGGTCTCCGCCGTGGTGGCCGCTGCGTGCATGAAAGAAATGGTTGAACCCGGTCTCGAAGAGGTCCGCGGCGCTCGCGTAGCTCGCGATGTGGCCGCCCAGCTCGCCGTACGCCTGGTTGGCCCGCACCACCATCGCCAGCGCGTTCCAGCGCATCAGCGACGCCAGCCGCTCCTCGATCGCCAGGTCGCCCGGGAAGGCCGGCTGTTCGTCCACCGCGATCGTGTTGACGTACGGCGTGGCCAGCGCGGGCTGCCAGCCGATGCGCTCGCGCCGTGCGAGGCGGGCCAGTTCGTCGAGCATCTGCCGCGCACGCGCCGGGCCCTGCGACTGCACCAGCGCCAGGAAGGCGTCGCGCCATTCGGCCGTCTCGGTCGGGTCGGGATCGGTGGCATCGGGGGCGCCTTGCAGCAGGGCGCGCATCTGGTCGGCGGAGATCGGGGCGTTCATGCTTGGGCACTCTAGGCCGATGGTGGCGAAATGGGGTGTCGAAATGCGCCGCAGCGTGCCCCGGTCAAGGCATAAACTGCCGCAGGACACGGCCATGGCAGCATTTCATGCAACTCGACACCATCGACCTCCGCATCCTCGACGAACTGCAGCGCGACGGCGCGCTGTCGAACGTCGAGCTGGCGCGGCGCGTGCACCTCTCGCCCTCGCCCTGCCTGGCCCGCGTGAAGGCGCTGGAGGCGGCCGGCGTGATCGACCGGTATGTGGCGCTGTGCAGCGCACCGGCGCTCGGGCTGGGGCTGAACGTGTTCATCTCGATCAGCCTGAAGACCCAGAGCAAGGAATCGCTGGCCGACTTCGAGCGCCGCATCGCCGAGCACGACGAGGTGATGGAGTGCTACCTCATGACCGGCGACAGCGACTACCTGATCCGCATCGCGGTGGCCGACATGGCGGCGCTGGAGAAATTCATCCTCGAGCAACTCACGCCCACGCCCGGCATCGAGAAGATCCGATCCAGCTTCGCGCTCAAGCAGGTGCGCTACAAGACCGCGCTGCCGCTACCGGGGCGTTGAGCGCGCTCAGTCGGGAAAGTCGTCGAGCTGCTCCGGCTCGCGCACGGGCGTCGCATTGCTGCTGCCGCGAAAGCGCGCCGCCGCCTCGTAGGCTGCCTGCCGCAGCCGCATGACCGAGCCCAGCGGCCGGTGCGCCTGCACCGCATGCCAGGGCGAGAAGGACATGCCGTCGTTCACGGCCGCCACGCGCGCGTCGCTCCAGGCGTCCTGGGGCGCGGCGCTCAGGCGCGCAACGGTCACGTAGGGGCTGCGGTCCTCGGGCCAGGGCACCGACGCGTCCTCGATCGGCATGGACTCGAGGTCCACGCACAGCTGCACGCGCAGGTCCCAGCGGCCGCCGTGCGTGCGGAAGTGCGAGACCACCGCTTCGCGCAGCGCATCGGGCCGGTCGTCCATGTCGAGCTTGCGGTCGGTGAGCGCCGTGAGTTCGGGCGACACCGGCACCAGCGAGAGCTTGGCCATGTAGGGCCCGTAGAGCAGCGGCACCTGCGTGAAGAAGCTTTCGCCCAGGATGTGCGTGAGCGGGTGGCCGCCCAGGGTCTTGAGCGTGGCGCTCTCGCCGCCCACTTTCTCGACCAGCGACTCGACACCGCGCAGGGCGGCCGAGAGCACGCGCTTGGCGCCGTCGGCGCGGTCGGTCGTGGCCGCGAGCAGCTTGAGGTTGGCAAGGAATTTCTTTCCCGTCGGGGCGCTGAAGGCAGGCCCGTTGGCCATCAGGAAATCCTGCGTGGCCTGCCCTTGCGCGCCCGGCAGCCGCGGCCCCTGCACGCCGACCAGCTTGAACGCCACCGCGCGCGGCGTCGAGACGCGGTCGTCCAGCAGATCCCCCGGCGGCGTGGAGAAGCGCATCACGACCGGGTAGTCGTGGGGCTGGGCGAAGACGCCCTGGGCGTAAGCCGCGGGCAGGCCGTCCAGCACCTGCAATTGCGCGCGCAGGATGCCGTGCCCCTTGGCATGCACGCTGCGGTAGGCATGGCCTTCGTCGGCCTGCACCTTGCGGCTGATCTGCAGCATGGTGTCGACCAGGTCCTGCGCGGTCTCGGCCTCGTCGGCCTCCGGCCGCTCGAAGGCCGGGTCGTAGACGAGCGGGTGCACGGCATGCGCGGACGGGGAATGCGCGGAGGCGGTCATGGGCGTAATCCTTCGGACGTGGGTGGGGGTGAGGGTGAGGGGACGTGGGCCTGCAGGCGGACGGGAATCCACTTGGCCGCGGGCACATGGCTGCGCGCCGCGCGGTGCCACAGCGGCAGCAGCGGGTTGCATTCGGGGAAGTAGCCGGCGGCGCAACCGCGCGGGATGTCGTAGGCCACCAGCCGCAGCGCCCGCACCGTTCGCGCCACGCCGTCGCCGGTGGCGGCGTGGGCGTCCACCAGCGCGTCGGGCTCGAAGCCCAGGCGCTCGATGTCGTGCGGGTGCAGCAGCAGCACCTGCCGCGTGCCGACGATGCCGCGGAAGCGGTCGTCCAGGCTGTAGATGGTGGTGTTGAACTGGTCGTCGCTGCGCATCGTCATGAGGCGCAGCACGTCCGGCCCTTCCACCGGCAGGTCCGGGTCGGCGGCCAGCCCTTCCGGCGGCTTGAACTGCGCCTTGCCGCTTTCGGTCTTCCAGTGCCGCTCGCGCGCGGCGTTGGGCTTGGCGAAGCCGCCCGGCTGCTCGAAGCGCGCGTTGAAGTCGGCGAACACCTCGGGCCAGGTGGCTTCGATCGCCTCGCGCACCCGGGCATAGTCGCGCGTCCAGTCCTGCCAGGGCACGCGCGGGTTGGGTGCCAGCGTGGCCAGCGCGATGCCGGCGACGATGGCCACCTCCGAACGCAGCGCCGGCGCGGCCGGCTCGGCCACGCCGTGCGAGGCATGGATGAAGCCGCTCGAATCCTCGACCGACACCACCTGCTCGACCCCGTCCTGGCGGTCCTTTTCGATGCGGCCCAGGCAGGGCAGCAGCCACGCTTCGCGGCCGGGCACCAGGTGGGTGTGGTTGAGCTTGGTCGCCACATGCACCGTGAGCGCGAGCCGTTCCCACGCCGGCTCGATGCGGTCGGTGTCGGGCACGGCCCGCAGGAAGTTGCCGCCCAGCCCGACGAAGGCGCGCACGCTGCCGTCCAGCACCCCCTCGCAGGTCTCGACGGTGGCGCGGCCCTTGTGCCGCGGCGGCTCGAAACCGTAGAGCGCCTGCAGCCGGTCCAGCGGCACCAGCTCGGGCTTCTCGCTGATGCCGACGGTGCGCTGGCCCTGCACGTTGGAATGGCCGCGCACCGGGCAGATGCCGGCACCGCGCCGGCCGATGTGGCCGCCCATGAGCAGCAGGTTCGTCAGCATCTGCACGTTCTCGACGCCGCGCCGGTGCTGCGTGAGCCCCATGCCGTAGACCACGATGGTGGCACGTGCGCGCGAGACGACGGCGGCGACCTCCTCCAGCGCCGCGCGTGGCAGCGCCGACTCGGCGCACAGGTCCTCCCACGCCAGGCCGTCGAGCCAGGCCACGAAGCCGTCGAATCCCTGCGTGTGCTCGGCGATGAAGGCGTGGTCGATCAGCGCCGGGTCGCCCCGTTCGCGGGCCTGGCCGTCCAGCGCGAGCAGCGCCTTGCACACGCCCGCCACGGCAGCGATGTCGCCGCCCACGCGCACCTGCAGGTAGTGCGTGCTGACCGCCGTGTCGGCCGGCGTGAGCATCTGCAGCGGCGACTGCGGATCGACGAAGCGCGTGAGCCCCGGCTCGCGCAGCGGGTTGAAGGTGACGATGGGCACGCCGCGGTCGCGCGCCTCCTTCAGCGGATGCAGCATGCGCGGGCTGTTGACGCCCGGGTTCTGGCCGAAGAAGAGGATGCAGTCGGTGTGTTCGAAGTCCTCCAGCGTCACGGTGCCCACCGGCACGCCGATGGTCTCGGGCAGCGCCACCGAGGTGCTCTCGTGGCACATGTTGGAGCTGTCCGGCAGGTTGTTGTTGCCGTACATGCGCGCCAGCAGCTGGTAGAGGTAGCTCGCCTCCAGCGAGGCGCGGCCGGAGGCGTAGAAGACGGTGGCGTCGGCATCCTGCTCCCGCAGCGCCTGCAGCCGCGTGCCGATGGCAGCGAAGGCCTCGTCCCACCCGGCTTCGACATACCGGTCGCTCGCGGCGTCGTAGCGCAGCGGCGCGGTGAGGCGCCCGCCGGCCTCCAGGGCATGGTCGCTCCAGGTGCGCAGCTCGGCCACGGTGTGCGCGGCGAAGAAGTCGGGCGCCAGCCGTTTGTCGGTGAGTTCCCAGGCGGTGGCCTTGGCACCGTTTTCGCAGAACTCGGCCATCCGCGGCGCGCCGGGCTTGGGCCAGGCGCAGCTCACGCAGGCGAAGCCGCCGGGCTTGTTCTGGCGCAGCAGTGCCGCCGCGCCGGCGATGGGAATGTGTTCGCGCAGCAGCGAGCCGCCGACCGCCTTGAGCGATCCCCAGCCGCCCGCTGCGGGCGTGGTCGTGTTCGTCATGGGCCTCTTGGCGGCACACGCCGCAAAAGTTCAGGCTCGTTGCCGCCTTGGCCCGCCCGCGTCGGCGGGCAGGAGAGGCCACCGTAGGCGGGCGTCCTCGCCGCCGCCGCGCAGCCCGGCCATAACGAACATCGGCCGCAGCGCCCCGGTGGGGACGCTGCGGCCGAATGGCGGTTGTCTGCGGACCGGCCCGCACCGGGG
>Ga0308159_1004334_pt1 | contig 13092 bp, 11 predicted proteins | sample PhyCR1_FD_201040 | JGI IMG/M metagenome (GOLD analysis project Ga0308159, IMG submission 201040) | Phyllosphere microbial communities from UC Gill Tract Community Farm, Albany, California, United States - DLSLC.R1 | ecosystem: Host-associated > Plants > Phyllosphere > Unclassified | place: USA...
CGTCACCGCGCGCGTGACCGGGGCCACGGCGGTGAGGAAGATGATGAAGGGGATCGGGCGGATGAGGTTGATCACGAGGTTCGCGACGGCGAAGACCACACGGTTCTCGAACAGGTTGCCCGGCCGCGTGGCGTACAGCAGCGCGCCGATGACCAGGCCGGCGATGCCCGAGATGAGCAGCGAGACGGCGACCATGTAGACGGTCTCGCCGATCGACTGGATCAGCACCGGGGTGAGGGTGTCCCACTTGTTCATGCGCGGGCCTCCACGGTGGGTACGACGACGTCGGTGTGCGCGCGCAGCTCGGCCACGATGGCATCCAGATCCTCGGTGTGCACCCGGTACGTGAGCGTGCCGAGTTGCTTGCCCAGCACGTCGGTCACGCCGCCGTAGACGACGGAGTGGCGGGCGCCGTGACGGTGGAACACGTTCGAGACGTCTTCGCTCGAGAACTCGTTCACCTCGACGCTGACGAGGTCTCCCCCGCCCGCGGCGAGCGCCGCCAGTGCCTCGCCCGACGGCACGCCCTGCGTGACCGCCGCGACGAAGCGCTTGGTCAGCTCGGCGCGCGGGTGGGCGAAGACGCGGTACGTGTCGCCGCTGTCGACGACGCGGCCACCCTCCATCACGATGACCTGGTCGCACAGCTCGTGCACGATCGAGATCTGGTGCGTGATGACGACGATCGTGATGCCGAGCCGCCGGTTGATCTCGCGCAACAGGTCGAGCACCTCGGCCGTGGTCTGCGGGTCGAGGGCGCTCGTGGCCTCGTCGGCGAGCAGGATCCGCGGGTCGGTGGCGATCGCGCGGGCGATGCCGACGCGCTGCTTCTGCCCACCCGACAGGCGCCGCGGGTACTGCTTCGCCTTGTCGCCGATGCCGACGAAGTCGAGCAGCTCGGCGACGCGCTTGTCGCGGTCGGCCTTCTTCCAGCCCGCGACCTTGAGCGGGTAGGCGACGTTGGCCGCCACCGTGCGGGAGGTGAACAGGTTGAACTGCTGGAAGATCATGCCGACGCGGCGCCGCAGGTCGCGCAGCTTCGCCTCGGACGCTGCTCCCACGTCGACGCCGAGCACCTCGACGGTGCCCGACGTCGGCTGCTCGAGGCCGTTCAGCAGGCGCACGAGGGTCGACTTGCCGGCTCCGGAGTATCCGATGACGCCGACGATCGACCCCTCCTCCACGGTCAACGACACGTCGTCGACCGCGGTGGTGGTGGAGCGGCGATCGGTGCGGAAGCTCTTGGTGACGCCCCGCAGCTCGATGACCGCGGTCATCCCTTCTGGGCCTTGAGGGCGTCTTCGAGGCTCGTCAGCTCGTCCTGCAGCTGCGCGGCGGTCCACTCGGTCTTGAACTGCAGGTTGCCCTGGTTCAGCTCGGTGACCGCGGCCTCGACCTCGGGCGAGTGGTACGCGGCGACGAGCTTGGCCCAGCGGGGGTCGTCCTTCTTGTCGTCGCGGGTGACGAAGGCGTTGATGTAGGGCGCGAGCTGCGGGTTGTTCAGGTCTTCCTTGAAGATGATGAGCTCGTCGCCGAGCCCGCCCTTCTGCGCCTGCGTGTTGTTGACGATCGCGGCCTGAGCGCTGCCGTCCTTGAGGGCCGTGACGGTCTGGTTGGTGTCGACGGGGAGCAGCTCGACCTTGGTGGTCTCGATGTCGGCCGGGGTCGACAGGGCGGTGCCGCCGTCCTTGAGCGTCAGCAGCCCCGCGGTCTGCAGGTTGAGGAGGCCGCGAGCGAGGTTGGTGGGGTTGTTGGGGATCGCGATCTTCGCGCCCTCGGGCAGGTCCTTCACGTCGGTGTACTGCTCGGAGTACAGCGCGAGCGGGTACACCGCGGTCGCGCCGACCGGCACGAGCGAACCGTTGTTCTCGACGTTGAACTGCGACAGGTAGATGAGGTGCTGGAAGAGGTTGCCGTCGAGCTCACCGTCCTGGACGCCCTGGTTGAGCTGCACGCCGTCGTTGATGGTGCGCACCTCGAGGTCGATGCCCTCGTCGGCGAGCTTCTGCTTCAGCACCGTCCAGTGCGTCTCGTTGCCGTCGTCGGCTCCGAGCACGAGGCGGGACTCGTCACCGCCCTGGGCACCGCCGGCGCAGCCGGTGAGGGTGAGGAGGAGGGCAGCGGTGGAGGCGCCGAGGATCGTGGCCAGGCGGGAGGTGCGAGAAGTCATAGCTCCAGGCCACCACGGACACAGCGGATGCCGAAGTCGAGGCGTTACGGCCGGTAACGGGCTGTCATGCGGGGTAACCGACTGGACGGATACCGACCCGTGCACCATGATCGCGCCGCCCGGGACGCTCGACCGCGCGGATAGTCTGGACGGTGATGTCACGGGATGAAAACGCGCGTAAGAGATTGTCCCGGAACAGCCCCCAGGGGCTGGTCGTCGCGATCCTGGCCCTCGCGGGCCTGTGCTCGTCGTTCATGTTCACCCTCGTGGTGCCCATCCAGTCGCAGCTTCCCGAGTTGCTGAACGCCTCGCGCGACGACACGGCCTGGGTCGTGACTTCGACGCTCCTGGCCGCCGCCGTCATCACTCCGATCGCCGGGCGCCTGGGCGACATGTACGGCAAGCGCCGCATCGTGCTCGTGCTGCTGGTCGTGATGATCCTCGGCTCGGTGGTCGCCGCACTGTCGACGGGCATCATCGGCATGATCGTCGGCCGCGCGCTGCAGGGTGCGGTGGTCGGCGTGGTGCCGCTCGGCATCTCGATCATGCGGGACGTGCTGCACGAGAACCGCGTCGACAGCGCCATCGCCCTGATGAGCGCGACGCTCGGCGTCGGTGGCGCACTGGGCCTGCCGATCAGCGCCCTCGTGGCCGAGAACACGGACTGGCACTGGCTGTTCTGGATCGCCGGGGGCCTCGGCGCGGTCGTGTTCGCGCTGATCCTCTGGATCGTCCCCGTCAGCGTGCTGCGCACCGCCGGACGGTTCGACTACCTCGGCGCCGTCGGCCTCGCGGTCGGTCTCATCGGCGTGCTGCTCGCCGTCTCGCGCGGCAACTCGTGGGGCTGGACGTCGCCGCTCACGCTCGGCCTGGCCGTCGGCGGCATCCTGGTCCTCCTCGTATGGGGCTGGTACGAACTGCGGGTCGACAACCCCCTGCTCGACCTCCGGGTCGCCGCACGCCGACCGGTGCTGCTCACCAACCTCGCGTCCGTCGCGATGGGCTTCGCCCTCTTCACCTCGAACGTCGCCTACCCGCAGATGCTCGAACTGCCGCTCGCCACCGGCGTCGGCCTCGGCCTGTCTCTGCTCGCCGCAAGCCTCGTGGTCATGCCATCGGGCCTGGTGATGATGGTGCTCTCGCCGATCTCGGGCACCCTGGCTCGCACGATCGGACCCCGCGTCCTGCTGGTCGCCGGCTCGATCTCGCTGATCCTCGCGTACGGCTTCAGCCTGATCTTCTCGACCGAGGTGTGGCACTTCGTCGTCGCGAACATCCTGATCGGCTTCGGCATCGGATTCGGCTACGCCGCCATGCCCATGCTCATCATGCGCGCGGTGCCGCCGAGCGAGACCGGCGCCTCGAACGGCCTCAACGCTCTCGCGCGCTCGCTCGGGACGAGCACGGCCGCGGCGATCGTCGGTGTCGTGCTCGCGACCCTGTCGACCGGCAGCGGCGACACCCGCGTGCCGACCTCGCAGGCGTTCCAGGTGTCGTTCGTGATGGGCATCGGGGCGGCCGCGATCGCCCTGGTGCTGGCGCTACTGATCCCGACGCGGAGCGAACCATTGATCGAGCGGGCGTCGCTGCCGGAGTGAGTGGGCTGCTTCGAGATCTCCCGGGTCCGCGACGGCCGCCCTCAGAGTTCTACGGAGCTTCCGTCCGCGCGTCGGAGGGTGAGGCGGTACGACGCCACCTCTCCTTCGACGACCTTGGCGACACCGTCGCCCAACCCGTGGGCGCTGAGGATGCCGGTCAGCGCCGCCGGGTCGGGTTCGACGCGCACGAACGAGACGAGCTCGATGGTTGGGATATCGCTGAGACCGGGCTGGGGAGTGTGCCCCCAGTCGATGAGGAAGGGGACGTCGTTGCGGTGATTCTCGCCGCGGGTGAGGCGCCATTCGAGCAGGATGCCGTCGGGCGTGCGCCGCGACAGGTCGCTCACGTCGCCCGGGTCGTAGCCGCCCGCCCGGGCCGTGGCGACGGTCGCGTCGATGTCGGTCGGGTGCACCGCGTACGCCTGCACTCGCGGCTCGGTCAGCGTGTCGATGCCGAACGTCGTCGGCAGCGCGGGCTGAGCGCGGTCGGGGTCGGGGCCGATGAGTTCGATGTACTGCGGACCGCGTCGACCGTCGACGGTGAGGGCGACGAGCGCGTTCGCCGTGCCCGTGGGGTGCGCGCCGCCCGGGGCCGCGACGACGCCGGTGCGTTCGGCGAACCAGTCGATCACGGACGCGAGGTCGGGGCCGGCGATGACGACGTGGTCGAGAAGGCGGGGAATGCTCATGACCGTCCTTGCTGTCGGGAGGGGACTTCGGGCTCGCCGAGCGACAGCATGAGCCGGTTCGCCCAGTTGAAGAAGGCGGCGCCGCCGATCACGTCGACGATCTCGGCGTCGTCGAGGCCCGCCGCGCGCAGACGCGCGATGTCGCCCTCGTCGAACGCCAGGGGGGTGTCGGCGAGGGCGACGGATGCCGCGACGACCGCGTTCCACGTCTCATCGCCGAGGTCGGCATCCACTCCCTCGTCCAGCAGACGCTGCACGTCCTCTTCTCGTCCGGATTCGCGGGTGGCGGAGGCCGCATGCACCGAGGCGCAGAAGACGCAGCCGTTGCGGCGCGAGGTGGCGGCAGCCGCGAGCTCGCGTTCGGCCCGGCCGATGCCGCCGTCGACGTTGTAGAAGATGTCGAGGTCGGTCAGGGTGCGGGCGCGGAGCGCCTCGGGGTCGCGCGCGAGCAGTCGAAAATAGGGCATCTTCGCGCGGGCCGGCTCGATGAGGGCATCGCGCTGCGCGTGCGTCAGCTGGTCTTCGGCGACGGGCGACAGCCACGGCACCCAGCCGAGGCCGCGCTGGGTGAAGGCCTCCGGACGAGCGAGGTCGGGGTACTCGGTGACGGTGTCGGTCATCTCAGGCTCCTTCAACGAGCGAGACGCGGGCGGCGGATGGTGACGCGTGGGCGGCGTGCGCGTCCACGGGGGCAGGGGCCGCGGCGAGCACGCGCAGCCCCCACGCGAGGCGCAGCTGGAACGTCAGGAACGCGACGAGCTGCGACAGCGAGACGATGGCATCCGGACTCCACCCGGCATCCACCAGGTGTCGGAGGGCTTCGGGACGCGCTTCGCGCGGGCGCACGACCAGCAGATGAGCGTGCGCGAGGGCGGCGGAGAGACGGATGCCGAGACCCTCGGCCACGCGGGCCTCGGGGGCCCACCGCTCACCGTCGGTGGACTCCGCCGCGAGACCCGGTTCGCGGTACTGCCCGAACGGACCCGGGGTGCTCGCGGCGGCCGCGGTCTCGGTCACGACGGGGAGGAGCCCCGCCGCCTCGTCGCCGAGCAGGTCGCCGTAGAAGTCCGTCGCGGCAGTGAAGCCGTGCATCGCCGAGACGAACACCGCGACCGCGTATCGCTCGGCGAGCGGGAAGTCGCCCGGCGTGGCCGGTTCGAGCAGGGCCTCGAAGCTGCGCTGCGCGTTCTCGCGCGCTTGCGGGCGACGGGAGCGGACGGTGTCGAGCGCATCGCCCGGACGGATCCCGGCGAGCAGATCGATGATGTCGGCGGAGGGCGTGCTCATGCGGATCCTTCCACGGAGGTGGTGGCGAGTGAGTGGTGGGCGTGGCGCAGAGCGTCGGCGGCATCCGGTCCGACGTCGAAACCGAGTCGGGGTGCGACTTCTCCGGCCGACAGCTCGAGCGACCGCAGGGTCAGCTCATGGGGCGCGGCGATCGAGTGCACCTGGAACGACACGTCGCTCACGGCCGTCAGCGTCTCATCGGCCGAAAGCGAGTCCACGACCTCGTCGACCGTGCCGACGTGGGTGTCGGTGAGGCGCACGAGCTCGTCGAGTCCGACCCTGTCGGTGTCGATGCCGAGCACCGTGCGCGCCAGGTGACGCAGGCCGTCACCGGCCAGCTCGAGCGCCCGGGTGCGATTCTCGGGGTCGACCACCAGCGCGGTGCGCGAGGCGAGCACGCGCACGGGTGCGCCGGGGGGCAGCGCCGCTTCGTAGGCCGCGATGATCGGCAGCTGGAGGTCGTGCAGCGGTGCGCCGGGGGTCTCGGGGCTGCGCGGCTGCGTGCGCGAGAGGAGGAGTCCGTCGCCACGCCCGCCCGCACGGCGACCGCCGTCGACCGAGAACGTCGCCTGCCAGATGCGCGCCGACAGGTCGCCGCCGCTCGGGTAGAGCAGGGAGTCGGATCCTCGGATGCCACGCCCCTCGAGCGCGTCCAGCAGTACGTCGAAGTGGTCGGCGAAGATCTCGCGGCGGCGGTCGGACTCACGCCCGAACGCGGCGAAGGATGCCGGAGTGCCGCCCGTGGCGAGACCCAGCTGCACGCGGCCCCCGCTGAGCTGATCGAGCACGGTGGCGTCTTCCGCGACGCGAAGCGGATCGTCAAGCGGGAGGGTGACCACCCCGGTCGCGAGCGCAATGCGGCTCGTGCGCTCGGCCGCGGCGGCCAGGAGGACGAACGGAGACGGCAGCCCACCTTCGGTCTCACCGAAGTGGTGCTGCGCGAGCCAGGCCGAGGCGAAGCCGCTGCGCTCCGCGTGCGCGATCTGCTCGATCGCGAAGCGGTAGCGGTCGGCTGCGCTCGCGGTCTCGAGCACGCGGCTGAAGAATCCGAGGCGGGGGCCGGTCATCGGAGGACCTCCTTGGGGTGGGGAATGGGGAGAGCGGCATCCGGGTCCTCGGACGACAGGTGCGCACGCAGCGAAGCGCCGGGGATGGCCGCGAGCAACTGACGTGTGTACTCGTGCTGCGGGTCGTCGAAGACGCGAGCGGCGGGCCCGTGTTCGACCTGACGCCCCCGCTGCAGCACCGACACGGTGTCGGCGACCTGACGGACGACGGCGAGGTCGTGCGAGATGAACACGTAGGTCAGCCCCAGGTCGGCCTGGAGGCGAGCGAGAAGGCGCAGGATCTGCGCCTGCACCGTCACATCGAGGGCCGACACCGCCTCATCGAGCACCACGAGCTCGGGTTCGACGATCAGCGCCCGCGCGATGGCCACGCGCTGTCGTTGTCCGCCGGACAGCTCCCGCGGACGTCGAGTGGCGATATCGGGGTCGAGTGCGACGAGCTCGAGGTGGTGGGATGCCCGGTCGGCGCGTTCCGCGCGGGAACCGATGCCGTAATTGCGCAGCGGTTCGGTCAGGATCTCGGCGATGCTCTGCCGCGGGTCGAGCGAGGCGTAGGGGTTCTGGTACACCAGCTGTGTGGTGCGATGGAAGGCGCGCCGGGCGCGCCGACCGGCCAGCGTCGTGACCTCGGTGCCCGCCACGTCGATCCGACCGGCGGTCGGGCGGTGGAACCCCGCGATCGAGCGCCCCGTGGTCGTCTTGCCCGATCCCGACTCCCCGACGATCGCGTGCGTCGTTCCCCGCGCCACGGTGAACGAGACATCGTCGACCGCGACGAGCGGGGAGCGGCCGGGGCGGGGGAACTCCTGCGTCAGGCCCGCGACCTCCACCAGGGGGTCGGCGGCGAGGGTCGGGGCAGCGGGCGCGGCCCGCTCCACGACGCGCGCGAGCGACGGCGCGTCGGCGAGGAGAGTGCGCGTGTAGGCCGAACCGGGGGCCGCCAGCACCTCGGCGGTCGGGCCCGACTCTTCCACGTGTCCGCGGCGCATCACGACGAGCGCGTCGGACCGGTCGGCGGCGACGGCCAGGTCGTGGGTGATGAACAGGATGCCGGTGCCCGTCTCGGTGCGGATCTCATCGAGCAGGTCCAGCACCGTGCGCTGCACCGTCACGTCCAACGCGCTGGTGGGCTCGTCGGCGATGATCAACTCGGGACGCAGCGCCAGCGCCGCGGCGATCAGCACACGCTGGCGCATCCCGCCCGACAGCTCGTGCGGGTACTGCCGCGCCCGGGCCTCGGGGTCGTCGATACCCACGCGCTCGAGCAGATCGAGCACGCGCGCCCGGATCTTCGTGCGGTCGGTCCAGCCGTGGATGCGAAGCGCCTCGCCGACGCTCCACCCGATCGTCGCGACCGGGTTCAGGGAGTTGCCCGGGTCCTGCGGGATGAGGGCGATGCAGCGGCCACGAAGATTTCGCCAGCGCCGCTCGGGCAGGCCGACGAGGTCGGTGACACCGTCGGTGCGTTCGGAGAGGCGGATGCTGCCGCCCGACACGAAGCCGTTGGACGCGAGCAGGCCGATCGCGGCCTGCGCGACCGTGCTCTTGCCCGACCCCGACTCGCCGACGAGGGCGGTGACGGAGCCCGCCTCGACGTCCAACGAGACTCCGCGGACGGCGTCGACATCGCCGCGGCGGGTGCGGTACCGCACCTGGAGGTCACGGATCGACAGCAGTGGCTCGGCGCTCACGCGGCATCTCCTCCTCGAAGGGCCTGGCTCAGGCGGTTGGTCGACAGCACGACGAGGACGACGACCAGGCCGGGCAACACCGTGAGCCACCACGCGGTGGCGACGTAGTTGCGGCCTTCTGCGATGAGCAGACCCCACTCGGGGGTGGGCGGCGGTGCCCCGTAGCCGAGGAAGCCGAGAGTGGAGATCTGCAGGATGGCGGAGCCGAACTGGAGGGCGGCGAGGGCGATCACGGGCGTCAGCGAATTGGGCAGGATGTGCCGCCACAGCACCCCGAAGAAGGTGCCGCCGGAGCCGTACGCGGCCTCGACGAAATCGGTGACGCGGACGCTCACCACCCGCGAACGCGCGAGCCGGGCGAAGACGGCGATCGAGGTGACTCCGACCGCGACCGCGGCGCTCGTGGTGCCGAACCCGAGCAGGATGACGACGGCAAGCGACAGCAGCAGTGCGGGGATCGCGAGCAGCACGTCGATGACGCGCATGAGCGCCTCATCGACGGCGCCGCGGATGGATCCGGCGGCCAGACCCACGGTCGTGCCCACCACCAGGCCCACGAGCACCGCGATGAGGGCGCCGATGATCGACTGCGAGGCGCCGTAGACGACGCGCGCGTAGAGGTCGCGTCCGGTCGCGTCGGTGCCGAACCAGTGCTCGGCGCTCGGCGGTTGCAGCGCGAGGGCCGCGGTCTCGGTCGGGCTCTGGGCGGTGAACAGGCCCGGGAACACGGCCCACAGCAGAGCGACGACCACGACGAGCGCGGGGGCGACGAAGCCGGCGCGCGACCAGAGTTCGCGCGCCCGGACCCGGCCCGCGCCGGTTGCGGTCACGACGTCGCGGTCGGCCGCAGGAGACGAGACGGTCATGCGGTGCCTCCACGGGACAGATCGCGGGTGGGTCCGCCCACCTCGGCATCGACGAGGTCGTCGACGGCCCGCTCCGCGGCATCCGCCCGGACGGCGCCGCGCCGAGCGGATGCCGCGGTTCGCAGCCGCGCGTCCAGCACGGGGAAGAGCAGGTCGACGATGAGGTTGATCACCACGAACGCGACGGTGGAGATCACCACGACCGCCAGAAGCACCGGGGTGTCGCGGTCGGCGACGGCCTGCGCGGTCAGCTGACCGATGCCGGCGCGGGCGAAGACGGTCTCGGTGACCACCGCCCCGCCGACCAGCTCGCCGAACAACAGGCCGGCCATGGTCAGGGTGGGCAGCAGCGCGTTACGAGCGACGTTTCGCCACAGCAGCCACGACGTGCTCGCGCCGCGCGCACGCACGACCGTCACGAACGGCTGCTCGCGCACCTCGTCGATCGAGCGCATGAGCACCTGCGCCAGAGGGGCGGCGATCGGGATCGCCAGGGTGATGACGGGCAGGATCAACGCCTGAACAGGGTTCGCGCCGATCACGGGCACCAGGCCGAGCCGGAACGAGAAGACCTGGATGAGGATGATCCCGATCCAGAACACCGGCAGCGACACGAACAGCGGGGGGATGCCGCGGAACACGCGCCGCAACAGCCTGCCACCTCCGTAAGTCGCGGTGAAGGCGATCGTCACCGCGATCACAACCGCCAGGGCGAGCCCCAGCACGGCGAGGGTCAGGGTGGGCGGCAGGGCGGTGACGATCAGGTCGGACACCGCCGCGCCGCTGGCCACCGAGTATCCGAAGTCGCCCGTCAGGAAGCCGGCGATCGAGCGGGCGTACTGCACGATCAGCGGCTGGTCGGCGCCCAGAGACTGGCGGATCGCCTCGATCTGGTCGGGCGTCAAGCCGAGCTCCGGACTGCCGTAGCGGGCGAGCACGGCGTCGCCGGGCAGGGCGGCCAGCAGCAGATAGGCCGCCGTGTAGGCCAGGACCAAGACGAGGACGGCCTGGCCTACACGACGAACGACGTACGACATGGATGCTCCGTGGACCGGGTTACCGCGCGACTCAGCCGGCGAGCCAGGTCGAGTAGAACGACGGGCGTCCGACCGACTCGGTGTCGAATCCCTGCACCTTCGCGGTGAGGCCGAACACCTGCGGCTCCTCGAAGATCGGCAGGATGTACGCGTTCTCGGCGAGGTACTGCTGCGCAGCTTCGGACGCGGTCTGGCGCTCGGCCGTGGTGGGCTCCGACGCGATGGCCGACAGCAGCGTGTCGAGCTGCGGGTCGCCGATCGATCCGTCGGCAGGGTTCAGGTTCAGCAGCGTGTTGCGGTTCTTCGAGAAGTACTGCGACTTCAGCACATCGAAGTCCGCGCGTCCGACCATCGAGTGGTACACCTGGATCGTGCTCTGATCGGTGGCCGCCTTCGTCTGCGCGGCCATGTCGCCCGCGAACAGCGACACCTGGATGCCGAGCTTGCCCAGCTGCTCCTGGATCAGCGTCACGACCTCTTTCGAGCGGGGCTGCGGCAGGGCCTCGTTGAACGCGAGGGTGAGCTTCTCGCCGTTCTTCGCGCGGATGCCGTCGGCGCCGAGCGTCCACCCGGCCTCGTCGAGAAGCGCGGCGGCCCGCTCGGGGTCGTAGGTGTAGAAGGACGACGTGTCGACGTAGCCGAGGGCGGTCTTCGCGAGTGCGCCGGTGGCGAGCGGGTAATTGGCGGTGAAGAGGGTGTCGACGATCTTCTGGCGGTCGATCCCCGCGATGATCGCCTGGCGCACGCGGACGTCTTCCAGCCGCGGCTCGCGGAAGCGGAAGCTCAGGCCGTTGTTCACGCCGTTGGTGGCCGCGGCGTGGAGCGACAGCGAGCCGCCGGCGAACTGCGCCTCATCGGGGGCGGGGATGTTGCGGGCGACGTCGGCCTGACCCGCGACGACCGTACCGACGCGCACGCTGTTCTCGGCGGCGACGATGTAGTCGATCCCCTCGAGGTAGGCCGGGCCCTGGTGCGCCAGCGACGGGGGAGCCCAGTTGTAGTCCGCGCGCGCGGTGACGCTGGTCTGCGTGCTGATCTGTTCGTCGGAGATGACGAACGGGCCGCTGCCGATGATGTCCTTCGCGTTGCCGGGTCCGAACTGCTCGCTCGTGCGGTCGAGACTCGCGTCGGAGAGCAGCCCCGAGTTGATGGTCGACACCGCCTGCGCGAAGCCGGGCGAGGGGGCGGTGAACCGGAAGACGACCGTGTCGTCGTCGACGACCTCGCCACCGCCGTAGTTGTTGATGGCCTCGGAGACCGGCAGGGCGCGGTCTTTGTCGCCCTTCCCGTAGAGGTCGATGTTCTTGACGACGTTGGCGGCGGTGAGCGGCGTTCCGTCGGAGTAGGTGACGTCGGTACGCAGGTCGAACGTGTACTCGGTGGCGTCGGCGTTGACCGTGTAGTCGGTGGCGATCCACGGCTCGAGCTCGAGGGTCTCGGGGTTCTGGTACAGCAGCCGGTCGGTGATGTTGTTCACGATGCCGCCGTTGGGGTAGAAGCCCGCGGACGGCGGGTACAGCGTCGTCCAGGTCTGCGGCTCCAGATAGGTGAGGGTGCCGCCGCTGACGGGTTCGCCGCCGGCGTCGGGGCCCGTCGACGTCGAGGTCGCCGAGCACCCGGCGAGAAGGGCGACCACGGCGAGGGCCGAGACCGAGGGGACGGCTATGCGGGCGAGTCGGGACATGTGAACTCCAGAGGGCGCCGCTATGCGGCGTGCGAGACAGGAGGTTCCACCCCACCACGGAGACGGGCCGGCGCTCCAACCGACGGTCACGATTCGTCATGACGACGACAGAGGCCATTGCGCGCATCTTCCGGCCTGATCAGAGGCGTAATCGGGGAGTTCCTGATTGCCCGTGAGACGCGGAACATGACGGATCGTTACGCCGTCCGCACCTCGACGTCGACGCGGACGAGGGCCCGATGACGACCCGAACGGCCCCGCGCCCGAGGGCACAGGCACGCGCGCTGCTCACGCGAGCGGAGCGGTCACGATCGACCGGCACCCCCGACAGAAGCGTCGGGCTGCCCCGACGCTTCGGATCAGTCCAGCAGCAGCGCCGGCTCCTCCAACACGGATGCCACGTCCGCGATGAACCGCGAGATCCCGTCGCCGTCGACCACGCGGTGATCGAACGAACCCGACACCGTGGTCACCCAGCGGGGGCGCACCTCGCCGTCGACGACCCACGGCTTCTGGCGGATCGCGCCGAGCGCGATGATGCCCGCCTCGCCGGGGTTGATGATCGGGGTCCCGGCATCCACTCCGAAGACGCCGATGTTGGTGATCGTGAACGTGCCGCCGGTCTGGTCGGCGGGGCTCGTCTTGCCCTCGCGCGCGGTGAGGGTGAGGGTCTCGAGCGCCTTGGCCAGCTCGCGCGTGTTCATCGACTGCGCGTCCTTGATGTTCGGAACCAGCAGGCCGCGCGGGGTCGCCGCGGCGATGCCGAGGTTCACGTAGTGACGCACCGAGATCTGCGCGCCGTCCTCGGTGTCGACCCAGGCGGCGTTGATCATCGGCGTGCGACGCAGGGCCCAGATCACGGCGCGCGCCATGATCAGCAGCGGCGAGATCTTCACGTCGGCGAAGTCGGGCGAGGCCTTGAGGCGCTTGACGAGCTCCATCGTGCGCGAGGCGTCGACGTCGACCCACACCGACACGTGCGGCGCCGAGTACGCGCTCGAGG
>Ga0308159_1004337_pt1 | contig 13080 bp, 6 predicted proteins | sample PhyCR1_FD_201040 | JGI IMG/M metagenome (GOLD analysis project Ga0308159, IMG submission 201040) | Phyllosphere microbial communities from UC Gill Tract Community Farm, Albany, California, United States - DLSLC.R1 | ecosystem: Host-associated > Plants > Phyllosphere > Unclassified | place: USA...
ACGCCGGCACCTGCACACTCGAGCCGTCCGAGAACGTCAACGTCCCGCCCAGCACCTGGTCCACCGCATTCGGCCGATCAGCGAGGTCGACCGCGTCCAACGCCGTCGCCCCCGCCCACCCGAGCTGGATCCACGTCCCCGCACGACCAGACGGTGCAACCCACTCCGCCGTCGGCGCATCCGGGTACCCGCTCACCACACCGTCGACCGCCTTCACGGCCGTCTGACCGTCAGCCGGGTTCTCCGCACTCGCCGTCACCGACGCCCGACCCGTCACGTCCGTGTGGGTGGGGGTCGGGTCCGTGGGGTCGGTCGGGTCGGTGGGGTCGGTCGGCACCGGCGAGCCGGCGGTGTACTGCCGGCTGAGCCACGAGGTCTCGGGGCGAGCCGAGCAGGCCTCGTACGACGCGCAGGTCTCACTGTCGTGCGCGGCGTAGGTGAAGAAGGCGTCGGCCTTCGCCTGGGTCTCGGCCGTCGTCAGGTTCGCCGGACGGTCGGCGATCGGGTACCCCATGTACCCGGTGAAGTCGTGCGTGCCGGTGTACTGCTGCTGCACCTGGTCGGTCAGGTACGCGACCGTGTGGTGGTCGCTGTGGTCCCCGTCGCCGTACTCGCCCTCGTGGTCGAGGGTGTGGATGTCCGTCGGTGCGAAGTCCTGCACGATCCCCTGCAGCGTCGCCCGGAGCTGCGCGAGCGTGTACGTGGCGGCGTGCGGGGCGTCGGCGACGGTGTGCAGGGTGTCCATGTCGCCCGTGTACAGGCGCTGGAGGCTCTCGTAGCCGTTCGCCCAGAAGCCGTTGCCCTCGACGTTGCCGTCCGGCAGGTCCATGAAGACCAGGCTGATCCGCGGGTCGGCGGTCAGGGTCTCGGTGAGCAGGGTCCGTCCGGCGACCGTCGTGGAGCCGGTCGTCGACGCCGGGTCGACGCCCGCCATGCTCGCGTAGGCGGCCATCAGCCCGACCTGGCGTTCCTGCCAGTACCAGTCGGGCTTGCCGGCGTCACCGGCGGTGACGATCACCGAGCGCACGCAGCGCCCAGCGTCGATGTCCTTCCGCAGGTCCGTGCCCTGGAAGAGCAGGTCGTCGTCGGGGTGGGCGACGACGTTGAGCACCCGCCCGGCGCTGCAGTCCGCAGCCGCGGCCAAGGCGGGTTGGACGGCGAGGTTCGGCGCGACCAGCACGGCGAGCACCGTGGCGACTACGCCCGCGACGGACGCGACGGTGGCCCGTCGCGTCCGTCGCGGTCTGTCGGAGGTCGGTTCAGTCGGTTGCATGGCGCAGGCCCTCCGTCGTCAGTTCGTACATCGCCGTCGTCCCCGACGACCAGACCCGCTTCCAGTAGGGCGAGGACGCCATGGCGGCGGCGAGCTCCTGGTAGTCGGCGTCGCTCTGGTAGCCGTACCGCTCGTCGTAGGCGCCGAAGGGCTCCGCGACCAGGGCGTAGTAGCCGGTGGCCGACCAGTTCACGACCAGTTCCCGCGTCACGTTCGACAGGTCCGACTCGGCGTCGTAGCCGCCGGTCGGGTCCGGGTACGGGCCGAGTGCTTCGCGGGACAGGTAGCCCACGTCGAAGTACCGGGCGCCGGTGTTGCTCGGGACGGCGTTGGCCGACCCGGTGAGCAGCATCACGGAGCCCGCGGGTGCCGTGCGGTCGTAGTACTGCGTCGCCGCGGACTGGCTCCGGGTCATGACGCGGTTCCAGTCGAGCGAGGTCTGCCCGAACGCACCGATCGCGACGAGCGCCGCCACCGCTGCTCCGGCGACCGCGAACCGCACGGCGGACGGGCGCATCCCCCGCTGCAGGACCGCCCCGACCGGGGCGAACCGACCGGCGGGCATCGGGAGCGCCGCCGCCAGGATCGCGATCCACGGCGTCGCGAAGAGCACGACGCGGAAGACGCCCTCCTGGCCGTAGTTCGTGGCGACGAGCAGCGAGATCGGGCTCGCGGCGGTGGCGAGGAGCGCCCAGTGCGTCCGGTCGCGCCGCATCAGGACGGTCACCACGGCGATGAGTCCGAGCACCACGAGCGCGGCTGCCGGGATGTCGAACGCCAAACGCGTGACGAGCGGCTTCGGCAGGACCGTCATGTCGTGCGCGGGCGGCTGCACGTTGTCGAGCACGCGTCCGACCGCAGCGAGGGACAGGAACCGTCCGAGGATGTCGCCGTTCAGCGCCGCGAAGACCACCGCCGGTACGAGCACGACGACGGGCAGCCACCAGGGGCGGAGCATCCGGAACACGATGAGCGTGACGAGTGCGGCGACCGTCAGGTACGGCGAGATCTGGTGCGTCACGGCGAGCACGATGCCGATGAGGGTGATCGCGACGATCCGCGAGAGCCCCACGCGCCGTGCCCGCGGCTTGGCGGCGACGGAGCCGTCGGCGGTGGTCACGGCGGCGTCGCGCAGCGGTCCGGTGGCGAGCACGAGGATCACGATCGACATCAGGATGCCGGTCGACTGCGGCGAGAAGTACGTGGTGTTGAGCGAACCGGTCATCGCGGTCAGCAGCGCTGCGATCCACGGCCGACGGGCGCCGGGCAGCCAGTGCGCCGCCAGGACGCCGACCGCGATGGTCGTGCTGAAGGCGAGCAGGACCGGCACCCACGCGGCGATGAGGATCGTGTTGACGATGCCCCCGACGTCGGCAACCCAGGCGGCGCCGGCGAACAGGCCGGACCAGGTCTGGAAGATGTCGGCCGACGGGTTGGTCCCACCGAACTGGCGGATGTACTCGACGACACCGATGTGCCGCGCGGCGGCGGTCACGGTGGGCACACCGTACGTGATCGCCTGGGCGAGCTGCACGACACCGCCGAGCACGACGACGGGCACGGCGAGCGCGCGGCCGCGGACCAGGGCGATGACCGCCGCGGCGACGACGAGCACGAGGCCGACGACCAGGCCGGGGCCGAGCGAGCCGAACAGGCCTGCGGGCACCGGGTCGCCCATGTGGGTGAGCGCGGCGACGACCACCACGACGAGTCCGCCGAGCGAGAGCGCCGTCACCGTGGCGGTCGTGCTCCACCGGGGCCGGGCGGTCTCGCGGCGCACGAGGCCGGCGCGACGGAGCTCCGCCACGTCACGGGGTACCGAGACGGCGAGCGCCGCCGCGGTGAGCACGACGACACCGACGAAGGGGACCGTCGGCGCCCAGATGTGGAAGGTCGCCATGGTGTAGCCGATGCCGATCGTGCCGACGAGCGACCCGGTGACGGCGAGGACGGCGAACCGTGCGAGGGACATCGGACGGACGAGCAGCATCGGGGCGACCCCGAGCAGCGCGAACAGGAAGACCGCGACGGCGCTCGCCCGCAGGGTGGGCAACTCGACGACGCTGCCGACGGCGGCCAGCACGAGCGTCAGCACGACGATCGCGGCGGCGCCGAGTCGGGCCACCGGGCCCATCGCGCCACCCGGAATCGGTCGTGCCGGACCCGCGGTGTCGAGGCCGCGCTGCAGCTCGTGGCGACCGTGCGCCGTCCGGTCGATCGTCCCCGCGCCGCCCATGCGTTCGCGGAGCGCCAGGACCGGTGCGGTGAGCACGGATCGCCGCTCGACGCGACGCAACCGACGCTTCGTCGCCGCGAACTCCGCGTCGACGGCGTCGACGGTGTCCGCGTCACGCGCGGCGCCCGTCCCGTGGCCGTTCGCCGGAGCAGCGTCGTCGCCCTGCTCGAGGCCGAGGCGTGCGAAGGCGCTGATGGCCTCCGGCGCCGCGTCCACCGAGGCGGTCAGCGTGTCGCGGTCGAGTGCGTTCTTGGTCATCCAGGCTCCGAGTCCGTGGCCGTGCGCGGCAGCGGCGGCGCGGAGCGACGCGACGTCGTCCGCCGATCGCTGCCACGCGATCGCGGCCGGTTCGACGGCGATCGCGGATCCGGCGAACAGCAGTCGTGTGAAGAGGTCGAGGTCGTCGCCACCGCCGACGCGCGTGCCGGGACCGAAGGCGGTGTCGAACCCGCCGATCCGGAGCGCGGTCGCGCGGTGCACGGCGAGGTTCGCGCCGGTGCCGTAGGCCGAGGCGGCGAAGGGGTGCAGCGGGAGGTCGTCGACCGGGTCGTCGAGCCGGAACACCCGCCGGCGGACGGTCCGCCCACCGGGGGTGCGGTCGTCGTGCCAGCGCTGCGCCGGCGTCCGGAGCTCGGCACTCGGCACGAGCCCGGTGACGCAGGCCACGTCGGGATCGGCCGCGAAGGCGCGGGCGATCGCGGCGATCCAGTCGCCGTCCACGACGGCGCCCTCGTCCACGAACGCGACGACGTCGCCGGTCGCGACGAGCAGACCGGCGTTCCGCGCGGCGGCGAGGCCGCCCTCGGGTGCCGGGATGGTGGTGACGCGGCGTCCGCCGATGTCGACCGTCGCCACACCGCCGTCGTCGGCGCCGTGCGAGACGACGACGACGTCGAAGTCGGGGTGCCCGCTCGCGAGCACCGACCGCATGGTCGTGCCGGCGGCGCCGTCCGTGCAGAGCACCACGGTGACGGACGGCAGCACCAGACCTGCTGCCGGCCGACGCTCGGGTGCCGGCATGGGCCGGATCGCGCGCAGGAGCGCACGGACGTCGATGGTGCCGCCGATGCGACGGCGTTCGGTGATCTCGGCCTCGACGAAGCCGAGGGGCTCGCCGTGGTCGCGGACGAGCAGGCGGGCACGCCCGTACCCGGCCGATCCCTGCAGGGCGATGACGTCCCGGTGGCTCGTCGCGTGCACGTCGGCACGGTCCACCTCGCCGACCCAGAGCGCGCCGTCCCAGGTGGGGACGAGCGGCCCGGTCACGACCGGCGAGAGGACCATCGCCAGGGTCGCGCGGGTCACGGTGTGCCCACCGGCTGCGGGAGCGGTGCGGGTGCGGGCGGGGTCCGCACGACGACCGTGCCGAGGACCCGGCCGACGGCGTAGCCCGCGACCGTCGAGACGACGGAGAGCGCGATGGCGTACGCCCGCAGGCCTCCGCCACGACCGACGTGGCGCAGTTCGCGCAGCACGGCGCCCGGGATCACCCGGGTCAGGTAGGTCGACTCGCTGGCGAGCGAGTCGCCGGTGCCGACCCGACGGCTCAGCACGGCCTTCGAGATGCCCTCGTAGTAGCTGCGGCGGCGCAGGTAGCGCATCGTCACACGGTCCGGGGAGACCCGGTGCGAGACGTTCGAGCGCGGTTCGTGCCGGATCCGCGCGCCGGGACGGGCCTGGGCGATGCGGATGCAGAGTTCGGTCTCCTCGCAACCGAGCGGCTGGTTGCCGACGCGGCCGATGCCGGAGCGGAAGCCGCCGGCGAGCAGGATCGCATCGCGGCGGAACGCCATGCTCGACCCGATGACGTTGCGGACGTCGCCCGGGGTCTCGGGCAGCCCGCGGTACGAGCACCCGACGATCCAGAGCAGTTCGTCGGCGTACGGGCCGGCGCCGGTCGCGGTCGGCCAGGACGGCGTGGCACGACCGCCGACACCGACGACGTCGGGGTCCTCGAGTGCGGTGAGCATGTGCCCGAGCCAGTCGGGGTCCGCGGTGGCGTCGTCGTCCAGGAACGCGACGACGTCGGCGTCGGTCAGGGCGACACCGGTGTTCCGGGCCCCGGAGAGTCCGCGGTCCTCGGTGTTCGGGACGACCCGGAGTTCCGGCCAGCGCGCGGCGGCGCGGGCCAGGAGCTCGGGCTCGTGGTCGATGACGACGACGACCTCGGGGCCCTCGGGCTGGCGCTTGGCCGACTCGACGCTGTCCTGCAGGTCGCCCCAGCGCTGCTGGGTGTAGGCGCAGATGACGACCGCGACGGTCGTCACGCGACGTCCTCCTCGAGGGCGACGACGGACGCGACGACGGCTGCCCCGGCGACGGCGGACGCGGCGACGGGGGTCGCGACGGACGCACCGACCGGCGCAGCGGCGACGGGCGTCGCAGCGACGGGAACAGCGACGGGAGCAGCAGCAACCGGCGCAGCAGCCGGCGCGGCCAGCTGCTCGGCCGGCGGCACGACGCTCATCGCCGCGCGACGGACCTCGGCACGGCCGATCGCGGCACGACGACGCTCGTGCATGATCGACTTCAGCACGCGGATGCCGTCGGTCACGGCGTTGAGGTTGCTGGAACCGTGCACGCGGAGCTTCTCGTGGCTCGGCACCTCGGTGATCGCGAGCTCGGCGGCCGACCAGCGGCAGGTCAGGACGGTCTCGATCTCGAACCCGTCGCCCCACAGCATCGAACCGTCGGCCGGCTTCGGCAGCTCGGACGACAGCAGACCGATCTCCGGCAGGACGTCCGCCCAGAAGGCGTTGTAGCCGTAGCAGAGGTCGCTGTAGCGGGTGCCGAGGATGATGTTGCAGAGCATGTTCAGGCCGCGGTTGCCCATGTTCCGGACGATCGTGATGTCGTCGCTGCCACCGCCGAGCGAGTACCGGGTGCCCTTCGCGACGTCGGCGCCGTCGACGAGTGCCTGGACGAACCGCGGGATCTCGTCGGGGTCCGCGGAGCAGTCGGCGTCGAACATGACGACGATGTCACCGGTGACGGCCTCGAAGCCGCAGGCCAGGGCGTTGCCCTTGCCCTTGCGGGTCTGGTGCACGACGCGGATGTCGGGCATCACGCGCTGGGCGGCGGCGATGGTGTCGTCGACGGAGTTGCCGTCGACCAGGATCACCTCGTACACGGGCGGGAGCTTCGGGAGGATGATCTCGAGGTTGCGGGCCTCGTTCCGTGCCGGGATGACGACGGAGACCCTCGGGTCTGCAGGGCGAACGGTACGTGCGGGCATGGCGCGGTCCTGTCGGGTCAGGGTTGCTGTCGGGTGGTGGCTCGTCGAGACGAGCGGCGCGTCCTCGGATGACGCATCGACGACGGTGACCGTCGTCGGTCGAGCAGCGGGACGCGGGTACGACGCCGCCTGCTTGCCGCGGGTGAGTGGGTACTCTCCCCCGCGGTTCCAACCATCGCCGTGGCCAGCGGGAGGGTCAATGCGCGGTGCGGTCCCTTGCGGACACCCGGGTGCGGATACGGAAACCCGCAACGGTCGTGCAGGTTCGCGGTCCGGCGCGGCGGCCGGCGGGTGGTGGACGCAGGACGAGCGGACGGGCGCGCCCCGCAGAGCGGCAACGCGAAGCGTTGCGCGGGGCGCGCTGACCGAGCCTGCGAGGGAGGTGTGCCAGCCGGCACCGCGCCTCCCGTCCGGTCGTGGGCCGGTCTCAGACCTGCGGCACGTCCGCCGTCTCGAAGGCGGCCCGCAGCGCGACCGCCAGCTCGGCGACGTGCGGTTCCCGCAGCAGCGACGTGTGCTCGCTCGCGATCCGCACCATCTCCGTGGGCCCGCGCAGCAGGGCGGACCACCCGGCGGCGTCGGGGTTGGCGTCGGCGAGGACGTAGGTGGCGCGCCCGTGGAACGGCGTCGGGTGGTGGCGCCTGGTGACGATCTCGGCCTGGTCGAAGAAGGCGTCGAAGTCCTTCTGCCCACCGTGCCGCAGCACGCCGGCGGTGTACGCACGGAGCCGCTTGGCGAACAGCGCCCCGTACGGCACACCCGCGGGCAGGACCCGCCGGACGGCGCGGTCGAGCCCCCGCTGCACGGCGCGGACGGCGGAGTTCGGCTGGTCGCGCGGCTCCATCCGGCCGAAGTGCAGGCGGGCCTGTTCGGACTTCGTGCGGGGCAGGTAGGTGTCGAGCAGGACGACGTGCTCCACCTGCTCGCCGCTCTCGGTCAGGAGCCGGGCGATCTCGAGCGCGACGAGTCCGCCGAGCGAGTGCCCGACGAGCAGGTACGGGCCGCGGGGCTGCACGATGCGCATCAGGGCGAGGTAGCGGCGGGCGCTCCGCTCGATGTTCCAGTCCGGCATCCCACGGCGCTCGAGGGCGTGCTGCTGGAACGCGTACAGGTCGTGCGCGGGCAGGTGCCGCGAGAGCGGCAGGAACGTCAGCGCCAGGGCACCGCCACCGGCGAAGCAGAACACCGGTGGACGGCCGCCCTCGCGCGCCTCGGACACCTTCACGACGTCGGGGTGGCTCGGCAGCGCGCTCGTCCCGCTCCGCACCCGTCGGGCGAAGGCGCGGAGCGTCGGGTGCTCGAGCACGTCCGAGGAGCGCAGGTCGACCCCGAGCCGGTCCTGCACGACGGCGAGCATCTCCTCGGCGGACAGCGAGTCGCCGCCGAGGGCGGAGAAGTCCTCGTCCAGGTGCACGCCCCGGAGCCCGAGCACCTCGGCCCAGATCTGCCCCACGACGAGCTCCCACTGGTCGTACTCGCCCTCGACCATCTCGGTCTCGACACTCGGCGCACCGGGGAGTTCGGCCCGGTCGACCTTGCCGCGCTCGTTCCGCGGCAGCTCGGTCATCGGCACGATCGAGGCCGGCACCATGTACTCGGGCAGCCGCTCACGGAGCGCCCGGCGGAGCGCGCCCGGTGCCGGGGTGCGGTGCCCCGGGCGACCGACCACGTAGGCGACGAGCCGGGTGACGGAACCGGGGTCGACCTGTGCCGTCACGACCGCGTCGTGCACCTCGGGGACCGCGCGGAGCGCCGCCTCGACCTCGCTCGGCTCGACCAGGTAGCCGCGGACCTTCACGGCGTCGTCGGACCGGCCGAGCAGCACGAGCCGGCCGTCGGGGTCGACGCGTGCCAGGTCGCCCTGCCGCCAGCTCGGGGTCCCGACGGGGATGCCGGCGGCGGCCTCGGCCTCGCCGGTGCGTCCGGCCCGTTCGGCGGTCTTCTCCGGCGCGCCCCAGTAGCCCGCGGTCAGGGCGTCGGAGACGACGACGAGCTCGCCGGTCTCCCCCGGGCCGGCAGGGCTGCCGTCCTCTCGGAGCACGAGGACCGTCTTGCCGGGCAACGGCCACCCGGCGGGCACGACGCCCTCGGGCACCGGCTCACCCGGGGCCACCGGGCAGTACGCGACGCACGCGGTCTCGCTCGAGCCGAAGGCGTTCAGGAGCAGCGTGTCCGGGTCCAGGTGGGGTCGGGCAGCGGCGAGGTCGGCGCCGGTGACGGACTCGCCCGTGGTCATCAGGAAGCGCAGCCCGCCGAGCACCGGTGCGGTCCCGGCGGCCGTCCCGTGCGACCCGGGGGCGTTCTGCGACCCGATGATCGAGCGCAGCAGGTGCGGGGTGCAGACGAGCACGTTCACGTCGTCGTCCCGGAACCGCCCGAGCAGCCGCTCGACACCGAGCTCACGCGGCTCGAGCAGCACGATGGTGCCGCCGCAGAGCAACGTGTCGAACGAGAACAGGAGCCCGGCCGCGAAGGAGAGCGGCAGGACGACACCGAGCCGGTCGCCGGGGCCGAGGCCGAGCGCGACCGCGTCCTGCTCGGCGTCGGCGATCTGCTGCCGGTGCGTCAGGACGACGCCCTTCGGCATGCCGGTCGAGCCGGAGGTGAAGACGATGGCGAAGGGGTCCCGCCCGCCGGGGCGCACGCCGACGGTGTCCGGCGACGGGGCCGCGCCCGGTTCACCCGCGTCCAGCAGTTCGCCGAGTGCGTGCACCCGGCCGCCCCGTTCCGCGACCACGTCGGCGGCCAGCGCTGCACGCTCGGTGTCTGCCACGATCTCGTCGACGCCGGCGAGCCGGGCCACGTGTGCCAGCCGTGCTGCGGGCAGGTGGTCGTCGAGCACCACCACGGTCCGTCCGGCACGCACCAGCGCCAGTATCCCGATCACGGCCTCGGTCGACTGCCCGGCCATCAGCCCGACCGGCTTCGATGCCCCGCCCGGGGTGTCGCCGACACCGGCGCCGCTGCGGTCGTCGGGTCGGAGCGTCACGGCCAGGGCCGCGGCCAGCGCGCGCGAGGCCCGGTCCGCTTCGGCGTAGGTGTAGGGACGGCCGTCCCCCGCGAGCGCGGCGGCGTCGCCCCGGAGCGCCACCACGCGGTCCCAGCGGTCCAGTACGGAGTGGTCGGCCGCCGCGGGCACGGCTGCGGGGTGGTTCCAGGGATCGACGGTCGTCAGCGGGTCGACGGAGGTCACGATGACACCTCGGGTGCTCAGCAGCGGACCGCCACGACTCCCGCGACGGTCCTCCGACCGTAGGTCCGCGTTCCCCCGGCCCGCGAGCAGGCTCCGGCCCGGTGCGGGGAACCGCAACCGGCCTGGAGGCGCGGCCTGCGCCCGCCACGGACGGTACGACTCCGGAACGACCGGTCCACCGCCGTGGGCGCCGTCCGCACGGCGGCTCGCCCGGCTCGGGGATCGTGCGGTTCCGCGCAACCTCCGGATCAGCCGTGGCGCGACCGTGGATGCGCCGTGCATCGCCGATGAGGACGCTCGGAACGAGAAGGTCCCGGAAACGAGAACAGCCCCCGGGATGTCCCGGGGGCTGTTCGTCGAGTGCTGGGGTACCTGGACTCGAACCAAGAATGACGGTACCAGAAACCGCTGTGTTGCCAATTACACCATACCCCAAAAGGCCTGTCGGCCTTCTGGCCCGGTCACCCGGGGCACGATCAACTACTGTACAGCATCCCGGAGGTCCGCAAGACCACCCACCAGGTCTCGGTGCACGGCGGCGGCGGTCGCGGCGCCGTGTCCGGCGGCGACGATGAGCTGCTCCGGCCCGGGAGGTGTGACGTCTCCCACGGCGTAGAGCCCCGGGACGGACGTCCGGCCCACCCGGTCGACCACGAGGAGTCCCTGCGTGTCGCGCTGGAGTCCCTCGAGCGCTCCGGGCGTGTCGCTCGCGGGGTCCGTGATCCCGCTCGTGCGCAGCCAGTCGAGGTCGGCGTGCCACACCGGTCGGACGAACCCGCCGGACCGTGGCTCGACGTGACCGTCGGTGAGCCGGACACCGGTCATCCCGGTGCGATCGCCCTCGAGGTCCTCGACGACCCGCTCGTCCACGACGACCCCCGCGGCCGCCAGTCGAGCGCGGCCGGCGTCGTCGAGCGGTGCCACCCCGTTCGTGTAGACGATCAGGTCGTCGGTCCACGCGGCGATGAACAGCGCGCGGTCGACGACGTCGTCGGTCTCGCAGATGAACGCGAGCGGCTGCCCGGCCTTGTCGTACGCATCACACTCGACACAGCTGTGCACCGCGGTGCCGTAGAACGCGCGGAGCATCGGCAGCGCCGGGAACTCCTCACGCAACCCCGTCGCCACGACGACCGTCCGGGCGCGGGCCTCGAGCTCGGTGCCGCGCCACGAGCCGTGCACCTGCCAGGTGTCCGTATCGGGGTCCGGGGCCACCAGATCGACGACGGACTGGACGACCGTCGCTTCCGGGTACCCCTCGACCTCGGTCCGCCCGAGCTTGCGGAGTTCGAGCGGCGAGATGCCGTCCCGCGTCAGGAACCCGTGCGACCGCAGCGTCGCGGCGTTCCGGGGGCGGTTGGCGTCGACGAGCAGCACGGTGCGCTTCGCCCGGACCAGGTTGAGCGCAGCGCTCAGCCCGGCCGGCCCGGCGCCGATGACCGCGACGTCGTGCACGACCTGGTCGGCGTGCTCCGTGCTGCTCACGGTCGGTCAGCGCGCCGCGAGGGCGCGGAGCCGGGTCAGGGTGGACTCCTTGCCCAGGATCTCCATCGACTCGAACAGCGGCGGGCTGATCCGACGTCCGGACACCGCAACGCGCAGCGGGCCGAAGGCGACGCGGGGCTTCAGGCCGAGCTCGTCGATGAGGGCCGCACGGAGCGCACCCTCGATGGCCTCGGTGGTCCAGTCCTGGACGCCCTCGAGCGCGGCGGTGCTCGCCGTCAGGACCGTCGCCGTGTCGCCCTTGAGCGAGGCCAGTGCGTCGTCCTCGACCACGAGGTCGGCGTCGGAGGTGAACAGGAAGCCGAGCATCGCCGGCGCCTCGCCGAGCAGCTGCATGCGCTCCTGCACGAGCGGAGCCGCCTTGGTCAGGATCTCGAGCTGCTCCGGCGTCGCCGGGTCGCTGATGAACTCCGACAGGTACGGCAGCAGACGCGACCGGAAGTCCTCGGGCGCCAGCAGACGGATGTGGTCCCCGTTGATCGCCTCGGCCTTCTTGTGGTCGAAACGGGCCGGGTTCGGGTTCACGTCGGTGACGTCGAACGCCGCGACCATCTCCTCGATCGAGAACACGTCGCGGTCGGGCCCGATCGACCAGCCGAGCAGCGCCAGGTAGTTGACGAGCCCCTCCGGGATCATGCCGGCGGCGCGGTGGTGGAACAGGTTCGACTCGGGGTCACGCTTCGAGAGCTTCTTGTTGCCCTCCCCCATCACGTACGGCAGGTGTCCGAACACGGGGATGGAGGGCGCGAGGCCGATCTCGTACAGCGCCTCGTACAGGGCGATCTGCCGCGGGGTCGACGACAGCAGGTCCTCGCCCCGGAGCACGTGCGTGATGCCCATCAGCGCGTCGTCGACCGGGTTCGTGAACGTGTACAGCGGCTTGCCGTTCGGGCGGACCACCACGAAGTCGGGGAACGTGCCCTGCTTGAAGGTGATCTCGCCGCGCACCAGGTCGTCGAAGCTCAGGTCACGGTCGGGGACCCGCAGACGGAGCGCCGGCTCGCGGCCCTCGTCGCGGAACGCCTGGCGCTCGGCATCGGTCAGGTCGCGCTCGTGGTTGTCGTAGCCCTGCTTGGGGTCACGGCCGGCCGCCTTGTTGCGGGCTTCCATCTCGTCCGGCGTGACGAAGGACTCGTAGATGTGACCCGACGCCTTGAGCTTCGCGATCACGTCGTCGTAGATCGCGGTGCGCTCGGACTGCCGGTACGGTCCGTGCTCGCCGCCGGCGTCCACCCCCTCGTCCCAGTCGAGCCGCAGCCAGCGGAGCGCGTCGAGGATCTGCGCGTACGACTCTTCGCTGTCGCGGGCGGCGTCGGTGTCCTCGATGCGGAACACGAGCTTGCCGCCGGTGTGGCGGGCGTAGGCCCAGTTGAAGAGCGCGGTGCGGATGAGCCCCACGTGCGGGGTCCCCGTCGGGCTCGGGCAGAAGCGGACGCGGATGTCGGAGCCGGAGGCAGTGGTGAATGGCGCAGTCATGACCCGACAACCCTACCGCGGCGTCTGTCCCTCCCACCTGCCCTGTGGAGGGGCCGGAAACGCAGAAAACCCCTGACCACGAATGGTCAGGGGTTCCCTGGTGTTTCTACGTTAAGTCCGGCGGCGTCCTACTCTCCCACAAGGTCCCCCTTGCAGTACCATCG
>Ga0308159_1004342_pt1 | contig 13066 bp, 8 predicted proteins | sample PhyCR1_FD_201040 | JGI IMG/M metagenome (GOLD analysis project Ga0308159, IMG submission 201040) | Phyllosphere microbial communities from UC Gill Tract Community Farm, Albany, California, United States - DLSLC.R1 | ecosystem: Host-associated > Plants > Phyllosphere > Unclassified | place: USA...
CCGCATCTTCGGGCTGCTGCTGGCCTTCAATGCCGGCGCGGTGAATGCCGGCGGCCTGCTGGTGGTGCACATGTACACCTCGCACATGTCGGGCTTCGCGTCGCAGCTGGCCGACGGCCTCATCCTCGGCAGCATGCCGCTGCTGCTCGGCGCGCTCGGCGCATTGCTCGCCTTCGTGATGGGGGCGGCCACCACGGCGGTGATCGTCCACTGGGCGCTGCGCCATCATCTGCGCAGCGCCTTCGCCATGCCGCTGATGCTCGAGGCCGCGCTGCTGCTGGTCTTCGGCCTGCTGGGTGCCATCACGCTGACCTGGCCGACACCCTTCGCGGTGCCGCTCACGGTGCTGTTGCTGTCGTACATCATGGGCCTGCAGAACGGCCTGAGTTCGAGCATGTCGAACGGGAAGATGCGCACCACCCACATGACCGGCCACATCACCGACCTGGGCCTGGAACTCGGCCGGCTGGTCTACCGCAACCCACGCGAGACGCCGACGGCGCTGCGCGTGCGGGCCAACCGCGCGGCACTGCGGTTCTACGGCGGCCTGCTGCTTGTGTTCATCACCGGGGGGGTGGTCGGCGCGGCCGGCTTCAAGTACGTCGGCTTCGTCTGGGTCGTGCCGCTGGCGGCGCTGCTGCTCGCGCTGTCCCTGCCGCCGTTCCGGCGCGATGTCCGGCGATCGACCTATCTGCAGACGCTGCTGGGGTCGATCGCCCGTCGCCCCGGCGTAAAGGCCCCGCCGGCTGCCCCGCCGCCGTAGTGGCCGACAATCGACAACAGAACGAGACGCCCCACCATGCAAACCGAACTCGCCCCCGAATTCCAGGGCACTGCGGACGGCCGCGAAGCCGAGGCCATCCTGCGCAAGTGCGTGCACTGCGGCTTCTGTACCGCCACCTGCCCGACCTACCAGCTGCTCGGCGACGAGCTCGACGGCCCGCGCGGCCGCATCTACCTGATCAAGCAGGTGCTGGAGGGGAAAGAACCGACGCGCTCCACCCAACTGCACCTCGACCGCTGCCTGACCTGCCGCAACTGCGAGACCACCTGTCCGAGCGGTGTGCAGTACGGGCACCTGGTCGACATCGGCCGCAGGATCGTCGATGAGAAGGTGCCGCGCCCGCCGGTGGAATCGGTCACGCGCTGGCTGTTGAAGGAAGCGCTGCCGTCACCGCTGTTCGGCCCGGCCATGAAGCTGGGCCAGTCGGTGCGCGGCCTGCTGCCCGAAAAGCTGCGGGCCAAGGTGCCGGCGCGTCAGGACGCCGGCAGCTGGCCGAGCCGCACCCACGCGCGCAAGGTTCTGATGCTTGCCGGCTGCGTGCAGCCGTCGATGATGCCCAACATCAACAGCGCCACCGCGCGCGTGCTCGATGCCGCCGGCATCGAGACCCTGATCGCGCCCGAGGCCGGCTGCTGCGGCGCGGTCAAGTTCCACCTCAACGACCACGAGGGCGGCAAGGCGCACATGCGCGCCAACATCGACGCCTGGTGGCCGCTGGTCGAGCGCGATGGGGTCGAAGCCATCGTCATGAACGCGTCGGGCTGCGGCGTCACCGTGCGCGAGTACGGCCATTTGCTGCGTGACGAGCCGGCCTATGCGCTGAAGGCGGCGCGCATCAGCGCGCTCACGCGCGACCTGAGCGAACTGCTGCCGGAATTGGTGCCGGTGCTGAAAGACCGCGTGAAGGCCTCGCCCGGCGTGGTGGCCTACCACCCGCCGTGCACGCTGCAGCACGGCCAGAAGCTGCGCAATGGCGTGGAAGTGAATCTGCGTGCGCTCGGCTTCGACGTGCAGGTGGCCAGGAACGAGGCGCACCTGTGCTGCGGCTCGGCCGGTACCTACTCGGTACTGCAACCCGAGCTGGCCTATCCGCTGCGCGACCGCAAGCTCGGCCACCTGAACCAGCTGCAGCCCAGCACCATCGTGTCGGCCAACATCGGCTGCATCACGCACCTGCAGAGTGGCAGCGCCACACCGGTCCGGCATTGGGTGGAACTGCTCGACGCCGCGCTGGTGGCGGGCTGAGCGGCGCCATTTCGGCGGCCCGGTCGGACAGCCGGCGGGGTCGCGCGCCGACGCGCCTCGCTGCCGCGCGGCGCATGCTGCGGGCATTGCACTTCGAGGAAAGCCTTTCATGTCCCGTTCTTCTTTTTTCGCCGCCCGCAACTGCGTTGCTGTCTTGGCGCTGTGCACCGGTGCCGCTGCGTTCGCCCAGATGCCACCCATGCAGGGCGAAGGCGCCGCACGCCATGTGTGTGGCGGCATCGGTTCGGACGAATCCACGGCGATGCGTGCGGCGATGAAGTCGCATCCGCTGTCGCTGCTGTTCGCGCGACCCGACGGCGGCTACCTCGCCGACGTCGCAGTGGCGATCACCGACGGCAGCGGCGCGTCGGCGCTGAAGCTGCGCGCAGGTGGCCCGGTCTGCCTGATCGACCTGCCCGCGGGCAACTACACCGTTGAAGCGACCAGCGATGGCGTGAGCAAGCGCCAGACGGTGAGCCTCGGCGGCACGCCGCGCACGCTCGATTTCCGTTTCTAGGCTTCTTCTGCGCCGGCCTCGTCCGCGCATCGCGGCAGGCCGATCAGAAACGTGGTGCCCGCGCCGGGTCGGCTGCTGACCTCGACCCAGCCACCGTGCCGCGTGATCACCGTATTGACCACCGCCAGCCCGATGCCCCAGCCAGGCACGGCCGCGCTGCGGGTGCGGCGATGGCCGGCCTCGCGCACGCGCGACAGGCACTCGGCGTCCATACCTTCGCCCTCGTCGCGGATCGACAGCAGTAGCTCGTGCGTTCGCCCGTCCGCACCGGGCAGCGCTGCCAGGCACACCTGGATCTCGCTGCCGGCGCGACTGTGCCGAATCGCGTTGTCCAGCAGGTTGCGCAGCGCGCGTGCCAGCAAGGCGCCATCGGCCATCACGCAGCCGGCCTCTTCGCTCAACTGTGTTCGCAGCACCACTCCTCGGCGCTGGGCGTCGGCCCACACCGCGTCCATCGCGTCCAGCGCAATGGCGCCCAGCGGTACCGCGGCCATGCGGTACGCGCTCGACTCGGCCTCCATCATGGTCATGAAGCCGTCGGCCATGGCCAGCGTCCGATGCACTGCCTGCGTCACGCCGCGCACCAGGGCCGGTGTGTCGGTGGCGGGGTCGCCGTCGGCGTGCAGCGCCAGCAGGCTCAGGATCGACACCTGAGGGGCGCGAAGGTCGTGCGAGAAAAAGGCGAACAGCTCTTCCCGTTCGCGCTGGGCACGGCGCTCGGCGGTGAGTGCGTGCAGCACCACGATCCACAGCGGCGCGACCTGCGAGCCTTCGCCCCTGAGCGGCACCGCACGCAGCCTGAACACGTCACCGGCGGGCGTGGTGTATTCGCCGGCCACGGCGTCACGCCAGACACTCGGCAGGTCCGCTTCGCTGGGCACCGTGGCCACGTCGGTTCGCGACAGGACGGCCAGCAACGCGAACAGATCGCGCTCGGCCAGCAGGTCTGCTGCGTCCTGCGCAAGCTGCGTTTGCGGGTCGACGCGCGGGCGGTTGGGATGCGTCAGCATCGCCTGTGCCGCCGCATTGCTCTGGCCGATCCGGCCATTCGCTCGGCATACCAGCACGGCTGCCGGCATGAGCGCGACGCTCTGCCTGAGCATCGCCTGAAGCGTGACCAGCCGATCGATCGCGCGGTCGAGCGTGCGGGTGCGCTGCTCGATCGCGTCGAGGGACGACGGTGCCGCTGCGACGGCCGGCTCGAAGGCGCCCGACGGAACAGCGTTGAGCGCATCGATGCGGTGGCGAAAAAAGTGCAGCAGCGCTGCGAGCCTGCGCCAGCTCCACAGCATGTAGGCGGCTGCGATGCCGGCGAGTGGCGTGGCGATCGGCAGCGCCACGCGCGCTTCGCGCAGCGCCACCGCTCCCAGGCCGGCCATCAGCAGCGCCAGCGCCAGTGCGCTGACCACCGCATAGCGTGCGCTCAGCATGAAAGCCGCCAGCGCGGCCCCGATGGGCAACGCCAGCCAAAGCCAACGCTCGGTCGCGCTGGGGAACTCGATGGCACGGCCCTGCATCAGCACGTCGATCGCGTTGGCGTGCACCTCTACGCCCGGCAGACCGCCGCCCTTGGCGCCCGCGCCCGTGACCGCAAGCTGGTCGTTGAGACGCGAATCCGCCAGCGCCCCCACCAGCAGCGTCTTGCCGGCAAAGGTGGCGGGCGGCACGGTGCCCAGCAGCACGTCGATGTACGACACGGTGCGGTAGCTTCCCGCCGGGCCGGCCAGCCGGAAGCCGAAGCGCGACAGCCGCGTCCACGCGGCGTGAGGCGCGAAGTCCGGATGCGCCGGCGCGGCATCCTGTGCGCCCGATGCGATGAGCAGCCCGACATAGGGCGCCAGTCGCTCCTCGGTGCCCTCGTAGCGGTAGAGCGTTCGCACCCGATCGTCGCTGTCGGCCGCCGCATTGACATGGCCCATGCCGTGCGCCGCACGGGCCAGTGCCGGCACCGGCGGGAAGAAGCCGGGGCGTGGCGGCGTGAGCGCCGGGGGGGAGGGCGTCGCTGGCGGGGCAGGATCCATCGGCAGGTAGACCGGCAGCTTGGTCATGGCCGCGGCCAATCGCGCATCGTCTTCCGGCGCCCCGGCTGTGTCGAAGAAGATGTTGAACAGCACGCCGCGCGGCGCGTGCGGCGCCAGCTGGTCGAGCAATTGGGCATGCAGGGTGCGCGACCAGGGCCAGGGCCCGAGCGCGGCGATGCTGCGCTCGTCGATGCCGACGATGACGATATCGGGCGAAGGCGCCGCGCGCCGGTCGCCGCGCATCAGCGCGTCGTAGACCGCGCGGTCGGCCTCGGCCAGGCCGGGACGCTCACTCAGCCACAGCATGGCGAGCGGCAGCAGCAACGCCATCAGCAGCCACTCGATCAGGAAACGGCGGCGCATGCGGGTGGCCGGTCGAGGACGTCGATGGGTCAGCGAGCAGACTCGGACGCGGGCAGCGCCCACTCGAGCCGATAGCCTTGCCCGTACACCGTCTGCAGCTGGACGCCGTTGTCCGGGTGCAGGCCGAGCTTGGTGCGCAACCGATAGATGTGGCTGTCGAGTGCGCGCGACGAAAGGATTTCGCCGCGGTGGCTGGCGTTCTCGAGCAGGTAGGTGCGCGACACCGGCTTGCCGATGTGCCGGAACAGCGCCAGTGCCATGCGAAATTCACGATCGCTGAGCACCACCGGCGCGGCCTCCGCCTGTGCGAGCGTCACGCTCAGCACGCTGCGGTCGAAAGTCCAGGGGCCGAAGCGTTCCTGCGTGGGCACCGCACGCGTCGCACCCGCGCCCGCCGCGGCCGGATGGCGGCGAGTGAGCAGGCGCCGGACGCGCGCGCACAGCTCGACCAGCCGAAAGGGTTTCACGACGTAGTCGTCGGCACCCAGGTCGAGGGCTTCGGCCACGTGCCGCTCGGCGCCATGGGCGCTGAGCATGAGCACCGGCGTGTTGTCCTTCTGGTACTCGCGCAGCCAACGCAGCAGGTCGATGCCATCGAGATCGTCCACGCTCCAGTCGAGCACCAGCAGATCGAAAGTGTCGAGCCGCAGCGCGCGACGCAACGCCTCGCCCTTGTCGAATGGAACGACCGTGATCGTCTCTTCAGGCAACCCGAGAGACTGGTTCAGGGCGCGAACCACTTGGGCACGTTGGTGGACGTCGTCTTCGAGTACTGCGATGCGCATGGTCCGAATGTCGCCGATAGGTTCTCATTTGCACGATCAATCTCGCGAATTCTTGCCTTGGACGTGAACTTTGTGCTGCGCCCGGGCACGCGAATCCGCTGTTGGCCGCGCCACACCGGGCGCCGCACGCCAACTAAGTAGCACTTTCGCGGTCGCTTGCACGCCGATTCTCGCGAACCGTCGCACACCCGCCGATTTGGTCCGCCCGCTCGACACCATCCGGCCCGTGACAGGGAGTCGGGCCCAGAGCAACCACCAATGTTTTGCCGCGGCCTTCAACTGAAATCAACGGGTGAACACCATGAACAGAACGTATCGGTCGGTTGGGAACGAGGCGCTGGGCGCCGGGGTCGCGGCATCGGAAATCCGCAGCGCGAGACGCCACGGCGTCCGCCGTGCAGGGATGACGGCCGCGGTGCTGCTGCTGCTGGCGAATGCGGCATCGGCACAGGTCAAGATCGGCGACAACCCGGTCACCATCAATCCCGGGTCGCTCCTGGAACTCGAGTCGACGGAACTCGGCCTTTCCATGCCGCGCATCGCCGTGACCGACCGGGTCACCTGGGGGCTGCGCGGCAATGTGCCGGTCGAAGGAATGATGGTCTACAACACCAATCCCACCACAGGCGTGAACGGCCTGCAGGCGGGCATGGCGGTCTGGAAGAACGGCCAGTGGATCAGCGTCGACGAGACCCCCTACATGCACGTCAACTCGACGCAGGTCGGCAACTCCACGCTGGCGAACTCGGGTGCCACCGGCGCCAACGCCATCGCGGTCGGCCCGAACGCCATCGCTTCGGGCGTCGACAGCACAGCCCTTGGGCAGGGCGCCAGCGCCGCTGCGGCGCAAGGCGTGGCGATCGGCGCCGGCAGCAGCGTGGTCCAGGTCGGCGGCGTGGCATTGGGTGCCGGCTCGGTCGCGTCGACCGCAGCCGGTGTCGCAGGGTACGTGCCGCCCGGCGCCAGCGCTGCACAGACGGCGGCGGTCATCGGCACCACCAGCACGCAGGCTGCGGTCTCCGTGGGCGACGCGGCCAACGGCCAATACCGCCAGATCACCGGTGTGGCGGCGGGTTCGGTCGACAGCGATGCGGTCAACGTGAGCCAGCTGAAGGCGGTCCAGACCTCGGTGACCAACATCGACAACAACGCGGTCAAGTACGAGAGCAACGCCGACGGCAGCGTCAACTACAACAGCGTCACCCTGGGGGGCAACGCCTCGAACGGCCCTGTGACGGTGCACAACGTGGCGGCCGGTGTGGCAGGCACGGACGCGGTCAACGTCAACCAGCTGAACGCCACGGCGGGCTCGCTCAACAACCGCATCAACAACCTGGCCGACCAGGTCAGCAGCAACACCAAGATGCTTTCTGGCGGTATTGCCGCGTCCGCCGCGATGGCGGTGGTGACGCCGGTGGAGCCGGGCCGCTACCACGTCAGCGGTGCAGTGGCTGGCTACAACGGCCAGGCCGGCATCGGCTTCAACGTGCTCAAGCGATCGGACAACGGCCAGACCACGCTGCACGCCGGCGTGGGCTGGGGCTCGGGCGGCAGCAAGGCCATCGTGCGCGTCGGCTTCGGCTTTTCGTTCGACTGACCGGGCGCCCAGGAGAAATCACATGAAACAACCATCCATTGCCTCTTTCGGTCTTGCCGCCTGCGTGCTGGCGCTGACCGGCTGCGCCTCGCCGACGCCGAGCCCCTCGGGCACCACGCCGCCGGCACTGGCTGCCGACCACAGCGTGAACTTCCCCGACATGGACAAGGCCTGGCTCAAGGGCGGCACCTTCGTCGACGTCGAGCAGCTGCGACGCATCCACACCGGCATGACCAAAAATCAGGTGCGCGAGCTGATCAGCTATCCGCATTTCAGCGAAGGCCTGTTCGGCCCGCGCGAGTGGAACTACATCTTCAACTTCCGCACAGGCAAGGGGCAGGAATACATCACTTGCCAATACATGGTTCACTTTGACGACGACGTGCGAAGCCAGGACTTCCATTGGAAGGGTCCGAACTGCGAAGCGATGCTGAACCCGCCTGCCGCCGCCACGCCCGTGCCTGCCGCCGCCGTGGCACCCGTGGCCACGGTGCCCTCGCGAAAGGTCACCTTGGGTGCCGACGGCTTGTTCCGCTTCGACGGCGGCAAGGCCTCCGACCTGTTGCCCGAAGGTCGACGCAAGATCGAGCGCCTTGCCGCGGACATTCGTGAACGCGGCGAACAGGTGTTGATCAATGTTGTCGGCCACACCGATCGCCTGGGTGCGGAGGCCTACAACAGCGCGCTCTCGCTGCAAAGGGCGAACACCGTGCGCGACTTGTTGGCGCAACAGGGCCTTCCAACTCGCACGATCCGCGCGGCGGGGGCCGGGGAGCAGCAGCCGGTGGTGCAGTGCCAAGGCGACACGGCCACACCGCAGCTGGTGAGCTGCCTTCAACCCAATCGGCGTGTGGAGATCGAGGTGATCTCGGGCCGCTGACGCTGCACGCGGCGCTGCCATCGGCTGCAAGCCGGCACGCACTGTGCCGGCTTTTCTCATGGCGCTCCCCCGGGGCGCCCGCGCTGGCCCTGCGACCTTCTCAGCGCGGCTGAACCACGCCCGCTTCGGGTGCCGACCGCGCAAAAAGTATCGGTAACGCAGCTTCGTGCATCTGGAATCTCGCGAAACGACGCATCCGCGCATTTGAAGAGGGGCTCCTCGCCACCATCGCGCCCCGGGGAGCACAAGGCGGTCGAAGGACGTCCTGCTCATTTATTCGTTTCCACAGGGAGAAATCATGAACAAGGTCTATCGGTCCGTATGGAATGAGGCACGCGGTGCCTGGATTGCCGCTTCGGAAGGAACAAGGTCGCGCGGTAAAAAGAGCGGCTCGCGCTTGCTGTTGGCGGGCGTGTTGCTGAGCGCGGGCGCCGCAGCGACGGCAGGCGATGTCGTGCAAACCACTGGCGGGACACTGGGCGCCTCGGCGCCCGGCACCTCCGCCATCGCGCTGGGCACCAACGCCGTCGCCGCGGGGACCAGCATGACAGCGATCGGCGGCTCCGCTGGCACCGGTACCACCGGCTCCGACATCGTCGTGATCGGCAACAACGCCGGGCAAAGCATGAACGGTGCGTACCTCACCGTGATCGGCAACGGTGCCGGCGGCAACATGCAAGGTCAGTACAACTCGGTGCTCGGCTACCTCTCGGGAACGGACGTGACGGGCGACTCGAACACGCTGCTCGGCGGCTACGCGGCGGGCATCGGCACCAAAGGCAGCTTGAACACCAGTCTCGGCAGCTTCAGCGGCCAGAACACCACCGGCGATCGCAACACGAACGTCGGCACGCGCGCTGGCCAAAGCTTCGGCGCCCCAGGTGGCAGCGACAACACCGCCGTCGGCTATCGCGCTGGGCAGAACGCGTCCTCCAGCGGCAACACCGCGCTCGGCGACGCAGCCGGCAACTTCGTGACCGATGGCGGGAAGTCCTACCAGGTCACCACCGGTGAGGGCTGGACGATGAACGGCGCGTTCAACAATGCTTTCGGCGCGGGTGCAGGCCAGTTCGTGAGCGGCGCCGACAACGCTGCGATGGGCACGAATGCCGGTGTCGGCGTCACCGGCAGCGGCAACGTCGCGGTCGGCAAGGGCGCAGGGAGCGCCGCCATCACGCCCGGTGGCACGGTGGTCTGCACACCCGCCGTGGACGGTTGCAACCAGGCCGGCACGACCGTCGGCACGCTGGCCATCAACGACACCGTCGCCTTCGGCACCAACGCGCAAGCCAAGTCAGACACGGCTGTCGCCATCGGCGCCAACTCGTCTGCCGCCGGCGTGGGCAACATGGCGCTCGGGGCGAACTCGATCGCCAATGGCGCGACCCTCGGCACCGCCGCGTTCGTGCCCACCGGCAGCCTGATCACCGCCATCAAGGCCCCCACGGCGACCAGCGAGATTTCGGTCGGCACGGCCGGCGCAGAACGCCGTATCACCAACGTCGCGGCGGGCGGCGCGGACACCGATGGCGTGAACGTGAGCCAACTCAAGGCGCTCGACGACCGAACCGTGAAGTACGACGGCTCGCTCGGTGACCCGAAGACCACCGTGACCCTGGCAGGCCCGACGTCGATCGATGGCGGCCTGACCAACGGCACCAAGGTGACCAACCTGAGCCAAGGCGCAGTGAGCGCGACCAGCACCGACGCGATCAACGGCGCGCAACTGTTCCAGATCACCGGGCCGGTGGACAACACCTACATCACGAACAACGGCAAGGGCGTGCGTTACGTGCGCACCAACGACACCGGGCTGCCCCTCGACGACGCGCATGCGCAAGCTGTGGGCTCCAGCGCGCTGGGCTACAACGCTGTGGCTTCCGCGCCGAACGCAGTCGCCATCGGGCGCAATGCCACGGCGAGCAACGCCGACAGCGTTGCGCTCGGCAGCAACGCGACCACGGCAGCGGCGGTGTCCACGCCGAGCGCGACCATCGGCGGCTCCGTCTACAACTTCGCTGGCGCGACATCCGTCGGCGTAGTGTCGGTCGGCACGGCGGGCAGCACGCGCCAGATCACCAACGTCTCGGCGGGCCAGCTCAGCACGACATCGACCGATGCCGTCAACGGTTCGCAGTTGAATGCGACGAACACGGCGGTCAACAACCTTTTCAACGGCGGCACGAAGTACTTCCATGCGAACTCGGTGCTGGCCGACAGCCAGGCCATCGGCACGGAAAGCGTGGCGGCGGGTCCGCGTGCAGTGGCCTCGGGCAAGAACAGTGTCGCCATGGGCTCCAACGCGAGCGTCACAGGGGACAACAGCATCGCGCTGGGCAGCGACTCGATCGCCACGGGTGCCACCATGGCCAAGGCCGGCTGGCAGCCCTTGAGCGCAACGGGCGCCGGTTTGCCGATCGTCGGCACGATGGCCGTGGGCGAGCTCTCGCTGGGCTCGGCCGGCAATGTCCGGCGCATCACGAACCTCGCTGCCGGGGCCGACGACACCGACGCCGTCAACCTGAGCCAGCTCAAGGCGGTGGATGGAAAGATCGTCAACATTTCCAACGGCGCGGCGGGCATGTTCCAGGTCAGCCAGGACTACAACTCGCCGCCGCCGCTTCCCACCGGCACCAAGTCGGTGGCCGGTGGCGCCAATGCCGTGGCCTCGGGCAACAACGCGATGGCGCTCGGCAACGACAGCACGGCCTCCGCCGCCGGCAGCACGGCTTTGGGCAACGGCGCGAAGTCGTCGGCGGCAGGATCCGTGGCGTTGGGCAACGGTGCCAGCGACGGCGGCCGCGGTGCGGAGAGCTACGTCGGCAAGTACTCGAACGCTGCGAACAACACCGCCGGCACCGTGTCGGTGGGCAATGCCGCGACGGGCGAAACGCGCACCATCAGCAACGTGGCCGATGGCAACCTGGCGACGGACGCCGTCAACCTGCGGCAACTCGATGGCGCGGTCAAGGCCGCCAACAACTACACCGACACGCAGATCACAACCATCACAGGCGACATCACCAACATCAACAACGGTGCAAAGGGCATGTTCCAGGTCAGTCAGGACACGAACACTCCGCCGCCGGCGCCGACGGGCCTGAACTCCGCCGCAGGCGGCGCTGGCGCGGTGGCCTCGGGCAACAACAGCACCGCGGTGGGCAACAGCTCGACGGCCTCTGCCGTCAACAGCACAGCGCTCGGCAACGGTGCGTCGGCCACGGCGGCCAACTCGATCGCGCTCGGCACCGGCTCGTTGGCGGACCGCGCGAACTCCGTCTCGGTCGGCGCTGCCGGCAGCGAGCGCCAGATCACCAACGTGAAGGCAGGTGTGGCCGACACCGACGGCGTCAACGTTTCGCAGCTCAAGGGGACTGTGCGCTACGACACCAACGTCGACGGCAGCACCAATTACAACAACGTCACCCTCGGCAACGACACCGGCCCGGTCACGGTCCACAACGTGGCGCCCGGCGTGGCAGGTACCGATGCAGTCAATGTGAATCAGCTGAACGGGGTCAACAACAACCTCAACAGTCGCATCGATTCGGTCAACAACCGGATCGATGGGGTTGCCAAGAACGCCTACGCCGGTGTGGCCTCGGCCATGGCGCTGCAGATGCCTGCGAGCTATGTCCCCGGCAAGACCGTGATGCGCATCGGCGTGGGTGCCTTCAAGGGTGAGGGCGCGGTCGGCATCAGCTTCCGGCGCACCTCCGACAACAACGCATGGAGCCTTTCCGGCGGCGTGGCGACCAGCCGTGCCGGTGTGGGCGCCACGATCGGCGCCGAATGGGTTTTCAACTGATCAACAAGCAAGCGAGTCGCACCATGAAACAACAACACCACACTCCTTCGCCCGTGCGCATGCTGCCGCTGGCCGCGGCCTGCCTGCTGGCACTGCTCGCCACCGGCTGCGCCAGCCCAGGCCCCACGATCTCGCCCGAGGCGCAAGCCAACGCGGCGCGCGAGAATCCCGCGCCGCCGAAGGACGAGGACTTCCCGGCCATCAATTCGGCCAAGTGGAAGCAAGGCGCCTTTCCAAGCATCGAGGCACTGCGCGCCATGCGCACCGGCATGGGCAAGGACCAGGTCCGCGAGCTTCTGAGCTACCCGCATTTCAGCGAAGGCATCGGCGGCGTGCGCGAGTGGAACTACATCTTCCATTTCCGCACCGGTGCCGGCCCGGACTACATCACCTGCCAATTCATGGTGCGCTTCAACCAGGACGTGCTCACGACAGGCATGTACTGGAAGGGGCCGGGCTGCGCCGACATGCTGAAGCCGGCCACCGTGGCGCCCGCGGTGGTGCCCCCACCGCCTGCGCCCGTCGTGCCGCGCAAGGTCACGCTCGGCGCAGACGGCCTGTTCCGTTTCGACGGCGGTCATGCGTCGGATCTGTTGCCCGAGGGCCGCCGCAAGATCGAAGGCCTGGCGGCCGACATTCGCAAGGACGGCGGCAAGCCGTCGATCACCGTGATCGGCCATACGGATCGCCTGGGCTCTGACACCTACAACAATGCGCTGTCGCTGGAGCGCGCGAACACGGTGCGTGAGTTGCTGGTGCAGCAGGGTATCGCCGCGACGGCCATTCGCGCGGCCGGTGCCGGCAAGCAGCAGCCGCTCGTTCAGTGCGCCGGCACGGCGGCGACACCGGACCTGGTGCGCTGCCTGCAGCCCAATCGGCGCGTCGAAGTCGAAGTCACGACCCTGCGCTGAGGCGCATCAGCCGCTCGCTTTTGACCGAGCGAGTGGGCTTCAGGAAAGCCGCCTGCGTTCACTCGCAAGGCGGCTTTCCAATTGACAAATGTGTCTTCGCGTCCGATACGCACACTAGTTTGCAATATTCAGAACTTCGCACGTTTCAAATCTCG
>Ga0308159_1004344_pt1 | contig 13059 bp, 10 predicted proteins | sample PhyCR1_FD_201040 | JGI IMG/M metagenome (GOLD analysis project Ga0308159, IMG submission 201040) | Phyllosphere microbial communities from UC Gill Tract Community Farm, Albany, California, United States - DLSLC.R1 | ecosystem: Host-associated > Plants > Phyllosphere > Unclassified | place: USA...
GTCCGACGATGACGACATCGACGTCGTCATTGGTAATTTTTTGCATAAGGTACCTATTGGTTAGGAGGCCTCTAAAACCGTAGCGAGCGGTCGGTTATCGTCCTGAGTAGCGCAGGCGTACGAACGTCCGCTGAGCAACGCAAGGGCGATAGGCGATCGCGCAGCAGGTTTTAGTGCCTCATCAAGCGCGCTTGCCAGAGAGGCTCACTGGCCCGAGCGGATATTTGACGTTATGGGTATCGACCCATTCGGTGAAGGCGGCGCGGGCGCCGGGGAAGCCGATCGCTACCCAGGCCTTCATGTCCTTGTTGCCGCCGTAGGCGGGGTCGGCCAGGTAGCCGTTCTTGGCGTCGCCCAGCATCTGGCCGAAAAACTGCGAAGCTTTCAATGACGGGTCGCCCAGGGCGGCAAAGTCGATGTCGTTTTTTTGCAGCCTGGTGAGCAGCGCATCCTTGTCGGCGGGGGACAATTGCTGGAACTGCTTGCCGTGCGCGGCTACGCTGGCCTGCTGTGCCAGCCTGATGCCGATCCGGTACATGTCCTGCGGGCTATGGGTTTGCTGGAACCCCATGGTGGCCGGTGCATCGGCCTGGTGCGGACCCTGCATATAGACATCGTCGCCGAGGCCGTTCTTCAGTTGCTGGTCGATAAACACCGGCACATTGGTTTCCAGCGCGCCGGGGCCACGGCCTTCGGCCGGGATCAGGCGGTCGCAGGCAGCCAGCAGGAATTGCCACTCGGGCGCCGTGAAAAACACCGGCTGGTAGCGTTGCAAGTCGGTGCCTTCCAGGCCGTCGGCCTTTGCTTTATAGATCGGGGCGGTCACCAAGGGAACCGCCGCCGCAGTCGCCATCAGGATGGTGCGGCGTGACAGATTGACGTTATCTTTGGACATAATGGGGGGGGACACATCGTTGTACGATGTGTGATGAGTTTCCAAAGGGGTAAGGATACGCGCGGATGCTGCACTGCGATACTTACCGATTGGATAGGAAAGATTGCTCCTACTTCCATGCAACTACTTTTTTTATATAAAGCTTATGCCTAATCGTTCGTTCCTTTATACAAGTGCAAGCCTTATATTGTTTTCACATAAAAACAACCCGCAACGATGATTGGTCATATATGAATAAATTTTCAGTTCAGCCACAGCTGCAACGCCGCCTGCTCAGTGTTGCCATCGGCACGCTGTTCGCCACCGCCGGTACCGCCCATGCGCAATCGGCCGACGCCCCCGCCGCAGCTCCGGAAGCCACGGTAGTGGTCACCGGCACCCGTGTCTCGAACCGCTCCGTGCTCGATACCGCCTCGGCCGTGGATGTGATTTCCGCCAAGACCCTGAGCAACAACGGCGTGACCGAAGTGAGCGAGTCGCTGTCTAAAGTGCTGCCAGCGCTGAACTTTCCACGCCCGGGTCTGACCGATGGCACCGACACCGTGCGCCCGGTCACCCTGCGCGGCCTGGCGCCCGACCAGGTGCTGGTGCTGGTCAACTCGAAGCGCCGCCATGCGTCGTCGCTGGTCAATGTGAATGGCACCATCGGCCGTGGTTCGGCCTCGACCGACATCAATACCCTGCCGTCCGGCATTATCAATACCGTGGAAGTGCTGCGTGACGGCGCTGCCGCCCAGTACGGTTCCGATGCGATCGCCGGCGTGATCAACTTCCGCCTGCGTGAAAACCGCAGCGGCGGCGCCCTGAGCGCCACCGGCGGCGTGCGCAAGACCGAATATAGTTTTAACCCGGTGGCGCAGCCGACCGGCCTGGGCCTCTCGGTACCCACCGAACGCAAGCGCACCGATGGCCAAACCTACACCGTGGGCGGCTGGAAAGGCTTTGAATTGGGCGACAACGGCTTCCTGACCGTGGCGGCCGAACTGAAACAGCAACAACACAGCGAGCGCAGCGCCTACGACACGCGCCAGTTCTACCCGCGTATCGGCGACCCCGATACCGGAGTGTTCGATCCGCGCGAACTGACCGCCAACCGCTACGACACCTGGTCGGGCGACCCCAATCTCAAGCAGGCGACCCTGTTTGCCAATGCGGGCCAGACCCTGGCCAGCGGCCAGAAAATCTACGGCTGGGCCAGCTATCAGCGGCGCGAGTCGGAATCGGCAGCGTTCTTCCGCCGTCCATTGCAGGACGAAAACGTGGCGGCGATCTACCCGGACGGCTTCCTGCCTGTGATCGAACCGACCGTGACCGACTTCAGCGCGGCGCTGGGCACCACCTGGAGCGGCCAGGGCTGGGACTATGACACCTCGCTGACCTACGGCAAGAACAAGATGGCGTTCGACGTGACCAACACGCTCAACCGCTCGATCGGCGCGGCCAGCAAGACCGACTTCGACGCGGGCGGTTTCGCCTATGAACAATTATCGGCCAACTTCTCGGCCGTGCGTCCGGTGGATGTGGCCTTTTTGGCCAAGCCGCTCAATGTGGCCGTGGGCGCCGAGGCGCGCTGGGAAAATTATGAATTGTGGGCGGGTGAGCCGGACTCCTACCGTTATGGCGGCGCTGTTCTGCCACGACTCAGTGCGAATCGCACCCCTATACCAGCTGCGGCGGGCGCCCAAGGCTTCCCCGGCTACCGGCCTGAAAACGCAGTGGACAAAGGCCGCCATTCCACTGGCGCCTTCATCGACCTGGAAACCAACCTGACCGACAAATTGCTGACCTCGCTGGCAGCGCGCGCCGAGCATTATTCTGACTTCGGCAGCAACGTCACCGGCAAACTGGCCGCCCGCTACGACTTCGTGCCGGAGTTCGCCCTGCGCGGTTCGATCCAGAACGGCTTCCGCGCACCGTCACCGCAGCAGCAGCTCTACACGTCCACGTCCACCAATTTTATTGACGGCGTGCCGTTCGATATCGTCACCCTGCGTCCGACCGACGCTGCTGCGGTCGCCCTGGGCGCCAAGCCGCTCGACGCCGAGAAATCGGTCAACTTCTCGCTAGGCGCGGTGTTCCGCGTTGGCGCGCTGAGCATCACGGCCGACGCCTACCGCATCAATATCGATAACCGCATCGTGTTGTCGGAAAACTTGAACGCGGCCAATGTGAGTACTTACCTGGCGTCGCGTGGTTATGCCGGCATCGGCGGCGCCCGCTTCTTCATCAACGGCGTCGATACCCGTACCGACGGCATCGACATCGTGGCCAACTACCCATGGCGTTCGGCCGCTTACGGCAAGTTCGACTTCACCCTGGCCGGCAACTATAACAAGACCGAAGTCAAACGCGTGCCGCAAACGGCCGAACTGGCTGCCTTGAACCCGGCGCCGGTACTGTTCGGCCGCATCAACATCATCAGCCTGGAAAAAGGCCAGCCGAAAAACAAGATCACGGCATCGGTCAACTGGGAGCAGGCAGAGTGGGGCGTGAGCGCCAGCGCCACCCGCTACGGCGAAATCGTTGCGGCCGGTACCACGGCTGCGACGGACGTGACCGTTTCGGCGAAAACCATCGTCAACGCCGAAGGCCGCTACGCCATCACCAAGCAAACCCAGCTGGCGCTGGGCGCCGACAACCTGTTCGATATCTACCCGGACTCGTTCCCGTCGTCGCTGACCTCAAATGCGGCGGTGCCGTTCACCAACCGGGCGCCGTTTGGCCGGGGCGGACGCTTTGTGTACGCCCGTGTGAACTACACGTTCTGATTTTTTGGATGGCGAGCCGGGCCTGTTGATGGTCCGGCTCGTTGTCTCGAAAACGCAAAAATCGCGTCGATTTCAGTCGTGCCGCAGGCGGTGGGCGTAAAGTGGATGGCTCGAAAAGGAGATCATCATGACGACTTCCGCCCAGCCCGACCTTGCACAGCCCATCCCTGTGGGCATGCACACCATCACGCCCCACCTCGTTTGCGAGGGCGCGGCAGCAGCGATGGCCTATTACCAACAAGCATTCAATGCCGTGGAAACCATGCGCCTGCCTGGTCCCGACGGCAAGATCATGCATGCCAGCATGCGCATCGGCGACTCCACCATCATGCTGGCGGACGACTTTCCCGAGCATGGCAGCATGGGTCCCAAGGCGCTCAAGGGCAGCCCGGTCACGCTGCATCTGTACGTGGCCGATGTCGATGCGGTTTATGCCCAGGCCATCGCAGCGGGCGGCGCAGCCAAGATGCCGCCGCAGGACATGTTCTGGGGCGACCGCTACGGCATGCTGGTCGATCCGTTCGGCCATTACTGGGCCATCGCCACCCACCAGCGCGATTTGAGTACCGAGGAAATCATGCATGCCATGGCGCAGCAGGGACCCGGTGGCTGCGGCTGACCGGCCTGGTTCTGGCCTGTAGCCGGCCTGAATCCCGTCTGAATCCCGCCTGAATTGAGCCGCAATACGGCTGCAATCGCGCTGGAATCTGCCTGAAGCACGCCCGCGAGCCCTTGCTCGTACCGGCGTAACAACGGTATACCGGCCTTTCGCCTGCCGATAGTCCTGGTTGGCCCACGAAAGCTTGCCGACGCGTGCTGTCACTTGGGATAATGCTTTTAAGAAATTATCCAGGAGTGATGCATGGAATTCGTGGTACTGCGCCGCGCCAACCAGAGTACCGAGCGCGGCGATCAGCCGCCGGCGCTGGAACCGGGCGTCTTCATGCGCCCCAGCGACAGCGCGCTGCGTCTCGTGCGCCGCGATGGCGCGTGGAGCCGTGACACCGGGCCGTACCCGCCGCGCGAGATCGTGGCCGGTTTTACGCTGGTGCAGTCGCCGTCGCGCGCCGACGTGATCGAGCAGGTGCGCTGGTGGCCGTTGTTCGACGCCGGCGCCGTCTATGAAATCCGCGACCAGGTACCGTCCGCAGACGACAGGGCACACGGCCCCGCGCCCGGCAGTGTGCCGGAACGCAATCCGGACTGGACCCGGTACGTCGTGTTCCTACGGTCGGACTTCGAGGCCGAGTTCGGCATTGCGCCACCGGCCGAAGCGCTGGCGCGCATGCGCGCCCACGAGGAACGCAGCGCGCGCGCCGGCGTGCTGCTGGCCGGCAGCGCCCTGAGTGCCACGCGCACGGCTACGCGGGTGCGTTTTGCCAACGCCAATACGTCGCTGGTGGCGGGACCGTTTGGCGATACGAAGGAATTGGTAGCGGGCTACTGGATCATCCAGGCCGCTACCCTGGACCTGGCAATTGCCTGGGCCGGCGGCTGCCCGTACCCGCACGCGGGCGACGTCACCGTCGAAATCCGCGAGGTATGCGAGCGCCGCGAGCAGCGTGAATTCACGCCGGAGATGCGCGCCGCCGAAGAACGGATGCGCGCCGAATTGCTGGAAGGGATGCTGCGCGAGGCTTCGGAGCAGCGCAAGCGCGGCTATTAGCCGGCTTGCGTTGCGCCAGCTCAGGCCAGCGTTTTTTCCAGGATACCCACCAGGGCTTCGATGCCGTCGGCATCATCCTGGTCGAAGCGGTTCGGCAGCGGACTGTCGAGGTCGAACACGCCCATGATTTCGCCGTTGGGACGGCGTACCGGTACCACCAGTTCCGACCGCGAATTGACGTCGCAGGCGATATGGCCCGGGAACGCATGCACGTCCGGCACGACAATCGGTTTTCCCTCCACCACCGTGGTGCCGCACACGCCACGGCCCTTCTTGATGCGGATGCAGGCCGGCTTGCCCTGGAACGGCCCCAGCACCAGCTCGTCACCCTGCAGGAAATAGAAGCCGGCCCAGTTCAGGCCCGGCATGGCGTTGAATACCAGCGAGCTGAAGTTTGCGGAGTTGGCGATCAGGTCGGTCTCCCCGTGTACCAGGCCGGTCAGTTGCGAACGCAGGTCGTCGAACATGGCGTGCTTGGCCGCTGGCGTGTCGGTGCCGTAGGCGGTGTCGTTGAGGGTAAAAGTCATAATGGTCGGCTCGGAAACTGGAGAAAACGCATATGTTAGCGCAAGCAAGCGTTTGCCGTCAGTTCCTCCTACAGCATACTAGGCAGTGTCCGATGGCGCCCCGCAATCGTGCGCGATACTCTGGATTCCATCCGCCGCACCGGCGTTTTTGAGGAACTCCCATGGCCACCAGCAAACGCAGCGCCAGCCTGTCCCGCACGGGCAAGCCCACCTCCACCGCCACCGCCCACGGTGGCGATCCCGCGTTACCGCCACCGGTGCCGGCTGGCGCGATTTGTCTTTCCACGTTGCTGATGGTCGGCGCCGACCGCGTGATCATCGACGCCGCGGAAGACGACGACCTGCACTTCATGGCCGAGTACATCGATCCTGCCTGAGGTGGTGGAGGCGTTCCCGGCCACGGGGCTGGGTGCGGTGCCTGACAGACGGCGCCGGCGGGCGGCGACAGAATGGCGTTATCCTGTTCTGAAAGCCGCGTATGTGTGCAATGACGTCCGACATGGTGGTGGTGCGCAAGGAAGGACTGTATTGCGTGCCGGGCCAGTTCTATATCGACCCCTGGCGGCCGGTGGAGCGCGCCGTGATCACGCACGCCCATGGCGATCATGCGCGCGGCGGCCACCGCCACTACCTGGCAGCCACGCCGGGCGTCGGCGTGCTGAAATCGCGCCTCGGCGACATCCACATCGACGGCCTGGCTTATGGCGAGACCGTGGTGCACAACGGCGTCACCATCTCGCTGCACCCGGCCGGCCACGTGCTTGGTTCGGCGCAGGTGCGCATGGCGTACCGGGGCGAAGTGTGGGTGGCGTCCGGCGACTACAAGGTGGAGGCCGATAGTACTTGCACCCCGTTCGAGCCGGTGCGCTGCGATACCTTCATCACCGAATCGACGTTCGGGCTGCCGATCTACCGTTGGCAGCCGCAACAGGAGGTGTACGACGACATCAACGACTGGTGGCGCGCTAACGCGGCGCAGGGACGCGCCAGCGTGATGCAGTGCTACAGCTTCGGCAAGGCGCAGCGCATCCTGAGCGGCCTGGAAGCGGACATCGGTCCCATCGTCTGCCATGGCGCCGTGCAAACCCTCAATACGGTTTATCGCGACAGCGGCGTGTGGCTGCCGCCCACGGTGATGGTGGGCGACGTCGACAAGGACGACCTCAAGCGCGCGCTGGTGATCGCGCCACCGGCGGCGGCCGGCTCACCGTGGGTCAAGCGCTTTGGCGATTTTTCCGACGCGTTTGCCAGCGGCTGGATGCAGTTGCGCGGCGCGCGCCGCCGCCGTGGCGTCGATCGCGGCTTCGTGCTGTCCGACCACGCTGACTGGCCAGGCTTGATGCAGGCGATTACTGCCACCGGCGCTGAACGGGTGATCGTCACCCACGGTTCGATCGCGGTACTGGTGCGCTGGCTGCAGCAGCAGGGCCTGCAGGCCAGCGGTTTTGATACCGAGTACGGCGACGATGAGGCCGACGATGCTGCTGCCGGTGCGGCCACTGATGCTGCAACCGATGCCGCAACCGATGCCGCAACCGATACCGATGCCGCAACCGATACCGATGCTGCAACCACCGAGGCTGCGTCTGCCGAAGCCGTATCCACCGACGCTCCACCAGTGGGAGCACGCCATGCGTGACTTCGCCCTGCTGTACGCCGAGCTGGACGAAACCACGTCCACGACGCGCAAGCTCAATGCGCTGCAACAGTATTTTCGTACTGCTGCACCGGCCGACGCGGCCTGGGCCGTGTATTTCCTGGCCGGCGGCAAGCCGCGCCAGGCCGTACCGACCAAGCTGCTGCGCCAGTTCGCCATCGAATACTCGGGCCTGGACGACTGGCTGTTCGACGAGTGCTACCACGCCGTCGGCGACCTGGCCGAAACCATCGCCCACATCCTGCCGCCACCGAACCAGCCCAGCGAAATCGGCCTGGCCGACTGGATCGAACTTGGCATCGCGCCACTGCGCGGCGCCGACCCCGGCACCGTGCGCAGCGCACTGCTGCTGTACTGGGACCAGCTCGATACGCGCGAGCGCTTCCTGCTGACCAAGCTGATCGGCGGCGGCTTCCGGGTGGGCGTGTCGCGCCTGCTGGTCACGCGCGCGCTCAGCGCCATCGCCGGCCTCGACAGCAAGCTGATCGCCCAGCGCCTGATGGGCTGGACCGACGGCAGCGTCAAGCCCACTGCTGCCGGCTTCCAGCAGCTGATCGCCGAGCATACCGAGGAGGAACACGCGCAGCGCGGCGGCCAGCCGTACCCGTTCTTCCTGGCTCATCAACTCGACCGCGAACCGGAAGCGCTCGGCGAATTGTCGCGGTGGCAGGTGGAATGGAAATACGACGGCATGCGCGCCCAACTGGTCAGCCGCGAAGGCCAGAACTGGCTGTGGTCGCGCGGCGAAGACCTGATTACCGAGCGCTTTCCCGAGCTGGCCGTGCTGCGCCTGCCAGACGGTGTGGTCATTGATGGCGAAATCCTGGTCTGGCACGGCGGCGACGCCCCGGCGCCGTTTGCTGACCTGCAAAAGCGCATGGGCCGCAAGCAGGTCTCGGCGCGGCTGCTCGGCGAATTGCCGGCCGTGCTGGTTGCGTACGACCTGCTCGAATACGAGGGCCGCGACCTGCGCACCTTGCCGCAAGCCCAGCGCCGCGCCATGCTCGAACAGCTGGTGGCCACGCTGCAAGTGCAGCAGGGCGCACCGCAACTGCGGCTGGCGCCCGTGATCCGCGCCGACAGCTGGGAGCAACTGGCCGAGATCCGCGCCGAATCGCGCCAGCGCGGCGTGGAAGGCATGATGCTCAAGGCTGCCGATGCGCAATATGGCGTGGGCCGCACCAAGAACGTCGGCACGTGGTGGAAGTGGAAGATCGACCCGTACAGCATCGACGCCGTGCTGATCTACGCCCAGGCCGGCCACGGCCGCCGCGCCTCGCTGTACACCGACTACACGTTTGCCGTCTGGGATGAAGCAGGCGAAGGCGAGGGCGGCCGCAAGCTGGTGCCGTTCGCCAAGGCCTATTCGGGCCTGACCGATGCCGAGATCGCCAAGGTGGACCATGCGATCCGCCGCACCACCATCGAAAAATTCGGCCCGGTGCGCAGCGTGACACCGAGCATGGTGTTCGAGATCGGCTTCGAAGGCATCGCCAGCTCGCCGCGCCACAAGTCCGGCATCGCGGTGCGCTTCCCGCGCATCCTGCGCCAGCGCCAGGACAAGACCGTGGACCAGGCCGATACGCTGGACGCCCTGAAAAGCCTGCTGGTCGCGCCATGACGGCGCGCCCCCGCACCAGCTTGCGCGCCCAGCTGGCCAGGCCGCGTCCTGCGCCAGCCAGTGCAACGGTCGAAAGCCGCGCCAATAAGCTTGTTTCCATGCCTGCCAACAAGTCCGTCGTTACCGCAGCCAGCGAGATGAACGAACCGCTGGCCGATTCCGCTTCTGCACCAGCCATCGATCCGGCCGGCAACCCGGTCGCGAGAGCGCAAGCCGGACCGGAAGCCAACCCGCCAATCAACCCGGCCGCCGAAACCGATGTCAGCTCGTCAGCCAAGGTTCCCGCCAGGTCAGTCGCCAACTCTTCAGTCCAGTCTTCCGCCAGGTCAGCCACCAACCTGTCGGCCAAAGGCCCTGCCAGGCGGGGCGCCAACCCGGTCGCCAAATCCACCGGCCCCTCACCGACCCAGGCCAAAGCGTGGTTTGGCGCGCGCGGCTGGAAGGTATTTCCGTTCCAGCGCGACGTCTGGCAAGCCGCGATGGCCGGCCAGTCGGGGCTGCTGCACGCGAGCACCGGCGCCGGTAAAACTTACGCGGTGTGGTTTGCCGCCTTGCAGCGCGCCGCGCTGCACAAGCGCCCGCGCGTGGGCCTGAAAGTACTATGGCTGACGCCTATGCGGGCGCTGGCGGCCGACACCCTGCGCGCCTTGCAGGAATCGGCCACCGACTTGCTCCCAGCGTGGCAGATCGAGGCGCGCACCGGCGACACCGGCTCGGCCCAGCGCGCACGCCAGAACAAGCGCCTGCCCGACACCCTGGTCACCACGCCCGAGAGCCTGACCCTGATGCTGAGCAAGGCCGATGCGGTTGCCCAGTTCGCCCAGCTGGACATGGTGATCATCGACGAATGGCATGAGCTGATGGGCAACAAGCGCGGCGTGCAGACCCAGCTGGCGCTGGCGCGCCTGCGCCACTGGAATCCGGGCCTGGTGGTGTGGGGCCTGTCGGCCACGCTGGGCAACCTGGTTCAAGCGCGCGAGGCGTTGATGCCCGACGGCGTGGCAGTGGAAGGCCATGTCGCCAAGGACATCGTGGTCGATACCCTGATCCCCGACCATCCGTCGCGCTTTCCGTGGGGCGGCCACCTGGGCCTGCAAATGCTGCCGCGCGTGGTCGAGGAAATCGAACGCCACGCCACCACGCTGGTGTTTACCAATACCCGTTCGCAGGCCGAGCTGTGGTACCAGAACATGCTCGATGCCCGTCCCGACTGGGCCGGGTTGATCGCGCTGCACCACGGCTCGCTCGACAAGCAGGTGCGCGACTGGGTGGAACTGGGCCTCAAGAGCGGGCAACTGAAAGCTGTCATCTGCACGTCGAGTCTGGACCTGGGCGTCGATTTCCTGCCGGTGGAACGGGTGCTGCAAATCGGCAGCGCCAAGGGCATCGCCCGCTTGCTGCAACGGGCCGGGCGCAGCGGCCACGCACCGGGCCGCGTTTCGCGCCTGACACTCGTGCCCACCCAAAGCATGGAACTGCTGGAAGCGGCTGGCGCCCGGCAAGCGGTGGCCGCGCGCGATATCGAGGCGCGGCCGGTGCCGTATAAACCGCTCGACGTGCTGGTGCAGCACATGGTGACCATTGCGCTGGGCGGCGGCTTCCGTTCGGCGGAATTGCTGGCCGAAGTGCGCACCGCGTGGTCGTACCGCGACCTCACCGAAGAAGAGTGGCAATGGGCGCTCGATTTTATAGCCCGTGGTGGCCAGACCCTGGCCGTGTATCCCGAATACCGGCGCGTGCTGCCCGATGACGAGGGCGTCTATCGCGTGCCGGACGCCGCCATCGGACGCCGTCACCGGATGGGCATCGGCACCATCGTCTCCGATTCCAGCCTGCAAGTGAAATATGTGAGCGGCGGGCGGCTGGGCAGCGTGGAGGAATCGTTCATCTCGCGACTGAAACAGGGCGACCATTTCCTGTTTGCCGGCCGCATCCTGGAATTCGTGCGCCTGCACGAAATGACCGCCTACGTGCGCCGCGCCACCGGCACCCGTGGCGCCGTGCCGCGCTGGCAGGGCGGCAGGATGCCGATGTCGTCCGAGCTGGCCCACGCCGCGCTCGAACAGCTGCGCCTGGCGACAATTGACGGCGCCGAAACGCTGGGCCCGGAAATGCAGGCGATTGCGCCACTCTTGGCCACGCAGCAAAAATGGTCGGCGCTGCCCACGCCCGACACCACCGTGATCGAAACCATGCACAGCCGCGAAGGACGCCACCTGTTCATGTTTCCATTCGCGGGCCGCTCGGTTCACGTCGGCCTGGCGTCGCTGATTGCCTGGCGCGTGGCACGGGTGACGCCGGTGACGTTTTCGATTGCCGTCAACGATTACGGCTTCGAGCTGCTGGCCGCGCAGGAACTCGATTGGACGGCGCTGCTCGACGTGGGCCATGGCGCCAATGCCGGCCTGTTTGGCACCGATAATTTACTGGAAGACGTGCTGGCCAGCCTGAACGCGACCGAGCTGTCGCAGCGGCGCTTTCGTGAAATTGCCCGCATTGCCGGCCTGATCTTCCAGGGCTTTCCCGGTCAGCCCAAAAGCGCACGGCAGTTGCAGGCGTCATCGGCGTTGTTCTTTTCCGTGTTCCGCCAGCACGACGCCGGCAACCTGCTGCTGACGCAAGCCCAGCGCGAGGTGCTGGAGCAGGAGCTGGAACTGACCCGCCTGCGTGCCACGCTGGAGGAACTGCAGGCGCGCCACATCAGTTTTCACCAGACCAAGCGCGCCACGCCGTTCGGCTTTGCGCTGATGGTCGAACGCTTCCGCGAAAAACTCAGCACCGAGAAACTGTCGGACCGGGTGGCGCGCATGGTGCGCGAGCTGGAAAAGGCGGCGGGACCATGAGCGCGCTGCCCGATCAACACGGCGCACTGGCGCTGGAACTGGCCGGTGAGCTGGTCTGGCTGCTGCCCGAGAAAGCCTTGTATTGGCCACGCGAGCGGATGCTGGTGATTGCCGACATCCACTTCGGCAAGGCGGCGTCATTCCGCGCGCTGGGCGTGCCGGTGCCGGCCGGTACCACGTCCGCCAACCTGGCGGCGCTCGACCGCCTGGTGGCGCGCCATGGCGCGCGCCAGGTGCTATTCCTCGGCGACTTCCTGCATGCCAAGGCCGCGCACGCGGTTTCGACCATGGCAGCCATGCAGCGCTGGCGCGCCCTCAATTCCGCGCTGGCGCTCACGCTGGTGCGTGGCAACCACGACCTGCACGCGGGCGATCCGCCGCTGTGGTTGTCGATCGCCATGGTGGACGAGCCGATGCACCTGGGGCCGTTTGCCTTTTGCCACCACCCGGACTTGCTGGCCACGGGCTACCTGATGGCCGGCCACGTGCATCCGGTCTATCGCTTGCGGTCGGGCTGGGAGTCGGTGCTGCTGCCATGTTTCATGGCCAATGGCCAGCGCATCGTGCTGCCGGCATTCGGCGCGTTTACCGGCGGCCACGCGGTAGTGCCCGAAGCCGATGAGCGGCTATTTGTCACCAGCGGCGACGCCGTGGTGGAAGTGCCGGCCTCGCCGCGCCGCGATGGGCGCTAGCGAGGTCAAAGAATCGTTACAGGCAAATCGTCGTTGAGCGGCCCATGTGGATTGCCGAGCGGCCGGTGAGGGCGGTCTTGGCGAACTGCACAAGTTGCTTCATTTTGCTCGAGCCCGCATCCCAGTATTCTGCCGACTGGATACGCACCCGGATCAGGGTCAGGTGCGGGTCTTCCACGCCCTTGGGGAACCAGCTGCGCGCCGCCGGGGTCCACAGTTCGCGCGCCTTGGCCTGGTCCTTGACCAGGAACGCCTGTCCGGAGATCGACAGGTAGAGCTGGCGCTCGGGGTCGGAAAAGCTGATATTGATGTCGGGATGCGTGGGCAAGTCGAGCGTGAACGCGGCTTCGTCGCTGGTGAAGAACCAGAGGTTGCCTTCGTTGTCGATCT
>Ga0308159_1004345_pt1 | contig 13054 bp, 12 predicted proteins | sample PhyCR1_FD_201040 | JGI IMG/M metagenome (GOLD analysis project Ga0308159, IMG submission 201040) | Phyllosphere microbial communities from UC Gill Tract Community Farm, Albany, California, United States - DLSLC.R1 | ecosystem: Host-associated > Plants > Phyllosphere > Unclassified | place: USA...
AGGAGATCGAGCAGGCGCGCGCCGATGTGCAAAGCCAGGGCCATTGCGCGGCCTCCTGGCAACCGGAGGTGGTGGCGATCGCGGCGCCGCTGGTGACCGAGGACGCGATCTACGTGTTCAACCTGAGCCTGTCGACCTTGGAGCCGCCGGCGGCGATCTCGCGGGAGCTGGGGCCGTCGCTGCTCGCGCTGGTCGAGCATGTGCGGCGCGAGCTCGGCAGGCGCGACCCGCGGGGGCTGTAGCGTCAACAGGCCCTAGGGCAGCTCGACGGCACCCATGCGCGCCACGATGGTCGCGGTGCGTCCGTTGAGGTAGGCGGAGTTGGGGCGCATCTCGTAGAACTGCGGGCTCGGCAGCATCACGGCCAGGCGCGCGGCCTCGGCGGGCGACAGGCGCGCCGCACTCTTGCCGAAGTAGCGCTGCGCCGCGGCCTCGGCGCCGAACACGCCGTTGCCCCACTCGACGCTGTTGAGGTAGATCTCCAGGATGCGCTGCTTGCTCAGGAAGAGTTCCAGCGCCATGGTCAGCACCAGCTCCTGGCCCTTGCGCGGCAGCGTGCGCTCGCCCGACAGCAGCAGGTTCTTCGCCAGCTGCTGCGTGACGGTGGAGCCGCCGCGCAGCCGTGCCTGCACCGGTGCGGGCGCGGGCTTGCCGCGGGAGGCCGCACGGGCGGCGCGTCGGGCCGCGAGCTCTTCGGCACGGGCATTGCGCTGGCGGGCGCGCTCGACCGCTTCCCACTCCACGCCGTCGTGGTTCACGAAGTCGGCGTCCTCGCTGGCGATCACCGCGCGCTTGAGGTTGTCGTGGATCTGCGCATAGGGCACCCACTGCTGGCGCCACTGCGCCCGGGCGCCGTCGCGCAGGGCGATCTGCCACATCTCCGAGCGCTGGAAGGCGGTGGACTGCGGGTCGATCGCCGCCATCGCGGCAATGCGCAGCACGAAGAAGGCTTCGAGGGCCAGCCCGGCCAGCAGCAGGCAGCCGATCCAGCGGACGAGGGCACGCATCCGGGTGCTCAGGCCGCGTCGACGACGGCGCGCAGTTCGGCCAGGACCTCGGCCGAGGGCGGGCGCACACCGCGCCACAGCGCGAAGGCCTCGGCCGCCTGCTCGACCAGCATGCCGAGCCCGTCGCGCGGCACGGCGCCGTGCGCGCGCGCCCAGTCCATGAAGCCGGCCGCGGCACGGCCGTACATCATGTCGACTGCGAGCGCGCCGGGGCGCAGCACGCTGGCGGCCACCGGCACCGCATCGCCGGCCAGGCTGGACGCGGTGGCATTGACCACCACGTCGAAGCGGCCGGGCACGGCGTCGAGGGCCCAGGCTTCGAGCGCCGCCGAATGGCCCAGTGCCTGCGCCGAATGCCGCCGCACGAGGGCGACGGCCTTGTCCACCGTGCGGTTGGCCACCACGAGGCGGCGCAGCCCGGTGTCGAGCAGCGGGCCGAGCACGCCGGCCGCCGCGCCACCCGCGCCGATGAGCAGCAGGTCGCGGCCCGCGAGCGGCATGCCGGCGTTGCGCTCGATGTCGTTGACCAGGCCGACACCGTCGGTGTTGTCGCCGTGCACGCGGCCATCGGGCTCGAAGCGCAGCGTGTTCACGGCTTGCGCCAGGCGCGCGCGTTCGCTCAGCGACTGGGCCAGCGCCGCGGCCTCGAACTTGAAGGGCACCGTCACGTTGCAGCCGCCCGCACGGTCGCCCGAGGCGGCGGCCTCGGTGCGGAACGTGTCGACCGTGGCGGCGAAACCGTCGATGGGGGCCGCACGCCGGCCATAGTCGAGCGCCTGGCCGGTGAGTGCGGCGAAGCGCGCGTGGATCCACGGCGAGCGGCTGTGCTCGACCGGGTTGCCGATCACGCAGTAGCGGTCCATGTCGGTCGGGGTCAGTTGATGGGCTGGGTGGAGACCTGCGTCTCCAGCGTCTCGTCGCGCGTGAACTTGAAGCGCGAGGGCATGAGCAACTGGTCGGTCTGGCGGCGCATGGCGTCGGTGAAGCGGCCGAAGTTGCCGATGCTCGCGACGATGGCCTGCGCGCGCCGGTCCAGTTCCCGGTTACCGGAGCTCTGGACGATCTCGGTGCCCAGCAGCGCGCCGTCGAAATTGACGCTGACGATCATCGTGAGCTCGCCGTAGAGCTTCTTGCCGCCGGCCTGCGGGAAGCGCTCGGTGCCGCGTGCCTCGATCTTGCGGCGCAGCGCGTCGACGTACACGGCGTAGGTCGCCTCCTTGGTGGCCGGGCTCACGAAGCGACGCTTGGGGCGCGCGTTTTCCTCGTTCACCCGGCGCTCGATCTCGGCCAGCAGTTCCAGCAGCTGGCGGCGCTTGTCCTCCTGCGCCGTGTTGTCGTTGGGCTGGCCCGATTGCCGCGGGTCGGGCAGGGGCATGGAGGCCAGCTGCGCGCGCACCTGCGACAGCAGCATCATCTGCTGCGCCTGCATGGCGTCGATCTGCTTCTGCGCCTCTTCGGCGGAGTCGCCGACGGCGGTGAAGGCGGAGGGCGGCAGCGGGCTGGTGGCGCGGCCCTTGTCGAGGTCGCCGCCACCGGCCAGCGAGGCCTGGGCCAGCGCCTGCGCCTTGTCGGGTGCTTCGCCCCGGGCCTTGGCGTTGACCAGGATGATCTCCAGCGGCGTTTCCTGGAAGACGCGGTTGAAGGCTTCGGGGTCGGCGAAGCGGACTGCCAGCAGCGCAGCGTGGGCCAGGACCGACAGGCCCAGGGCGATCTGCAGCGTGCTGAAGTCCTTGAGGTTCATGCCGCGCTGGGCTCGGCAGCGGGCGCGTCGGCTCCGTCGCCGTCGGCCAGGTCGACGGCGATGGACAGCGGGCCGGCGGCTGGCTCGTCGTCGTCGCCCTCGTCGGTGGCTTCCGGGGTGGCCGCGGCGCCCAAGCGCTCGATCACGGTGCCGTTGACCGCCAGCGCGATCTCGTCGATGTCGCCCAGGCGCACCCGCACACGGCTGCCGCGCGGCAGGCCCTGCGCGCCGAGCACCGGCAGCACCAGCGGCAGCGTGTCGGCGCGCACCAGCGTCTCGCCGCCACCGCCGTCCTTGATGAGCGTGGCGTCCAGCTCCTGGATGTCCTGCTGCTGCAGGTACTTGAGCGTCCAGAAACGCTCCATGCCGGCCTGGTAGGCGTTGTAGGTGCCGTAGGCGGCATCGAAGCCCGAGAGGATGGAGAACAGGCTCGCGTCCTTGGGCTTGAACGGCGCCGCGAGGGCCGCGGTCTTGCCGTGGCGTGCCGCGGCGATGATCTGCCACTGGTTCACCAGGTCGGTGTAGCGGCGCAGGGGCGAGGTGCTCCAGGCGTAGCTCTTCACGCCCAGGCCCGCATGCGGCAGCGGCTTGGTGCCCATGCGCACCTTGATGCCGGGCGCCAGGCTGGCCTGGCTGCGGTAGAGCGCCGGCACGCCCAGGTCGCCGAGCCAGCCGCCCCAGCTGCTGTTGGCCAGGATCATGGCCTCGGAGACGATCAGGTCCAGCGGCGCGCCGCGGCGGCGGGTGCCGATCTGCACCTGCTCGTTGCCGGTTGGCTCGGCGCCCTCGTTGCCAAGCAACCTGAAGTTGTAGTCGGGCCGGTTGAAGGTCTCGGGCTTGCCGCGCACGGCTTCGCGCCCGAGCTTCAGGTGGCGGGCCAGGCGGTACAGGAACGACAGCGGCTCGCGCAGGCGCCATGCGGCCTCCGGACCCTGCTGGGTGGGGGCGGCCGCACTGTCGAGCCAGGTCTCGTCGATCACGCCGTCGAGCTGGTCGTGGCGCAGGTTGGCCACGATCGGCACACGCTCGAGCTTCGTTTCGGTGCCCAGCAGGTCCAGCGTGGCCTCGTTGAAGCGCGCGTAGAGCGAGACGGCGGGCCGGTCGCCGCCCTCGAGCAGCGTGTAGGTCTGCACGATGTCGTCGGGCAGCATCGTGATCTTGTGGCCCGGCATGTAGACCGTCGACATGCGGTTGCGGGCCACCTGGTCGAGCGGGCTGTCGGGCGCGATGGCCAGGCCCGGCGCGGCGATGTGGACGCCCACGGTGACGGTACCGGAACCCAGGCCCTGCACCGACAGCGCATCGTCGATCTCGGTGGTCTGCGAGTCGTCGATCGAGAAGGCCTGCACGCCTTCGGCCCGCGGCAGTTCGTCGGCGATGGCCGGTGCTGCCAGCGCCGGAAAGCCGGTGCCCTTGGGGAAGTTCTCGAACAGGAAGCGCTTCCAGTGGAACTGGTAGGGCGAGTCGATGGCGCCCGAGGCCTCGAGCAGGTCGAGCGGCGCACGCTGGCTGGCGCGCGCGGCCTCGACCACGGCCTTGTACTCGGGCGCGTTCTTGTCGGGCTTGAACAGGATCTTGTAGAGCTGCTCGCGGATCGGCGCCGGGCAGCGGCCCGCGGCCAGTTCGGCCGACCATTCGGCGATCTGCGCCTGGATGGCCTTCTTCTTCTCGATGGCGGCGAGCGCCTGCTGCACGATCTCGGCCGGCGCCTTGCGGAAACGTCCCTTGCCGGCGCGGCGGAAGTAGTGCGGCGCCTCGAAGAGGGCGAACAGCGCCGCAGCCTGCTGCACCAGCGAGGGCTTGGCGGTGAAATAGTCGGCGGCCAGGTCGGCGAAGCCGAACTCGTCGGCCGGCGCGAATTCCCAGGCCAGATCGAGGTCGACCGTCGCGGCCAGCGTGCGCGCCTCGGCGATCAGCTCCGCCGGGGCGGGCTTGTCGAAACGCAGCACGATGTTCGCGCCCTTGACCTTGACGCGCTTGCCGGTCTCCAGTTCCACCTGGGCGGAGGATTCGGCCTCGGACAGCACGCGGCCGCCGAGGTACTTGCCGGCTTCTTCGAACAACACAAACATCGGGCGATTTTCACACGCAGGCCGCTGCCGCCCGCCAGGCGTCGTCAGACGGGCGAGAGAAAGGCCGCGACATCGGCCAGGTGGGCGCGCGGGAAGTCGGACAGTGCGTGGTCGCCGTCCTCGATCAGGCGGATGCGGCTGCCGGTGTAGCGGGCCGACATCTCGCGCCAGTCCAGCACCTCGTCGCCCTTGGCGATCACGGCGAACACCCGCTCCGGATGGTCCAGCGCACCCACCTCGAGCGCCGCCAGTTCGCCGATGAACTCGGGCCGGAAGAAGAAGCGCTCCTCCGGGCTATGCCAGGCCCGCTGTTCGCCGATGTATTTGGCCAGGTCGCGCGCCGGATCGACCGCCGGGTTCAGCAGCACGGCACGCGCGCCGGTCATCGCGGCGACGTAGGTGGCGTAGAAGCCGCCCAGGGAGGACCCGATGATGCCCAGGCTCTGGCGCGGCCAGTCGGCGATGCCGGCCAGCACGAGGTCCATCGCTTCGCGCGGCGAAGGGGGCAGCTGCGGGCACCACCATTCCACGTCGGAGTGGCGCACGGCCATGTAGGCGGCCGTGGCCTGGGCCTTGGCAGAGCGCGGCGAGGAGCGGAAACCGTGCAGGTAGAGCAGGTGGGTGACGGGAGGCAGGGGCATGGCAGGACCGGACGGCAGACAGCGCGGCGCGCCGGGCCATTGTCCCGCGCCGACCCCGGCCGGGCCAGCGGCGCGTGTGCGGGGCGCGGATAATCCCGACCCATCATGTCAGCGGTCTTCCAGCAGCCCTCGCTCGCGCGGCGCATCCTGCCCGTCTTCCAGGGCTTCGACGGCTTCCTGGCCTTCGCCGTGTTCCTGCTGTGCTGCGCCGGGCTGGTGACGATGTACTCGTCGGGCTACGACCACGGCACGCGCTTCTTCGATCACGGCCGCAACATGCTGCTGGCCGGTTTCATCATGTTCGTGGTGGCGCAGATCCCGCCGCAGCGGCTCATGAGCCTGGCCGTGCCGCTGTACCTGTTCGGGGTCGGGCTGCTGATTGCCGTGCTGCTCTTCGGCATCACCAAGAAGGGCGCCAAGCGCTGGATCAACGTCGGCATGGTGATCCAGCCCAGCGAGATCCTGAAGATCGCCATGCCGCTGATGCTGGCCTGGTGGTTCCAGCGGCGCGAGGGCCAGTTGCGCCCGCTGGATTTCGTGGTCTCCTTCATCCTGCTGGCGGTGCCGGTGGGGCTGATCATGAAGCAGCCCGACCTGGGCACCTCGCTGCTGGTGCTGGCCGCGGGGCTGGCGGTGATCTTCTTCGCCGGGCTGCCCTGGAAGCTGATCGTGCCGCCGGTGATCCTGGGCGTGGTCGCCGTGTCGCTGATCGTGGGCTTCGAGTCGCGGCTGTGCGCCGACGGCGTCGACTGGAAGGTGCTGCACGACTACCAGAAGCAGCGCGTGTGCACGCTGCTCGACCCGACGAAGGACCCGCTGGGCAAGGGATTCCACATCATCCAGGGCATGATCGCGATCGGCTCCGGCGGCGTCGGCGGGAAGGGCTTCATGCAGGGCACGCAGACGCACTTGGAGTTCATCCCCGAGCGGACCACCGACTTCATCTTCGCCGCCTATTCCGAGGAATTCGGGCTGGCGGGCAACCTGTTCCTGATCTTCTCCTTCCTGTTCCTCGTGTTCCGCGGGCTGATGATCGCGCTCGACGCGCCGACGCTGTTCTCGCGCCTGCTGGCCGGCGCGGTGTCGATGATCTTCTTCACCTACGCCTTCGTGAACATGGGCATGGTCAGCGGCATCCTGCCCGTGGTGGGCGTGCCGCTGCCCTTCGTCAGCTACGGCGGTACGGCCATGGTCACGCTCGGGCTGGGGCTGGGCATCCTGATGTCGATCTCGCGCGCGCGGCGGCTCGTGCAGACCTGAGGGCGACCCGCAGCGCTGGCCAGCCACGTGCCGTGGGACCGGCTTGGCCGGACTGCAGTCAGGGTCCCCTCCTCGGGAGGTGGCGAAATACACGTAGCGCAGCGAAGTGAAGAGCCGGGAGGCTCATAATCTTTTTCATGATCTCCCGCGAACCCACCATCGAGCGCCTGGCCACGGCGCAGCAACTGCTCCTCACGCCCTTCGGCCTGGACGAGACGCACCTCGCCCGCGCGCTGGCGGAGATCAAGGCGCACCGCGTCGACGACGCCGACCTGTACTTCCAGTACACCCGCAGCGAGGGCTGGAGCCTGGAAGAGGGCATCGTCAAGACCGGCAGCTTCAGCATCGACCAGGGCGTGGGCGTGCGCGCCGTGAGCGGCGAGAAGACGGCCTTCGCGTATTCCGACGACATCTCCGAGGCCTCGCTGCTCGACGCGGCCCGCACCGTGCGGGCCATTTCTGCTGCAGGCGGCGCAGGGCGGCCGAAGGCTGCTACCAAGAAGATAGCGTCGAGCCGCTCGCTCTATCCGGGCATCGACCCCATCTCCACGCTGGACAGCACGGCCAAGGTGAAGCTGCTGGAGAAGGTCGAGAAGCTCGCGCGCGGCCGCGACCCGCGCATCGCCCAGGTCATGGCGGGCCTGGCCAGCGAATACGACGTGGTGCTGGTGGCGCGCGCCGATGGCACGCTGGCGGCCGACGTCCGGCCGCTGGTGCGCCTGTCGGTGACGGTGATCGCCGAGCAGAACGGGCGCCGCGAGATCGGCTCCGGCGGCGGCGGCGGGCGCTTCGGCCTGGCCTACTTCGGCGACGAGCAGATCGCCGAGTACGTCGACCATGCGGTGAGCTCGGCGCTGACCAACCTCGAATCGCGCCCCGCGCCGGCCGGCGAGATGACCGTGGTGCTCGGCCCCGGCTGGCCCGGCATCCTGCTGCACGAGGCCATCGGCCACGGGCTGGAGGGCGACTTCAACCGCAAGGGCTCGTCGGCCTTCAGCGGCCGCATCGGCCAGCGCGTGGCGGCCAAGGGCGTCACGGTGCTGGACGACGGCACCATTGCCGATCGCCGCGGTTCGCTCAACGTCGACGACGAGGGCAACGCCAGCCAGCGCAACGTGCTGATCGAGGACGGCATCCTCAAGGGCTACATCCAGGATGCGCTCAACGCGCGGCTCATGAAGGTCAAGCCCACCGGCAACGGCCGCCGCGAGAGCTACGCCCACGTGCCGATGCCCCGCATGACCAACACCTACATGCTGGGCGGCGACAAGGACCCGAAGGAGATCGTCGCCAGCATCAAGAAGGGCCTGTACGCCACCAACTTCGGCGGCGGCCAGGTCGACATCACCAGCGGCAAGTTCGTCTTCTCGGCCAGCGAGGCCTACTGGGTCGAGAACGGCAAGATTCAGTACCCCGTGAAGGGCGCGACCATCGTTGGCAACGGCCCCGACGCGCTCACGCGCGTGACCATGATCGGCAACGACATGGCGCTGGATTCGGGGGTCGGTACCTGCGGCAAGGAAGGCCAGAGCGTGCCGGTTGGCGTGGGCCAGCCCACGCTGCGCATCGACGGCCTGACGGTCGGCGGCACGGCCTGAAATCGGACTACCGGGACGCGCAGACCGCAGGGGGGCCGTCAAGGCCGCCGAACGAATACCAGGATGGCTTTGGCTTTCTCTGCGACTTCTGCGAATCCTCTGCGCCCTCTGCGTTCGGTATCCGATCCCGTCTCCTTGTGCTAGAGTCGCTCCCCATGCCTGCCTCGCGCGCTTTTTACTTTGCCTACTTTTGGTTCCCGGACTCCGGCGGACGAGTGGCGCGCGCTTAACAGCAGACAGACCGAACCCCTCGAGAACCGCCGGTGCGAAAGCCCCGGCGGTTTTTTCTTGGCCGCCCCGAACTCACCCAGCACAACAACCCCAGAGGAAGAACGAGCATGAGCCCCAAAGCCACCCCCGGCACCAGCGAGTCCTGGTATGCGCAACCCGTCGAGAAGACCAGCCAGACCGACGACCAGCGCATCAAGGACATCAACGTGCTTCCTCCGCCCGAACACCTCATCCGCTTCTTCCCCATCGGCGGCACGCCGGTGGAACGGCTGATCGGCCAGACCCGCCATGCCATCCACAACATCATGGCCGGCAAGGACGACCGGCTGCTGGTGGTGATGGGACCCTGCTCCATCCACGACCCGGCCGCCGCGCTGGACTATGCGCGGCGCCTGAAGGCCGAGCGCGAGAAGTACGCCGGCACGCTGGAGATCGTGATGCGCGTGTACTTCGAGAAGCCGCGCACGACGGTGGGCTGGAAGGGCCTGATCAACGACCCGTACCTGGACGAGAGCTACCGCATCGACGAGGGCCTGCGCATCGCGCGCCAGTTGCTCATCGACATCAACCGCCTGGGCCTGCCGGCGGGCAGCGAGTTCCTCGACGTCATCTCGCCGCAGTACATCGGCGACCTGATCGCCTGGGGCGCCATCGGCGCGCGCACCACCGAGAGCCAGGTGCACCGCGAGCTGGCCTCGGGCCTCTCGGCACCCATCGGCTTCAAGAACGGCACCGACGGCAACATCCGCATCGCCACCGATGCGATCCAGGCGGCGGCGCGCGGCCACCATTTCCTGTCGGTGCACAAGAACGGCCAGGTTGCCATCGTGCAGACCAACGGCAATCGGGACTGCCACGTGATCCTGCGCGGCGGCAAGGCGCCCAACTACGACGCGGCCAGCGTGGCCGCGGCCTGCGCCGACCTGGAAGCCGCCAAGCTGCCGCCCACGCTGATGGTCGACTGCAGCCACGCCAACAGCAGCAAGCAGCATCAGAAGCAGGTCGACGTCGCCACCGACATCGCCGGCCAGATCGCCGGTGGCAGCCGGCGCGTGTTCGGCGTGATGGTCGAAAGCCACCTGCAGCCCGGCGCCCAGAAGTTCACGCCCGGCAAGGACCGCATCGACGCGCTGGCCTACGGGCAGAGCATCACCGACGCCTGCCTGGGCTGGGACGATTCGGTGGGCGTGCTCGAGACGCTGTCGCAGGCGGTCAAGCAGCGCCGCGGCTGAGCCTCAGGCTGCCGCGCAACCGCCCACGCGCCCGGCCCACGGGCTCAGATGAAGCGGGCCAGTTCGGGCCAGTGATGGCGCACGGCCGCGGCCTCGTCGCCGTCGGGCGCCATGAGCGCGAAGTCCGCGAAATCGAAGCCCGGCGCCACCGCGCAGGCGACCAGGGTGAAGTCGCCGCTGGCATGGGCCGTGATCGGCTGCGCCGCCTGCCACTGGCCGGCCGGGATCACGTGCTGGGGCCGCGTGCCATGGGCGTCGACCGGCCCCAGGCGCACATGGGATGGCGCGGTGCGCAGGGCGGCATCGCAGGCCCACAGTGTGAGAGGCACCCCTTCGACGTGCACCCACAGTTCGTCGGAGCGCACGCGGTGCCAGCGCGAGTGCTGGCCCGCCTCGAGCAGGAAGTAGATGCTGGTCAGGGCGGCGCGCGGTGGCCGGCCGTCGGTGCAGCCCACCTGCGCACCGGAGCGGAACGTCTCGCGGAACCAGCCGCCTTCCGGATGCGGCTGCAGTCCGAGCGTGTCGATGAGCTGGCGGGCGCGCACCGTGCGGCTCCGTCAGCGGCCAGACCGCAGGGCGGCGAGCAGCCTGTCGTGCACGCCGCCGAAACCGCCGTTGCTCATACACACGATGTGGTCGCCGGGCTGGGCCGCCGCGATCACCTGCGCCACCAGCGTATCGATGTCGCCGGCGGTGCGCGCGCGCTGGCCCATCGGTGCCAGCGCGGCGGCGGCATCCCAGTCCAGCCCGGCCGTGTGGCAGAAGGCCAGTTCGGCGTCGTCGAGGCTGCCCGGCAACTGGGCCGCCATGGTGCCCAGCTTCATGGTGTTGCTGCGCGGCTCGAACACGGCCAGGATGCGCTCGGCCTGCCGGCCCTGGGCATCCAGGCGGCGGCGCAGGCCGTCGAGCGTGGTGCGGATGGCGGTCGGGTGGTGAGCGAAGTCGTCGTACACCGTGACGGGCGGGCCGTCCGAGGACACGACCTCGCCTCGTACTTCCATGCGCCGGCGCACGTTGCGGAATGTGCTCAGCGCACGCGCGGCGTCGGCGGGGGCGACGCCCACATGCTCGGCGGCCGCAATGGCGGCGAGCGCATTGAACTGGTTGTGCTCGCCGGTCAGCGCCCACTCGACACGGCCCAGTACGCGGCCATCGCGCAGCACGTCGAAGGCATGCTGCGCGCCCTCGACCTGCCATGGCGCATCGCTGCCGGCCGTGCCGAAGCGCGCCACCGGGCTCCAGCAGCCCTTGGCCAGCACGCGCGCGAGGCTGTCTTCGGCCGCGTTGACGACCAGCCGGCCGCTCGCGGGCACGGTGCGCACGAGGTGGTGGAACTGCCGCTCGATGGTGGCCAGATCGTCGAAGATGTCCGAGTGGTCGAACTCCAGGTTGTTCAGGATCGCGGTGCGCGGGCGGTAGTGGACGAACTTGCTGCGCTTGTCGAAAAAGGCGGTGTCGTATTCGTCCGCTTCGATCACGAAGCAATGGCCCGTACCGAGGCGGGCCGAAACGCCGAAGTCCAGCGGCACGCCCCCGACGAGGAAGCCCGGTTGCAGTCCGGCCCGCTCCAGCACCCACGCCAGCATCGAGGTCGTCGTGGTCTTGCCGTGCGTGCCGGCCACCGCCAGCACGTGGCGCCCCTGCAGCACATGCTCGGCCAGCCACTGCGGGCCGCTGGTGTAGGGCGCGCCGGCGTCGAGGATCGCCTCCATCAGCGGGTATTTCGGCGAGCCGTCCGCCAGCCGCGCACGGGACACGACGTTGCCGATCACGTACATGTCGGGCTCGAGCGCGATCTGGTCCGCGCCGTAGCCTTCGAGCAGCTCGATGCCGAGCGCGCGCAACTGGTCGCTCATCGGCGGGTAGACGCCGGCGTCGCAGCCGGTCACGCGGTGCCCGGCCTCGCGCGCCAGGGCGGCCAGCCCGCCCATGAAGGTGCCGCAGATGCCGAGGATGTGGATGTGCATCGACCGATTCTAGGGACGCGCCGCGGGGCCATCGGCGCGGAAAACTGCACAGCGGGCACAATGGCCCGATGGACACCGGCAAGCGCGAAATCGCCGCAGCGGCCGCCCGCCTCATCGTCGAGGAAGGGCTGGAGTACGGCGCCGCCAAGCGGCGCGCGGTGCGCGACCTCGGACTGCCCGCGCGCTCGGCGCTGCCCAACAACGACGAGATCGAGGCCGAGGTCCGCGACTACATCCAGCTGTTCTGCGCCGACACCCAGCCGGCCGAACTGCAGGCGCTGCGGGCGCTGGCGCTCGAATGGATGGAGCACATGGCCGCCTTCCGTCCGTACCTGGCTGGCGCGGTGTGGCACGGCACTGCGACGCGGCTGTCCGATATCTACATCCAGCTCTTTTGCGACGACTCGAAATCCGCCGAGATCGCCCTGATCGACCACCACGTGGACTACGAGCCGCGGATGGTCACGGGCTTCCATGGCGAGCAGGTCGAGGCACTGAGCGTGCATGCGCGCAGCCGGCCGCTCGGCACCGAGGTGGGCGTGCACCTCCTGATCTACGACCTGGACGACCTGCGCGGCGCGCTGCGTCCGGACACGCAGGGCCGGGTGCCGCGAGGCGACCTGGCGGCGGTCCGCCGTCTGCTGGCACTTTGAGATGACCATGAATTCTTCGCGACGAAACTGGCTGTTCGGCGGTGTGGCCGTTGCGGCGGCGGCAGCCGGGGCGGCTGGCGCCTGGTGGCGCCACGGCATCGGAAGCCAGGCAGGCGGCGAGACGCTGGATGCCGCTTTCTGGAGCCAGACCTTCGATCGCCCGGAGGGGGGGCAGTTGGCCTTGGCAAGCCTCAAGGGCAAGCCGCTGCTGCTGAACTTCTGGGCCACATGGTGCCCGCCTTGTGTCGAAGAGTTGCCGATGCTCGACCGCTTTTTCCGCGATCAGGCATCCAACGGCTGGCAAGTGGCGGGATTGGCCATCGATCAACCCAGCGCCGTGCGCAAGTTCCTGGAGCGGACGCCGGTCGGCTTTCCCAATGGCATGGCAGGGCTGCAGGGTACGGATCTGGTCAAGCGGCTGGGCAACACCGGCGGCGGGCTTCCATTCACTCTCGTGTTGGATCGGGAAGGGGCGGTCCTGGCACGTAAAATGGGCAAGCTCGAGCCCGCCGACCTCGACGCTTGGCGGCGTGGACAAGTTCACGGATAGAATCCGGCGCTCTTATCGGCGATGGCGTCAGAACGACGCAATAGGCCGATCTTCAGGTGAGTTGAACCCGATTGACCGGCAAAGCCGGCGCGCTGGAGGACC